>WNGG01019457.1_pt1 | contig 13392 bp, 8 predicted proteins | sample 5400661 | NCBI WGS metagenome assembly WNGG01 (sample SAMN13153372, study PRJNA577476) | soil metagenome | isolation source: 100 cm soil or saprolite under Garry oak tree replicate 1 | place: USA:California | collected 2016-06-15
GGGCTCCCGCCCGATACCCGGCCGGAACCTTCGGTCGACGGCTATGACCAGCTGCTCCGGCGCTCCTGAACCGGGCCCTGAAACCCGTAACTGGAACAAACGGTGATTTGTTCCAGTTAGATGTAGGCTCAGGACATGGCCACCGGCATCCCGCTCTCCCAGGCGACCGCCGAGTACCTGAGCTGGCTCGAGCTCGACCGCGGCGCCGCCCAGCGCACCGTCGCCGAGTACCGGGCCGACCTTGCCCGCTTCGCAGACTTCGTCGGCGGTGACGTCGGCCTGCCCGATATCGCCGGGCTCGACCGGGAACTGCTGAGGGCCTACCAGCGGCACCTGGCCCGCCTCAAGACGGGCCCGAAGGGCTCACGGCGGCCGCTGGCGGTCTCCACGCGCGCGCGCAGGCTCGTCGCACTGCGGAGCTTCCTGCGCTTCGCCGCCCGGGAGGAATGGCTCCCCGGCGACCTGGGCGCTGGAATCGACGTGCCGAAGCTGCCCGAGCGCCTGCCCAGGCCCCTGGCCGACGACGCGCGGGACCTGCTGCTCGAGGCGCTGCCCGCCGGGACGCTGCCGCAGATGCGCGATCGCGCCTTCATCTTGTTCCTGCTGTCAACCGGCGCCCGCATCGCCGAGGCGCTGCGCCTGGACCGCGGCGACTGGCAACCAGACCGCATGCGGGTGATCGGCAAGGGCGACCGCGAGCGCACAGTGCTCATCACCGAGAAGGCGCGCCAGTCAATGGAGGACTACCTCGAGGCACGCACGGACCCCTCCCCCGCGCTGTTCATCGGCTTCCAGCCGGCGAAGAAGGGTTCGGCCGGCAACCGGCTCACCGTGCAAGGCGCGAACCACATCTGCCGCCAACTCGCGCTGCGCCTCGGTATACCAACGTTTCATCCGCACCGGCTGCGTCACACTCTCGGGACCTTCCTGCAGGAGACGATGGGTGACGCGCGCCTCACCGCCGAGACGCTCGGGCACCGCGGGCTTGGGTCAGTCAGCGGCTACACCAAAATCACTGACGCGCGCAGGCGCGAGGCCTATGAGCAGATGCAGCAAAGAGGCCTGTAGGACCGGCCGGTTCGGTGTAGGTGCCGTGTTGCCCGGCGGTGGGCGCGGCGAGCAGGTGGACTGTCGCATGCCAGGCACGTCGGTCGGGAGCTAGCTGCGTGAGGGTTTCACGCTTGTACCCGGTGACGGGCGAGGTGGGCGAGCAGGGCGTGGTTCGCCTCCCAGCCGTCTGGAAACTTGGCCCGGACGCCGAGGTGGACGGGCTCGTCGGAGGGGTGGGCGTCGAGCAGGTCGGCTATCCCGGCGCGGGCGACGACGATGCAGGCGTGGCGGTGGCGGGATGCCAGGACGCACAGGCGGCCGGCCTCCAGGTGGAACGCTGTCGCGTCTCGCCGTCCGGACAGCGGGTGCAAGACGATGGTGACGGCGAATTCGGCGCCCTGCAGGCGGTTAGCGGTGTCGACCCTGATCATCCCGGCGGCTAGCGGGGCAGCCTGCGCCAGGGCCTGGCGGATCTGGTCGGCCTGATCGCGGTGGGCGACTCCGATCGCGATGTCCTGCGGGCTGAGCGGCTGGCCGCCCGGGTGCCGTTCGCACGTGCCGACGGCCCGGCGGGCGAGCAGCCGGACCGCCAGGCTGGCGGCCGCTTCGGCTGCCTCGCGGTCAGTGCGGATCGTGTGCCGGGCGGGCAGCTCGTGCAGTGCCCACCCGGACCGCGCGGCTAGCTCCAAGGTGGCGTCGGCGCGGTTGCGTATCCCGGCTGCGGTGAACTCCAGACGCCGGGTGCCGGCGGCGGTAGCAGCACGGAAGCCGGAAAACGGGTAAAACGCGCCGGATACCACAGGGGCTGCGGAGGCGGGGAGCCGCCAGGACACGGGGAGCCGGTGAACCGGCAGGTCCGGGTTGTGCGCCTGGAGCACCGTGACCGCGTTCAGCATCGGGTCGTAGGGCAGGCCGATCCAGCGGGGCGTCTCGATAACGGAGAAGGGGTCCAGCTGGCCGGGATCACCGACGAACAGCGCCCGCTCGAACCTGGCGGCGATGAGCAGCAGCATGTCCGAGCGCATCTGGTACGCCTCGTCGATGATCGCCCAGCGCCAGCTGCGGTCCTTGACCGTGGCCCATTTCGCGGCGGTAGCGAGCACCACCTGCGCAGCGCCGAGATCAGCGAGCCTGGTGCCTACCGTGAGGTTGGGCAGCGCGAGCAGCGCGGCGGGAGCGGTGTAGTCGGTGGCCGATAGCCTGCCCAGCGGCAGGCCCCGGTCCTGCTCAGTCAACCGCGTCGTCAGGTCGTCGACCTGGTTGTTGGTCTGGGCGACGATGATGCAGCTCTCGCCGCCGCCAGCCAGTTCGGCGGCAGCGCGGACCACCAGGGTGGTCTTCCCGGCACCAGGCGGGGAGTCGACGATGACGCCGCGCTGGTCAGGCCCGGCCATGTCGGCGAGGACAGCCGCGATGACCCGGCCTGTCTCGGCGGCCGGGTCGTACAGGCGGTCCCCGCTCATGATGGCGTCTCCTCGCCTGGGCCGGCGGGCGGCCGGACGGGAGGCCTGCCATGCGTCCATGGGGTCTGGTCGGGCGGCGGGAAGTCCCGCTGGGAGAAGAACCCGGGGTCGGGCGTGAAGCTGACCAGTTCCCCGGCAGCGGGTACCGCACCGGGCGTCGGTCTGCCGGGCGTGCCCATTCCCTGGACAACTTCGAGGACGACATCGGCCTCTGTCGCGGTGCGAGTCAGGTCGGCGATCTGGACCCGTTGGCGGTGATGGGCCGGGCAGACCAGTACCCGGCCAGGTTCAAGGCGCACCGGATCGCCGGTGCGTACGGTGAAGCGCGGCCGCAGAACCGGCCGGCCCGCTGCGGTGATGGTGGTCCGGGATGGCTCGGCGAATACCACTTCCCCGGCAAACGCCTCCCCGCCGGTGCGCAGCTCGGCTAGGACGAACGGGTCCTCTAGGGCGCGTTCGGCGTCGTAGGCGGCCTGCGCGCGCTCGAGCCGGTCGAGGCGGGCTGCGGCGGTGGCGGCATGGTCGCGGCGGGGCTGCGGCAGGCCAACGTCGGCGAGGTAACTGCTGAACCTCGTGAAGGAGTCCTTGTCGGCGGACCAGCGGCGTCCTGCCGAGGCAGTCTCGGGCAGCGCGCGTAGCAGCGAGATCGCGTGCCAGGCCGCATCCCATGTCGGTTCCAGCTGGCCTTGGAGGGCGGCGCTGATCTCAGCGGCGGCGCGGTCTACCCCGGCCCGGCTGCCGTGCTGCGCCGCCCTGTCGTAACTGCGGACCAGCGGCTCCAGGATCGCCTGGTCGAAGCCGGGGTCTGTGGCGGGCCCGGCGGGCGGGCAGCGCAGGGGATCTTCGGTGGCCAGCGCAGCCTGCAACCCGGTCATGCCTGGCGGCGGGTCGATCCAGGCGAGCTGCGCGGCGAGGCTTGCGTCTTCCAGCGGGCTCTGCCCGCTGGCCCAGTGCTCGGCCAGCAGGCTGGTGAGGTCGGCGAGCAGCGCCGCGCCGGGGTGGTCGGCGCTGTCGGCGAGGAACGTCAGCCATTTCCCCAGGACCGGCACGGCGGGATCGACGGCGTAGGGCCCGTCGGTAGGCAGGAACCGGGTCGACCGGCCCAGCAGGCCGAGATAGTCCCGTGCTGCCCGGTTGGGTACGATAACCTGCGGCGCATCGGCGTACCGGCGCCGCTCCTCACGGTTCCTGGTCGCGGGGAGGACCTCGGTTCTGTTCTGCCGGCCGGCGATGTAGCCGAGCACGATCTGGGCCAGGCCGGCCAGGAAGCCAAGCCGCAAGTCGCGGCTGCGGGGCGGGGGCACGACGAGCAGCTGCTGGCCGTGGCGGCTGGTCCCGGTCATGGCGGCAACGGGCGTTGCGGGATCACCGGCCAGGGTCAGCGGGATGATGACCAGCGGCTGCGGGGCCAGGCGGCGGTGCCGGACCCTGCTCAGCGGCCGGGCGCGGCCGGATGCGGCAGCCTCCAGGCGGGCGAGGGTGGTCAGCAGGGTCATGCGGCGCCGCCGGCCAGCGTATCGCTGATGCTCTTGGCGTGACGCAGCGCACGGGCGATGTCGGCCTGGTCGGCGGAGGGCTGGCGGGTGCCGCTGGCCAGTGCGAGCGCGGTGCTGATCGAGTCCAGGCTGCCGAGGTCGTCGCGGACGACCGAGCCCAGGACCGTCAGCGCGCCCGCGGCGCGGGCCTCGTCGCGGCAGAAGCCTGCCAGCTCGCAGGTCTTCAGGCAGCGCGGCTGGTACCGGGCCGGGACTGCCTCCAGGGCGCTGGCGAGCTCTCCGCGTGCCCGGGTGCAGCTGCCGTCGGGGTCGGGTGCGAGGTCGAAGGTCAGTCCCGCCGGCAGCTGATCGAGCAGCACGCCGATCCGCGCCATGCGGGCCAGCTGGCGGCGCAGGATGGCGACCTGCTTGCGCACGTCGATGAAAGTGGCGGTGGCCTGGGGGGAGAAATTTTCCGGCGTGACCAGGATGGCGTCGGTGGAGACGGCAGCGGCGGGAAGCGACTCCGCCGTGAGCATGTCCTGAAGCGCCACGATGTAGGCAGCCGCCTGCATGGCCGCGGCGGCCACGCTCTCCTCGTCAGCCTGCCCGTCGATGACGGCGAACGACTTGATCTCGACGACGTGGAACTTGCCCCGGATCTGGAAGGCGACCACGTCTGGCTCGAGATAGGCGAGGTGGCCGCCGACCTGCAGCCGCAGCATCGGGTGGTCGTACAGGGTGCCTGCCTGATCTGGGTGCCGGGCGGCGCGCAGCAGCAGCGCGCGCGTCCGCCGGTACCGGACCTCCCTGCTGGTGTTGCCGCCGACCGATTCCAGGTCGCTGTAGGAAACCTCGGGAAGATCCAGCCCGAGCCGGTCCCGCAGCAGCCGGACCAGGTCGGCGCCGCCGCTCGCTTTCACCTGTGCCTCGAAGATGCCTCCGCGCGTCAACGCGAACGGGGACTGCGAGGCACCCGACGGCTGCGGGAAACCAACGTGCGTGGCGAGCGCGGCCTTATCGGCGCCCGCCGCGTCCATCAGGGCCCGCCGGGCGCAGCCCGGGTTGGCGGTAAGCGCGGCGACGGTCCGGGCGGTGAAACTGAGCGGCGCAGCGCCCCCGCGAAGGCTATCCAGCCGGGCATCTGTTGCAGTCATGCGGTCGTCCTTACCGGGATTAAGCGGGCCCCGGGCAGCCGCCGGCCCGTACCGGTGCCGTCGACCACGGCCAGGCGAGCCCCGAACAATTGCTCGGCATCATCCAGCTGCCGCCGGGCGCGGACCGCGGCCTGCGCCCGGTCGTCTTGATCCCGGGCGGAGTGGATGTCCAGCTCCGCCCGGGCGGCCGCGGCGATGGTCTCTGGGCTGATGCTGCCGCCGGGCTGCGCCGGGCCCGCGCCGGGGATATTCATGGCGAAGCGCCGCAGCAGCCGGTCCACCGCGGCGCTGGCTGCCCCGGTGGCCGCCCCGCTCAGGCTGGGAGCCGCCTCGGCGATCCGGATAGCGGCGGTCAGGAAGTCGACCCGCGGGCTGAGCGGCCCTATGATCCTTTGTTCCAGCGGCCAGGTGCTCACGCACAGCAGGGCCCGGGCCGCCGACAGCAGGTCCGAGGTCAGTGCCGGGCACAGGTAGTACGGCCGGGCGCCCGGCGCTGCCCGGTAGGACCGTTCCTCATCCCGGCGCAGGCTGGCCAGCCGGGACGGAGCTAGCTGCCCGGCGAAGAAGGCCGCGTGAACCGCGGCGATCAGCTTGGGCGCCGCGGGCGTGCCGAGCAGCGTCAGGGCCTGGTGCACCTGCTCACGAGCCGGCAGCAGCGACGCGAGCCCTTGCCGGTCTTCCTCGGGCCGGTCCGGCGGAGTGACAAGCGCATCCCAGGACCGTTCAGCCCGGCGGAGCTCAGCCCGCAACTCGCGGACACGGTCCTGCTGCCGGGCGGCCAGGGCGCCGCGGATGGCGCGACGCAGCTCCGCGATCCGGGTCTCCAGGGCGTCCAGTGGTTCCTGCATGACACCCGACCTTACCAGAGCTTCCAAAGTTTTCCAGACAACGCCAGAGTTTTTTGGTGTATGGTTTCCGGGAAGCCCGCTAAGGCGGCGGGCGGTTCTGCTACCTGGAGCAGGGAGGCCCTGCTGATGCGCCTGCTGCATACGTCTGACTGGCACCTCGGGCGGACCGTGGGGCAACGGCCCGCGCAGCGGTCCCGCGACGGCGACTTCGACGCGGTGCTCGCTGAGATCACCGGAATCGCCCGTGACGTACGGCCGGACCTCATCGTCCACTCCGGCGACCTGTTTGATTCCTGGCGGCCGACGCCTGGCGACCTTGCCCGGTGCCTGCGCGCGCTCAGGGACCTGTCCGAAGAAGCGCCGGTGCTGGTGGTGGCGGGAAACCACGACTCGCCGGTGCTGCTAGACACCCTGGACTTCGCCGTGACGGCGTTCGGCACCCGTCCCGGGCCGGGCGGCGCGCCCCGGCTGAAGTTCGTCACGCGGGCCCGGCATCCCCGCGACGGCGGGATCCTCGACTACCCGGCCCGGGGCGGGGAGCAGCGGATCCGGGTGGCAGCGCTCCCGTTCATCCACCAGAACAGGTTCCTGCACGAGTTCACCAGCCCGGCGACTGCCACCCGCGACTACGCCCGGCACCTGCGCGAGATACAGGCCGAGCTGCACCGCGGCCTGCTCGACGGCTGCCAGCCCGGCCGGGACGTCCTCGTCTTGGCTGCGCACCTGTACGTGCAGGGCGCCAGCCCCTCCTACACCGAGCGGCCCGTCGAGATCAGCGACACCTACCTGACCGAGGCCGACGCGCTGCCGGCCGTCAGCTATGCCGCGCTAGGCCATATACACCGGCCGCAGGCCATCACCCGCGGCGGCATCACGGCACGCTACGCCGGCAGCCCGCTGCAGCTGGACTTCGGCGAGGCGGGAGAGGACAAAAGCGTAGTCGTGGTCGACGCCGACCCCGGCCGCCCGGTCAGGGTCGATCTGGTGCCACTGCACGCCGGGCGGCGGCTCTATGACTTCGCCGGCACCCTGGACGAACTGCGGGCGCAGGCCGGCCAGATCGGTGACGCGTTCGTCCGGGCCGTGATCGTCAGCGACCAGCCGGTCCCGCGCCTTGCCGCCGCCGCCAAAGACGACATCCAGGCCACCTTCGCCGACCTGCTGGCCGATACCGACCGGGAGGACCCCGCGATCTTCCCCGAGGAGGCCCAGCTGCGATCCGTGCTGAGCCAGGAGCCCGCCGGGCGGCCGCTGGCCGGTGACCTGCTGATCCCGGCGCAGGCCGCCGCGGGAGACATCGCCACCGCAGCCGAAGGGGGGCAGGGATGAGACCGCTCCAGCTCTCGTTCTCCGGCATCCGCAGCTACCCCGGCAAAGTCGGCCCGCTGGACTTCGCCAGCAAGACCCTCATCGCCATCCTCGGCGACACCGGCGCCGGCAAATCCACCCTCCTCGAGGCAATCACCCTCGCCCTGTACGGCAACTGCACCTGGACCGACCGCGAGCACAAGGCGCTGATGGCCGAAGGCGCCTCCCAGATGACCGTGGACTTCACCTTCGCCCACGACGGGCAGCGCTGGCGGGTCGCCCGCGTCTTCCATGCCAACACGACCCCGTCCAGCCACCTGCTGCGGAACCTCGACAGCGGCGAGCACATCGACAACAAGTGGCCGGTCAACAAGAAGATCAAGGCGCTGCTGCACCTGGATTTCGACAGCTTCAAGACCGCCGTCCTGCTGCCGCAGGGAAAGTTCGACCGGCTGCTGAACGCGACCGGCGGCGAGCGCACCGGCCTGCTCAAGGGCATCTTCGGCGTGCAGGCGATCGAGGACATGCGCGACCGGGCCGGCAACCACCGCGACCAGCTGGCCGAGCTGATTCACCAGGCCGAGCTCGCCCGACGCGGGCTGCTGGACGACCCGGCTGCTGCTGCACAGGCAGCAGGTAAGGAGGCCGACCAAGCCGAGCAGCTAGCCGCGCGCCTCCGCCAGGCCCTGGAGACTCTCCGGGCGCTCCGCGAGCACGCATGGAGTGCACGCGGCCGGCACGCGAGGCTCATCGCCGCAGGCGCCGCCCTCGATCACTACGAGAAGAAGGACGTCGACGGCGAGCTGACCCGCATTACCGAATCTGCCGGTGAACTGGCCGCCCTCGAAGCCAAGACTGCCCGCGCGAAGCAGGACTTCGAGAACCTCCGCGACGACGCCGAGGCGCAGCTAGCCGCGGCCGCGCGGGAAGGCCTGACCCCGCAGTCGCTGGCCTCAGCTGCCACGCTGCTCGACGGGATACCCGGCCGCCTCGAGGAGCTGGCCGCGGCCAATGCGCAGCTGGACGAGGCCGCCGAGGACATCGCCGGGCAGGTACGGCAGCTGGAAACAGACAGGGCCCGGCTGAGCGAGCTGCAGGCCCTCGCAGGTGAGCTGAACCAAGCGCGCGTCACCGCGAATTCCACACTCCAGGGGTACCGCGAGACCTGCGAGCGGCTTCAGGAAAGCATCAGGACAGCTTTGCGCCAAGCCGCGGATGCCGGGAAGGCACAGCGGGAAGAGGAGCATGCCCTCCAGCGGCTGCGCGACCTTCAGGAAGCGGTCCTCCCCCTCCAGGCCGCGGCCGGCAGGGCCGCCACGCAGCTGCAGTCCGCTGACGAGCAGCTCGCCGTCGTTCACAGCCACGACGCTGCGCATACAGCCGGGATAGGTCTATCAGCAGGCGACCCATGCCTGATCTGCAGTCGGCCGCTGCCTGAGGACTACCGGCCCCCAGCGCCCGCGGACCCCGACACCTTGCGGGCCGCTGAACGAGCGGTAAAGAAAGCGAAGAACGCAGCGCGAGACGCTGAGTCGGAGCTCGCGAAGGCGCAAGCCGACACGGCCAGTGCCCGGCGGGAATACGAGGATCGCCGGTCTGCGGCCCGGAAAGCCCAGGCGCGGCTCGAGCAGGCCTGCGAGGACGCGGCCGCGGCAATGCGGGAGCTGGCCCAGCGCCGGCTGGATGACAGAATCAGGCCTCCCGGAGAGGCGGACTTCGGCATCATGCTGCAGGCCGCGTGCGCACGGCTGTCCGAATCCGGCGACGATGACCAGGACAAGCTGCTCAGCACGTCAGCCCGGCAGCTGCTCGGCCCGGCCCGTGCGGTGGAGCAGGCGCTGGCGGACGCCGCCATCAGCGCCGAAGATGCCGCCAGGGAAAGCGAGACCGGTGCCGCCAGGGCGGCGGACAGGCTCTCGGCTGCGGAAAAGGCCCACGACGACGCGGCGGCCAGGCTCGCCACGGCCCGGAAGCGGCACGCTACCGCCCAGGCCAGATTCGGCCGTGACCTGATGGCCCTCCCCGCCCTGGTCCGCGACCTGATTCCCGCCAGCACGCTGGCCGTCACCCCTGGCGACGTCGACACAGCGAAGCGGATCATCGCCGAACGGCGCGGCCAGCTAGATGCCCGCAGCCAGGACCGCGAAACAGCAATCCGGGAGCTTAAGAAGCTCACCACGATGCAGCAGGGGCTTGACCAGCGGCGCAGCCGGGAAATCACTGGGCCGCTCCAGGCGCTGGCCACATACCTGGAGCGCCGGCAGGACGCCACCGAGCAGGCGGTCAGCGTACTGCCCCAAGACCAGCTGCGTGACCGGATGCCGGCCAGGCCTGAGGCCATCACCGCTGAGGCAGTCAGCGCCTATGCCGCGGCGCTGGCGAAGGCTGAAGCCGAGGCACGCGGCAGCGTGGCAGGCGCAGCAGCCGCTGCCGGCAGGGAGGCCAGCGCCCGGCTGGCGGAACTTGACACCGCAGCTGCCGGACTGCGCTCTGGCCAGCAGGAAACTGTGGCCATCGCCGTGGCCGAAGGAGAACAGCTGCTAGATCCCGCGGCCCTCGACCCGGTCGTCGCAGCGGAGGCAAGCGCCCGCGATGCCGCCCGGCGGCACCGGGCGGACCAGGCAGCCGCGCAGAGCCAGATACCGCAGGCAGCCAGCCTCGACACCGCGATCCGGGCGGGCCGGGCCAGGCTCAGCGCCGTAGACGCGCTGCGCGGCCTTCTCGGTGACGCCAAATTCCACCAGTACCTGACCGACAGGCGCACGCGCGCGCTGCTGGGCGTCGCCAGCGACATCTTCGGCCAGCTGTCCGGCGGCGAGTTCGGCTTCGCCCCGGAATTCCTGATCATCAGCCGCCGCAGCGGAGCGGCCCGCGACCCCAAGACCCTGTCCGGCGGGGAAACCTTCCTGGCATCTCTCGCGCTGGCCCTGGCACTGGTGGAGCTTCACAGCCGCTCCGGCGCGCGGCTGGGCGCGCTCTTCCTGGACGAAGGATTCGGGTCCCTCGATATCGATTCGCTCGCCAGCTCCCTTGCCGTCCTTCAGGCCGAAACGGGCGGGGACAAACTCGTCGCGGTAATCAGCCACCTGCACGCCGTCGCCGAGGCAGTCGAAGACGTGATGTGGGTGGAACGCCAACCCGACGGATCCAGCGTCCGCTGGCTGACCCCGGCCGAGCGGGACGCACTGGCCAGGCAGGAAGTCACAAGCGGACTGCTCAACCTCATATGACAGACCCGCTTCCGATCTCACCTGAGATGGCCAGCCGCCAAGCCATGAGGATCGTGCTGCCGAGGCTATGCCCACACCGGCAAGAAGCTTGCAGTGTTTTTGTCGGTGCTGTCTGTGACACTAAGCCTGGTTCCGTAGCCTTGCCTGCCGCCTGGATCGTGTGTTCAGGCAGGAGTGAGTGCCGTGAAGGGAGGTGGTGTTGCTGATGGCCAAGAGCGCAGAGAACCTCTTCCACGAATTCAGCGCGAACGCGGCCGCGGACGTGGCCATGTCGCTGCTGCGCCCGAAGGACGCCTTGCTGCATCTGGCGCTGATGGCGGCTCATCTGGGCGACGGGCAGGTCGTTGACGGCCTGACCCTGGCCGCGCTGATCGGTGATGACCTGGTTGACCTTCGTGCGGTGGTGAGCACAGACAGCGACGAGACGGGGACGTCGGCGGCTGAAGGTGTGCTGCGCAGGTGGGTGAAGAAGGGCTGGGTGCATCGCAGTATCGATCCCGAGACGAGGATCGAGCGGTATCAGCTGACCTCGGGGGCCAGCCACGCGGTCCGGCAGATGCGTGATCTTCAGCAGCCCGGCTCCACAGCGACGGAATCGGCTCTAGCCATGGTGATGGCGGAGATCCGGCGCATCGCCGGCCAGGCTAACCCCGACCCAGCAGTCCGGATCCGGCTGCTGGATGAGCAGATCCAGGCCCTGACAGCACAGCGGGAAGCCCTGGAAGCGGGCGAACTACCCGTCGTCGACCACGCTGAACTGGCTGACAGGCTGGCCGCGCTGGCGCAGCTCATCGGACGGATCCCGGCCGATCTGGCCCGGTACGGCGAGCAGATGCACGCCAACACCGCGACGCTGCTGCGGCAGAGCCTAGCCGGTGATCCCGCTGAGTTCGCTGAGACGTTGACGCGGATGTTCGACGGGCACGACGTGATCGCTGACTCGCCGGAAGGTCAGGCGTTTCGGGCCTTCACCAACCTGATCGGGATGCCGTCCCAGCGCGCCCAGCTCGAGGCAAACATCGGCGAGATCCTTGCCCGCCTGGACCAGATGCCCCCGCACCTGGCTGAAGTCCTGAGCGCATTCATTGACACGATGTGGCTGCGGGTCCAGGAGGTCGAGCGAGTGCGCCGGGCCGCGTTCCGGCGGATCAGCGCCTTTGTCCGCGGCGGGGACGCGCTGCATTACCGGAGCATGAGAACAAGGATCACGGAGGCGCAAGCGGCGGCCGCGCTGGCCTTCCGGTCCGCGCACGGTGGCCGTGACATCGGTTTCTCTGTTCCGCTGAGCGGAGTGGTGACCGCCTCGGTGGGCCGGCTACGGCTGGATGAGGGAATGCTGGTCCCGCCCGACCCGGTGAGCGACTCCAGCGGCGAGTTCGTGATCGATCCGGCGGCGCTGGCTGGCCGGGAAGCCATCGACTGGGTGGCGTTGCGTGCCGCGGTGCATACGGCGCTGGACGCGCACGGCGGGTTTGCCACGCTTCCCGAAGTGCTGGCGCAGCTGCCCAGTCCGCGCACAGGCGATGTCATCGGCGTCTGGTCGTTGGCCGCCCGGCACGGCGAGGTCGATGACACCGCCACCGAAGTGGTCTGCGCCCACACCAGCCGGGGGCGGCGGCAGCTCACGGTGCCCTATCTGGTTTTCGGCGAACCGCTGCCAGGCCCGCGGGCCGCCGCGGTGCACCGCGACCGTCTCGACCACCGGCGGAGGGCCCCGCTGATGGCTGACCGGCCCGACCTGCCGTTTGACGCAGTCTTCAGTGACGACGGGCAGGCCGCGGCGCTGGCTCCGGACGACCTGACCGAGGTTTTCACCGCCACGACGGGCGACCGGGTGGGAGGTCACCTTGACGCCGGACCGGGCCAGCCGCGGTTCGACGGAGACACAAGCCAGCTGCCCCCGGCGGTGTGCTGGACGCTGCAGGAACTGGTCGCCGCGCCCCATATCAGGGCAGGAGCGGGCAGGCACTGGGCGATACTGCAGCAGTACGAGGACGTGCTGCGCAGCCGGCTCAGCGAGCTCGGCCTGGTGCTGGAGATCAACCGGGAACACGGGTACGCGTTCACCAGGCAAGGTGATGACCCTAGCCCGCACGCCCGCACGCTGCTGCGCGCGCGGACGCTGAGCCTGGCGGCCAGCGCCCTGACGCTCTACCTGTACAACCAGTACCTTCTCGTGCCCGATGACCCGGTCGTCGAAACCGCCGACATGATCGAGCACATGCTCGGCTACAAGCCAGCCGAGGACACTGACGAGGCCGGCTTCGTGCGGAAGATTCACGCCGCGATCAGGTCACTGGACGAGGCCCACGTCATCAAGCCGGTGCCTGGCACCAGCCGGTACCTCATCTACGGCGTGATCACCTCCCTGCTGTCCGCCGAGCGCGTCGAGGCCCTGACCGCCCGCTACGCCGCAATCGCCGCCGGCAGGGAAACCGCCGGGGAGCGCGGTGACGGGCCTGCTGCGGAGGATGCCTCCGCGGGCGGGGATGCTGACGAAGGGCAGGACGATGAGTGAGCTGGCGAAGGCGCGCACGATCCAGCTGGGCCAGTTCCGGCTGACCCGTCTGCAGGTCGTCAACTGGGGTACTTTCTGCGGCTACAAGGACCTCTCGGTCGACGAGCGCGGCGTCCTGTTCACCGGGCCATCCGGATCCGGCAAGTCATCGCTGCTCGACGGCCACTCGGTGGTGCTGCTGCCGACCTTGCTCCAGCGATTCAACGCCTCAGCCGACCTGACCGCCCGCGGCGCCCGGCAGGCCACTCGCAGCGCCGCCGAATACGTCCGCGGTGCCTGGTCAGAAAATGACGACGAGCACGGCCAGGGGCAGGTACGCTGCCTGCGCGGCGGGAAACCGACC
>WNGG01010480.1_pt1 | contig 13390 bp, 12 predicted proteins | sample 5400661 | NCBI WGS metagenome assembly WNGG01 (sample SAMN13153372, study PRJNA577476) | soil metagenome | isolation source: 100 cm soil or saprolite under Garry oak tree replicate 1 | place: USA:California | collected 2016-06-15
TTTGTGTCCGCTTCCAACGCGGCGTCCACCGGCTCGGTGATCACGCTCTGGAGGTGGACGGATCCCTTCGGCAGTAACGCCTTCACCCGGCAGGGTTGGGTCACGGTCTCTCCCTATGCGCAGCCGCCGAGCGCACTCCAGCCGAGGGCCTTCCCACCCGGTGTTTCCGACTGCGCGCAATCGGGCGCGTTGTGCATCACCACGAACGACGCGCGGAACCTCGCGGCGTACTGGTCCAACAACACCGTGTGGGCGACCCACACGATCGGCTGCGCCCAGGCGGGGACGCCGGTGGCCTGCGTGCAGTGGTATCAGCTCGGCGGTCTCGACGGCGCGCCGGCGCTGATGCAGCAAGGGATCGTCGACGACGGGAGCCCCGGTCAGTACCGATATTTCCCCAGCCTTGCCGTCGATCAGAATGGGAACGTCGCGCTCGCCTACGCCCATTCGTCCGCCACCGACTACGCGGGGATTCGCTATACGACGATCGCGGGGGGTGCGCAAGGGCCCGAGGTCACGCTCAAGGCCGGCGAGGCCACCATCGAAGAGTCGCGCTACGGGGACTACGCCGCGACGGCGGTCGACCCCCATGACAATCTCACGATCTGGCACGTGGAAGAGTACGCTAAGATTCTCTCCGGCGTACTCTTGCCGACAGGATGGGGCACGTGGGTCAGCGCCATCCAGATCGCGGCGGCACCGCCGCCGACGGGTGACTTCTCGATCGTCGCCGTGCCCGCCTCGCTCGGGGCGATCTTGCCGGGCGCAAACCAGATCTACACCGTGACGGTGGACGCGCGGCAGAGTGGGTTTACCGGAACAGTGTCGCTCGCGGTGAGCGGCCTGCCCTCCGGCGCCAGCGGGTCCTTTTCGCCCGCCTCGGTCGCGCTCACGGGCACGGCAACCTCTGCGACTTCCACGCTCACCGTCGCCACGACCGCGGCTACCCTCGGAGGGACCTACACCCTGACGCTCATGGTCAGCGGAAGCGGCATCACCCACACGACCAACGTCACCCTCGCGGTGCAGGACTTCACGATCTCCGTGACCCCGGCCTCGCGAACCGTGTCGCGGGGGGGTAGCACGAGCTACACGGTGACCGTGAATCCGATCAACGGGTTCAGCGCCTCGGTAGGCTCCTGGTCCTTGACTGGGCTTCCTGGGGGGGTCACCTATAATCCCCTACTGACGAGCACCGCCCCGGGGGGGAGCTTTAGGCTGACGCTCACGACGAGTCGTACCACCCGCAGAGGAACGTACACCCTGACCATTACGGGGACCGGAGCGGGGGTCACGCGTCAGAGTCGCTTCCAGCTCAGAGTCACGAACTAAGGGCGCGTGCGCCGAGGGGCTTCCCGCGATCTTGCGGGAAGCCCCTCGGCTGCGTCAGAAACGCGTACGTCAGAAGCGAAGCGTGAGTCCAGCAGACACTACCCAATCGGCCGTCAAGGAGAGGGTTCAGAGAGCCGAACGACGCTCGACGAGACGCTTGGCGAGGTCGACACCGAGGAGGATCAGCGCGACGCGGGTGAGGAACCCGTGACGCCCGCTGGAGTATCATGCGCAGCGACCCGCGGAGGGAGCGCTCATGACCCGACCGTCGTCGCCGTGGCCGAAGGGCGCGCGCTGCGCCGTCATGCTGACGTTCGACTTCGACGCCGAGACGCTCTGGCTCGCGCGCGATCCGAGGACCGCCGACCTCCCGGGGGTCATGTCGCAGGGCCGCTACGGCGCGAGGGTCGGCGTTCCGCGGCTCCTCCGCCTCCTCCGCGCCGAGGGCGTCCGCGCGACCTTCTATATACCCGGCTGGGTGGCCGAGCACCATACGGCCGAGGCGCGCGCCATCCGCGACGCCGGCCACGAGATCGGCCACCACGGCTACCGCCACGACTCGGCGGATCCGTCGAAGCCCGACGCGGAGCGCGCCGCCTTCGAGCAGGGGATGAAGGCGCTCGAGAGCACCCTCGGCGTGACGCCGCGTGGCTATCGCGCCCCCGCCTGGGAGCTGACGCCCATCACGCTCGATCTCGTCCGCAAGCACGGGATGTTCCACTCCTCGAACCTGATGGACGACGTCTCCCCGTACCTCCACCCCGGCGAGCCTCCGGTGGTGGAGCTGCCCGTCCAGTGGGTGCTCGACGACGCGCCCTACTTCCTGATGCACCCGCGCCTGGCGCCCCGGCCCATGCAGAGCCCGGAGGCGATCTTCGGCGTCTGGCGCGACGAGTTCCGCGGCTTCTACGAGTGGGGCGGGCTCTTCAACCTCACGTGCCATCCTCAAGTCATCGGCCACCCGTCGCGGCTCCTCATGCTGCGCCGGCTGATCCGCTTCGTGAAGCGTCACCGTGGCGTCTGGTGGGCGACCGCGAGCGAGGTCGCCGAGCACTGGCTCCGCCGCAAGGGTCGGCGCTAGTCACCTGTCGGAACGAGGACCGCCCTGGCTTTCTCCCGGAGCGCCTCGGGCAGGGGTGTCGGCCGTCGCGCGTCCATGTCGAGGTGCACGCCGAGCTGCTCGAGCGTGGCGACCCGCTCACCGCTCCGCTCGTTGGTCATCACGTGGAGGAGGCGCATCGAGGAGGTCCCGACGTGGAGCAGCGCCGAGCGGACGCGGACGGGGTCGCCCGGCCCGAGCGGGGCGCCGAGAGCCAGCTGGAACTCGAACGTCGAGAAACCGCGACGTTGATCGCGCAGGTAGGCGGGGCCCGAGCACGTCCAGCTCCCAGGGCTTGACGGTGTCACGCGCGGAGTCGAGGAAGCCCTCGAGCCCGCGCGGTCGAGGGCGCCGCTCGCGCGCCGGCCCGTCCCACGGGACGCGCCGCGCCTCGGCGGCTCGCCGCTGCGCGGCCGTCAACGGCACGGCGGCGCGGCCGACCAGCTCGACGTGGCCGACCTGCTGCTCGACCGTCGTGCACACCTCGCCGGTCTCGGAGTTGAAGAGCTTGTGGCCGAGCACGAGCGCGGCCGGCTCGACGCCGACGACGCCACTCTCGATGTGCAAGATGTCGCCGACGCGCAGCTCGCGCGAGTACCGCGCGTAGCAGTCGACGGTCACGCAGGCGCGGCGCTCGTGCGCCGCGTAGTCCGCGCCGAGCCCGATCGCCTCGAGCGCGCCCAGCCCCGCGTCGGCGATGCGGGCGAAGTAGTAGGCGACCGTGAGGTGGTCGTTGTGGTCCACCTCCCAGCGGTAGACGGTGCCGCGGTAGGTCTCGAGCCAGCCGCTCATGGCGACAGGGACTCACCCTACACGCAGGGGGCCCGCGCGAGATCCTACAGGTACACCGCCTTCATCGCGCCCTCGGGATAGCGCGCGCCGGCCGCCACGCCGACGGGCACGGCCTCGGAGATACGCTTCACCTCTTCGGCGCTCAGCTCCACCCGCAGCGCTCCCAGGTTCTCCTCCAGGCGCTCCCGTCGCTTGGTGCCGGGGATCGGCACGACGTCCGGGCCCCTGGCGAGGAGCCACGCGAGCGCGAGTTGGGCGGAGGTGCAGCGCTTCTCCTTCGCGATCCGCTCGAACCGATGCACGAGGTCTAGATTCTTCGTGAGGTTCTCGTCCTTGAAGCGGGGGTGCTCGCGGCGCCGGTCGCCCTCCGGGATGTCAGCCGGGCTCTGGACGTGTCCGGTGAGGAGGCTCCGCCCGAGGGGCGAGTACGCGACGAACGAGACGCCGAGCTCGCGCAGCGTCGGGAGCGTCTCCTCCGCCTCGGTGCGATAGAGCAGACTGAATTCGTTCTGGACGGCCGTGATCGGATGGACCCTGTGGGCGCGACGGATCGTTGCCGGCGCAGCCTCGGAGAGTCCGAGGAAGCGCACCTTGCCGCGGTCCACGAGCCCGGCCATCGCGCCGACGGTCTCCTCGATGGGCACCTTGGGGTCTACGCGGTGCTGATAGTAGAGGTCGATCGTCTCCACGCTGAGGCGGCCGAGGCTCGCGTCGCACGCCCGCGCCACATGCTCGGGGCGACCGTTCACGCCCATGCTGCCGTCGGCGTTCCTCACGTTGCCGAACTTGGTGGCGAGCACCACCTGTCGTCGCCGGCCCTGGATCGCTCGCCCGACGAGCTCCTCGTTGTGGCCCCAACCGTACATGTCGGAGGTGTCGAGGAAGTTGGCGCCGAGGTCGAGTGCCCGGTGGATGACCCCGATCGACACCGCGTCGTCGCCCTTGCCGTAGACGCCGGACATGGACATACAACCGAGGCCGATCGCGGAGACGGTCAGCGCGCCGCGCCCCAATCTCCGGTTGTGCATGAGCCCACCTCTCGCGGGGATTCTACTACACGGCCACGGTGCGGGGGCGCGCTACAATTCCGCTGTGCGCCGGATCGAGGCGGTCGTGTTCGACATCGGCGGCGTCGTGCAGGAGTCGCCGCTCCATGCGATCGCCCGGTACGAGCGCGACCACGGGCTCCCGCCCGACGCCGTCAACCGTGCCGTCGCCGCCGCCGGCGACGCCGGCGCGTGGGCGCGGCTCGAGCGGGGGGAGCTGACGGTCGAGTCGTTCCTGGCGCCCTTCGAAGCGGACTGCCGAGCCCACGGCGTCCCCGTGAACGGCGGACGCCTCATGGCGTACATCGCCGAGGCGAGCCGTCCACGGCCGCGGATGCTGGCGGCGGTCCGGACGATCCGGGAGCGCGGACTCCGCGTGGGCGCCCTCACGAACAACTGGGTGGCCGAGGGGCGGCGTCCGACGGACGGGCTCCGCGCGCACTTCGACGTCTTCGTGGAGTCCGCGGTCGTGGGCCTGCGGAAGCCCGACCCGCGCATTTACGAGCTCGTCTGCCGCGAGCTCAGGGTACCGCCGTCGCGCGCCGCGTTCCTCGACGACCTCGGCATGAACCTCAAGCCGGCGCGCGCGCTGGGGATGGTCACGATCAAGGTGGACGACCCGGACCGGGCGCTCCGCGAGCTTTCGGCGCTCCTCGGGGTCGACCTCTAGCGACGCCTGCTACAATGAGGGCCATGACGAAGGTGACAAAGAGTCTCGCCGTGGGGTTCGCCGGGGTCGACGCGACGGTCAGCGCCGAGATCAAGCCGATTCCGTTCCGGACCGAGCTGAGCCTGGCGCCGCTGGTTGCCTTTTGGGCACGGACCTTCGGTGACGACACGTCGCTCAAGGGCACGTTCGCCCGGACCATTCGCGAGGCGACCGAGGCGGCGCCAGAACTCCTGGCTCCGATCACGGACCCTTCGGTCATCGATCGCCACCGGAAGCTCGTGGACATGCTCATGGCCGCCGTCTTCCCGGCGGCGGTCCTCGACCGGGAGTACGGCGCCGCGATCACGCCGTTCCAGCTCAGAGGCTTCTACGCCACGCCGCCGTTCGAGCAGCTGTTCCTCGCCGACGACGGCACCTTCCACGGTCGCATGAACATCGAGCCGTCGACCCTGAATGCCATGCGGCTCCTTCGCGCCTACGCGCTCGTGCTGGCGCGCGTCTACTCCATCGAGCTGGACCTCGACTACTCGTTCATCTTCACGGTCGCCGATCCCGAGACGGGGCTCGATCGCCATTTCAAGGCGCAGTTCGACCTGCGATTCGTCGACGTCGTGCCCGTGGGCCCGACCCCGCCGCTCACCGAGGAGAACAGGCGGCGGCTCCACGGCAACCTGCTCGACCGCGACTTCTTGCTCAAGATCCTGCCACCCGAGAAGTTCGTCTTCCGCGGCTTCACGATCCTCAAAGCGGTCGAGGTGACCGATCAGGAGGTGCTCTCGTCACTCAAGCGGGACCTGATCGACAAGGAGTCGATCGTCTCGAACGCGCGCTTCCTCGCGCTCCAGCAAAAGCTGCGGACGCTCTTCCGCCGCCCGGAGCTGCGCTTCGGCCTCGCCGCGCTGAGCGGCGACCAGGTGCTCATCCTGAACTACGGCGCCAAGAGCGAGCACGCGTGCATCTTCGCCGACTCTCGGCACCACACGAAGGAGGAGTTCAAGGGGTCCGTCTACGAGCGCGCGGTGCACCAGGGGAGCGCGCTCGTCATCGAGGACCTCACCGCGCTCCGGGACAAGACCGACGTCGACGAGGAGATCATCCAGAGCGGGGTCCGCAACCTCGTCGTCGCCCCTCTCCTGTACCAGGGCCGGGTGATCGGCACCCTCGAGCTCGGCTCGCCCCATCCCGGCGATCTGAACGCGACGCACCTGCCGAAGCTCCACGAGGTCCTGCCACTCTTTTCCATGGCCGTGCAGCGGAGCATGGAGGAGCTGAACAACCGGATTCAGGCGCTCATCAAGGAGAAGTGCACCGCCATCCACCCCGTCGTGGAGTGGCGCTTCCGTCGAGCGGTGCTCAAGTCCATCGAGCACCACGCCGCGGGCGCCGAGGCCTCCGGGCAAGAGCTCGAGCCGATCGTCTTCGAGCGGGTGTACCCGCTCTACGCGCTCTCGGACATCCGCGGCTCCTCGATCGAGCGCAGCCTCGCGATCCAGGCCGACGTGCTGACGCAGCTCCGGCTCGCGCGGGACGTGGTCCAGGCCGCCCACGCTGCGAAGCGGCTGCCCGCGCTCGACGAGCTCCTCTACCGGGTGAACAAGCACGCGGCCAAGATCGAGAAGAGCCTGAATTCGGGCGACGAGGTCGGGGTGGTCACCTTCCTACGCGGGGACGTCGAGCGCCTCTTCGATCATCTCCAGGGGTTCGGCCCGGCGGTCCGAGAGCGAATCGAAGCCTATCGCGCCGCGCTCGACCCGCGCTTCGGCACGGTCTACGCGCGGCGAAGGCTGTTCGAGGAGAGCGTGACGCGCATCGCCGACACGATCTCCTCGTACCTCGACCTCGAGGAGCAAACCGCGCAGGGGATGTTCCCGCACTACTTCGAGAAGCAGAAGACCGACGGCGTGGACTACCAGATCTACGTCGGCGCCTCGCTCGTCGAGGACGGCCGCTTCGATCCGCTCTACCTCAAGAGCCTCCGGCTCTGGCAGCTCATGGTCACCTGCGGCATCGCGCTGCGGACCCACCAGCTGCGAGACCAGCTCCCGGTGCCGCTCGAGGCGACCCATCTCGTCCTCGTCCAGCACGCGCCGCTCTCGATCCGGTTCCGGTTCGACGAAAAGCGGTTCGACGTGGATGGCGCCTACGACATCCGCTACGAGATCGTGAAGAAGCGGATCGACAAGGCTCTGATCAAGGGCGCGAGCGAGCGCGTGACGCAGCCCGGGAAGATCGCCATCGTCTATGCCCAGCGCGCCGAGGCCAACGAGTACCGCGGCTACATCGAGTACCTCCAGAACCTCGGCTACCTGACCGGCGAGGTGGAGGACCTCGAGCTGGACGAGCTCCAGGGCGTGCACGGGCTCCACGCGCTCCGCGTCACCGTCGACCTCCGAAATTCCAAGATCGAGCGGCGCATCGCGCCGGGCGACCTCCGCGCGGCGGCCAACGTCACGTCCGCCTGAACACGAACAGCTCCACCGGCTCGTAGATCGGCCCGGCGCCCTGGGCGCGGCAGTAGCGCTCGAAGGCGGCGAGCCCGCGCGCGAACGCCCCGTCCGAGATCGCCTGGAGCGACGAGAGCCCGCGCAGGCTGATCTTCCGGTAGTACTCCGCATAGCTCCGCGCGAAGAGGTGACGAACGATCCGGTGACCCGCGCGCCCGAAGCCCTCGGCCAGGAACGCGCGGGTCAGCCCGTCGCGGGAGGGCATGCGCCGGAGATCGAGCGCGAGCGCGTCGGGGAAGAAGCGGACGTACTCGTACTCGTCCGCTGACTCGCGCGTCACCTGCCGCACGATCACATGGCCACCGGCTCTCGCCACTCGCCGGAGCTCGGCGAGCGCGGCGGTCTTCGCGCCGAGGTGGTGGTAGACCAGCGAGAGGAACACGAGGTCGATCGCGCCCGTCGCCAGCGGGAGCGCCTCGGCGGTGGCAGCGAGAAAGGTACCGCGCGCGGCAGCGAGGGGCTCACGACCCGTGAGCATCCTGGATGAGGGCTCGACGCCGACGACGGACGTGCCGTAGACGTCGGCGAGCAGGCCGGTGAAGCGCCCGGTGCCACAGCCGAGGTCCACCACGCGCCTGATTTCGGGGCCCGGGGGTAGCATGCCCGCGACGGCGTCGCGCCAGGTCGCGAGCGCCTCCGCCGGGAGCTCGCGCGCCCGGACATAGACCTCGGGAAGGGGCGTCCCGTCGTAGTCCAGGGCGGAGCCCGTCAGGCGCGTGCGGCGCGCCGCGCCCGCACGGCCGCCGCGAAGTCGCGGAGGACCGGCGCCGTCATCTCCCAGCCCATGCAGGCGTCGGTGATGGACTGCCCGTACGCGAGGCGCTTCGGGTCCTTGAGGTCCTGGCGCCCGTCCACGATGAAGGATTCCATCATCACGCCGACGATTCCGGCCTCGCCCTGGGCGATCTGGGCGACGATCTCGCGCGCGACCACGGGCTGGCGCCGGTAGTCCTTGTCGCTGTTGCCGTGGCTCGTGTCGATCATGAGCCGCGGCGGGAGCCCGGCGTCGCGGAGGGCCGCGAGCGTCTTCTGTACGCTGATGGCGTCGTAGTTCGCGCCGTTGACGCCGCCGCGCAGGATGACGTGGCAGTCGGGATTGCCGCGGGTCGAGACGATGCCCGCCAGGCCCTGCTCGGTGACTCCCAGGAAGCGGTGCGGGTGGGCCGCCGCGCGCAGGGCGTCGATCGCGATCTGGACGCCGCCGTCCGTGCCGTTCTTGAAGCCCACGGGCATCGAGAGGCCGGAGGCGAGCTCGCGATGGACCTGGCTCTCCGTCGTGCGGGCACCGATCGCTCCCCAGGTGACGAGGTCCGAGGTGAACTGCGGCGTAATCGGATCGAGGAACTCGCAGCCCGAGGGAAGGCCGAGCTCGACCAGGTCGAGCAGGAGCCGGCGCGCGAGGCGGAGGCCCTCGTTGATGGCGAAGGAGCCGTCGAGGTGCGGATCGTTGATGAGTCCCTTCCAGCCGACCGTCGTGCGCGGCTTCTCGAAGTAGACGCGCATCACGAGACGGAGGTCGCGGCGGAGCTCGTCGGCCGCCTGCTTCAGACGGCGCGCGTAGTCGAGCCCGGCCGCTGGATCGTGGATGGAGCAGGGGCCGACGACGACGAGCAGGCGGTCGTCCTCGCCGGTCAGGACGCGAATGACCTCCTCGCGGGCGCGGCCGACGACGAGCGAGCCCAGCTCACTCAGCGGCAGCTCCTCGAGCAAGATCGCCGGCGGGAGCAGCGGCCGGATGCTCTCGACGTGCAGATCGCGGGTCTTCATCGGTCTCCGATTGTACTAAAACGCGAGGCGAAGGCCGCCGTGCACCAGGCGCGGCGCGCCGATCGAGACGACGCCCTCGCTCGTGCGGCCGGTCGAGTACGTCTGGCCGAAGAGGTTCTCGACCCCGACGAACACCTCGGCCCACCTCGCGAGCGCGCGCGAGACGAAGAGGTCCAGGACGACGTAGCTTCCGAGCGGCAGCGTATTCAGGTCGTCCTCGAACTGGCCGCCGACGTAGCGGGCCGTCGCCGAGACGGTGGCGATCGCCGGATGGGTGTAGCGGACGCCGAGGGTGGCGTTGTGCTCGGGGACCTGGGCGAGCCGGTTGCCCTCGAGGGTCGGCTGCTGCGGCGCCTCGACGACGCGCGCGTCGCTGAAGAGGTAGCTCGCGACGAACCGCCACTCGCGCGTCAGGCGGAGCTCGAGCTCGCTCTCGAACCCGCGGATGCGCGAGAGATCGAGGTTCTGGCGCTGGCGGCAGGTCGTGCCCGCCGGGCAGTCGGGCAGGGGGGTCGCCAGGGTGACGTTCGCCACGAGGTCGCGCACCTCGTTCCAGAACGCCGTGACGCGCGCCTCGAGGGGCCCCCAGCGCTGCTGCACGCCCAGCTCGCCCCCGGTGAGGCGCTCGGGACGCAGGTGCTCGTTCGCGACGGTGACGTCGTTGCGCACGCGGAAGACGCGGTAGAGCTCGTTGAGCGTCGGGACGCGGAAGCCCTGGTACGCGGAGGCGCGCACGTCCGTGGACGACGTCGCGTGGAAGAGCGCGGCGATCCGCGGGCTCGCGAGGATGCGGTCGATGTCGGAGAACGTCTGGCTCGCGGGTATGCCGCTCCCCGCCGGCGGCGGCGTGTCACGCCGGGTGCCGTGGTAGCTCTCCCAGTAGTCGCCGCGGATCCCCCCGACGAGCTCCCAGGCGGGATGCGGCGTGTACACGTCCTGGAGGAAGACGCCGCCGATAAGCTGCTCGCCCCCGGCGATGCGCGTGCGCGCGAAGGCGCCGCTCACGTAGACCTTCTCCTGCGTCTCGCCGTCGACCCAGCGGATGTCGCCGCCGCTCGCTACCAGGTGCGAGCCGAAGCGGCGGCTCCACTGGAGGTAGCCGCCGGCCGAGGTGGAGGGGACCGTCTGATCGAGCGCGAGGGTCTCGGAGTTGCGGTCCGCCGCCTGGGTGGAGAACGTGCTCCGGAACTCCTGGAAGTGGCCGTAGACGGCGGCGGCGAGCTCGCCAAAATCGCCCGCGCGCAGACGGCCACCGGTCGCGAACGCGCCGGCGCCGGTGCGGTTGAACTGGAGCGGCGTGCCGTTGCCGCGGTCCTCGTCGAAATAGTTGCCGCTGGCGAACAGGGAGAGATCGGGCGAGTCGACGAGCTCGACCCGGCCGTTGAACGTCGAGTGGCGCGAGGTCGCGTCGATGTCGATCGCGCCACGGCGGGACTCCTTGACGATCGGGTAACCGCCGGTGTCGAAGTAGTTGCCCTCGAGCGAGAGGCGGAGGGGGCCCTTCGCCTGCGTGAGTAGGAGGTCGAAATTGCGGGTGTCATGGCTCCCGTAGCTCGCCTCGAAAAACGCCGCGCGCTCGACGGGCCGCCGGGTGAGGACGTGCACGACGCCGCCGAGTGCCCCGTTGCCCCACACGCTCGACCCCCCGCCGTGGACGACCTCGATCTGCTCGATCGACTGGAGCGGGATCCGATTCCAGTACACCCAGCCCCCGAACGGGTCGTTGATCGGGACACCGTCGAGCAGCACGAGGGCGCGGCTCGTGCCGCTCGGGCCGATGCCGCGGAGTGAGAGGCCCTGAGTTGTGGGGTGACCGACGACGCTCGACGTGCGCCGGAACAGGCTGAAGCCCGGCACCTGGCGGAGGAGATCGTCCACGGTCTGGCTCGCCGACTGGCGCACGTCCTCCCGGCTGATGACGGTCACGCTGGCGGGCGCGTCACCTGCCTGCTGCTCGAGCCGTGTCGGGGTGACCACCACGGGCTCGAGTCGCGTCGGCGCCGGGCTCTCCTGCGCGGCCGCGGACGAGGCGGTCAGGAGGAGGGCGACCGCCACGATCGTCGCGCGCACGGTCACTCACGGCCCAGCGCGAACTTCAGGGGGACCTCCACCACGCTTTCCACCGCCCGCGCGCCCCGGTGGGCGGGGGCAAAGGTCCAGTTCTTCACGGCGCCGGCTGCGGCCTGGTCGAGGACCGCATGGCCCGAGGAGGATGCGACGCTCACGTCCACGACGCGGCCGTTCGCGCCGACGAGGACCGAGAGGACGACGAGGCCCTCGAGTCGCTGCGCGCGCGCGGCCGCGGGGTACGGCGGCAGGGGCGTCTTCCGATACGCGGCCGGCACGAGCGGCTGCGGTGAGGCCCGGATCTCCATCGGTGCGAGAAGAATGACGTCGGCGGCGGACGCCGCCAGCGGCGCGGTCACCAAACCGAGCGCGACACGCACGAGGCCCAGGGTCGTCAACGGCGGACACTATACCAGCACCCGGGGGCTTCGTGCCGCTTGTGTCGCTTGTGTCGCTTGTTGACAGCCCGCGGGTGGCGTATTAGCGTCTCGGCACCACTGAACCGTGAGCAGCACCACCTTCTTGAGCCTCGGAGGCTGCCATGCGCCGCATCATCGTGACCTCGGTCGCGGTGCTCATCGTCGGAGCCCTCGCCGTCTCGGCGAGGGCGCAAGATCCGCCGTGGAAACAGGGGATGCCGCCGGCGATGAAGGACTCGCCCCTGGCGCCCATCGCACAGCCGCCTGCGCCCAAGGCGCCCGGCGAGATCCCCTTTGAGAAGATCAAAGTCCCGCCCGGCTTCACGGTCTCCCTGTGGGCGCACGGGATCAACAACGCTCGAGCCATGACCTGGGGTGACAAGGGCACCCTGTTCGTCTCGAGCCGCGTGGCTGGCAACGTCTACGCCGTCGTGGACAAAGGCGCCTCGCGCGAGGTCAAGACGATTGCCAAGGGCCTCAACCTGCCCAACGGCGTGGCCTTCAAGAACGGCACGCTCTACATCGCCGAGGTCTCCAGGATCACCAAGATGGAGGGGATCGAGGACCGACTCGACACCCCGCCAGCGCTGACCGTGGTGTACGACATCCTACCTCGCGACCTGCCGCACGGCTGGAAGTACCTGGCGTTCGGACCCGACGGCAAGCTCTACTTCAACATCGGCGCGCCCTGCAACATCTGCATGCCGCCGGACACGCACGCCAACATCTCTCGTGTCAATCCCGACGGCACCGGGTTCGAGTACTACGCCCACGGCGTCCGCAACAGCGTGGGCTTCGACTGGCATCCGGTGACCAAGGAGTTGTACTTCACCACCCACGGGCGCGACTGGCTGGGTGAGGACGTGCCGAACGACCGATTCGACCACGCGCCGCGGAAGGGCCTGCACTTCGGGTACCCATAACACGGGCTCGATGTTTCCGGCGGAGTACAAGAACCGGGCGTTCCTCGCCCAACGCGGCTCCTGGAACCGCACCCAGAAGATCGGCTTCCGGGTCATGATGGTGACTCTCCGCACCGCTGACGTGCCTAAGTACGAGGTGTTCGCCGAGGGCTGGCTCCAGAGTGACCAGATCTGGGGCCGGCCGGTGTACGTGCAGGAGATGCGGGACGGCTCGCTCCTGGTGTCGGATGACTATGCGGGGGCGATCTATCGGATCACCTACCAGCGCTGAGACAATACGGGTTCCTGCTTCCGTCGCGGTCCGGGGGATTGAAAGGGGGGCGTCTCGCTCCCCCTTTCGCCTGTGGGCCGTCGTCGCCGTCCTCGCCGCGACGGCCGGGGCGCCCGCGTCGGCGGCTGACCTCCTCGCGGGACAGCAGAAGGCCGAGTCGTGCGGGCGCTGCCACGGCCTGGACGGGAACGCGACCATTCCGGGCATCCCGTCCTTGGCCGGGCAGCCGGCATTTTTCACTCACTGGCAGCTGATCAAGTTCCGGGACGGACGCCGGAAGGATCCCCAGATGGCGCCCTTCGCGGCGAACCTGAGCGACGCCGACATGGGGGACCTGGCGGCCTACTACGCGGCCCAGCGTCCCCTGCCGCGTCCCGCAACCATCGACCGGGCGAAGGCCGCCGTCGGCCGGGAGCTGACCGACCGTTACCACTGCGCCTCCTGCCACCGGCCCGATCTGACCGGCCAGCAGCAGGTGCCGCGCCTTGCTGGCCAGGACT
>WNGG01006113.1_pt1 | contig 13385 bp, 11 predicted proteins | sample 5400661 | NCBI WGS metagenome assembly WNGG01 (sample SAMN13153372, study PRJNA577476) | soil metagenome | isolation source: 100 cm soil or saprolite under Garry oak tree replicate 1 | place: USA:California | collected 2016-06-15
TCGTGAAGGGAGAAAAGCCGAACGGCATCTCCTCGTCCAATCGTTCCTCTTCCACCAGGAACAAGCGTCGGTACATCGAATCGGCGCGGGCAATCGTCTGGAGGAGCCCCTCGCGATAGCCGGCCATCTCCCGCTGAAAGTCCTCGAAGGACCGCCCTTCGAGCCGCTTCTGCCACGTGGACAGGTCCTCGAGGACGCTCTTCCCGGGGAGCGTGGGCCGGAAGTATTCTTGGGTCGGGCCGTTCCAGACGAGCGCATCCAGGCTCGTCTTCTGCCGCGTGATCTCCTCGAGGTCCGAGATCATCCTCTGGAGTTCCGGAGGCGCGGTCGGGCCGGGCGTCGCGAGGGCTTGGCGGGAGAGCTCGCGCACGCGGTCTCGGAGCGGCAACAGGCCGGCCACGGCCGCCGTCCATTGGTCCCGCGTGGCCGGGTCGACCGGCCCGAGGAGGCCTTCCGTCACCAGGGATGCGCGCTCCTCGGCGCTCACGGACACCTCCCGGTGGTCCGCAAGGGCCTGCAAGATCTCCCTCACCCGACCGCTGTCCATCACGACCCGTCCTCGTCGGCCACCTCGATCTCGACGCGGCACGCGTCCGCGTCGACGATGGGCGCGACGTCCAGGAGCAGCTTCCCTCCGTGCGACTCCAAGGCGAGAAAGGGATCTGTCGCACAGGCGCGTCCGAGTGCATCGAGGATCCAGCGACGCCGCGCCGCAGGCCCGCGAGGGAGTCGCCATTGGCGCTCGACCGCGACTGCGAGCGCCTCCATGGCATAGAACGCCTCGTACACGTTGCGGTGGAACTGCCTTGCGATTTCCTCCCGGACCCGGCCGGGGTCTCCCGCCGCGACGTCCTCGATGCCCTCGAGGTCCGCGAAATATAGCGTCCCGTCGGGCGCCACGACCGCGTCCTTGTCGAGCCAGACGTCGTGGTAGCCCAGGCCCGCGTACACGCCCCGCCGATCGTCGTGCCGGAGCGTCCTCGCGTAGAGGGTGAGCGCAGCCATCGACGAACGGGCCAAGTTCTCCAGAAACCGCTCGGCGTCCTCGAACGATTCGATGCCGAAGAGCGCCAATGCGCGGGAAGTGTCGACCCCGAATGTCAAGGGGCTGTGGAAGTAGACGCGGACATTGGACGGCATCAGCCGGATTTCCTGCCAGTAGGCGCCCTCGTACCGACGATACCAGAAGAACCGCGAGGCGATCGCCGCGAACTCGTCCGGGATCCGGACCATGGACACCACCGGGCAAATGTGGAAGCCCGCGATCTCGTCGCCGTCGGAGCGGAGGCTCGTGAGGAGTCCAATCGCCGCATTGTCGGGCGCCTGCGCTCCGTAGGGGGTGTTGCCGAACCACCGCTCGCCCGTGATGAAGCCCGACGCCGCCCCGTCTTCCAGCGCCAGGGCGTCGAGGAAGGCGCGATCTCGGCAGATCGCCTTCGCTCGGGTCGCGGTCAGCGGCACGTTCTCGTACGCGTCCGTGGCCGCACCACATCCCTTGACCGCGGCGATGAACTCGCGGTCCCGGATCACCCACCGGCACATCGGGAGGAGCGCGGACCGGTTGTCGTCGCGCACCCCTTCAATCGGCACGCCGGCCGGCCGGCCCGCTAACTTCCACAGGAGCTCCGGCACGTAACACCCGGCGATGTCTCGCGACCAGAACGATTCGAACCGGCGATCGCCCAGAACCTCCAGATCTCCGCGCATCCGCACCAGCGATACCGCGTCGTTCGGGACCCAGACGGCCGGCCGCACCATCACGTCTGCCTCTGGAGCGCCGCGGGAGCCGACTCCGGCTGCTTCGAGTAGTAGATCGTCTCCCCGACGGGCACGAAGCCCGCGCGGGTCGCGACGCGCATCGACGCGACGTTCTTCTTCGAGATCTCGAGGATGACGCGGTCCACGCCCAGGGCAGCGAGGGCTGACAGTCGCGCGTTCATGATCTGGGTGCCGACTCCCCGCGCCCGATACGGAGCGTCGACCGTCAGCGTATGGAGGCGCGCGACCGTGCCCACGACCGTCGCGAATCCGAAGCCGAGGATGCGCCCATCGGCGACCGCGACGAAGCCCAGATCGCCTCCCTGGAAGGACGACGCGATGAATCGACCCGCGCTCGCCCGATACGTGGCTTGGGAGATTGCGGTGACCATGCCCAGGTCGTCCGCCTGCATCGGCCGAACGAGGGACGTGTCGTAGTCGAGGGGCTGGGGATTGCGGAGCTGGAGGATCGCGAAGCGGTCGATCTCCTTCGACCGGAGGAGCCCGCTGGGAATCGTGGCGTCCGCGAAAAAGTCCCGCATCTTGACGCGCTTCAGCAGGACGCGGGCCACCGCATCATCCGACGCGAAGAGACTGCCCATGCCCGACTCGCGATCGAGCAGCGCCAGCCCGCGAATCGTGCGGTCCGCCAGCGCGAGGACGACGGGGTCGCCTTCCGCAACGGAGCGGTCGGCGAAGACCGGGAGGAACGGGCCGAAGAACGGAGAACCGTCGGAAAAGAGCCCGGAGACGTCCCCGGGTTTCGTCGCCTTCCGGATCCGCACGTCGATGGGGAAGTCCTTCGAACCGACACGGATTCGACTGGGGCCGCGCCTCGTGCGGATTCCCACCGCGACGGCCGCGACCGTCACCGCCGGGACGCCGAGGTCGACGAGCGCAAAGGAGACGAGGTTCACGGGGACGGAGTAGCTGCTCGCCGTCACGAAGACCTCCGCGCGGAAGCGGAAAGACGCGGCGTAGTTCGAGTCCTGCTCGACGAACTCTTCCGACACGATGTATCCGGAGTCCGGATCGAAGTAGTACGTATCCGTGTAGGTCGCGGTGAAGACGCCGTATGCGTCGTTGCGGATGTACGTGCCCGACGCCTGGAGCTGGACCGCGCGGTGTGGGATAATCCCGAACCACACGGTCGCGTCGATGGAGCGGACGGTGAATACGTCGTCGAGCACGGGCACCGTCTGGCCCACCGAAACGGGCACGGGGATCCAGAACCACTCGGTCGCGTTCGCCTTCGTCGTGTTGACGTCCGCGCCCGACACGTATTCGCGCGTCGTCAGGGAAAAGACCGGAGTCACGTTCGTGATTCCCGAGAGATGCGTCCCGTCGGAGCCGTCGAAGGCCCAATACCCGAGACCGTGGACCGTCACCATGTCGCCCTGGACCGACACGACGGAATAGCGGGCGTGGGACAGCATGTTGTCCGTGTATCCGTAATAGTCTCCGGAACCCTGGTCCACGTACGTGTTGTAATTGTACTCGAAGAAATCGCCGGTTCGAGGCGCCGCCCCGGCCACGACCCCGGGTAGGATTAGTCCGAGTCCGAGCGCCAAGACGCCGACGAGGCTCGCGAGCCTTTTCAAGGCATGGGGATCTGTAAGGAGTTGAACCATGGAGATTCCCAAGCTCCTCCGAAACCGCCATAGCGGCGATTTTGCGCTTAAAGGTCACGCCGGAATTCCTCGAACTCTCCACGGGAGTGGGTCCGTCCGGACCCAAGCCGATTCCGGTTCGAATCTCTCGTCTTCGGCAGACGCAAATCCTCTGCCATTGAGGCTTCGGGAAGGCTCGCCCTCCGTTGGGCTCAGCGGGCTGGCGATTTGTCAACGAAGAAGTCGACCATGGGGGCCTGCAAATAGGTGTCGTCGATAAGGAGGAGAACCTGAGCTTGGCAAAGCCATAGCCGACGACGCGGTGAGGTATTAGGCTGGCCGGCGAAGCAATGATAGCAAGTCATGTGCGATTTCACAGGGAGTGAACCCGGGATCCGCAGGGAGAGATCTGCCTTGAGATGCAGCAGCCGCCCGGGTGCGGCAAGAATCTATCGCCTTCCGAATATCTTGCTCAGGGCGAGCTATCTAAGAGCTGTTGCAAAATCAACGTCAGGCATTCCAACTCGACCCACGAAACGTGTGAACCGGCCGGTGAGTCCTTCAACGTATGGACTGTCTAGTCGTGCGGACAATTCTGACTTATTCACTTTGTTGTATGGGAAGCACACAAGGTCCTCCAGATTAGCGACTAGCCCTGGACAACCAAACGCCTTTGGAAGAAAGAAGACTTGGTCATCGCGGTATCCGCCGTCCCCTCTCCCCCGGAGTATTCGCAAGACGGCTTGAGGTGTAGCTTTCTTGCCATCTTCGAGTTTGGCGCTCCGTTTCATGGCTGAAACCGGCGCGAAGTTAGAGATCAGAGCACAGCGAACACACAGCACAAGTTTGGCTTTCGGCGAGGGGACGCCTGTCCCCAATCTCTCGACCAAATCACATGATGGCGTTAGGACGACGACCCAATCTTCGTCGATGTGCCGAATGTCTCCGGCACGCACACCCTTAGGATCCATTAGCGAAGGCACGTACATGAGTGCTGGGTGCGATTCATCGTCAGCTGCGAACTCTCCTCTAGAAACCTCGCGCGCAACCTCAGATGCACCGGTGGTGTCAAGCGAACTGCCGATTGAACGAGCAAGGAGGTACGCGGCGACGGTTGGCTCCCGGCGAAGGAGTTCGAAGTTGTTTGAGTCCGGGAAGAACCTCCACATGAATTCACGCGTCACCTTTTCGACGTGGTTCTGTAGCGCTCGCATGAGCCGAAAGATGCCGGCCCGCTCGAACTCTTCGATCGACTTCTGCAATGCCAATTGCCAGTCCCCTGTCTTCCAAACAACCTTGACCACCGGGCTCTGCAAGTCGAGCACGTCAGTCGCCCTTGCCGTCAGAAAAACCGTCGGGAGGAAACGCCTCTTCCGAATTTCATTGAAGACATCAAGCCCTTTCGTGTGATTGTCAGAGGGATTCCCTTTGAAGACGTCGAGAATCAATAGATCGTAGCGATGTTCAACTAGCTCCTCGAGGCCCGTGCCGAAGCTCTTGCTTCCAGTTACTTCGCACTTCTCATCGCCAATCCTGACGCTCTCGAAGAATTCGATTACGTACCGCACATAGTCGTCATCGTCGTCAACATAAAGTACTTGTAATTCAGGACTCAGGGCATGACCTCCTGGCCGAAAACGATCCTGAAACATGCGCCTTGCAGGGGGCCTTCTGCAAGAAGCTCGATCCTGCCACCAGTTTCCGATACAGCTTCACCAGCAATCGTCAACCCCAGCCCGGTTCCGTTTGGCTTCGTAGAGAAATATGGATCCCAGATTTGCTCTCCTATTTCATCGGGCACTCCGGGTCCGTTATCAGAGAACAGAACAGATGGTGAAGTTCCAGCGCTCGCTTCGATCACAACCATGATCTTCGGGTTGAGCCGAGGCGGACTCGTGAGCCAGTAGATACTGTTGTCGATCAGGTTAGTGAATATCTGCTGGACTTCCCCTCGCACGACCCTTAACTGCGGCTCGGCCCCGACAATTTCCCATTTCACCCCCGCCTCGGTCAGTTTTTCTTGGTAGATCCGGAAAGCGTCCTCAATCACCGTTCTGAGTGCGACGATTTCCGGCTTCCGCGTTTTGCCCGGTGAGAGCGGCGCTAACTTCCTGAATAATTGTCCGAGAGCCTCAGCATTCCCGACTATGGACTCGGATCGTGCCTTGAGGTCTTCCCAGCTCGGAGTCCTGTGCTGCCTTGCCTGACCGGCAAGCCAGTTGGCTTCCGCAGTAATCTTCCCAAGTCGAGCCCCTGTTTCGTGAAGGGTCAAGTCAACGAGGTAGCCTATTGAAGCGAGTCTTCGGTATCGCGAAACGACATTTTTCGTCTCTTCTACTTTCCTCTCGAGGAGTTCAGCTTTTGCACCCACAGCCTTCTGAAGCTCTTGGTCCTGCGGATATCGAGCAAGCACCAGTCGCTGTAGGTCCTCCATGCTGAACCCGACGAATAGGCCCTCGGTGCGCGCACCCGCTTCTTTCTTTGATCTCCTCCATACCGATCTTTCGACTTCCAAGATCGACAGCGCCTTGATTACCATTTCCTTCAAGTCTTCAAATGCTTGACTCGCGATAAGCCCCTGTCTGTTGGTCTGATCCCGCAGGTTAGGATTCTTTACAGCAGAGAGAAAGACGTAGCCGACTACCTGATTGTTGCTGACACGGAGGGTGGGATTATTGACGCGGCGAAGATCGAGTCCGAGCCAGTCGAAAGATGGGTCTCCGTATGGCAGCACGCGGAATTCGTCGCGTATGATCGCAATGCCGGACATCCGGTTGAGATCTATTCTCACCTGCCTCGGACCGACGCCGAGTTCATCCGCAAGCTTCTGTATCTCGTCCGGATCTCTGTCCCAGACCCTGATGTGGAACTTTAACGGACCGCACTCCGGAGGTTTTCCATCCTGACAAACCCAGTCTTCCTTCTTTTCCGTTTCCTTGTCTCTAACGTCGAGCGTGTACTCTGTCTTTCCTGCCCGGTCTATTTCCCCAGTGATCATGTAATGAGGACTCTCGATCGTCTCAGGTACTCCAATTGGTCCTGCGACATCACTCAGTTCTTCGGGGACGTCAAGAACGATTGAGAAACCGGAGACCTTCGCGAGAGGGTTGACAAGCCGAGCGAGCGAATTCCTTAGCTCGCGGGCTTCCGCAATCCCCCATGGATGTCTTAAGCCCGATACCCTGATGATGGTACCGGGTTTGTCGAGTTCCTCAGGTTCACGAATCAACCAGTCGCACTTCACTTCCTCCAAGTACTTGTCGCCCGTGTTCCATTTCGACCAGTCGAAGTTTGCCATCACTTCAGTGCTCTCGCCTCGGACTCGACTGATCAGTTGAAGGGTATCCCCCAACTTCGCAGCCGCAAAACGGCCAAGTCCTTTTTCGCCAAGAGTTCGCCGTGTTCTAGAAATGGCCTTCCCGGCCCTTTTCGCGGCAACTGCCGGTTCCATCCATGTCGTAAGGACGGTATCCAAGCTCATCCCATGACCGTCATCGATCACCTCGATTGCGCCGGTGCGGACATCGGATGGGTCGACAAGTCGAACTGTTACTTTTCGTGCCGATGCATCATATGAGTTCTTCACGAGTTCGATTACCGCGGTGTTGTCGTCAGGAATCAAGTCTTCTCCGAGTGCCTTAATGACCCGAGCCCGCGGCCTGAAGGCCGCACTTCCTCGACGAATTATCTTCGATGTCATGCGCCATCCCCATGTGCGTGGCAGTGCGTCGCCCCCAGCAGGGGTCTATGAAGGACTAGCAAACTCACCGACGTGATGTTCACGCCGGGGGAGGCTCTTGCAATCTTCGGTTCGGGAATCGTGGTGATGGAATTCCAGGCGCAGGTCTTTGCAGCGGGTGGGAGGTGCCGCACGGGCGCTGGGAGCCCCGCATGCGATTGAGCTTCGGAGCAAATTAGCTTTCCCGTTGCGATTACCAGAACCGGGGGCGGGTCCTCGGTTTCACTATGCCTGTTCCAAGACATGGTCCTACGCATCGAGGATACCGGCCAGTTTCTTCCGATGCATGGATGCGAATTCGTGCCAACTACAGCTTGCTTTCTCTCCGAGGCTCTCTTTAATCGCAAGCGCTACTGCGTATGCGGCCAGTGGTGGCACGGCGTTGCCCAGGAGGCGGAAGCGCTCGCCCATGTTTCCTCTAAGCCGATACCAGTCCGGAAAACTTTGGATCCGGGCAGCTTCTCGGACGGAAATCGTGCGTGCCTGGCTAGGGTGTATATGTGAGTAGCCATCCTTCGATAGATGGGCGGTCACACACGGACTCGGCTCGTTCCACGCGAGGCGACGGTACTTGTCACGGAAAATGTCTGCACGGTAGCGTCTAAACCTCTGTGGGAGGTCCGCGTAGGTTCCACCTTGGTGCAGCGTTCCGAAGGCGCGAATGTCCTGACGACGGTGCCAGCGAGTGACATGCGCATCCAGTTGGCCATCCATCCATCGAGGACGTAGCAGTCGAGCATATTCCGGAGGCCGGGAACGGGGACGATACCTGACTAGCTCTCTACGTGCCCCATCGGGAATCCGAGGCAAGTCGCCGATAGCGTCGCGAACTACAGGGCGGTCAAGCTCAACCTCGCATGGAGGGGAAGAAGGAGCCGTAAATCCAGCGCCCAAGTCCTCCCTCAACCCGACGAAGAGGAGTCTACTTCTGTGCTGGGGAACGCCGAGCCGGTCCGAATCAATGCGAGTGACCGTAAGATCGTACCCGAGATTGGCGATTTCCCTCGCAACTACTCCCGTGAGATCTCGACCATGAAAGTTTGCCATGCCTGGGACGTTTTCCATTACACAAGCCCTGGGTCGAAAATACTCAGTGTACCTGATGAACGATCGAAACAACCTGTTTCGAGGGTCGCTAAATGGGTCTCGGCGAGGGTCCTGCAGGCCCAACGAGCGCAACTTCCCACGTCCGACCTTGCTCCATCCTTGGCAAGGCGGTCCGCCGACTACAAGATCGACTCTGGCACCCTTCGAGAGCGAACTGAGGCGATCTTGGACGGTGTTTGGCCTCAGCCTCCGTATGTCGTCCAACATAGCAAGAAACCGGTGACCAGCGAGGTTAGCGCGAATCGTCGCGATTGCAGCAGGATCACAATCGATGGCTGCAGCCATTTGGAAGCCAGCGGCCGAGAAGCCCAGGGAGAGCCCACCCGCCCCTGCGAACAGATCTAAGCCCACATGTCGTCCGCACAAGGTATGTGCCGACCCTTCGCTTACTCGCAGACGGAGTAGTTCGCTTATAAGTATTGCCACCATCGGAAGGAGTTCGGTTGGGACGGCTGCCCGTTCGCTTCTGTGGTGCGTTCGCCGGTTCGAACTAGTGAACGCCCCGCAACGCCCTGCCTGGTCGTCTTGGAGGGGAGGGGTTCCGACGAGGTCGAACCGAATTGAGAAGCATTCTCACGCGAGTTGCACAAGCTCGTGGATTACTGTCGACTTCGTGCTCCCAGAATTCTATGACCTTCCAGCCCATCCGTTTCAGCTCGGAGTGAATCAAGCGGTCCCGCTTCCGGTTCGCGTCAAGCTTGTTGCGCCAGAATCTCGCTCGGTTCTTAGGGGCGGAATAATGGTCTGGACAACCGTGCCAAAAACACCCATGAACGAACACCGCGACCTTCGCTGCTGCGAAAACGATATCTGGCCTTCCTGGTAGTTCGCGGGAGTGTAGGCGATATCGGTATCCCATCCCGTAGAGCGTATGACGTAGGGAGAGTTCCGGTCCTGTGTCTGTGCCCCTTATGCGAGACATGACCTGAGCCCGCCTCTCCGGGGTCCAGATGTCGGCCAATGTCCACCTCAAAGCCGACAGTATCGTCGGGGGGCATCAAGCATGATGTTAATGCAAAGCGAGAGTAGCTCTGAGACTCGATTCTCAAGGCCTTCGCGAAGTAGCCCGCCTACCTGTCTCATGCACGGCCTGTGATCTCGTCGCGGAGCGCGTCCGCCGGAATCGTCTCACCTGCATGGTCTCCCGATGACAATCGGACAACCGACTGTCATTGCAGCTAACGGCTTCTTAACGGGATGGTAACCTGCTGCAGGCGGTATGGAAGGATTTCGGTCGCGTTGGATCAAAGCAAAGGTCTTTTTCGCCTACTTCAATCCCTCGCAGGGTGGCGGGACGGTTCCTGTTTCCGAGAGCCTGGAGGGACATCGCGATGACTGAACCTGGGACCACGAAGGCTATATGTGGGATCTGCGGCGAGTGGATGTCGCCCGAGGAACTTTCGCGTCACAGCCAGCAAGCTCATCCGGAAATCCATAGGCTCTTGGCGAGGGCCATGAGGCGCATCGCCCCGATTACGTTGCCGGCTGGACTTGGACTAGTTCTCACCCTGTTTTTCTACGGAGGACTAACAAATTCCCTCTGGGACGTTCCGATCGCGCTCTGGGCAACCTGGATGGTTCTATTCTTTACGATACCTGTCGCGGTCGTCGCGATGAAGCAAACCACAAAGGCGTACGACCAAGCGCCTTTCCGTTGTTGGGTCTGCGACACTCGGATCCCACATCGCGACCTCGCTGCGCATCTGCGCGAGTTTCATCCAGCTGAAGCGAAAGATTACTTCCTCGCGAAGATCACGTTGTATGCCGTCGGGATTGGTACACCCGTCGCGGGGCTCATGCAAATCGTGAGACTTGTCGACCCTTCGCTCTCTCCACTCATCGGGTTTGGGCCTTTGGCAGGGCTTCTACTCTTCTTGATTCCCATCGCAGTATACGCCTCACGTTGGCCCCGGCGAATCGCGCGGTCGAGGCGGGAGTGGGAAGCGTTACACGGTCCTTCATCAAGCGAGCGGACGTGAGCATGTTCGCGGTTCAAGAGGCGTGATCGCCCAACCTTCTCGGCCTAAGGATGGATTGCGCGGGAAAATACACGGGACCGCCCACAATCCAGTTTGACGGGTTGGCCGATGCTTTCGCGACCTCGTCGTCGAAGTTGAAGGCGGAAGCCTGGATTCGGAGGTGCGGGTACTCTGATGAGAAAAAGGATCTATGCCAGATATGGACGATGGAAGGACGGTCTCCTCCTCGGAGTAGTTGACATTCGGTGTGCCGAGCGTCAACCCTGTGTTCATCGCGCCGTCCATGCAGCCGCCGGATCTTCAGAACCGCTCAGAACCAGTCCGTCGCGTGCATTACGAACTTGCCCTGCGGGCCGCCGAAGAGACGGGGCGCATCGTTAGGTCGTCGGCCATCGAGAGGCAACGCCATGACCGTGGCCGGGAGCGAATCGTCCAGACGGTATCCAAGGGAACGATACCATCCCTGGTCGCGTCGTGAGCCGGTGGCGTCCACCGCGGCGAAGGGTCCCTTCGCCTTCGCTTCCAAAGCGCGAACGGTCGCGCGGAAATCTTCCTTGACTGGCACAATAGTCTCCTCCGAGACCACGACCTCGGCCCCACGAGTCCACCCGCCGGATGACCGATGCACATACCCCACGGGTGTACCGTTGCGCATGACCATCCGATAACGGTCCAACACGTGGGAATCCCAGGCTGCCGAGCACGCGAGGCGACGCGGATCGCGCTCAGTCCATCCCAGATGACCGCGCACGTACTGCGCGAAGAAGGTCTGAAGACGCGGAAGGTCGTCGCGGCGAACCTTCCTAAATCCCACTCCGACCGGCCGAGTCGTTCGGGGTGAGAGAGAGCGCACGCCGAGAGGAAGTCGCGCCAAATCTACGTAGCCCATTCGACGGTAGATCCGATAGCCTCGAATGTTTCGACTCGTCGTGAGCGTGGAGAGACCTACGCCTTGCTCTCGGAAAAACCCGTGCGTGTGGGTCATAAGGCGGCGGGCGTAGCCCCTCCCCCAGACGGAAGGCAGGGAACAGACGCCCGCGACGCCACCGACTTGCTCAACCCCCGTCGTCAGCCGGACATCCATCAGCATCGGGACGGCTTGCGCCATGACGTGTCCCGCCTCCACGGCGTAGAAGGCGTACCCAGGTACCGTGGCAGGATCGCGACGCAGAAAGTGGCGGACCAAGTCTGGGGTGAGTCGCCAGCCAAAGGTCAGCATTGTCAGGCGGAAGACCTCTCGCGGATCCACCTCCTCGTACGTCCGAATTTGCATGCTCGACCCAACCCGAGTTTGACCCTTTATGCTTGATGGCGCGATCCGATCCATCAGATCCCCAGGAGAGAGGTGCTTTGAGAGGATGTGTTCACCTCGCGATGCGTGCCTAGAGGTCTGCAGCGGTCGAGGCCAGCGGTTCCATTGGATGCCACGCAAGAGCTAGAAATGGCCTAACTTGCACGGGGTCAAGCGCATCGAGCCTCGGCGCTCGTGGACAAACGGCGAACCGGTCGTCCACCGCGTATCGCCGGTCCTCTGGATGAGTCGCGACAGCGAAGGATTCCGCCTTGGAACTATCGACCCGACTCCATTGCACGCACGTAATCGTCCCACTCCCGCGAGGTCTTCCGGACGATGAACCCTTTCGCGAACGGGGCGAACAAGCGGTAAGCCCCAGTCAGGTGGACGTCGAACGTGATTTCGAGTCGAGTACCTTCCCGGTCCGGGAACAACCGGTATGTATTGTGCGTACGCCCCATGTTCGATCGGGCGTCGGCCTCCCAACCGTCCGGCGGCCGCAAGCGTACAAGGAACCGGGCGACGAACGGGAACGCCATGATTCCGGTCTCTTCCATCTCGATCAGGTCTCCCTCCCGACGAATCACTTCGCGCGTGCGCAGCCGGACTCGACTCAATTCGGGGTCGCTGTCCCGAAATTCCGTGCACCAGGCGTAGACATCCGGAAGAGGGGCTCGAAACCGCTTCGTCAGTCGGAAGAGCACGCACGCCGAATCCGCAAGCGGCACAAAAGGCCTTGGCGAACTGCAGTCGAGAGGCATTCCGTTGTTGGAACACCTGTCCCCTCGGACGCTGCCCATTCCAATGGAGTCGTCGCATTCTCCGGGCGGGGACGGTCGGTAGTCCGATTGTCCTCGTCAGGCAATCGCTCGACTACCCAAGCAGGCCCTAGAGCCGCCAGATGTCGTTTGTACACAGAGGTTCCGAACCGGTTTGTAAGTGGGTCCGTCCGGATTTGAACCGGAGTCTAGTGGTCCCGAACCACCAAGGATAGACCAAGCTACCCCACGGACCCAGCGCGAGGCGGCGTAAGAAAAGGGCCTGCATAAGGGTTGTGAGCGAATCGCTCGGCGGTCCGGTGGGAATCGAAACCGAGCCACGCCACGAATGCCTCGCGAGCGCTCTCCACGCCGCGAATCCTTATCCCCTTCGCCTGCTCCCGCCGGCGAGAGGTTCACCATGCAGCCAGGGTCTCCTCCCGAGACGCCGCAACCGCCGTGGGGCGGGCCGCCCACCGGTCCGCCGTGGACTTGGGGCGGCAGACGCCCGTGGCGGGGGATGCGGTGGCGGGCGAGCGCGACGATCCTGATGATCACCGCGTGGCTCGTCTTCATCCTCCTTTACGCGGCCCTGTGGTCGGGCCAGTTCAGCCTCTTCCAGAACATCGTGATTTTCTTGGCGACCCTCATCCTGCTCATGGGGAGCATCGGCGCGCTGTGGGCCGCGTGGGGCATGCGCTTCGCCGGCGGCGGATGGGAACACTGGCGCTGAGCCGCGTCAGCCGAGCCGTTCCACGCGCACCGATCGGATTCGGCCGCGATCGACCGAGAAGATGCCCCGGTAGTGTCGGGTCCTACTCGTGTGGTAGAGCGCGAGGACCTCGTGGCCTCGATCTTCAAGGCGTTCGAGCGAAACCGAGTTCGGCTTGCGGTACTCGAGGAGGGATGCCGCGATCTCCCGGATGCCCTTCGATTCCTTGCCTTCCTCGTCCGTGAGGGTGGCGTCCGTCGAGAACAGATTCAACGCGTCGACGACTCGGCCCTGGGACAGGGAGTCGTAGTACTCCCGCACGACGTGAGCCGCCTCCTTGGGCGACAGCTGGGTTGCCATTGCGCACATCGTCCGCCTCAACGGATCCGTTGGACTAAGGGTTTACGCCATATTCTCCGTAGGCCTAC
>WNGG01006829.1_pt1 | contig 13382 bp, 6 predicted proteins | sample 5400661 | NCBI WGS metagenome assembly WNGG01 (sample SAMN13153372, study PRJNA577476) | soil metagenome | isolation source: 100 cm soil or saprolite under Garry oak tree replicate 1 | place: USA:California | collected 2016-06-15
CAGAAAGTGACAGGCCATGCTCTTTCCCCGCACCATGCCCAACCGCATATAATAGTCGTCAATCTCTTGCGTCGTTCGATAGACGGTCACATCTGCTTGCCATTTTTTGGCAAATGCGTCGAGCTGTTGCTGGATAGACCCGTTTTCCACAGCCAGTTCCTGCATCTCGCGCTCGTAGGTTTTGGCAAGCGCATTCGTCCACCATTCAATGTCTTGGCGCTCTCTCCACTCAGTCGGCATTTTCTTGCTGGCTATCCAGACAGAGAAATCCTTCTGTCCTGCCTGCTGCATCCTCATGAAGCCAGTCTCACAATGCGCGAGAACTTGCTCACAGAATGTCAGGCGATCACACTCCAGCAGGACCTGATCGGCCCAAGCATCCAGTGTGCTATCAGTAACACGAGGAGAAACAGATGGAGACTCAGCGGCATTGCCAAAACAGAACTGGAGTGCCTTATGCCAACCTGAAGAGGACAGGTATGAGTTATGCGCAGTAGCCGTCTTCGTAGCAGCATTCAACGTATCTTGCAACTTGAGGGAGTGCCAATCTCTCGCGCTTGTAAGAGCAACGACAGCACTGCCCCTCTGGGCGGGAAAAGTCTGGCGAATGCGCTCCTGCTGTTCGTCTATCAATTGACAGAGTTGCTCTTGTTTGGAAAGTGAACTCATCTTCGATCCTCTATGTATGCTATTCCCAACGCGAAGCGCAACGATAAACGCTTCTGCATCAAGAAAAGGGAACAGTCAGCCAGGGCCAAGAACAGAGTACATTCTCGGCCTACAACGGAAATCATGCTCCTACTGACGTTACCTGGCACACTGGCGAAGTCATGAGACCAATTTACCCGCCTCCGGATTTCAATGAGACTGTATCACGAATATTCTGAGAAGAGCAAGTAGGGGCCTCATTCATTAACCAAAGAGCTTGGAGCGTCGAGGCCAGGGCACTTGCTTCTCCAAAAAGCTCGATGTCTCTACGAGACAGAGAAGGCAATGAAAATCGCCTATTTCGTGCAGGAGCGGGAGTAGTATGCGATTTTCAGAGGAACCTACCCCTGAAAGGGAGCGGAGGTGGGGCATAGCGACATGTAGTGACGCCCCTTGTGGGCGTCAGGGAGGTGGGGAGTGGATACTTACTCCGCCACCACCCTCAACGTCTCAAACAACACATCATCCAACCGCCCCACATCATAATCCGGCGTATCCAACGGGCGACGTGACAACACATCATCCCCCAGAATCTTCATAATCTTCTGCCCCGCCTCCTTTCTCACATCCTGCGACAGTCCCTTACTATTCGCCTTCAACAACAGCGCCGCCGCAGCACACACAATTGCCTCATCATCCTCCAACTCCTCCACAAGCATCATCAAAGCATTCTCCTCCATACTGAACTGTTTGCCGACCAGCTCCCAAGCGAGTTTCCTTACAGGACCAGTAGGCTCCCACCAAGTCAGATCTGGATTTGTTTCCACCCATACATCTTCAGATACCTCCCTCTCGTCTGTACATCCTGCCAGTATCATCCCCACCTCTTGCTTTGTCAGTCGGCTTGCTCCTTTCCGTTGTCCAACTGCATGCAGCCTTCGGGCCCATTCGTCTGGTGTTCCTTCCGTTGACCTTCGTGCAGGGGGATGAGTAGTTGCAGAGGACACACCAATCCGTCGCAAGATAACTTCAACTAGTTGCTGCTGTTCTAATGGAGCCCTTTGCCGGGTAAAGAGCTGTAAATCAGATTGCACCTGCTGTGCGATCTGAGATAGAACACGATCATAATCGCTAAGAACGCTATAAAGAGCCAGCAGCGCTGCTGACGTCGATGTATTTGCTGGTTGTTTCACCATGTTACACAGGATACCTGTTATATAGTCTTTATTCAGCAGGTATCGCAGATATCGCAAGTCTCGCAAGTCTCGCAGGTCTAGCAGGTATCGCAAGTCTCGCAGGTCTAGCAGGTATTGTAGGTATCGCAGATTTCGCAGATTTCGCAGATTTCGCAGGTCTCGCAGCAGGTCTCGCAAATTTCGCAGATTTCGCAGGTCTAGCAGGTATCGCAGATTTCGCAGGTCTCGCAAGTCTCGCAAGTCTCGCAGGTCTAGCAGATATCGCATGTCTAGCAGGTAGAGATTGGTAATAGCAATCAATGCCTGTACTTGCCGTTGGTCAGATGTTGAAAGTGCTACCATTAACTCGTTAGCTATTTCCTGGCGTTGTTGATCATTGCTCCTGCAGAGCAACAAGCGGAGATAGAGGCATACTTGGTAGGTGGTGCTGCCTCCGCGAGCCATTTCTTTTTGCAGTAGAGTATCCCATACAGTGCGCCATGGCGTAGATGGTGAGGCCAGTTCGCTCTCAAGTAGCTGCTTGAACAGAGAGGCGTGAGGAAAGCGTGCTGTATCACTGGCTTGTAGCAGTTGGGTATTGAGGCTGCGAGAATCGCGTTGAGCAAGCTTTTTCCATTCATTACCTATGTTGATCTGCGCATTCCAGTTTGGGTCATCGCTCCGGGCTGGAAAAGCCGCAGGCGTGAGCAGATAGTCGATCTCAAGTGAGTGCTGAGTGAGGCGTTCCAATAGCTCTGGTCGCTCCTCGCTCCACTTGCGCCAGTCACTGTGTAGCCAGCCAGCAGGACCAGCCGCATCGAGCAGGCGTAGGGCCACAAGCGCATACTCCTCGATCCTTAGTGAAGCTGGACGGGCTGGCGTTTGGAAGAGTTGGCTGCGTATTTCCTCTGGGTAGGATAAGTCTTGTCGATACCATTCTTGCAGGCCAACCAGCTGGAGTAGAGGCGGAATGAGAGCGTGCAAGACTGGTTTGGGGCAAGTCGGAAGATCCGGTGCAAGCGCTGCCAGCAGGTGAACGGCTCCTTCCTGGCGTACAGGGTTGCTGGAGTTACAGAGAGCGATGTGCCAGGTTTCCAGCAAACGAGGCTGCATCTCTTGCTCCTGTTGTCCGCGCAGCCAGAGCAGCATGACCTGTTCAATCTCTTGTTGTAGTTGAGTATAGCGTCCGGCACCAAAGGAATCTCCATAGAGATCGAAGAGGCGGTTGGCTATGTCGTGCTGGAGTTTTTTAGAAATTGACCATGACTCACAGTCCACTAAACTGTTTGTGGCAAAGAGCAATCCCCGGTGCAGGATAGCGTTATAACTTCGGTTGATATCTCTATCAGTATCTGCAATAGCTTCTATCAGCGCACTTGTCTGTTGCTGTTCGTCATTGCTACTCTTGTAAGCGGTAGCAAGGAGCAGCGGCTCGCGCCAGAGAGCGATGGAGTAATGGTCTCTGGCAAACTGCTGCAGCTCATCTGGGGCTTTGCGGAGAAGGTAACGAGCCACATAGTACTCCTGGAAGGTACGGTGCATAAAAGTGAAGAGGCCCTGCCCGCTCTCAACGAAGAGTCCGCTGGTTCTGCGCAGCGTCTCAATGAAGCGTAGGATAGTAGCATCCCTGACATCTGTTTGATGAGCCTCGATCATTGTCTGACGTGCGATTTCCAGCACGTCTTCCTGGGTAAGAGCTATGTCGGTTTCATGCAGGCGGTGGGCCAGGTTACTGAGTAATCGCTCGGCCAGAGGCACACTTTCAATCGGAGTACGCCTGCTCTCGCGATTCCATGCATCTAGCAAGGTACGTGTAACAGTCTGATAGAGTTCAATGCGCCGGTGGGGAAGTTGGTGTCCAATATGCTGAATTAACGCCATAATCGTGAGCATTAGGGGATTGATGGCCAGGCGCTTGATGCCTGGGCTCTTTTCCAAGGCTTCTAGTAGACGCTCTCGCTGTTCATCACCCTTTCTTTTAGCATCCGCCTCTTGATAGGATGTCAGCTTCTTTACCTGTCCAGCCAGAAGCCGATAGCGCTCGGCGGCGGGGCACCAGTTGGTCAAGAATTGCCGAATCTGCTCATCTTCAAGCTCAAGCAAAGTATAGTGGGTGCAACGCGGGTCAGAAAAACGCCTATCCTCATAGCCGACGATACGCGATGTCACAATAAAGCGGTTGGTGTGCTGTGCTGTTGCTTCTCTTGGAGCATACCTGGAGATGAATGTGTAGATGTTATCTGAAACCTGCCTGCGTAGATTATCGTTAGCTACCTCATCCAGCCCATCGAAGAGCAGCAGACAGCGATCATTCTCCAATTCTTCAATAAGTTGGGTCGGCAGATCAGGATCGGATTTGGCAAAGTACTCTTTGAAGAACTCCTCAAAAGTGAGATTGGCTTTGCTGAGACGTTCTGCATAATCGCTAATGCGTATCAGAATAGGAATCTGCTTAGGAGCTAGCTCCCTGGGGAGACGATGGTATGGTGGCAGAGCAGCTTGAGCCATCTGGAGAGCAAACCAGCGCATAGCCGTACTTTTACCAGAGCCAGGTCCTCCCAGGATCACTGCTATAGGGTTTGCTGCCGTCAGTTGCTGGAGCACCTCTTTGATCTCAACATTTTGTCCCTGCCGCATTCTTGCAAGTTCTGACCCCAATTGCGAGTACCAACGTGCACGCAAGCGTTGAATAAGTCTTTCGCGTTCTTCCTGACCCAGATCAGGACGTTGACGTATCTCTTCAATCAGCTTTTGCTGGTCATCTGATATATCATAGAGGGGGCGGTCAGCGACAGCTCGTAAGTGGATGAAGACAGCATTCAGTGGAACGCTGACCGAGAGCAGTCGAGGTGATTGCTGATCGAACCCCGTAGGGTTAAGGGTCTCGTAACTCGCGACAATCTGGTGCAGGTATTCTTTGAACGCTTTACCACCTTTGCGATGTTGTTCTACTGCTATAATGATTCTGGCAGTAAGCGTGATAGCCAAAAGGATTCCAAGTGTGCTGAACGTGTATACTCGATAATCTGGTCCGAAAAGGAAACTATTAGGGATAATATCTTCCGGCTTCTTTGCCGTCACAGCACTTTTGAACAAATCGACGCTCGTGGGAATAATGAATACTAACCAAATCCATTTGGTGATATCCCAAACCCTATGAGCTACAGCGTACATCATATCATCCCTGCCTTCCCCGGCTACTATCTGAATCCTACCTCTTGAGAAGAAAACGCAGCTCTCAACTTTTGCTGAAAAGAACGTATTGTGATGTATATCGATGAGCATTATACTATACAAGATGTATGGAAGAGAAGAACTATGTCTCCATGTCCCAATGTCCCCATGTCCTAACCCTCTTGTTTTTCTTTCCCACTTCTGGTACACTATAGGCAAGCAAGCAGAAATTATTTCTGGTCTACAGGAAGGTCTTGCTGTAACAGGTGGTATCACTCCATTCTCTCACTCCAGTCCCAACCGTCACATTACAATCCAAATGAGAGATCCCTCTGATACACCGGTCACAAATGTCCCAATCCAAATGAAAAATCTCTCCAATACATCAGTCACAACTGTCACAACCGTCACAACCGTCACAACCAAACACCCCACCGAATACGTGTCCTTAACAGGAAACACAAATTTGTGCTACACTTTCTACGAAAGAATAGCAGCCATCCTTTCTCAGAGCAGGATAAACCTCATTCCTGGCCCGTGCGTTGCATGGTAGGGGCGACCCTTGTGGTCGCCCTGGAAGGGGAACTTGAAACAATCATGATACTGGAGTTCTCAATTTATGACACAAATCTTTGACAAGCCAACCCAACAACCACAACACATAGCAGTCGGCAAAGCCACGCGCCGGGTTGATGCTCCCGATAAATTGACCGGGCGTGCCCGTTACGCAGGCGATATGCCGGTGCCTGGATTGTTGCATGCCCGGCTGGTCCTCAGCCCCTATGCTCATGCGCGTATCCTGAATATCGACACCTCGGCGGCACTCGAAGTCCCTGGTGTGAAAGCTGTCTACACGGGCGAGACACTCGGGATGGCAAAACGCGATAGTAGTTCACGTAGCCAATCTCCACTTGCCCAGAAAGAAGTCCTATGGAGTGGTCATCCAGTCGCCATCGTCCTGGCGGAGACTGAGGCCGCTGCTGAAGACGGCGCTGCCCTTGTCGATGTCTCATATGAACCACTACCCATTGTGATGGACCCGATTGCGGGTATGGAGCCTGGATCACCATTGGCTCGTCAGCAGGAAAAAGATGACACTTCCGAAATTGCCGGTGGTGGAGCACATGCCGCCGTCTCTGAGGATGAAGAGCAAGAGGCAGACCAGGAGGAGCTTTCTCCCAATGTCACCGATAAGGCCCACTATCATCATGGTGATATAGAGGCCGGATGGCGCGAGGCTGAGGTCGTAGTCGAGCGTGCCTACACAACCAGCCTTGTCCATCAGTCATCCATAGAACCTCAGTCGATCACCGTGGTTCCCAGCGCTACAGGACACCAGGTAACCATCTGGCCCAGTTCGCAGGGCCTGCTCACAGTACGTTCGGATGTGGCGGAGGCCCTTGATATCCCTGAACGGCAGATACGTGTCGAGCCTGTTCCTATAGGTGGTGCCTTTGGGGGCAAGTTTGGGCTCACCGAGCCTCTGGCCTCTGCCGCCGCGTATGCCTCGCGCCAACCGGTACGCCTGGCCTACACGCGTTCAGAGGAGTTGCTGGCCGGTAATCCTGCGCCGCAATCGGTGACAACCGTTAAGCTCGGTGCAAAGCGCGATGGCACACTGGTCGCCTTGCAGGCAAAAATAATCTTTGACACAGGAGCTTATGCCGGTTCCGCCGTTGGCCTTGGTGGCTATATCCTTGGTAGTTACTATCGCTGCCCCAATCTTGATATTCGCTGCTATGAAGTTCAGACCAATAAGGTGGGTGTTGGTGCCTATCGTGCTCCCAGTGCTCCACAGGCCACTTTTGCACTTGAATCGACAGTTGATGAGCTGTGTCAAAAGTTAGAGATGGACCCAATCGCCTTCCGTCTGAAGAATGGTGTCAAAGAGGGTGATCCCACCTTAGACCGTCGCTCTCCTAAGTGGCCGCGTATTGGCTTACTCGAGTGCCTGGAGCGGGCAAAGGAGCATCCCCTCTGGGCGAAGCGGATGGAGCAGAAGCAGGCGCTTCCTGATGAGCTCAAAGGTTGGAAGGTAGGTATAGGAGCAGCTGCTGGCTTCTGGCCCGGTGGGACTCAACCGACTGCTGCTGCCTGTCGCCTGGAATCTGATGGCACCGTCTCGGTTATCGTCGGCTCGGTTGATCTCTCTGGCTCCGATACCTCACTGGCGCTCATTGCCGCCGAGGGATTAGGCGTATCGATGGACTCGGTGAACTTTGTACACGATAATAGCGATACCATGCCGTTTAGTGGTGGCACAGGCGGAAGCAAGACGGTCTACTCCATGGGGCCAGCCGTATTTGCTGCTGCTCGCGATGCCCGCAACCAGATTCTGGCGATTGCTGCTGACCGATTGGAGGCAGCAGTAGACGACCTGGAGATCGAAGGTGACAAAGTAGTGGTGCGTGGCTCCCCCACTAAGAATATTGCCTTGAGCGACATCGGTGAGCTCTCGATGCAGTTTGGAGGCCGCTACGAACCTATCTATGGGCGTGGTCGCGCCGCTATCAGGAACAGTTCGCCCTTGTTTACTGTGCATGTAGCAAAGGTGGCGGTTGATCCTGAGACAGGTGAAGTGCGCGTGCTGGAGTATCTTGCTGCGCAGGATGTAGGTTTTGCCATCAATCCGGCAGAGGTCGAGGGACAGATTTATGGTGGTGTCACGCAGGGACTTGGCTGGGCACTCCTTGAGCGTCTCGCCTACGATGAGAACGGCCAGCTGCTCACCTCCACCTTCATGGATTATGCCCTCCCTCACACTGAAGATATTCCGTATATGACTTCCATCCTGGTCGAAGTCCCATCTGCCCTTGGCCCATTCGGAGCAAAGGGTGTAGGCGAGCCTCCAGTCGTCCCAGTCGCTGCCACCATAGCCAACGCCATCTTTGATGCAACAGGCGTCCGTATGGCAGATCTGCCGATTACACCGGAACGTCTGTTTGCAGCGATGGCGATGTCGTAAGAGGCCGTAGGGGCCGATTTATCGCCGCCTACCGCCGATTCTGCCGATGAACTTTTGAATGCGGACACCCATCTGCGTCATGGCTGGATGAATTTGTTCATCGGCATCATCGGCCCCTACGGTCTTTCGATTGGTTCGTTTGTCACCCTGAGCGAAGCGAAGGGTCTGTCTCGATGGGCCGACAGATGCTTCGCTGCGCTGATCCTTCGCTTCGCTCAGGATGACAGAGCTCTACCTTCCTGCTGCGCTCTGGCAAGGCGAGAGGGTTCCCCCGATCGTCACTGGTGGCGGCCGATCATGAATTTGAACAAGCAACATCGGTCATGTTTTCCAAACCGTGTCCACTTGCTCAGCTCCCCACCCACCCGCGCGCCTGTCCAACCGTGGTAGGGACACTCCTTGCGGGTGTCCTGCGGTGGGGGGCACCGTGGTTGGGGCGATCCCTTGCGGTCGCCCTGTGGTGGCGGGGTGCGGCTTTTCCATGCAAAAATTTGAACTGCCCCAATCACCTCAACCCAAATTATGCTATACTATAATATATCTTCTGCAGAACTTTACATAACACCAAACCGTTCTCGTGTCACGTTCAATATCCGTAGTGCGTCTGCTAGAACAACATCGGCCACTGATTAACTCATAGGGGCACATCATCTTCGCCCGCATGTCTAATCTCTGACCTCTTGATAGGAGTATCAGCAATGGCACTCTCTGATTCCACTTCTAATAAGACAAATGCGAACATAACACCAGAACAAACTACTGCCGATGTCGCTCCCCCTATAGGGATAACACCCCCACAGATACTGGCGCAGGATGCTGCTACTGGTCGCCGGGGCGCGGCCTGGCGTCTCATGGTCTGGATTATAGAAAACGACCCGCGCGCCATCGTTGCCGTTTCATCCCTTGACGATGATCGCCTGGCGCGACACCTCCTTGAATTTATCGCCGTAGGAACGTGGGCAGGTAAACCATTTGTTGTTCCTTTGCCCCTTCGTTCCGCATATGCCAGGACACGCCTGCGCACCCTCTTCCTCCCTGGCGCAGGGATAGACTCAATTCGTGCTGAGCGGGTGACATTAGCGGCAGCCCGTGACCCACGACCCCCTATGCGAGAGACAGCGATCTATCTCCTTGGCATCATTGGCAGTCCTAGAGCAACTCCTGTCTTGATTGAGGCATTGAATGATCCTGTCCCTTCTGTCCGCCTGCAGGCGATCAAAGCCCTGGGACGTGTAGGCGATCCAGCAGCGGTGCCCGCTCTGCTCAGTGTACTCCGTGGTGCTGACGAGCAAACGGGGGGCCAGATTTTCTCAGCATTAGTGCGCCTGGGCAATGCAGCGGTTCCGCCGTTGATGGAGGCAAGTACCAGCAATTCAGCCTGGATGCGCTGGAATTCTATACGTGCTCTCGGATCAATTCATGACCGCCGCGCCCTACCCGTGCTGGTACAGGCCCTCTGCGACTCAGACCATTCAGTTGCCTGGATGGCTGCCAAGGGCCTTGTCCAATTCGGCAAGCCAGCCCTGGTGCCGGTGCTGCGCCTGCTGACGACAGCAGAAGTGACGCCCTGGTTAGTGGAGACGGCTTCGTTTGTGTTATACAACCAGTACCGTTATGATTCCAAATTGAAACCCTACCTTGAGCCAGTGGTACAGAGCATGCGAGGTGTGGCTTACCAGGTAGGAACCCCGAATGCTGCACAAAAGGCCCTGGCACAACTTATCACAGATGGCGTGCTGGAATCGTGATGGTTAATGCATCGCTGGAATGATCTCCCCATGCGCCTCGAATAGATCATCGACCAGCTTATGCATCTCATCCAACGTCAACTCGGCGGCGGTGTGCGGATCGAACATCGCCGCATGGTAAACATGCTCTTTTTTACCCGTCAGCACAGCCTCAACCACCAGCCCCTGCATGTTGATATTCGTCATTTGTAGTGCCGCCAGTTGAGGCGGTATCGCCCCAATAACAGTTGGTTGTATGCCGTTGCTATCTACCAGGCAAGGCACCTCGACACAGCAGCCCTGGGGCAGGTTAGTAATCAACCCGGTATTGAGCACGTTGCCATAAATCACGCGAGGTGTGTTCGTCTCCTTGGAGTGGATGATCAAGGCTGCATACTCACCGCTAAGCTCGGGTGTAAATTCTGCTGTTCCGTCTAGCAACTGCTGGCGTACCTGCTCCCACCACATATTCTGAACCTGGCAACGACGAATGTATTCATCAATCGGAATGCGAAAGCGCTCCACCAGGTCTGGTCGGTCGCGACGAATGAAATACGGCATATACTCGGCACTATGCTCACTCGACTCCGTGACAAAGTAACCCAGGCGCTTGAACAATTCGAAACGTACAGGATCAAGCTTCCAGATGTCTGCTTTCTCCGCAGCTTCACGCAGCAAAGGATAGGCATCTTCTCCTCTGTACTTCAATTCCAGGTAGAAGGCCATATGGTTGATGCCCGCGCAACGGTAGGTGAGTTCTGATAGAGCTAGCTTCCCCATATAGTAGGCCAGTTGTTGAGCCGTACCCTGTACGCTGTGACACAGTCCAACAGTTTTAATCCGTGTTGCCTGCGACACTGCCCAGGTGTTCATCGCCATTGGATTGACATAATTTAAGAACAAGGCATCAGGACACACCTCTTCCATCTCGCGGCACATATCAAGCATCACCGGGATAGTGCGAAGAGCACGGAAGATACCCCCAATGCCGATAGTATCAGCGATAGTCTGTTGCAGTCCATAACGCTTCGGAACCTCGAAATCAATCAGCGTAGATGGGAAGCCACCAACCTGGATTGTATTGATAACATAATCTGCACCCTCCAGGGCAGCTTTACGATCTGAGTAAGCAGTGATCTGTGGGTGTGCGCCCAGGGAATTGGCGACCTTCCATGCCATAATCTCCGCGATCCGTAAACGCTCAGGATCGATATCCATCAATGCAATCTCAGATTCTGCCAGCTCTGGAAAAGAGAAAATATCGCCAAGCAGGTTAAGCGTGAAGACAACGCTACCCGCACCGATCAGTGTTATTTTTGGCTGTGGCACAAAAGTTCTCCTCATTTATCAGTCAATCGCAGCTACGAGGGCACCCGCAAGGGATGCCCCTACCACAATCCCAACCACGTCTGGAAATCGACACTGGTAGGGACATCCCCTATTGATCTGAATATTACCCGATAGATACCTCATATGCAAGAGCTACGAGGATACCCACAAGGGAATGTCCTCTAGCCGTCCAGGCCCCACCAGGGCACCCGCAAGGGATGCCCCTACCACGATCCCAAACCACGTCTGGAATTTGACACTGGTAGGGACATCCCCTGCGGGTGCCCTGGAGCAGAATGGGAACGGTTGCTTCTTGACATCCTCACTCCAATCCTCTACAATTGCTCCATCGACGAGCTACCACAACCACAACAGTCCCAAGGAGGCCAGCAATCATGACAGACCGTGCAGGACAGCAACTGGGGAATTATCGCCTACTTCGCCTCCTTGGAAAAGGCGGCTTCGCTGAAGTCTACCTTGGTGAACACATCTACCTCAAAACTCCCGCCGCCATCAAGCTCCTGCAGACCAAAGTAGCCAACCAGGAAGACCTCGACGGCTTCCTCAAAGAAGCTCAAACCATCGCTCGCCTGGTCCATCCCCAGATCGTGCGCGTCCTGGACTTTGGCGTAGACAGTGAAACACCCTTCCTGGTCATGGACTACGCACCCAACGGCACCCTCCGCCAGCGTCACCCTAGAGGAACCCAACTCCCATTGACCACTATCGTCCCCTACGTCAAACAAGTCGCTGATGCCTTGCAGCATGCCCACGACGAAAAGTTGATCCATCGCGACATCAAACCAGAAAACATGCTCCTGGGCCGCCGCAACGAAGTGCTGCTCAGCGATTTCGGCATCGCCCTCATCGCCCAAAGTTCCCGTTACCAGAGCACCCAAGATGTCATCGGCACCGTCGCCTATATGTCCCCTGAGCAAATCCAGGGAAAACCCCGTCCAGCCAGCGACCAGTATTCCCTCGCAATCGTTGTCTATGAATGGCTAAGTGGAGATCGACCCTTCCACGGCTCTTTCACCGAATTGTGTACCCAGCACATGTTCGCCTCGCCACCTCCCTTGCGCGAGAAGCTTCCCACCGTCTTGCCCGATGTTGAGCAAGTCGTGACGATGGCTCTTGCCAAGGATCCCAAGCAGCGTTTTGGGAGCGTACAAGCGTTTGCCAACGCATTGGAGCAGGCCAGTCAGCCACAGCAACCAACTTTCGTGACGCCGTCCAGGCCTCCAGCACTGCAGCCTGATTCTCGCCCTCTATCACCACCTACTCCGCAGCGACCGGTAGCACCTACACCGCTGCCTCCAACGCAGATGGCCACACCACCATCACTGCCTCCAACTCAGGCTGCAACGCCACTTCGGGAGACAAGCCTCTCCTCCAATGCTAGCTACTCTGCCAGTGCCAACTATCCTGCTGCATCGAAACCAATAGCCAGAGTGCCTGACGAGAAGGTGAATGCGTGGGGGATTGGGAAACGGCAGCTAGTGGCGATGATAGTTGGTCTTGCTGTTTACGGCATCCTTGGTTACGTCCTTGACCAAGTATTCAATCACTCCGATTCATCTTCTTTCCTTCTCCAGCCACTTTTCCCCTTTAACAATGCTCAAATCTCTTATTTTACTCCCGGCTCAATCTTGATTGGTTTACTTTTCGCCATTGCCCTCTTCTTTGGTGTCGAAGCTGGCCCTTGGGTCGGGTTGGTGGTTATGGGTGCAGGCGGTTTACTCAGTGATTACCTCTCTAATTACATCTCCATCTACCATGTCAATTGGTACTGGTATGTAGCGGGAGCCCTTTGCGGTTTTATCTCTGGTCTTGCCTTTCCTATAACACGGGGGCGCTTCGCCAGTGGAGGTGCTATTGCTATTGCGGTTGCTATGAGTGGAGTTGGACTGGTCATTTATAGTGCTCTCGGAGTCTTTGGTGATGGCATAAGCTCACAAGTCAGTCCAACCGACTTTTTCACTCTCCTTCTCCCTGCACTTCTCAGCCTCATTCTGGCCAATGCCATTGGTCTGGTTTTCCTTCCCATTGTGCTCCTCACCTACAACACCATAGTCAGTCGCAGAAAATGAGGGTAGCGGGTGCCCTGGGGCTGGGGTGGGGTGGGGAGATTTCTGTGCCAAGGCTACGAGGGCGCCCTCGCGCCCATAACCGTACAATATTCCCCTCTGGGCATAAAATCCCCCCCTCGCTTGTTACTAGTAATGAGACATACCAAGTTGACAGATGGATAAGGGAGGTACCTCAATCATGGCAAAACTATACGACGTAATTATCATTGGCTCAGGCCCAGCAGGCTATACAGCAGCAATCTACGCAGCACGCGCTAACCTCTCCGTGTTGATG
>WNGG01007992.1_pt1 | contig 13381 bp, 9 predicted proteins | sample 5400661 | NCBI WGS metagenome assembly WNGG01 (sample SAMN13153372, study PRJNA577476) | soil metagenome | isolation source: 100 cm soil or saprolite under Garry oak tree replicate 1 | place: USA:California | collected 2016-06-15
TGGAGGGCTGGGGAGCGCGCGCGCAGCTGATCGACGCGCATCTGCTGGGCTTTTATGGCGGGAACTACCGGAGGTTTATCGCCTCGACAATCTACCACTTCCTCGGCTGGCTCCTCGGCGCGGCGGAGGTGTTCTTTTTCTGCCGGCTGATGGGGGTCAGCGCTACCCCGGTCGATGCCCTGATCATCGAGGCTATGGTGCAGCCGGTCACCGCCGCTGCCTTGGTTATTCCCGGAGCCCTCGGCGTGAGAGAAGCCGGCGGGGTGTTTCTCTGCCGGCTCGTCGGGTTGGACGACGGGGTGGGGCTGACGCTCATGGCGCTCAAGCGCGCCCGCGAGACGGCCTATAACCTCATCGGTCTCGCCGTGCTGGCGCGCGTGGGCGGCGCCCTGCTGCCGCGCAAGGTTCACTCGCTGTAGATCAAGAGCATGAAGCCGATAAACATGATCAGCCCCGGCCACAGGTAGGCGCCCACGCGGTTCGTGAGCAGCCGGGAATCATCCAGAACTTTGGCGATCATGGCGACGAAACCAGCGGACGCCATGATCGAGTGATGGCGGTAGATCTTGGACGCCGAGGGACCGCTGCCATGATGGTGCAGGAGCAGCATCCCCGCAGCAGAGATCGCTAAGGTCGGAAAGATCAACGCCCAGCCCGGATGGGTGAGCGTGCCACGGCAGCGCAGCCCCTCGATCACGCCAATGCCGAGCACGATGACGGTGAACAACGTGTGCTGCAAGACCTGGGGGTCAGTCAGGCTTTCCCACAAGGACAATGGTCCCCAGGGCCAGGACTCGGGGTCGTGGCGCACAAACAGGAACACTCCCAGGAGAAAGAACAGACCAGGCCAGCCGTAAAGCGCCCAGGAGTGGCGGGGATTGCCACGGGCCGCGAGGAGGGCGAGCCCACCGGCACAGAGCACGAACACACCGGCAATGTGATGATTCAGCTCGGAGTAAGCCTGGTCTTCAGCCGGCGGCAACACGGGAGGGCGGTGGTGATGGCCTTCTGGCATGGTCAGCCCAGCCATGTGGTGCTGGTGCCCGGCTGAGGCAGTGCCAACCTCGCTGTCCATCCCCATCTCATGGTGATGTTGAGGCTCGCCTGAGGGAGAGCTACCGTTGCCTTCCATCCCCATGGCCTCATGGTCATACGCCTTCTCTTGCTGCGCCTGGTCGCCTGGAGCGGCCAGGCTGAGTGCGGTCAGGAGCCAGAGGGCAACGGCACTCAAGGAGACGAGACTGCTTTTGTTCATATCCCTTTGCTTTCCTCTACCCTGCGGAGCCAGCTAAACCGTCCGGCGCGGAGCAGGAGCCAGGCCAGGAACAGCCAGAACACTTGCGCGCCGATCGCCGCTCCCCAGAGAAACCAGCTCAACGAGCCCGTCACCGCGCTCGCCACGATCAGAACTGAAAAGTCGCGAGTGGTGAGGCTGGCGAGCAATTGCTTAATCAACAGGTCTTCCCAACCGCCGCGGCGTTCTCCTGCCGCCTCAGTCTTTTCTGCCAGGGTTACCAGTGGAAAGGCCAGGAACCCGCCCAGGGCCAGCACTCCGGCCAAGGCAAGCGCATGGTTGGTCGTGCCATCGCGCCACACCGCGACTCCCATGCCCAGGAAGATCGCGAGATGGACCACGGTATCGCAGACGATGTCGAGCCAGTCGCCAAGAGGGGACTCTAGGAACTTGACCCGCGCCACCTCCCCGTCGCAACAGTCAAGGACAATCGAAAACTGCAAGAGTAGCGCTCCGAGCAGCGGCCCCCAGTACCCTCCGGGGACAAAGCACAGCGCGCCCAGCACACCGACCAGGCAGGAGAGCCCAGTGATCTGGTTGGGGCTGAGGGGCGTACGCACTAACCAGCGCGTGAGCAACCGTGAGAGCTTACGGTTGAAATACGTGTCAACGTGCCCGTCGCGCGGATTTTCCAGGGACAGCAACAGGTCGTGCTCGATCTTGGCCAAGGCGGAACAAGAGGTGAGACGGCATAAAAAATGGCCGCGTGCAGAGCCGGTCTGGACCTGGTCGCGGTCGGTCAGCACGGCGGTCTCGGGCAAGGGTTTGCCCTGAGCCAGCTCCGCCAGCACCTCGGGCACTCGCGCAGCCGCTGTCAAGGCGAGCACGGGAACACCGGCAGTGGTGACGGTCACGGTCTTCCCCGGAGCGGCCTGCCGGGCTAGTTCCTGGACCAACGGGGGGCGAAAGACCGTGTCAGTGGCGAACACCAGACATACGCCCTCCGGCTCTATCGCCGGCAGTGCTCCCGGGTTCGTGCCCACCCAGACCACCCGGCTGGTCACCCGGGCGTCGTTTTGCAGCTCGTGCTTCAGGTCCTCCCGATCTTGCTCAAGACAGACGTAGCAGGTCGTGGCCCCGGCGCGCTGGGCGGTGAGCACAGCCCGTTGCAGGAGAGAAAGACCGCCAAGCTGGGTGAGGGGAGAGATACCTCCACTGCCAGACACCACAATGACAGCCGCCGCTACCATGAAGAAGTGGAACTATATCGGATGTCCCAGCCCTGTTCAAGGCGAATGGGGCGGCTCGCTTCCCTTATCCGTATCTGTCTGTATAATGTCATCTTTGTGTAACTTCTTGCCTTTGCTTGTCTACAGGCTGGGCAGGGAGTCTGGTCCAGAGCAGCTCGGGAAGGAGAAGGAAATGCGGACGTTGTTCTTGAACCCCCCCGCGTACGACAACTTTGACGGCGGCGCAGGCTCTCGTTATCAAGCCACCCGCGAGGTGTGGTCCTTCTGGTACCCTACCTGGCTGTGCTACCCGGCCGGGATGATCAAAGACAGCCGGGTGCTGGATGCCCCTCCGGAAAAGCTGAACCAAAGCCAGACCGTGGCGATCGCCAAAGCGTACGACTTCGTTGTCCTGCATACCAGCACTCCTTCGTTCAAGCTGGATGTGCGCACCGCCGAGATGATCAAGGCGGAAAACCCGCACTGTGTGATTGCCTTCGTGGGCGGCCACGCGACCGCAGCCCCGGACCAAACCCTCAAGGCGTCCGCGGCGATCGACCTGGTCGCGCGCAAAGAGTTTGACTACGCGATAAAAGAGGTAGCCGAAGGGCGGGACTGGAGCAAAATCCTGGGCATCAGTTACCGCCAAGACGGCAAGATCTCTCACAACCTCGACCGTGCCCCGTTGACGAGCGAGGAGCTAGACAGCTTGCCGTTTGTCACCCAGATCTACAATCGCGACCTCGACTTCCGCAAATACAACAGCCCCTACTGCCAGTACCCCTACGTTTCCCTGTACACCGGCCGTGGTTGCCCGGCCCGCTGCACCTTCTGCCTGTGGCCGCAGGTGACCACTGGCCACTCCTATCGCACGCGGTCGGCCGACAACGTGATCGCAGAAGTTAAAGAGATGAACCGCCTCTTTCCCGGCATGAAAGAGGTGTTCTTCGATGATGACACCTTCACCGCCGACCCCAAGCGGGCACGAGAAATCGCCCAGAAGCTCAAGCCCTTGGGCCTGTGTTGGTCCACTAACTCGCGCGCCAACGTCGATTACGACACCCTTAAAACCATGAAAGACGGCGGGCTCCGGCTGTTCGTCATCGGCTACGAGTCCGGCAACGCCCAGATCCTCAAGAACATCAAAAAGGGTGTTGCCCTGGAGACGGCGCGCCGCTTCACCAAGGACTGCCACCAGCTCGGCATCCTGATCCACGGTACGTTCATCCTGGGCCTGCCCGGCGAGACGCGAGAGACAATCCAGGAGACCATGCGCTTTGCCAGGGAGATGAACCCGGAGACGGTCCAGGTGTCGCTCGCCTCGCCCTACCCGGGTACGGCGTTCTACGACTATGCGGTCGAGCACGGGTACATCAAACCCGACGACCTGGTCGACGAGACCGGCTACCAGAAGTGCGTGATCAATTACCCACACCTGTCGGGCGAAGAGATCTTCGCCGCAGTGGAGAAGTTCTACAAGTCGTACTACCTGCGGCCGCGCTACATCTTCAAAGCAGTTAAGAAGATGGCGCGCGACCCGGAGGAGCGGAAGCGGATGTGGCAAGAAGGCAAAGACTTCTTTCGCGCGATGCGCAAACGCCGCGCCATGACGGCCAAGGAACAAGGCGCCGCCTCACCGGCAGCGTAAGGTCCGCCGCCTAGCAGGCTGCTGAAAAACCCTCCGTTGACCCCCTTCGGCTATGCTCAGGACAGGCTTCGACTAGCTTGGGGCGAACGGAGGAGGTAGTGAAAACATGAGGGATTCCCTGTTCATGCTGAGTCCTTCGACCAGCTCAGGACAGGCTCTGTCGAAGCACGAGAACCACTTTTTCAGCACCCTGCTAGATTCTGACCAGATGTAGAGGCACGGCATGCCGTGCCTCTACTCTCTTTCTCCCACCCGTATGGTTACCGTCTTCTCGCTGCTCCTGGCAGGGCTGCTACTTATCGCCTCTTTGTATTATCTCTTCACCCTTTATGCGGCCTGGAGACTGTTCTGTGAGGTTTCCCCTCCGGCTGACTCGCTGCCGCCGGTATCGCTCTTCAAGCCGCTGAAGGGCGCTTCTTCTGAACTCTACGCCAACCTCGCCAGCTTCTGCCGCCTCGACTATCCGGTCTTTCAGCTCCTCTGTGGCGTACGCGATCCGCATGATCCCGCCGTCGCGGTCGTGCAGCGCCTGCAGCGCGACTTCCCCGAGCACGAGATTGTAGCCGTCGTCAACCCGGAGGTGATCGGCAGCAATTACAAGGTGAGCACCCTCCACCACTTATCGCAGGCAGCCAGGTACGACCTTTTTGTCATCACCGATAGTGATGTGCGCGTCGAGCCCGGCTTTCTGCGCGCGCTCATTTCACCGCTCGCTGACCCTGAAGTAGGGCTCGTTACCTGCCCGTACCGTGGGAGCGCGACCACCCCTTTCCCCGCACTCCTCGAATCCCTGCTCATCAACACCGCTTTTGCTCCCCTGGTACTGGTCGCCAGCCAGGTGGAGCAAACCACCTATGCCTTTGGTGCCGCCATAGCGGTCAAGCGGCGCTGTCTGGACCAGATCGGCGGCTTTGCTGCACTCGCCGACTATCTGGCTGACGATTATTACCTGGGTCACCTGGTCACCCAGGCCGGCTACCGGGCGCGGATCGTGCCCTATGTCGTCGAGACCCGTCCGGATGTAGCCACGTTAGGCGACCTGCTCCACCACCAACTCCGCTGGGCCCGCACGCAGCGGATCTGCCGTCCGGGCGGTTATTGTGGCACGCTGGTGACGCACGGCACCGTCTGGGCGCTGCTTGGGCTGGCAGCGTTCTGGTCGTCACTGTGGCTGCGCGCGTTGGCGTTCTCTGCGGTGGTCTTGCGTCTGTTCTCGACAGCAGTCGTGAGCGGTATTTTTCTGCGTGCGTCTCTCACTCTCCGTGCCCTGTGGCTCGTTCCCTTAGCTGACGTATTGTCGTTTCTGGTGTGGTGCGCCAGCCTGCGCGGGGACACGGTACGCTGGAGTGAGTACACTTTCCGGGTCCGCAGCGACGGGAAGATGGTGCGGGTGAGTTGCAGAGGGGAGAGCTAAACTTTTCTGCGTCTATGCCGATCGCGTCTTTCAGGACGCTTAACTATGGCAAAGACAAGCAGGGGGTCGGTAAAGATCTTACCGGCTGACCTTTCCGACGCAGTACGCCAGACGCGGCGCGAAGCGCGCTTGAGCACCACGCTGCCCCTGCGCCTGACCACGGGATTCGGTGAAATGATCCCCGCCGTGATCGTCGACCTCAGCGCCTCTGGTCTCTCCGCCTTGGCCGACGTGCGGTCCTCTCCCCTCTTGCCGCCCCCGCGTGGAGCCCGCTTCGAGGGCGAGTTCTTTCTCGACGAGATCGAGGTGCGCCAGGCTATACTCGAAATCGTACAGGTCGAAGAGCGGGGCAACCACCTGATCGCCCTAGGCTGCACGTTTGTTGACCCTTCGCCGCAGGTCCCCACGCAGATCCGCGCGAAGATCACGGCTCGCCTTGCCGCCCTTCCCCGTTAGCGAGCGGTGGAGTCCGTCCTAGCAGGTCGCAAATCCCGATAGCTGATGAGGGTCACTCCCTGAGCGGCTACCGCGGCGCGCACAGCCGGACTGGTCAGCGCCTCTAGCTCCACGTCCCGCTGATAGGTCGGGGTCCAACGCTGGACTTCCGGACAGGGGAGAAAGGACGGATGGCAGTACAATTCCGTCACGCCCTCCCGTAGTCTGGGCAGGAGCTTGAGCAGATAGCGCTCGTTGAGGTCCCCGCTCTGATGCAGGCCGAAGAGGGCATCAGGGAAGGCGATGCCGCCGGCGCGCAGCTTTTGCTCTGCCACCTGTGAGAGACGGGTGAAGATCAAGGACTCCCAGCACTTACGCAGGCCGTGGTGTGCATCAAGCGCCAGACTCGTGGCAAGATCTTCGCGCGTCAAGCGCATGGCCGCGATACCGTACTCCTTAGCTAGGTCAAGCAGGATAGCGTGCACGGCGGGATGCATGTGGAGGTGGAGGTGGCCGTCTACGTGCGCCAGCGTCAGACCGGTGGCTAGAAACCGCTCAAGCTGGGCGCGGCATTCGGCCCGCACCTGCGCGCGTGCCCGACGCGAGAAAAAGTAGCGCAGCCCAGCCAGTGTGGGGTTATGGGAAAAGTTGCCCTCGTGGTCGGTGAGGTCTGGCAGCAGGTGGGGAGAAAGAACGGCACGGCCCTGGACTAGCGTGAGATGCAGCCCCACGCTCAGGCTCGGCGTTGCTTTGGCGAGGGCGACCGCGTCTTCCCAGGCTGGGCCAGTCACCATCAAGCTGGTGCTGGTCAAGATGCCAGAGCGATGCGCATGCACGATGCCGGCATTGACCTGGGTGGACAGACCGAAATCATCACCGTTGACGATCAGCCGCCGGCAGGGGAGAGGGGTAAGGGTCATGCGCAGAGTCTGCCACAAGAGACGAGCTTTCCGCAAAGGCCCGGTTGGCCAGCAAGAACCGGTCCCCCCATCTGCGGACAACAAGCGTCTCGTTCCCACGAACCAAAGACAGAACCCTCTCGCCAAACCATCCACTGTTTTTGCAACAGAACTGGTCGTCATCGCCCTGAGGCCTTCTTTTGGGCGCTGGTCCTGACCGACGGGGCTGTTTCTATCTCCTCCTCCGTTCCCTCCCCAGCCGGGAACACTCCTGGCACAGGGGTGTGGAGCAACAGGGGGAGAACCGTGAGGGACACTAAGAGCACACTTCCTACAGCCAAGGTAAGCAGCAGCCCCATGCTGAAGATGCCATAGTGCCGGGCCACCATCAGGCTGCCAAACCCTACCATGGTGCTCAGAGAAAAAAGAGCAACCGACTGCCCGGTGCTTCCACCCACTAGTACCCAACCTTCGCTCGCCTCCTCGTGGGCGCGGCGGACCAGATAGATGCCGCTCTCTACCCCAATGCCTATGGTAATGGGCACGGCCACCAGGTTGGCGAGATTAAACTCCAGGTGACACAACCACATTAGGCCTGCCGTCCACAGCATGCCACACACCACCGGAAACATGGGAAAGAGTGTGTCTCTCACTCTTCTCAGGGTGACAAAGGTGACCACGAGAATGGCCGCGGTGGCATACAGTCCCCCTTCCACGTAGCCATCTTTGATGGCCCGGATCGATTCATAGCCAATCACCGGAGAACCGGTGACATCCGGGTCCACCTGCCGTAGCTGGCTGACAAACTCTTCCAGAGGCTTCCGCTCCCAAATGTCCTGGCGGGGGTAAATCTGCAACAGGAACTTCTTGCCGTCTGCGCTCACAAAGCGCTCGCGGAGCTGAGGAGGGGTGTCGGCCAGGGTGATGGGACCGGGAGGATTGAGGTTATCGCGTAAAAGAGCCCACTTCTCGGCAAAGTCCTGAAAGAGGGACTTTTGCAGGCGATCCAGGGCAGCCGTCGCTTCCTGCCCAGAGATGGTGTCCAGGCGCGCAAGCACGCTGGTAAGGAGCCCCCGCACCTTAGCAATCTCTCGTTCCGAGGGCTTCTTCTGCGGATCCCAGGCATCGCTGTCCTTCTGCAACTTAAATTTGATCCTCTCAAGGGTCCGCCTCAGCTCCTCAATATTCGCCGAGCCTGGAACGGCGAGAGTAGCAGGCAGACCGGCAAAGAAGGGCTGGAGTGCACGGACCAGCCGCATGCGCTCCTCCTGCCCCTCGGGCACCAAAGAAGTAATCGTTTCCACTTTCTCTACAGAGGGAAGAGCCTCGAATTGGGCAGCTTTCTGAGCTGCTTCTACCAGAGAAGGAGTAGTCGCCAGAGCGAACCAGGAAGAGCGCCCAGAGTTTTCAATGGTCCGCAGCTCCCAGGTGACCGATTCAGTACCACGGGCCTGCAGATGCAGCAGGTTATAGTCGAAGGTGATGGTGGGTAGGGCAAAGAGGCACAGGAAGCTTGCTCCCGCGGCCAGGAGCAGCACTAGCCAACGAAAGCGCTGCACGGCAACCCCCCAGCGGGCAAACCCTCCTGCCAGCCAGGTGTCACGGCGCATGGATTTCTGCCACTGCTTTTTTCCCTCAGTCAGAGCGAGCAAAGCAGGCAGAAACGTCAGCGTGACGATAAGGGAGAGCAGTATGCCGTTTCCCGCAATGAAACCTAGCTCCTGAATGCCGCGAAAGTCAGCCAGCATCATGGCGTAGAACGCCAGCGCGTTGGTGCATGCCGCAGTTACGATCCCAGGAGCGACGTGGGTGAAGGTGAGGTGTATGGCTTGGCTAAAGGATCTGCCCAGATCGCGCTCCTCCTCATAGCGGCTGAGAAAGTAGACGACCCGGTCATCTGCGAGACCGATCAGGATAGAAGCGACAAAGATAGAAATGATCGAGAGATGGCCCACGGTAAGGGTAAGCAGCCCTATGGTCCAGCTGAGGCCCACGATAACAGTCATCACAAGGATTAGCATGCGTCGGACACTGCGGAAGAACAGGAGGTAAAGTACCCCCACACCGACTAGAGACATCATGGTGGCGAGGCTGGAGTCAGCCTGGGCGGCCAGCATCTCGTCGTTCCCCAGAGCCTCGTCTCCGGTCACCCCGGCCTGCACCCAGGGGAATATCTTCCTCAGCTCAGCTATACGATGGCGTACGGCAGTAATCGATTCCTGGCGGGCGTTAAACTCTTCACTTCGCTTTTGAGGCTCAACCATAAGGAAGACGAAGCGCTTGTTATCGGCGACTAGAAACCCGTCGCCGGCCAGCTCGTCGTTGCCAAAAAAATCGGCCCACGGAGAATGGTAAGAGAACTGCGAAGAGGTCAGGGCCTTCTCCAGTTGCTCAAGCAGGGATTTAAAGAAAGAGAGGCTCAGCGTCGTTTTCATCTCTCCTTCTTCTTCCGGCTCTTCCAACCCCAGAAACCCCTTTGTCAGGTGCGAAACCATCGCTGAGCTGATTTTTCGGTTAATGGCCGTCAGAAGCGTGTTGAGGCTCGGGGCGATGGCCAAATCCTTGATCAGCTCCTGATACTCCTCCACCTTCTCGCGCAGCGAGCGGAGATCTGCGGGAGGGAGAAGGAGGAGCTTCTTTCCCTGCAGTGAGGAGGTATCAATCTGGTAGAAGACTGCTTGCACATGCTCTTTGTCCGTCATGAGCTCCTCTCCCAGGTACTGGACAAAGGCTTTGGTCTCCCCCAAGTCTGGTCCCTCAGCCACTACGACCAACTGCTCCAAGCCGTGGAAAGCCTCCGCGTACTCGTCATCCAGCTGGAGGTAGCGTTTCTCGGAAGAAATGAGTTGGTTGCGGCTAGTGAGGAACTCCAAATGGCGGGAAGTGTAAAAGACGGCCAGCGCACTTATAGCCAGCACCAGCGCCACCACCGTCCTAGCATAGGTCGTCGTCACATGGCTTAAGGAGCCAAGAATAGCGTTGTTCCACGGCTGAGCCGAATGGAGCCCGTTCGCGTTCGCCTTCTTCATTGTTTTTATTTTTATAGAGCAAGAAATTATAGAATCAGAGAACAAAAAAATCATCCCCTTAGAGCGGATGGAGTGAGCGTGATAAGCAGGGTGAGCACGTGCAACTGAAACACGAAAGACAAAAGAGCGTTTGAGTCGCTCAGGACGTAAACGCACGCAGCGCGCGTAATATCTATAGCGGTCTTCATGAGCTTTGGAACATGCTGTTATTGGTCCGCTGGCTCAAGATTGATGAAGTGCTTGGCCGCCACCGCACAGATTTGACCGCGCCCGACTCTATGTTATGATCACTAGCCCTAGAGCTCAGGCGTATAGAGCAGGGGCAGCTTTTCGTCCTTAACCGCTTCCACCAGGCAGCCCACAAGGGGTTACATTGCGGCTGGCCGCTTGAACATAGCAGTGAGCCGCAAAGGAGGGGCACGTTTATATGTGTGGTATTGCAGGCAGTCTGGGTTTCAATGGAGATAGGCAGACCCCACGACCAGTGCTTGACGCGATGGGGCGGGCCCTTGCCCACCGCGGTCCAGACGAGTGTGGTCTATGGACCAAAGGCCCGGTGGGGCTCACTGTGCGGCGCCTGCGCATCATCGACCTGGTGACAGGTCAGCAGCCGCTCACGAGCCGAGACGGGCGCCTGCACCTGGTTGCTAATGGCGAGATCTACAACGCCAACGCCCTGCGCGATGACCTCCGTGCGCGCGGGCACGTGTTCGCGACACGGACCGACATCGAGGTGATCCTGCATGCCTACGCCGAGGCGGGACCCGATTGTCTTGACCGCCTCGAAGGCATGTTCGCATTCGCGCTGTGGGACGAGCGGCGGCGCTGCCTGTTCCTGGCGCGAGACCGGTTCGGTGAGAAACCACTCTACTACGCGCGCCTGCCACAGGGCTTCCTCTTTGCGTCGGAGCCGAAAGCGTTGCTCGTCCATCCCCAAATCTCGCGCGAGCTGGACTGGGCGGCTCTAGCGCGCTACCTGACCTATGGCTATGTGCCCTGGCCGTACGCGATCTTCCGCGCCGTGCGCAAGCTCCCGCCCGCGCATTGGATGGAGATAGGGGCTGATGGTGCGGGGACACTCCGCCGCTACTGGGCGCCACCGCGACCGCCAGCCGTGGCAGCTGCTCGGCCTAGTGCGGAGGAAGCAGCGGACGAGATCCTCGCGCGGCTGCGCACCTCGGTGCACCGCCGCACCGTATGTGATGTACCATGGGGCACATTCCTCTCTGGCGGGATTGATTCGAGCCTCGTCACTGCACTCGCCGCGGAGGTGTCGCCGGCCCCCGTTAAGACGTTCGCGATCGGCTTTGACGAGCCAACGTACGACGAGCGCACCCATGCCGCGACCGTGGCGCGCGTACTGGGGACTGATCACCACGAGCTGGTGCTGACGAGCGCCAACGTGCAGGAGCTGTTACCTGCAGTGGTCCACATCTTCGACGAACCGTTCGCAGACGCGAGTGGCTTCCCCGCTGTGCTACTCTCGCGGCTGGCGCACGAGCATATAACGGTAGCCCTCTCTGGCGAGGGTGGCGACGAGCTGTTCTGCGGCTATCCAACGCAGATGGCCCACGCCGCGGCGGAGCTCTACCGCCGCCTCCCTGTACGGCTCTGCAAGGGCATCGCTGCTGCCATCGAGCATCTGCCCACCTCCCATGCGTACCTAAGCTGGGACTTCACGCTACGCCGGTTCCTGCGCGACGCGGCACGCCCGGCCGCAGAACGCCACCTCCGCTGGATGGGGCACTTCACCCCCGACATGCTGCCAAGCGTGCTTGCGTCCGAGGTGTGGCAATGGCTCGAGACGTGGGGGCCCCGTAACGTGAGCGACATGGCCACCGGGCTAGACCTCATGTTCTACCTCGCCGAGGACAACCTTGTACAAGCTGACCGCGCCTCGATGTCCACCGCGCTCGAGGTGCGTGCCCCGTTCCTCGACCGTGCGCTGGCAGAGTACGCGTTGAGCCTGCCCGCTGCCCTCCGGTGCAGCCTGTGGCGGACGAAGCCGCTCCTACGCCGCGCGGCCCGTACGCTGCTGCCCAGCACTATCGTGCGCCGGCCGAAACATGGATTCGGGGTGCCGGTGGGGGCATGGTTACGCGAGGAACTGCGGGGGCTCGCAAGCGACCTGCTTGCCTCCGATCGCCTCCAGCGGCAGGGGATTTTTGACCCCACGTGCGTTTCCTTGCTCCTGCACCGTCACCTCGACGGCATTGCCAATCACGCCAAGGAGCTGTGGACACTGCTCATGTTCCAGCTCTGGGCGGCGGCTTACTTGGGGATATGACACGGCGGTTGCTGCTTCTCGTGGCCCTCGCCGCGCCGCTTTATGTGTGGCGGCTCAACCAACCTGGGTTCTCCGACACTGAAGGGATGTTCGCCGAACCGGCGCGAGAAATGGTCGCGTCTGGCGATTGGGTCACACCCCGCCTGAACGGCGAGCCTTTCCTCACCAAGCCGCCGCTCATGTATTGGCTGTCGGCGCCGGTGTTCGCGTTCGCCGGACCGACTGAGTACGTCCGTCTCTGGTCTGTGCTCGCCGCGCTCGCGACAATCGCCGCCACCGGCGCGCTCGGCCGAGAGCTTTTCGGCGACGCCGCAGGTCTCACAGCAGCGACCGTCCTCGCCACGACCGCCGGTTTCTTCGTTGAGGCGCGTATGCTCCGTACGGATATGGTGCTCGTGCTGGTAGTGACGCTGGCGTTCTACTACTACGTGCGGCTCCGTCGCGGCGCGGGCACAGCAACCGCAGCCGCCTTCTGGGCCACTCTTGCTGTTGGCATCCTCGACAAGGGATTCGTGCCGCTGGTACTGGCCGGCGCGACAATCGCCCTGGTCGAGATGGCGACGGGCGAGCTCCGGCCCGACACGTTTATAGCGCGGCTTCGGACGCTCCACGCCCTTTGGGGAATTCCCCTTCTGGCCGCGATCGTTGTGCCCTGGCATCTGCTCGCTGGCTCCAGGAACCCGGGGTTCCTCTGGGATTACGTGGTTAATCAGCACTTCCTGTTCTTCTTCGACAAGAAGCTGCCCCGCGATTCGATCCCAGACTCCCTGGGCTTCTTCTGGGCGATGTTCTTCGCGCGCGCCCTACCTTGGAGCCTTCTCCTGCCCGCAGCGGCGATCCACGCTTGGAGGGTGGCGCGAACCGCCCAAGCGCGTGGGGTGGTGCTCCGCTTGCCCGCCGCGTGGCTCGCTACCGTGCTCGGCTTCTTCTCGCTTGCGGCAGCCCGGCTTGAGCACTACTCCCTGCCTGCGCTGCCCGCGGCGGCGCTGCTGGTGGGGTTTCTGCTAGCGGACGTGGCCGCGGGGCGGGCCCGCGTCGGCCGCGGCTGGCTCGTCGGTCCCCCTGCTGCGGTAGCGCTGTTGGCGCTCACAGTCATGCCGTATGACCCAGCGGCGCTCCTTGCACCGATCGACCCGCGGCTCGGGGGGTATGGCCTCGATGCGTTGATGCGGCCGACGGCGCTGACACTGGCCGTGGGCCTGCTTG
>WNGG01009127.1_pt1 | contig 13378 bp, 8 predicted proteins | sample 5400661 | NCBI WGS metagenome assembly WNGG01 (sample SAMN13153372, study PRJNA577476) | soil metagenome | isolation source: 100 cm soil or saprolite under Garry oak tree replicate 1 | place: USA:California | collected 2016-06-15
CTTGGCGATGCGCGGGCCGACGCCCATCAGGGCACGCAGGTCCATGATCGGCGCGAACATCACCCGGTCGATGGTGAGCCGCTGGATCTTGTACAGCAGCGCCTCGCGCTGCTTGGGGTCGCGCTCGCCCGCCTGCCGCTCGAACAGCTCGTCGATGTCCGGATAGCCGCCATAGGCATAGGCGCCCTTGGACCGCATGAACTCCTCGACGCGGCTGGCGGCGTTGCCGGAATTCCCCACTGCGGTCATGAACAGCGGGCGCAGCTTCTTCTCCTGCCAGGCGGCGTAGAACGCCGCGCGCTCCATCTGGCGCAGCCGGACGCGGATGCCGACCGCGTTCAGATCGTTCACCACCGCCTCGGCCACGGTCGGAAAGCCGGGGATCGCGGCGAATTCCCCGGCGTCGAACCCGCGCGGATATCCGGCGGCGGCGAGGAGCTGCTTCGCCTTCGGAGGATCGTAGGGCGGCGCCTTGACCTGCAGCGCGAAGTCCATGACGCGGGGAACGATCACGCCGGCGGGCGGGCAGAAGCCGAGGCACGCCGCCTCGTTGATCCGCTCGCGGTCGAGCGCCAGGTTCACCGCCTGCCGCAACCGCTCGTCGTGCCAGGGCGACTTGGGATCCCACTGCTCGGGGAATTCGATCCAGAACATCGACGCATGTTTCGAGGCGACCACCTGCATGCCCGGGCTGTTCCGGATCGCGTCGGCGTCGGGACCGTCGAGGACGTAGGAAATATCAGCCTCGCCGGTCTTGAGCATGACGGCGCGCGTGGTTGCTTCGGGGACGCTCTTCATCACCAGGGTCTTCACGCTCGGCACGCGGCGCCAGTAGCCGGTGAAGGCCTCGAGCTCGACTTCTATGCCCGGCTTCTGGCTGACAAATTTGTAGGGGCCGGCGCCGATCGGATGCTTCTTGAAGCCGTCGTCTCCGACTTGCGTGAGGTACTTCTTGGGCACGACGAGGCCGGAGGCGCTGGCGGTCGTGCCGTAGAACATCATGAAGTCGGGCCACGGCGCGGTGAGATGAAAGCGCACGACCAGAGGATCGACGATCTCCACCTGCGCGACGTGGTCGTGCAGGACCTTCGCCGCCGCGCCCCGGTAACGCTCGAAGCTGAACTTCACGTCTTCCGTGGTCACGGGATCGCCGTTGTGGAAGGTCAATCCCGGCCGCAGCTTGAATTCGTAGGTCTTGCCGTCCTCGCTCTCCTCCCACGATTCCGCGAGGCTCGGGCCCATCTTGTGTCCGGGATACGGACGCACGAGCGCGTCGTGGACGGCGTAGAGCATGCCGAACGGCGTGATCTGCGGCGGCGCGGTGGACGGATCGAACCAGCTCGGCGCAATGGTCACGTGCCACGCCATGACGGCCCGCCCCGCGGGCGCGCCGGCATTTGCGGGCGTCGCGCCGAGCGCGCCGAACACGCCGAGCAGCAAACAGGCGAACGTGAGACGCAGGCGCAGGGCCGTTCGCGTGGCGGCAACCCGCGGCGACGCCCGGTGGCTGAGGCGCATCGTTTCCTCCCAGTCTCGATCGCGCCGACCGGCGGTCGACACGCGAGCATCCTCGCTGTTATCGCGGCTGCCCCGGGCGTCTCGGCACCCTGCGGCAGCGACCCACTGGATGGCCCATTTAAGCGCAAATCGCCCGGCCCTTGCAATTTCATTCCGGTCGAAGCGAAGATCGATCGGCCGCGTGGGCCGCCGTCGGGAGCCTCGCATGAAACTCGGCATTTTCCTCAACTCGCAGCACCCGGAGCGCGACGATCCGGCGCGCCGGCTCGCCGAGACATTGGAGCAGGCGCGGCTGATCCGCTCGCTCGGCTTCGATTCGATCTGGACGGGCGAGCATCACCTCACGCCGGGCTTCCATTACTACCCGCAGTTCCCGCTCTTGCAGCGCGTCGCGATCGAGGCCGAGGGCCTTGCGATCGGCACCAACCTGGTCCTGCTGCCGCTGCACAACCCGGTGGAGATCGCCGAGGTCGGCGCCTTCCTCGACCTCCTGACCGGCGGAAAATTTTTGCTCGGGGTCGGCCTCGGCTATCGGGCGGAAGAGTTCGCCGCTTTTCGCGTGCCCATGGCCGAGCGGGTGAGCCGGCTCACGGAGGGGATCGAGATCATCAAGCGCCTGTGGACCGAGGACCGCGTCACCCATAACGGACGCCACTGGCAATTTGCCGACGCGACGGTGCGGCCGGGCCCGCTGCAAAAGCGGCGCCCGCCGATCCTGATCGGCGCCCAGGTCGAGGCGGCGATCGCGCGGGCGGCCAAGATCGCCGACGGCTGGCTGGTGGTGCCGACCCCCAAGGCCGACGAGCTGCCGGCCCAGATGGCCCTGTTCAAGTCCACGCGCGCCGCGGCAAAACTGCCGCCGAGCGAGCACATCTGCCGGCTCTACGAGGTCGCCTGCGCGCCCGACGAGGACACGGCGTACCGCCGCGTGGCCCCGTATCTGCTGGAGAAGTATGCGGCCTATGCGTCGTGGGGTTTGGGCGGTGCCAGCTCCAACAAAAGCGGCACGCCGGAGGAACACGGCACGCCGGCGCAGGTGATCGACGCTCTCGTCGCGCAGCATCGCGCCGGCGTCACCCACGTTTCCATGCGGGTGAGCTGGCCGGGCATGGGCCAGGACGACATCCTCGCCGGCATCGACCTCCTCGGCCGCGCGGTGCTGCCCGAGGTGCGGCGCAGAACGGCGTAGATATGGATCGAGCAGGAGCCTGTCGAGGTTGCGGTGCTTGCGTCGCTCAATGCGGCATTTTTGCCGGGCCGCACGCTACGGGCAATTAGCGTAAGGCGGCGGGCCGTCGTTCGCCGAACGAACCTTCAAGGCGGTGCGATAGGTCTGCAAATCAATCTTGGTCTTGGTGTACCCCGGGTCGGTCTCCGCTGGCCGCCGATACAACGTCCAATCCGAATCTGTAAGCGTGGCGGTCGCACTTTGCACGCTCTTCCACGTTTGCTTCGAGACCGGGCTTGTGAACAGGGAAGGGTCGATGACCCTATCCTCAATTGCGAACAGGCTGGTCCGCACGCACAGGGTCGGCGCCACGTGCCAGATCCATTCGACATAGCATTGCGGATTATTCCGCGTGTTGACGTGGAGGAAGCCGCTGATCCACACCTTCCTGGGGTGGGCGCCGGCTGCGATCATCAGGCGGCACATTTCATGCGCGCGCGCCCAGCAGCCGTTGTCAGGATAAAGAAAGGGAATGCATGGCACCGGCGCGCTTACCGGGTTGCAAGTCTGCGTCGCGACAAGATCGAACATGTCCTTGGCCTTTTTCGCCGACACGCAGCGGAAGCACAGCAACAGGCAACGCAGCCAATCGATCAGCCGCCACCACAGTCTTTCGGGGCCGGTACGCCGCGGTTCGGACGGTCCCGACGGAAGTTGCTCGGACGGGGCAGCATGAGGCCGCGCGTCGATGACCTCGTGCCTGTCGTCGGTGACCGCCACCCAGGAGCGCTTGGCTTGCGCATCGCGCAGGATCCCAAGGAACTCGCCGAAATACGGGTTCGCGCGTTTGAGCAGATGCCGCGCATGGGAATGCTCGAGCTCGACCGCGATGTCGTCGCCCTCGACAATGTTCAGCACCCGGCTCACCAAAGGAATGAGCAGGAGCCTGATCATGCGCGTGGTGCCATCGAACTCGATGTAGGCCGGCTGGCGCGCCGCGCGCAGCTCATCGAGAATGCCGGCATAATCTGCAGAACGTGAATCCGACGGATCAAGGCGCACGACCTGGTCGCGCGCGAATTGGACCGAGATCGGGCCGGAGCGCAACAGCTCAGCGGCCAGCCGGTCAAGCGGCGGGCTCAATGCGACCACGTCCGCGACGAAAGTGTTGGGCTTCGGCATGGTTCGCCCCCGAGGTCAGGCAAGGCAGGGCCGCGCAAGCGCGGCCCGTCCGCCGGTGCAACCACTCAGAGAACCAACAGTATAGCATCAACCGCTGTCGCGGCGACAGTTGTCCCGAAGCGATTGTCCCGAAGCGATGTTGTCCCGAAGCGATGCAGCGGTCCACTTGCGCGCAGCCGAGAACGCCTTGCTGCATTCGCCGCTTTGCAGTCGGCCCCTACGACACTAAAAGTGCAATTATGGATATTTAGACCGCAACGAAACGGAGGCCCGCATGACCGACGCGTCGAACCGCCACGGCACCAGCCGCAGGTCGCTGCTCAAGCTCGGTGCGGCGCTGGGCGCCACGGCGCTGGTGCCGGCGCGCAGCGCGAGCGCCCAGGCCCTGTCGGTGCGGCCCGACATCGCCTCGCCGGCGGGCACGCGCATGGCCGGCCTCTACGCCCAGGCGGTCCAGAAGATGCAGGACCCCGCCATCAACATCCCGCCGCAGCCGCATAGCTGGACCTTCCAGTCCTATATCCACGGCGTCCCGAAGGATCCGTTCCATCCGGTGGAGAGCGACGGGCTGCGCCACGGCACGGCCGGGCTGAGCGCGCGCGTCGATCTGATCTACAGCAATCCCGCGCAAGGCACGCCGCAGGCCGCGTGGAAGAAGGCCGCGCTGGAATGCTGGGGCACCTGCCCGCACGGCAGCCCGTGGTTCGTGGCCTGGCACCGCTGGTACGTTTTCTATTTCGAGAAGATCGTTCGGCTGATGAGCGGGGCGAACGATTTCGTGCTGCCCTACTGGAACTACGCGTCGGACCAGGGGCCGTCCCTGCAGCTGCCGGCTGCCTTCCAGGATTCGAACAGCGCGCTCTACGAAGACCTGCGCGGACTGGGCTTCGCCAATCCGGCGGGAACCGGCAACCAGAACGTTCCGATGAACATGGGCGGCTACATGCCGTACTCGCAGACCGACTACGGCCCGGCGCTGCAGGCCATGGACCTGTTCCCGTCCGATACCAACTTCGTCCTGCCGCCCGATCCGAGATATTACGCGTTCGGCCTCACCGGCCGTCTGGAAGTCCAACCGCATGACAACGTGCACGACAACATCGGCGGCATCATGTCGAACGTGCCGGTTGCGGCGGGCGACCCGATTTTCTTCGTGCATCACTGCCAGATCGACCGGCTGTGGGCGGCATGGCAGGCCGCGCCCGGCAGCGTCTACAATTGGGGCGCGACGCCGACCGAGCCGAGCCAGTTCACCTGGGAAGGCCGCAAGTTCATGTTCGTCGACGAGACCAACAAGCTGGTGATGGTCTCGACGGCCGGGCAGCTGAGCACGAAGGAGATGGGTTACGCATACGACTCGCTGCCGCCGCGGCCGGCGGGGCCCGTGGTGGCTGCGGCGCGCGGCGCGTCTCCGCCGGTGCAGCTCGCGGCGGCGCGGGGAAGCGGGCTGACCGTCGGCAGCGCCGGCGGGCGCCTGACCCTTTCGCCCGGGCCGCCGTCGGCGCGCGCCACCGGGCCGCGCGCCGCGCAGGAGCGCGCGACGCTCGTGCTCAGCAAGGTCAAGCTGATCAGCCGGCCGCCGGCGCCGCTGCACGTCTTTCTCAATCTGCCGGAAGGCACGGCCCCCGCCCTCGACAGCCCCTACCACGTCGGCGTGCTCAGCTTCTTCATGTGGGACAAGAGCGAGGGCGGCCCGATGATCGATCTCGAGGGCGGTCACTCCATGTCCGGCGCGGACGAGTTCACCTTCGCGGTGGGCGAGATACTGGCCCGGCAGAAAGCGGAGAATCTGTGGAGCGGCGGCGCGGTCACGGTGACGGTGACCACGCTGGGCGCCGACAAGTCGAGCGGGCGCACCTACGTCACCATCGGCGAGATAGAATTGTTGCCGTAGAGGCAACGGCATCGGACGTGCCCCGGATGCGATGCAGCACGCAGCGGAGCGGAGTGGTGCATCGCTGATCCGGGGTCCAGTTGCACGAAGATGTGGGTCCCGGGTCTGCGGCGCAGCACTGCGTGCTGCGCCGCGCCCGGGACGCGACTTTCCGGGCCCTTGCCAATCCCTCGGCGCTCCTGTGAACATCAGGCACCTGCCCCCGCCCTTCCACAGGACATCGGCCTTGCCCGCGCCGCACGATCCGATCGTTTTCGAGCTGTTCAAGAACGCGGTGTTCTCCATCGCCGACGAGATGGCGCTGACCGTGTTCCGCACGACCTATTCCGGCGTGCTCAAGGACAACATGGATTACTCGACAGGCTTCGCCGATGCGGACGGCAAGCTCGCCGCGCAGGGCCTCACCCTGCCGGGGCATCTCGGCTCGGTGCCGACCGCGATGGAATCCATCATGCGCCACTTCCGCGGCGACATCTGGCCCGGGGACGTCTTCATCATGAACGATCCGTTCGACGGCGGCATGCACCTGCCCGACATTTTCATCTTCAAACCGCTGTTCCATGGCAGCGACCGGCTCGCCTTCGCCTGCACGGTCTGCCATCACTCCGACGTGGGCGGCCGCGTTGCCGGATCGAACGCCTCGGACTCGACCGAGATCTACGCCGAGGGCCTGCGCATCGCGCCGATGAAGCTTTACGAGGCCGGCCGGCTCAACCAGACCATCATGACCTTCATCGAGCGCAACGTGCGCCTGCCCGTGCAGGTGTTCGGCGATCTGCGCGCGCAGCTTGCCGCCTGCCACATCGCCGAGCAGCGCTTCGCCGAAATCGTCGCCAAGTACGGCGCGCGGGAGACGACGGCGCTGCTGCGCGAGCTGATCGACTATGCCGAGCGGCTGACCCGCGCCGCGCTCGCCGAACTCCCCGACGGCGAATGGAGTTTTGAGGACTTCATCGACGACGACGGGATCGACTACGGCAAGCCGATCCGCCTCTTCGTCACCATCCGCAAGCAAGGCGACCACATGGTGGTCGACTGGACCGGCACCAATCCGCAGGTCAAGGGCGCCATCAACAACACGCTCTCCTTCACCAAGGCCGCCTCCTATACCGGCGTGCGCTCGGTGCTGCCGCCGGGCATCCCCAACAACGAGGGCGTATTTCGCGCGATCGAGGTGATCTGCCCGCCCGGCACCGTGGGCAACGGCGTGCTGCCGGCGGCCTGCGCCGCGCGCGGCCTCACCGGTTTCCGCATGGTCGACTGCATGTTCGGCGCGCTCGCCATGATGCTGCCCGACAAGGTGATGGCGGCGGGCGACGGCGGCAATACCGGGATCAGCATCGGGGGCTACGACAGAGGGCGGAAGCCGTTCGTCTACGTCGACTTCACCTGCGGCGCCTGGGGCGCGCGGCCGTGGGCCGACGGGCTCGACGGCAACTCGCACATGTTCGCCAACATGGCCTCGCACTCGATCGAGGTGACCGAGGCCGAGCATCCGATCGAGCTGACGGCCTACGAGTTCGTGCCCGACCGGGCGGGCGCCGGAAAATTCCGCGGCGGCGTGCCGTTCCGGCGCGACTATCGGTTCCGCGAGGAGGAAGCGGTGCTGCAGGTGCGCTCGGACCGGCGCGACCATCGGCCGTTCGGGCTCTACGGCGGCAGTCCCGGCGCGCCGTCGGAGAACTATTTGAACCCGGACGGCGAGAACCGCGTGCTGCCGTCGAAATTCACCATGACGATCCGGCGCGGCGACGTGTTTCGCCATGTGCTCGCCGGCGCCGGCGGGTGGGGCGATCCGCTCGAGCGCGATCCCGCCGCGGTGCTGCGCGACGTGCGCAACGAATTGCTGTCGCCCGACAAGGCCGCCGCCGACTACGGCGTCGTGATCGATACAGCAACCTGGCGGGTCGATGTCGCCGCGACTGACGCGCGCCGCGTCGCCATGCGCGCGCAACGCGGCTGGCGCGAAGCGCCCAAGGTGCAGCGGGACGATCCGGTTATGAGCGAGCGCGAGGCGGCGTCCGCGTGATGGCGACGACCTTTCGCGCCGGCGTCGACATCGGCGGCACCTTCACCGACATCGTGCTGGTCGGCTCCGACGGCCGCATCCATACCAAGAAGGTGTCGTCGAGCGTCGAGAACTACGCGGCGGCGATCGTCGACGGGCTGGAGGAGCTGTTTGCCGAGACCGGCATCGCGGGCGCCGCCATCGAGGAGATCCGCCACGGCACCACGGTCGCCTCCAACGCCATCCTCGAGCGCAAGGGCGCGCGCGTCGGGCTCATCACCACCAAGGGCTTCCGCGACGTGCTGGAGATCCGCACGTTGCGCATGCCGCGCCTCTACGACATCGGCTGGACCAAGCCGGAGCCGCTGGTCGAGCGCTATCTGCGCAAGGTGGTGGACGAGCGCATCGACCATAGGGGCGAGATCGAGCGCGCGCTCGATCCGGCCGACGCGGAGCGCGCCGTCGATGCGCTGATCGCCGAACGGGTCGAGGCGATCGCGGTCTGCCTCATCAACTCGTTCGCCAACCCGGCGCACGAGCTGATGATCAAGGACATCGTCGCGCGCCATGCGCCCGGGCTCGCGCTCAGCATCTCCTGCGAGGTGCTGCCGGAGATCAAGGAATACGAGCGCACCTCGACGACGGTGATCAACGCCTATGTGACGCCGATCGTCGCGACCTATCTGCGTGCCATGCGCAGCCGGCTCGACGCAGCCGGCATTGCGGCGCCGCTCCTGCTCATGCAGTCGAACGGCGGGCTCACCACCGGCGCGGCGGCGACGGCGCGGCCGATCCACATCATCGAATCCGGGCCGGCGGGCGGCGTGGTGGGCGCGCAGGCGCTGGCGCGCGCGAAGCAGTTTTCCAGCATCATCACCTTCGACATGGGCGGCACCACCGCCAAGGCGGCGATCGTCGAGCACGGCGAAGTCACGCGCTCGCACGAATATGCGGTCGGCGCCGGCATCGTCATCGGCTCGCGCCTGCTCACCGGAGCGGGCTACACCCTCAAAGTGCCGGCGATCGATCTCGCCGAGGTCGGCGCCGGCGGCGGCTCGCACGTGTGGATCGACGCGGGCGGCGCGCTGCAGGTCGGCCCGCACAGCGCGGGCGCCGAGCCCGGCCCGGTCTGCTACGACAAGGGCGGCGACGTGCCGACCTTGACCGATGCCAACGTGCTGCTCGGTTACATCAACCCGCAGGCGCTGGTCGGCGGCGCGCTGCGGCTCGACGCCGACAAGGCGCGCGTCGCCTTCGCCAAGAAGGTGGCAAAGCCGCTCGGCATGACCATCGAACGGGCTGCCTACGGCGCGTTCGAGATCGCCGCCTCGAACATGATCCGCGCCATCAAGGCGGTGTCGACCGAGCGCGGCCGCGACCCGCGCGACTTTGCGCTGTTCGCCTTCGGCGGCAACGGGCCGCTGTTCGCCGCCGCCATGGCGTCGGCGCTCGGCATCACCCGGGTGGTGGTGCCGCCGTCGGCGGGATTGTTCTCGTCGTTCGGGCTGCTCTACGCCGACCTCGAGCATCATTACTCGCGCACGCTGCGCCGCCTCTTGCGCGGCACCGACCTCGCCGAAATCGGCGCTGCCTGGGACGCGCTTGCGCGCGAGGCGCAGGGACAGCTCGCGGCCGAGGGATTTGCGGGCACCCGTGCGCGCATAAAACGGGCGGCGGCGCTGCACTACAGGGGACAGACGTTCGAATTGGTGGTGCCGGTGCCGGACGGCCGGATCGACGACAAGATGGTCGCGGCGCTCGAGACGGCATTCGCCGAGGAGCACGAGCGCACCTATGGCCACCGCGCCGGGCCGGACGAGCCGGTCGAGCTGGTGTCGATCCAGGTGGTGGGCCGGGGCCTGCGCGAGCGCGGCATGCCGGAGCACATCAGGTCCGATCGGCCCGAGCCTGCGCCCACGCCGCCGCGGCGCGCCTGGTTCGGCGCTCCGCACGGGTGGATCGACACGCCGGTGCTGCGCCGCTCCGACCTTGCCGGCGGCCGAACCGGGCCGCTGATCGTCGAGGAATACGACGCGACCTGCCTCGTCCCGCCCGCAGCGCGCGCCGACCTCGACGAGGTGGGCAATATCGTGATCGCGATCGGATAGGGCGTGCCCCGGGCGCAGCGCAGCACGGAGGGGTCCCCGTTGCACGAAGTGCAACGGGGCGGCCCGAAGTGGTGCGCTGCAGACCCGGGGTCCAGCAATTCATGCGCAAGCTGGGTCCCGGATCAGCGGTGCACCGCTGCGCGCTGCACCGCATCCGGGACACGAGCGCTCAATTCCCGGCGAGCCTGGGCAGGAACAGCGCCACCTGCGGCCAGATGGAGAGGATCACGATCATCGCCAGCATGGCGATGACGAACGGCGACGTGCCGATGATCACGTCGTCGATCTTGCCGCGCTTGCGCAGGCCCTGCACCACGTAGAGGTTGATGCCCACCGGCGGCGTGATCATCGCCAGCTCCATCAAGATGATGATGATGATGCCGAACCACACCGGATCGAAGCCCGCCTTGAACATGATCGGCGCGATGATCGGCACGGTCGCCACCATCATCGACAACGTTTCCATGAAGCAGCCGAGGATGAAATAGAAGATCACCACCGCGATCAGCAGCTCGAGCGGGGTGAGCGAAAGGCCGGTGATGAAGCGGTTGACCTGGCCGGTCAGGCCGATCGAGGTGATGACGAAGTTGAGGAAATAGGCGGCAAGCAGGATCGCCATGATCATGGCGGTGGTGCGCATGGTGCCTTCGAAGGCGTGCAGCAGCGTGAGCATGGTCAGGCGCCGGTTCCACGCGGCGATGCCGATGGCGGCGATCACGCCGAGCGCGGCGGATTCGGTCGCGGTCGCCCAGCCGGCGTAGATCGAGCCGATCACCGCGAGGAAGATGACGAGCGGCGGGAGCAGATCGGGCAGCGCCTGGATGCGCTGCGGCCAGGTCGCCGGCGTCGGCTTGCCGCCGAGCTCCGGCCGCGCGATGCAGAAAACCAGCACGGTGAGGCTGAACAGGCTGGCGAGGATGATCCCCGGGATGAATCCGGCAAGATAGAGCTTTGGGATCGAGGTCTCGGTGAGCACGCCGTAGACGATCATGTTGATCGAGGGCGGAATGAGAATGCCGAGCGTGCCGCCGGCCGCGATGGTGCCGAGGAACAGGCGCTCGGAATAGCCGCGCTTCTCTACCTCGCCGAGCGCGACCGTGCCGATGGTCGCCGCCGTCGCCACGCTCGAGCCGGAGGTCGCCGCGAACATCGCGCAGGCGGCGATGTTGGAATGCATCAGCCCGCCGGGAAGCCACGGCATCCACAGCACCAGCGCGTTGTACATGCGTTCGGCCATGCCGGAGCGCAGCAGGATCTCGCCCAGCAGCACGAAGAACGGGATGGCGACGATGATGAAATTGTTGGAGGTGCCCCAGGCGATCTCGCCCATGGCGAGCGAGAGCGGCAGCTTCGAGTAGATGGCGGAGAGCGCGAGGCCGAGAATGCCCATGCCGGCCGCGACCGGCACCGACAGCGCCAGGAGGCCCACCAGCAGCGCGAGCGTAATGCCGAGCATGTCAGCCGCCCGGCCCGGTCTGCCGCGCCTTGAGGTCGCGGATCTCGTCCTCGACCTCCTCCTCGGCGGAACGCGTGCCGATCGCCCGCGCCATGCCTTGGGTGTCGCCGCGCACGGCCAGGGCCAGCGCGTGCACGAACAGGAGCACGCCCGTGACGACGAACCCGAGCAGGCCGACGATCCACAGGAGCTGCGGGAGCACCACCGGCGTCTCCAGCGAAGACTGGCTGCGCGAGCCGGAAATCCACGACTGCTCGACGACGCCGAACCCGTGCCACGCCATCAGCCCGAAAAACGCGACGAAGAGGATGAGCGCCGCGAGGTCGAGCGCGAGCCGCAGCTTCCGGGGAAACAGCACGTAGAGCGAATCGATGCGGATATGCGCCCGGTCGACCAGGGCGGCGCCGAGCCCCCAGGCGGTGCCGATGGCGAGCGAATAGCCGGCCAGCTCGTCCGCGCCGCCGATCGAGCGGGCGAGGAATTTGCGCATCAGCACGTCGATGCCGATGAGGACCGCGGCGAGGAGGATAAGCGCGCCGCCGAACCACAGGCCCCAGTGGGTCCAGCGGCGGACGTAAGTCATCACAATTTCCATCGAAACACGCACCCTCATTCTGAGGAGCGAGCGAAGTGCGTCTTGAAGGATGGAAGCATGCGCCTCCATTTTCATCCTTCGAGGCTCGCGGCTTCGCCGCTCGCGCCTCAGGATGACGTCGGCGTATTACGACGTCGGCGCCTTGAGGCCGAGCGCCTTGCCGACGGTGTCGTTCCATTCCTTCACGCACTCGGCGCCGCAGCGCTTCGCCCAGCCGGCGAGCACCGCGCCCTCGACCAGCTTCTTGTGCGTCTCCGCCTCCTCCGGCTTGACCGGCACGATGATCGATTTCGCCAGCTTGCCCATGCTGCAGGGCTGCTTGTTGGTGTTGCAGTTCTCCGCCTCGGCCGTGGTGGTCTTGATCGTCGCCCACATCTTGTCCTCGTAGGGCCTGGCCTGTTGGAGCATGAACGCCTGCACCTTGGGATCGAGCCGGTTCCAGGTGTTGAGGTTGACCGCGAGCACGTTGATGCTCCAGCCGAGCGACATCGGGTAGATCGACTTCGTCACCTCGTTCCACGACGCGGTATTGCCCGACAGGCTGCCGGTGACGGCGCAATCGACCACGCCGTTGTTGAGCGCCGGCACCACCTCGGCGAACGCCATGCTCACCGCCGTCGCGCCGACGCCGCTGAGAAAGTCGCGCATGGTGTTGTTGAACACGCGCACCTTCTTGCCGCGGAAGCCGTCGAGCCCGCCGATCACGTCGCGGCACCAGAACACCTGGGGCGTGTTGCCGCCGAACGCGAGGAGCTTGGCGTTCCAGTTCTTCTGCATCTGCCGGTCGATCACGTCGCGATAGGCGTTGCAGGCCGCGCGCGCCTTGTCCGGATCGAGAGTGAGCCCGGCGAGATCGCAGCCCTCGAAGCGCGGGTCGTCGCCGGCCATCTTCGAAATGTCCATGCCGGCGAAATCCATCACGCCGAGCTTGAGCAGCCGCAGCATGGTCTTGTCGTCGATGCCCATCTGGTCGAGCGGCGTCACGTCGGCGGTGACCGCGCCCTTCGACGCCTCCGGGACGGTTTTTCGCCAGAACGGCAGCTCGTCGACGATCGAGGCCGGGGTCGGGCTGTTGAGCCCGATCACCTTGAACTGGGTCTTCGGCAGATCCTGCGCGGCAGCGCCGAACATCGTCGCCGCGACCAGCGCAAATGCGAACAGCAAACGGTGCAGCATGCGGCCCTCCCCTGATGGCGCGAACCGCCGGCGGCGCGCGCGTGGCGCAAGTCTGTCACCAATGGCGCGGCGCTGGCAATCGCCTGTAGGATGGGTTGAGCCGTGCATCGCGCGGCGAGACCCATCAACCCATCCTACGGCGCGAGAATTTTCCCCATGCGCACGCGGTCGACGGCGCGGCCGTCGATCACGGCATAGCGCGGGGAGAAGACCTCCTGGCGGAATCCCCGCGCCGTCGCAAAGCGCAACGCCCGTGTGTTGTGGGCCGAGAGC
>WNGG01031322.1_pt1 | contig 13377 bp, 4 predicted proteins | sample 5400661 | NCBI WGS metagenome assembly WNGG01 (sample SAMN13153372, study PRJNA577476) | soil metagenome | isolation source: 100 cm soil or saprolite under Garry oak tree replicate 1 | place: USA:California | collected 2016-06-15
AGGAGTGTGAACTGTCCTCTCTGGAGCGTGCGCCGAAGTTCCCGCTGCGGGTGGCGACTGGCGACTCGCTGCTCGGGTGGGCCTGGTGGGAGTCGCGCCATCAAGGCGACCTGCTGGAGATGGCGGACGACCGTGCGCCCTTCGCGTTCGCCACCGAGGACGCCGACCTGCTGGCCGAGTTCCTGGAGCCGGGCCGGTACACCGTGGTCGTGGGCAATCCGCCGTATATCACCGTCAAGGACAGGGCGCTCAACGAGACGTACCGGGAGATCTACAAGGACGTCTGCCACCGCCAGTACGCCATGACGGTGCCGTTCGCGAAGCGCTTCTTCGAGCTGGCGAAGCGTTCAGACGAGAACGGCGAGGGAGCAGGCTGGGTCGGGCAGATCACGGCGAACTCGTTCATGAAGCGGGAGTTCGGCAAGAAGCTCATCGAGAACTACTTCCAGGACGAGGTCGAGCTGACCGAGGTCATCGACACCTCCGGCGCGTTCATTCCAGGACATGGTACGCCGACGGTCATCCTCATCGGCCGCCCGAACAAGCGCCGCCGCGCCGCGACGGTGCGTGCGGTCCTCGGCGTGCGCGGCGAACCCGAGCAGCCCGACGTGCCGGCCAAGGGGCATGTCTGGACCGCGATCGTCAGCCAGATCGACCGGCCGGGCTCCGAGTCGGACTGGGTCAGCACGACGGACCTGGCGCGCGAGGGAATGGGCAAACACCCTTGGAGCCTGAGCGGCGGCGGCGCCGACCTTCTCATGAAGGAGATCGGCTCGGGTTCCCACCGTTCGCTGGCAAAACTTGTATCGGAGATCGGATTCGGTGCGGTTACCCGGGAGGATAGTGCATACATGCTCGGGGCGGGCATGCTCCGGCGGCGGGCAGTGCCAAAGCGCTTCCAGCGCCCGATCGTCGAAGGAGACGTGACGCGAGACTGGGCAGTTGTCGAACCGACGATGTCAGCATGGCCGTATGACGAGAACGACCTTTCGGCCACGCTAGACACTGCTGTCGAGCACATCCTGTGGCCCATGCGACGTGTGCTGTCAGACCGGGTCGCATACGGCCACACGCAACTTGAACGAGGACTTGAGTGGTTCGAGTACTCGATGTTCTTCCGGCGAAGGTTCCAGGTGCCGATGTCGATTGCGTTTGCGTTTGTGGCTACGCATAACCACTTCGTACTGGACCGGGGTGGGAAGGTGTTCAAGCAGTCGGCGCCGGTGATCAAGTTGGCGGAGGGGGCGTCGGAGGACGATCACCTGCGGCTGCTCGGCGTACTCAACAGCTCGACCGCCTGCTTCTGGCTCAAGGACGTAAGTCAGGGGAAGTCTGGGAGTGGCATTGGTCGGGGTATCCAACCCGAGGCGTGGATGGAGCGCTATGAGTTCACCGGCACGAAGCTGGAGCAGTTTCCGCTGCCGGAGCGGTACCCGCTCGAACTGAGCCGGGAGATCGACCGGTTGGCGCAGCGGCTTGCCACCCTGACCCCGGCGGCGGTCGCCGCCGCTGGCGTCCCGACTCGGGAACGGCTGTCGGAAGCGCGCACGGAGTACGAGTCTGTCCGGGCGCGGATGATCGCGCGGCAGGAGGAGCTGGACTGGGAGACGTACAGCCTCTACGGGCTGACCGATGAGCCCATCACCGCGAATGAGCCACCCGAGCTGAAGCTCGGCGAGCGGGCATTCGAGATCGTCCTGGCACGCAAGATGGCCAAGGGCGAGGCAGACACGCAGTGGTTCGCGCGGCACGGTTCGACCCCGATCACCGAGCTGCCGGCGCACTGGTCCGACGACTACCGGTCCACTGTGGAGCGTCGCATCCAGACCATCGAGTCCGACCGGAACATCGCGCTGATCGAGCGACCTGAGTGCAAGCGCCGCTGGTCGACCGAGGGCTGGGACGCGATGCGACAGGCCGCGCTGCGGGACTGGCTGCTCGACCGGCTCGAAGCGCCGGAACTGTGGGGCGGTGCGCCCACTCCACTGTCGGTCGCACAGATCTCTGACCGGGTGCGCCACGACGAGGAGTTCCGGTCGGTGCTTGACCTCTGGATGGGTACCAGCGAGCATGACCTCACCAAGACGTTGGGCAAGCTGCTCGCCGACGAGCACGTGCCGTACCTGCCGGCGGACCGGTACAAGCGCGACGGGCTGCGCAAGCGGGCGCAGTGGGAACGGACCTGGGCGTTGCAGCGCCGCGAGGACGCCGAGAGCCTGAAGCTCGACATCCCGGTACCGCCGAAATACACCTCGGCTGACTTCGTCAAGCCGTCGTACTGGCGGGCGCGCGGCAAGCTCGATGTGCCCAAGGAGCGCTTCATCTCGTACCCACGGATGGGTCGCGATGGCGACGGCACGGAACTGCTCGGCTGGGCCGGGTGGGACCACCTGGCGCAGGCGCAGGCCCTGGCCACCGTCTACCTGGACCGGAAGAACAACGCGGCCTGGCCGGCGGCGCGGTTGTTGCCGCTGCTGGCCGGGATCGCCGAGCTTGAGCCGTGGCTGCACCAGTGGTATGCCGGAAGCCGGCCCGGCTTCCCGGGTTCGCCCGCCGAGTTCTTCAGTGGTCTGATCGATACGGAGCTGTCGGCCCTCGGCGCGGACCGGGCCACGCTTCGTGAACTACGCGGCGTTGAGGAGCTGACGTGACACTGTTGCGTGATCTGATCGAGATACCGGAGTCGGTAGGCGACGCGGACTTCGTCGTACGTGCGTCCGGCGACGCGGATCTGAGCCACTATGTCGTGACCGATCAGCTCAGGCGCGACTTCGCCGACGCGCTGGAGACGGTCGGCCACGCGCTGGCCCCGGGCGGGCGGTCGCAGGCGAAGTTCCTGCACGGGTCGTTCGGCTCGGGCAAGTCGCACTTCATGGCGGTACTGCGGGAGATCCTGCGGCACAATCCGGATGCGCGCGCGGTCCGTAACCTGTCCGGGCCGATCGCGGCGGCCGACCCGTGGCTGGCCGGTAAGAAGATCCTCACACTGACGTTCCACATGCTCGACGCGCAGTCCGTGGAGCAGGCGGTCCTGGAGGGATACCTCAACCAGATCGCCGTTCTGCATCCCGACGCGCCAGCCCCGGCGGTACACCGCTCGGACGCGCTGCTGGCCGACGCGGCGCGGCTGCGGGAGCGGATGGGCGACGAGCGGTTCTTCGCGGCGCTGGGGGAGGGCGGTGCGGCACCCGGCGGCTCAGGAGGCAACCTGGCCGCACTGCGCGCCCGCAAGGCGGGTTGGACGGCGGACACCTTCGCGGCAGCGGCGGCCAGCCCACCGGGAACCGAGCAACGCGACGGCCTGGTCTCCGCGTTGACGGCCGCGTTCTTCACCGGTGCGGTACGCAGCGGCGAATACCTCGACTTCGACACCGGCCTCGCGGTCATCACCCGGCACGCCAAGGATCTCGGGTACGACGCGATGGTCCTGTTCCTCGACGAGTTCATCTTGTGGCTCCGGCCGCTGCCGATCATCTCGTTCGTGGCGCAGCAGCGCTACCTGGAGGAGTTCCTCGGCCCGCAGGTTGGCGGCACCGAGCGCGAGGCGCTGGCGCACGTGATGCGTAGCGTGCAAGGCAGGTTCGGTGAGATCGTGCTGGCCGACACCAACCTGCCCGAGATCACCGAGAAGCGGTTGCTGCGGCCCAACAACGACACCGCGCGCCAGGTCATCGACGACGCGTTCGCGGCGGTACGCGGCAACCGGCAGGTGTGGGACACGCTCCTTCTGGGCGCGCAGTACGGGGACGCCGGGATCGGGTCTGACGCGAGCGCATTCCGTAAGCTGTACCCGTTCTCGCCCGCGCTGGTCGCCACCCTCGTCGCGCTGTCCCAGGCGTTGCAGCGGGAACGTACCGCGTTGAAGGTGATGACCGAGCTGCTGTCCGAGCGCCGGAACACCTTGCGGGTCAACGACCTCATCGGGGTCGCCGCGCTGTTCGAGCCGCTGGTGCTACACGGCGAGCTGCCCGACCGGCCGAAGCTGAAGCAGTTGTTCCAGGATGCGCGGGAGACGTACCAGACGAAGCTACGGCCCCTGCTGCTGGCCCGGCACGGCATCGGCGAGGCGGAGGCGGACACCCACAACGGGTTCGGCCTCGACGATAAGCTCGTCAAGACGCTGCTGCTCAGCGCGTTGGTACCGGAGGTGCCGGCGCTGCGCGGCCTTACCGCCGCGAAGCTGCACGCGCTGAACTTCGGCTCGATCGCCTCGCCGATCCCCGGGTACGAGAACCAGATCGTGCTCGACCGGATGCGCAAGCTCGCCGCCGACGCGGGGGAGTTGCACGTCGGCGACGGTCCGGACCCCGTCATCTCGCTGAAACTGTCCAGTGTGGACTATGACCGGCTGCTGGATCTCGTACCCAACAACGAGACCATGACCGGATCGCTGCAACGGATCGTCCGGGAGATGGTCGCCACCGAGCTGGGGCTGGCCGAGACCGAGGGTACATTCGGCGATCTCCCACATCAGCGGGAGTGGCGCGGCCGGCGGCACACGATCCACGTACGGTTCGGCAACGTCCGCGACCGCGACGCGCTTCCAGATTCGGCGGTGCTCTCGACGGGCGAGACCTGGCGGATAATCGTGGACTATCCGTTCGACAGCCAGGGGTACACCCGGGCCAGTGACCGCGCGAGGATCGAAGCCTTGCAGGGCAACGACTCCCGTACCGTCTTCTGGCTCCCGCTGTTCCTCAGCGACGACATGATGAGCCGGGTCGCCCAGCTTGCGAAGATTAACTATTTGCTGGGCGACCTCGGCAACGGTGACCGGCTCAACACGTTGGCTGCCGATTGGTCGGTGGCCGACCGGCAACAGGGCAAGGTGTATCTGCAACAGCGCCAGCAGCAGGTGCGGACCTCGCTGCTCGCCGCCCTCAAGCAGGCGTACGGCGCGGCCAAGCCGGAACCGGCCGATGTCGAGGACGACTCGATCGGCGTCCTGCACACGCTGGCGCAGGGTCTGCGGCTGGGCGACCCGCGTGGCGGTACCCTGCGTACCGCCTTCGAGAACCTCACCGCGGAACTCCTTGAATGGGCCTACCCCGGCAAGCCGCATCTTCCAGATGACGAGCGGGCGATCACGCGCGGCGAGGTGGCGAAGGTCCTCCAGTACGCGCAGCGCGCCGCGGCCGACGAGACACGCGGCACCACCGTGGACACCGCCGACCGCAAGACGGTGCAGCGCATCTGCAACCCGCTGCGGCTCGGTGAGCTGGTCGAGCACCGGTACGTGCTGACCACGAGCAACTGCTGGTGGAGTCAGCATTTCCTCAAGGCGGCCGCCGCCGACGGGTACAAGGACCACTTCCCCGTCTCGCGGCTGCTCGACCTGGTGGACGAGCCCGCCCCGCACGGCTTCGACCGGGAGCTCAAGCACCTCATTCTGGCCGTCTTCGCGCTCGACCAGCAGCTCGCCTGGTACCTGCACGAGACCAAGGTCGACGTCAACTCGGTGCTGGCGGTCAACGATCAGCTCGAACTGCGACACCCGCCGATGCCGTCGGAGGAGTCATGGCGGCGCGCGGTCGAGCGGGGCAAGCCGTTCTTCGGCAGGCAACTGCCCGAGTGGCGCAGCCCGGCGACCCTGGGCGAGCTGGCGGGGACGATGCGCGAGGTCGCCCGGCAGTACCAGCCGTCCGCCACAACGTTGGTCACCAAGCTGGGGGAGCATGCCGACCTTCTCGGGCTCGCCGAGGGAACCGGACGGCTCGGTACCGCACGCCGGGTGGCGGCTCTGCTGAGAACGGTGGCGGAAGAGAAGGACGACGTCGTGCTCGTCGACGTCGTCGCCCAGGCTGATGTCGGGGACGTCGACTTCGCGGCGGCGAGCGCGGCCTTCAAACAGGCGGCACAGGTCAACACGGCGATCGAGGGTACGCCGTGGTCCCTTCTGCAAGCGGCGGTGAGCCGTGCCGAAACCGACGAGCGGTTCCGCGCGATCATCGAGCGCCTGCGTACCACGGCCCGGCACGACCAGCATGCTGACGATCTGGTACCGGCGCTGCGGGAGGCTACCAACAAGGTGACCGCGCTGCTGGCCGAGCAGCCGAAGGCCGTCGAACCGCCGGAGGTCACGCCGCCTGCCGTGATCGTCGATCCGGTGCGCGCCCACGCGACGGAGGTCAGTAACGCGTCCGAGCTGGAAAGTGTCGTCGCGGCAATCAAAGACGAGCTGTCCGCCGGCCATCCGGTCCGCGTGACGTGGGAGCCCTTGTGAGCGGCGACCAGACCAACGCCGTACGGCGCAAGGTGGAGGCGTGGCTGGCGGAGAACGATGCGGGAACCGCCATCGCGCTGCGCGCCAGTCCCATGTGGACCGATGACACCGTGATGCACCTCGGTGGCGTCACCGTGCGCGTGGTGCCATGCCCGACACCGCTGGCAGTACGAGCCGCCCTATACAGCCGTACCGGCCCCGAGAAGCTCGTCCTGCTGACCGAGCTGACCGACGCGCAGTTGGGCGACGGGCTGCTGGCGCACGTGAGCTACCACACCGTACGCAGCATCGACCCGTGGGAACTGGTACGGCAGTTGTTCGGCGGGGTCGACCTCGACCCGACACTGGTGCGTACCGGCCGGTGGGTGGCGGATGCCCTGAATGACTTCGCCCCGGCGGAGGGCTGGCCCCGGCTCGCCGGGAAGGTTCTGACCCGTGACCATGCGCTGCGGTGCCTCGCCGGACAACTGCTGGGCATCGATCGGCAGCAGATCGACAGTGCCGGCCTCCTGCAGTGGAGTACGGATGCCCCGGCGTTGATGCGCTTCCGGGACGTACCCGCCGATGTGGCGGACGGTGTATCGACCTTCCTGGCCGAGATCGCCGGACCCGCCGCGGTCCCGATTATGGCGGCCATACGCAACGGCCACGGTGTGGACGCCCTGCCACTGGGCCTGCTGGCCGGGGTTTTGTGGCCGGCTGCCGCGGCGACCGGTCCGGTGGCAGTGGCCGGCCGGGTACGCCTGGAACCGCGGGTCGGCCAGCTCACCGACGGGCAGGCGGCTGCCCTTCGCGAGGCGGCGGAGGCGTGGCTGGACCGGGTACTCGAGTCGGATGTCCACGAGGCGCAACGGATGCTGCGCCGCGCCGAGGAGTTGGCCGCGCAGATAGGCATCACCGAGTTGCTCGGCGGATCGGTCATCCTGCCCAGCGGCTTCACCCATCGGCTGCGGGACTTCGCGGCGGCCGTCCGGGCTGCGGTACCGGCTGGCAACCAGGCAGACCCGGCATTGGTCGGTAGGACACAGGCTCTGCTGCCGGCCGTTGCAGAGCACCGGTCAGCGGATTCACAGCGGGTGGAGACTGCGCGGATGGCGGTACGCCTCCTGCGCTGGCTGTCCACAGTGGACGAACCGCCGCCGGCTACCCTCCACGACGCGCTGCTGCGGCAGGTACGGGTGGACGGCTGGGTGGACCGTGCCCGGCTGGACATCTTCGCGGGCGACCCCGATCCACAGGTGGCCGAGGCGCACCAACTGCTGCACCGCGCGGTCGACGTCCGTCGGGCCCGCCACGACCAGCAATTCGCCGGCCTGCTTGCGGAGGCGACCGTGGCCGAGGCCCAACCCGGTGCGCTGCTCCGGGTCGAGGACGTGCTCGATCGCGTGGTGCAGCCGATTCTCGACCGGAACCGGCGCGTGCTGCTGCTCGTCATGGACGGCATGAGTACGGCCGCCGCCACTGAGCTCGCCGAGTCGTTGACGCGCACCGGTTCCTGGCTGGAGTTGACGCCCGAGGGTGGGCAGCGCGTCGGCGTCCTCGCGGCGCTGCCCACGATTACCGAAGTCAGCCGGTGCAGCCTGCTGTCCGGCCGGATCGCCGCCGGGACACAGGCGCAGGAGCGGGCCGCCTTCACCCAGCGTTTTCCGGATGGACTGCTGGTCCACAAGGCCGCGCTGCGAGCCGGCGCCGGATCGGCACTGGACAGCGAGGTCACCACGGCACTGGCCGATCCCAACCGGATGCTGGTGGCGGCAGTGGTGAACACCATCGACGATGCGCTGGACCGCAGCGACCCGGGCACCATCGTGTGGAGCGACGAAACCGTCGTTGCCGTACGCGACCTGCTGGGCCTTGCCCAGGATCTGGTCGTGGTGCTGGTCTCCGACCACGGCCACGTCATCGACCGTGGTCCTGAAGCGGCACAACGGACGCAGGACACGAGCGAGAACCGCTGGCGTCCGGCGACCACGCCCGCTGGGGATGGCGAAGTACTCGTACACGGGTCGCGAGTCGCCAAGGCGGGTGGTCGGGTGGTGCTCATCGAAGACGCCGTACCCGGGTGGGCCGGGGCCCCGGTAGCCAGCCCGGACTGGTGGCGGGAACCGCTGTCGGCCGGCGAACCGGCGGCGCAGGTGGCGGCGCAGGTGGCACCGCAACGGCGCGGTCCCGCCCGTCCGACCCGGCAGGCCGAGGCACTCTTCGAGGTCCCTACCCAGGGCGAGGGCAAGCCGGGAACAGGTCAAGAGCCGGCGCAGCCGGCCCTTGTGGAGAAGTTGCTGGCCAGCGACATCTACGCGGCGCGTCGGCGTACCCGCGCGCCACTGCCCGACGAACGGGTCGCCGCGCTGCTGGGCGTCCTGCTGGCCGGCAACGGTAGGGCCACCCTGGACACCTTGGCGGCGCACGCCGGGATCCCGGCCCACCGCATCCGGGGCTCGATCACGGAACTGGTCCGGCTGCTTCAGGTCGAGGGCTACCCCGTGCTGACCATCGACGCTGACGGCCAGACCGTGAAGCTGGACGTCGCCCTCCTGGTGGACCAGTTCCAGCTATGAACGCCGACGTTTCTGCCCGCCGCCGCCAGGAGATCATCGACGCGCTCCGGCGCGGCGCGGTACCGGTCAATGGCCTGGACGTGCTCGCGGTGGGCCTGGACCGCTTCACGCAGGTGGTCGACGAGGACCTGGACCGGGTCGCCAAGGGCGGCAGTGTCTTCAAGGCCATCCGCGGTGAGTACGGCGCGGGAAAGACCTTCTTCACCCGATGGCTCGCCGAGCGGGCCAAGCGGCTCGGCTTCGCCACTGCGGAGGTACAGGTCTCCGAGACCGAGACCCCGCTGCACCGGATGGAGACGGTGTACCGCCGGCTTGTCGAGCGGCTCGCCACCGAGCAGTTCACACCCAGCGCGCTACGCCCGATCCTGGACGGCTGGATCTTCGCACTCGAGGAGGACGTCCTCAGCCTCGGAACCGTCACCGAGGACGACGCACCCGGACTCGACGGCGCAGTCGGCGAACTGCTCGAACGCCGCCTGGCCGCCATCTCGCGCGCCACACCGGGCTTTGCCGCGGCGCTGCGCGGCTACCGCACAGCCAGCGCAGCAGGGGACATGACCACGGCCGACGGCCTTGCCGCGTGGCTCGGCGGCCAGCCGCACGTGGCGGCATCCGCGCGCCGGGTCGCCGGGGTCAAGGGCGACCTGGACCACTTCGGTGCGCTCAGCTTCCTGCAGGGCCTGCTCACCGTGCTACGCGACAGCGGGCATCCTGGCCTGCTGCTGGTACTCGACGAGGTCGAGACGCTGCAGCGGGTCCGCTCCGACGCGAGGGACAAGGCTCTCAACGCACTGCGGCAGCTCGTCGACGACGTCTACGCCGGCCGGTTTCCTGGACTGTTGCTCATGATTACCGGAACCCCCGCCTTCTACGACGGTACGCAAGGGGTGCAGCGGCTGGCTCCGCTGGCCCAACGGCTGGCAACCGACTTCGGTCCGGACCCGAAGTGGGACAACCCCCGCGCCGTCCAGATCCGGCTGCCGGGGTTCACGATCGATGCCTTGGTGGAACTGGGCGTCAAGGTGCGCTCGCTGTTTGACCACCCGCGCGTGTCCCGGGTGGACGACGCGTATATTGCTGAACTCGCCCGAGCCGTGACCGGCAAGCTCGGCGGCCAGGTCGGCGTGGCCCCGCGAATCTACCTCAAGAAACTGGTCGACGTTCTCGACCGGGTCGACCAGTTCGACGATTGGGACCCACGCCAACACTATGCCTTGACGATGCGGCCGAACGAGCTGACCGACGTCGAGCGCAACTACGTCACGGCAGACGACCTCGACCTGCCGCTATGAGTATCGACGTACTCGATCCGGTGCTGGTGCACCACATCGTGAACTCGCTCGGTTGGCGGGACCTCCGCCCGCTCCAGCAGGCGGCTGTCAGCCCCTTGCTGCGGGGCGACGACGCTCTGCTGCTCGCGCCGACGGCGGCCGGCAAGACCGAGGCGGCGGTCTTCCCGTTGCTGACCCGGATGGCATCGCAGAAGTGGTCCGGGACGTCGGTGCTGTACGTCTGCCCGCTCAAGGCACTGATCAACAACCTTGCGCCCCGGCTGGAGCGGTATGTCAGCTGGATCGGCCGCCGGGCCGCGGTATGGCACGGGGACGTGGGCTCGGGAGGACGCCGGGCGGTGTTATGGGAGCGGCCGGACGTCCTGCTCACCACCCCCGAGTCATTGGAATCGATGCTGGTCAGCGCCAACGTCGACCACCGGTTGTTCTTCGATGGCGTACAGGCCGTCGTGGTCGACGAGGTGCATGCCTTCGCTGGAGACGACCGTGGCTGGCATCTGTTAGCCGTCCTCGAACGCCTCACGCACCTGGTAGGGCGTCCGCTGCAACGGGTCGGACTCTCGGCCACCGTGGGCAACCCGGCAGAGCTACTGTTCTGGCTCCAGGGCTCAAGCCGGGATACCCGACCTGCGACGGTGGTCGCACCGGACCTGCCGGCGCGGACAGCGGTGGTCGCCGGGCCACCGGGAGACGTGGAACTGGACTACGTGGGCTCTCTCGAAAACGCGGCGACCGTCATCGCCACCCTCCACGCGGGCGAGAAGCGATTGGTCTTCTGCGAGGCGCGCCAGACCGTGGAGGAACTCGGTCAGTTGCTTCGCGCCCGGGGCGTGACCACCTTTCTCTCGCACGCCTCGCTGGCCGCGGACGAGCGTCGCCGCTCCGAGCAGGCGTTCGCCGAAGCGCGTGATTGTGTCATCGTCTCCACAAGCACACTTGAGCTTGGCATCGATGTCGGGGACCTCGACCGGGTGATCCAGATCGACGCGCCGCCGACGGTGGCAGCCTTCCTTCAGCGACTCGGACGCACCGGCCGCCGTGCCGGAAGCACCCGCAACTGCCTTCTCTTGACACTGACCGGCCGGGACCTTGTTGAAGCTGCGGGGCTGCTGGATCTGTGGGGGCACGGTTGGGTCGAGCCCGTCGCGACGCCACCCGAGCCACGGCACATCATCGCCCAGCAGATCCTGGCTCTCTGCCTGCAGGAGCGGCAGATCGGTGACCAGGCATGGCCACAGTGGTGGAACGGCCTGACACCTTTCGGGGCAGGCGCGGAAGTCGTACTGCGGTACCTCCTGGACAACGGGTACCTGAACTCGGACAACGGAATGCTCTTTATCGGTCCGGCCGCGGAACTCTCCTTCGGGCGGCGGCACTTCATGGAAATGACCGCCGTTTTCACAGGCTCGCCGGAGTTCACCGTTCTGCTCGGCCGCACCGAGTTGGGCCGAATCGACCCGAGCCTCCTCGTGGAGGAGGTGAAGGGCGACCGGCGGCTTCTGCTTGGCGGACGTAGCTGGCGGGTCACGTACACGGACTGGCGGCGCCGCCGGTGTTTCGTAGAACCCGCGGACGGCGGGGGGCGGGCACGCTGGATGTCACTCGGCTGGGCTGGCTTGTCGTACGAACTATCGCAGGCTATGCGCGGGGTGCTGCTTGGCTCCGATCCTCCGGTGCGGTTGACCAGACGCGCTATCGCGGCCTTGGAGAAGGAACGCTCGGCACGGGAAGGTCTGGTCCATCCCGGCGGCAGCCTCATCACGCGACATGAGGGCGGGGACTTGCGGTGGTGGACCTGGGCAGGGTTCAAGGCGAACGCTACGCTCGCCGCAACGCTGAGCGAGATCGTGGACCCGATGCAGCGCTTCGACGACCATCAGATCCGGCTCCGCGAAGACGTGACCCCCGCTGCCTGGCGAGAGGCGACGAGCGACGCGGCAGCCCGTCTGTGCCTTCCCGAGGTGAACGAGAAGGCACTGGTCGGCCTCAAGTTCAGCGCCGCGCTACCCAAGCGACTTGCCATGGCTACACTTGCCGCGAGGCTTGCTGATCTTGGCGGTGCAACGCGTGTCCTCGCCGAACCTGTGCGCTTCTACAGTGCATAGAGCCAACCTGGGACGGGCGAGCGGCACCTGCCGGGTCAGGGCCGGGTGACGTACCGGGCGAGGCGTTCGCTGATCGGGCTGATCGAGGGCCGTGGTGGCCGGTCGAAGAACTCGGCCTTGCGTTCGCGGAGCAGGTTCTCTCCGTCGGTGCGCCAGTCGAAACCGGGTCGGCGTAAGAGCTTCTGGAAGACCACGCTGGCCCGCTCGGGGTCGCGGTCGGCCAGGCGCCGGAACGGCAGCGGCGAGACGCTGTCGTCGTCGAGGTAGTCCAGCAGCCGCTGCCTGTACAGGCGGCGGCGCAGCAGTGCCGGGTCGGCGAAGACGGCTTCGACGAGGCCGAACTCGGCGTAGAAGTTCAGCCCTTCGACCTCGTCGTAGATGACCCCGACGGTGTCGGACTCGACCAGGTCGGGGTCCAGGTTGAACCCGGGGGCTGGCGTGTCGGTGCGGCGGGCCCGGTCGGGCGCAGGGAGGGTGGCGAGGAGTTCCTTGCGGCTGAATTCCTGGTACTGGCGCATCTGTTCGTCGAGTTGGTCGCTGGGCAGGACGATCAGGTCGGTGCCGAAGAAGCGTACGAACCGGTCGCGTTCGGCGCGTTGCAGCTCCCAGCCGCGGGCGAGCTTGTCCGGGTTGCGGAACATGAGTGCGGGCTGACGGAGGGCGAAGTCGGCGGCGATGCGGTAGATGTGCGCGCGTTTGCTGGCGGGGAAGACGCTGGTGGCGCCGCTGATGAGCCACTCCGGACCGATGGGTACCAGCCTGGTGATGAGGAAGGAGCGGCGGGGCGTGCGGCGGAACACGGCCGGTCCCATGTTGGAGCGCACCCGGTAGGTCAGCTCGTCGATCAGGTTCTCCACCACGAGCGCGTCGCCGTCGCGGTGGTGTACCTCGAAGATGCCCTCGACCACGTCGCGCCAGCCGAGCAGCAGCTCCCGCTCGGCCTCGGGCAGGTCCGGTCGGGCGGCGACGAACTGCTCCACCACCGTCTTGCCGTTACGCAGCCGGTGCTGGAGCACGAAGTGATCCATGAACATGGTCAGCTTCTGCTCGTCGGCCACGACCGACGGGTCCTGGCTGAGCAGGGCTTCGCGGAAGGCTTGGTGGTAGCGGGGCTGCTGCGCGTACTCAATCAGCTCGCGCTTGAGGTCGCCGCTGCGTACGACCAGGTCGGCTGTCGTGGCCATCTCGCTGTCACTCCC
>WNGG01006123.1_pt1 | contig 13374 bp, 11 predicted proteins | sample 5400661 | NCBI WGS metagenome assembly WNGG01 (sample SAMN13153372, study PRJNA577476) | soil metagenome | isolation source: 100 cm soil or saprolite under Garry oak tree replicate 1 | place: USA:California | collected 2016-06-15
TCAACGCTGGACGAGCGGACGAAGGCAGTCCTGGCCACCCCGCGCGACGCCAGCCACCAGCACGCCCACCGCGAACCTGTCGCGGTCGACCCGCCCGTGCGCTGACGCCGCCCGGCCAGGTATTTCCCGAAACCCGCGCCGGACCAGCGCCGGATGCGCATGACAGGCGGAGATCGCCACCCGGCGGGCAGGTTCCACCGCTGCACTTGCCGGTGCCCCAGTCCCGTGTTGGCCAGGTCGACCAAGTCGGAGTCGGTGCGCCGCGGCGCGAGCGTTCGGCTGTACCCGACGTCGCAGAACTCGGCCACGACGCGGCCGTGCCCGGCCACCAGTGCTCGGGCCTGGTTCGCTGCCGCGCCAGCGACGTCATCGGATCCTGGTAGTCCTCAGGCGACACCCGCCCATAGAACGCGAACCGCAGCCCGCCATGGCAATGCCCGGCGGCCCACCCGCGCCCGGTTCGCTCCGCCCATGCCGCGAGCGCATTCCCGCCCTGGTCGTGGGGCGCCTGGCGTTCCAGACGACGCCGAGCCGTGCCTTCACCAGCCACAGCCGCAGCCTGCGGCAACAGGTCCTGTGCGCATAGAGCCGAACGACACGCCCGAACCAGTACAAAGCCCTGGATCACAGTTCGGCGTGCCCCCGGTTTGCCTCGCCGCCGCGGGCGGCGGACGGCTCGCAACGGCAGACGACGCGGGTGCGCCGCGCATGACCTGAGTTGGCGAACTGGGGGACGCGGCGGTTGATGTTCCGGCTTCCGCGCGGGGGTGCTGGACGGGGGAGACCGCCGGGCTGTACTGCTACACGGACGCCGCGTGGCGAGGGAGGACGGTCATGAGCGCCGTGACCTCTGTCGCGCAGCCGGGCGCGTCGCAGCAGGCGGTGGTCGAGGCGGCACTGGTGCTGCTGGAGCGGATAGGCCCCTCCCCAGCTGACCTCATGGATGCGCCCTGGGACCGGCCTTGATAGCTCAACGCGAACGAGGCACGGACCTCGAGGTCGCCGGCCTTCAGCAGGTCGATCCACCTGCTCTCGTCCCGAAGCCGAGCGGCCAACCACGAGATCTTCCAGGCCGGCCGGGACACCAGCCGCGCTCCGGCGATGCGCAGGGGGCCAGCGGCAGATACCCGCACAACTGCGCGATCTCGGCCAGCGCGTCCGGTGCCGAACGCCAGCTCGGCTTGCCTCTGCGGGGCAGTTCGAGGCCCGGCACAATGTCAAGACGGTGACCGGCAACGCGGGTGCGGAACGATCCGCCAAAGGGCGATGGGATGTTCATGTGCTCTGCCTGGAGCATTTGCCATCACGCGATAGCAGAAAGCCGTCCCGCCCGGTTAGCGACGGGCGGGACGGCGCTGTCGGTCATGAAACTGAGCTGGGATTAGACGCCAGCTGGTATCTCATGGGCGGGTACGGTGTCGATTGTCTCCATGGTCTTGGTGAACTCCACTGCGGTATCGTCCATAAGCGCTCGCGGATCGAAGTCAGGACTTGCGAGCACGCCATGCACGCGGCGGCGCTGCATCCCGAAGTTGCCGGCATCGTAGATCGGCAAGATCGCTGCCTCCCTGAGGTACTTCTCGAACAGGTGCTGCTTGTCGGCGCTGTTTACGCCTACAACCTGCATGCACTTGTAAACGGCATCGAACAGGAGCTCGGTGCAGTGGATCTTGCACATTGCGCCGATGAGTTCGCCGTGGTAGTCGTGCCGGTCCATGTAATGGGCGGTCTTCCAGCAGAAGTACCGGCAGGCTTCGATGCGCGCCGCCACATCTCCCAGTACGTAGCCGACGTTCTGATAGTGGATAATCGGATGGGGGCCTCCGGCCGTGTAAGTTTTCGCCCATTCGAGGGCCGCCTCGTACGCGGAGCGCGCCACGCCGACGGCAGCGATACCCGCGACCGGGCCTGACCAGGCGAAGTTGCGGTTGATCAACAGATCAGCGTTTCCCCTGGTACCTTCCACGAGGTTCGCCGCGGGGACGCGAGCGTTGTCGAAGACGATCTCCGCGTTAGGGGTAAGCCGGTGGCCGATCTTACTGATCAGCTTGTAGCTCACGCCCGGCGTGCCGCGCTCGAGCATGATCGCGGACAGACCCTCGGTGCCGCCCTTTTCTGGCTCGGTACGGACCACGACGATACTTACGTTCGCGCCCTCGCCGTCCCAGCCGGCGACGTTACACGGCCAGTACTTGCGGCCGTTCAGCACGTACTCGTCACCCTCACGCCGCGCGGTCACGCCGATTCCGACCGGGTGCGGCATTGGGGCGTCGAAATTCGCCGTGCCTCCCGGCGTCCCGGCAGGCTCGCTAACCGCGTAGCCGACGATGTACTCTCCCGCGGGGTCCGATGTGGCCGCCCGCAGGAATCGATTCTTCTGTTCCTCGGTGCCCCAGTACCAGACGGGCATCAGCCCGAGCCCGTTGACGAGGATGGTGCACGCAAAACCCGGATCGACTGCGCACAACTCCTCGGCCGCGAGGACCACGTCGACGTTGGACAACCCCCCGCCGCCGTACTCGCTGGGGAGCATGCAGAATGCTATCCCCTGCTTGTATGCTTCGATGTAGGCGGGCTTGGTGAGCTGGAATGCGCGCAGCGGGTCGGGCTCGGCATCGGCCTCCCGCACCACAGGTGCCAGGACAGTCTGAGCGAACTCCCTGGCGTTCAGCTGCAGCTGCCTCTGCTGCTCGCTTAGCGTGAAATCGATAGCCATTAGCCAATCCTCCAGATCTCCTCGGACATGGCTTTTCTTTCGTGTGCCCGAAGGCTGCACCATTCATTCTCGTGCGCAAAGTCCGCGGCACCGGCTTTGGGCACCTCGTCGGTTGTTCATCGGTGCAACCGCTCGGCGGAGCCGTGGTTTCCGGTAAGGCAGACGCTGCGGGTACCTGCTCAGGCTGGTCTTGCATGACCCGCAAGCCACGCTGACCGGCAGCACCGTCCGGCCGCTCGCAGCGACGTGGTCACACCAGACCAGACCTCCTCGAGCTGCCCAGGTTCTCGTGCCCGCAGAAGAGGCTGGGCTGGGCCACTGTAGGCTGCTCATCTGACGCGGAGCTCCCTCGAGCAGTGCACATGCCTTCCATGTCGCTGGCCGCCTCGCGCAGAGGGAAAGGCGTAGGGTACCCCTTTCGCTAAGGAGGTGCCGGATTGCATGATGGGTTGGTCAGGGCAGCTCCTGTCCAGGGAAAAGTGGCAAGCGGCATCAAACATGATGCGAGCGGTCCCTTCGGTGTGTCACGAGGGGGGAGGCGTATCCCATGCAGTCGGCATCGACCTGGGAGGCACGGGATCGGGCGACTGCGGCGGCCAGGGAGCGGTTCGTGGCAGGGAGCGACGGCGGCGAGCTTGACGTGCGTCCTGAGATCCTCCTCTCCTGGCGCCGCTGTCGCGACGAATACAAAATCGATCCGGGCCAGTCACGCGCTCCTTCGGCCGACGACTACTGCGATCACTCACTCAAGACTGACCGGGTCGTGACGGAGCTTGGAAGCGTCGGCAGGTCCTTGCTCGAAGACGTTGAAGCGCTCGGCGGGCTCGTGGCGATCACGGATGGGGCTGCCCGCATCCTCACCGCCTGGGGTGACCGCCAGGCGCTACGCCACGGCGAGCAGAGCAACCTGGCTCCGTGGTCCGCCTGGTCGGAACGGGCCACCGGCACAAACGGCATGGGTACCGCTCTCGAATACCCCGACGGAATACTTGTTAGACGCTGTGAACATTGGTGTGAGGGTCTTCAGGATTGGACTTGTGCAGGAATCACTATCCGTGATCCAATCACCGGCCAAGCCCTTGCTGTTCTCGATGTTTCATCCTGGGGGAAGCCACTCCCGGACACCATTTTGCCGTGGCTACGAACAGCCGTGGAGGGTGTCGAGGCGGAGCTACGAGAGCAGGCCCTCCGTGACATGTCCGATCTGGAGGAAGCCCTTGGGAGGAGGGGTCGCCACGCTCCGGGCTCCATGTTCGCCTTGGACGCTGGTGGCGGAGTCGTGGCAGTCAACAAGGGGGAAGCCCCAGGTGGGATGTCCGGCCTGACTATTACGACGGACTGCCCTGCTCTCAGGGAGTCTGTCCGCAAAGGTGTCACGCGGGCCAGGGCTGATCATTCCTGGGTTGGCTACGTAGAGTGCTTTATTCCGTACGTCGGCGACGTTGTCCCGTTCACCATCCGCCCGGTAGTGAAGAACAACCGCGTCATCGGAGCTCTCGGCACACTGGGGGAGTCTGCGGGTGAACAGCTGAGCCTTGAGGCTCGATCGACAGAGTCATCAAGCCGACTGCCGCAGCGAGTTACCGCAGTTCAAGGTAACCGGCTGATCATTCTGAATCCCCAGCAGATAATCTTCGCTGAAGCTGAACGAAACACCGTCTGGCTGACGACGGATCGCGGCCGCATTCGAGCCCGTGAACGGGGGCTAGAGAGACTTGTGGGCCAGCTACACGATAGAGGTTTCATTCGCGTGCACCGCCACTTCGTGGTAAATGCGCGGCGTGTCCGAGAGATCAGACACGGATTCCGGGGTCAATTGTCACTTGTGGTGGATCCCAGGTCCCGCAAGACAGTACCCGTATCAAGACGACGGGAAGCAGCGGTTCGGAGGGCTCTTGAGCTATTATTTTGCAGCTATTTGTTACATAACCTCTCTGAGGGCAACTCCCGATGCTGGATGCCCGTTAAACCGGTCAGGCCCAGCTGCGCAACGTGGCTGGCATGAGTGGCTGGCCGGTGTCGCGGCCGCGGGTCAGGAGACCATCATCCGCATGCGGATCCGGCGGTTCTTCTGCCCAGCAAGGGCTGCGTCACGTGACTGCGGCCCCACCCGCACCCATGCGGCATGACCGGCCATCTAGGGCATACCGCGGGACATCGCGACAGCCAGATCAGCCCGTTCTGCACGCTTAACTGATAGACGCGGAAGTTCCCAAGCCGCGCCTAACGGCGTGTACCGTGCCAAAACTCATTCACCGTCGCTGACCTGCCGCTTTGCGCCTGTTAGGCTGCTCTGCGATATTCGCTGATCAGCCCGCCGACGACCCGCCTGCGCTCGATCCGGGCGGTGATATCGATCGCGCGGCCCGGTTTATACGTTGGAGGTCGCTGGTGCCGCCCTTGGTGCGGCCGGTGGCCGTTGTAATGCCGCGCGTAGTCGGCCAGGATCTTCCCGAAATGCTGCTCCCCGAGGATCAGCACGTGGTCGAGGCACTCGCGGCATAGCGTGCCCGCGAACCGTTCGGCGAATGAGTTCGCCCGAGGCGACCGGATCGGGATCTTGATCACTCTCGTGCCGTTCCCGGCGAAGACTTCGTCGAATGCTGCGGTGAACTTGCTGTCCCGGTCCCGGAGCAGGAACTTGAAGCCGGCAGCCTGCTCGCCGAGGTCTGTAAGCAGGTACGGGGCTGCTGGGCCGTCCAGGTGCCGGCCGGAGGCGCGGTCACGCCCAGGATGTGCACGGCCCGTGTCTGGATCTCCATCAGGAACAGGACATAGACGCGCCGCAAGAACACAGTGCCGGCATGCAGGAAGTCACAGGCCAGGATGCCGGATGCCTGGGCGGCTAGGAACCGGCGCAAGACGGCAACCTCGTGCCGGAGCACCAGGATCTCCGCATCCTTTGCGGCATCGCGCCGCGCCAAGAGCGCCAGCCAGCCGAACATCCGGACCATGAACAGGTAGACGAGACGGATGAGCGCAAGTGCCGAGCGTAGAGCAGCAGGTCAAGCCCCTGGGCGGGATTGTGGCCCGGCACACGGCTGCTGCGCCGCCAGCTCGTCGCAGTCGGCTCGCCGCGGCACCTGCGCCTCATGCGCGACGCCGACGTAGCGCAGCCGCACCGGGACCGCCAGCGTGGCTATCAGGATCGTGTCCGCAGCAGGTCGACCGTTACCTTCGTGTTGGCCTGAAGTGTTATCTCGTGGCCATTGATGATGATCGTCTCACGACAGCCTTCCGGACCAGACAGCACGAATGTCGCGGAGGTGTGATCCGCGGACACCGACACGGCGTTGCCGTGCCACCTGAGCCGGAAATCCACGGCGTTCCAGTCAGGCGGGAGCCATGGCTTGAAGGTCATCTGGCCGTTCCGCACGCGGAATCCGCCGAATCCACAGACCATCATCTGCCAGGTTCCGCCCGCGGATGCTATGTGGATGCCCTCCTGGGTGTTGCCCTGATTGTCGACAAGATCGACGAATGCAGCCCGGCGGAAGTACTGGACGGCGCGGCGGGGGTCGCCGACCTCAATGCCCATGATGGAATGGATCGCAGTGCTCAGCGAGGATTTGTGCAGGGTCAGCGGCTCATAGTAGTCGTAGTTGGCGCGCTTGACGTCATCCGGAAACTCGTCCGGCAGCACGTAGGTCAGCATCACCACGTCGGCCTGCTTGACCAGCTTGATTCCGGACAGGTTGTAATGGTGATAACCCGGCGGGTACATCGGCATGTCGTTGTCGTCGTGGGCTACCGGGCGGGTTTCCAGCCCGAAGTATCCGTCGAACTGCTCGATCACTCCGTCGTCGTTCTGGGCGGGCAGGCGAATCTGCTCGGCCCTGGTGAGCCACTCTTCGACCTCATCCGGTATGAGCCCGATGCGTTCGGACAGGCTGGCCAGTTCCCCGGGGTGGGTGACCGCGAGATCGGCGTAGACGTGCGCGGCTTGCTGCAGGTGCCATCGCACCAGGTAGTTGGTATAGGCGCTGTTGTCGATATGCTCGTGGAACTCGTCGGGTCCGACCACCCGGCTCAGCGCATACCGGCCATCCGGCATCGCCTCCAGGCGGCTGGCCCAGAAGCGGCTCGTTTCGAAGAGGATTTCCGCGCCGTAGTCTGTCATCAGCGCGTTGTCGCCCGTTGCGGCGACGTAGGCTATCAGGCCATACGCGACCGCTGCTGTGACGTGGATCTCCTCCTCGCCCATCCATATCCGGTGAGCGCCGTCCCACGTCCACTTCGGTGTGGTCTCCACCCCGGTGTCGGCGGACTCCCACGCGTAGCGCGCGCCGCGGAATCCTCCGTCGCGCGCGTTCCGCCTGGCGCCGTCGAGGGTGTGGAAGCGGTACAGCAGCAGTGCGCGGGCCGTCTCGGGCTGGGTGTAAATGAAGAACGGGAGCATGAACACCTCGGTGTCCCAGAACGCGTGCCCCCGGTAACGCTCACCCGACAGGCCGTTCGCCCCGATGTTGACGCGCGGATCGCACTCGTTCGCCGCGATCAGCAGCTGGTAGATGTTGAAACGTACGGCGCGGGTCGTGTCGGGATCTCCGTCGATCGTGACGTCGGAGTCGGCCCACTTTGCCTGCCATGCCGTACGGTTCCGCTCGCGGCAGGTCACGAATCCGGTCGCGGTGTGGTGGCGGAGTTCCTCCAGGCACGCCTGACGGACGGAGGCCGCTGCGACGTCGCGGGAGGTGTAGACGGAGACGAGTTTCTCCACGGTGAGCGTGTCGCCTGCGGTCAGCCACGCGCGTGCCACCTGCTCAATGTATTTGTACCGCTGCCTGACGTTGGACTCGGCGGTCGGCGACACCGTCGTAAGTGCCGCGTATCCGATAGTGATGCCGGTGTCGATCGTACGGGTTTCCAGGTAGATGCCGTCGGGGAGTTGCTCGCGGGCAACCTCGTCGAGGTGCCTGGATCTGGCCCACTTGTGCCACTTCATGTGCGGATCGTCCGGCGGCGGCTCCGTGTATATCGGCCGTCGGTCCAGGTTGTATCCCGTGCCGTCGATGCCACTGTGGACAATTACCGGCGCGGTGTGGTTCTCCAGGGTGATCCGCGCCCGCAGGCAGCACAGATGCTGATCGGCACTGCTGGCGAAGTGGACGGTCTCGAACCGAGTACGGCGGCCTTCAGCGTCCTCGAACACGGTGTCGCGGAACACCGCGCCCTCCCGCATGTCGAGCATTCGCCGATGGTGGACGACTGACGCCGACGTCACGTCCAGCCTGATGCCGTTGACCACGGTGGCCAGTGTCAGCCAGTCGGGTGCCTTGACTAGGTCGGTGACCGCGGAGTCGTGGTGATCGAAGACACCACGCAGGAAGGTCCCCGGCAGTGCACCCTCATGGCCCTCCTCCAGGGAGCCTCTCGTGCCAAGGTATCCGTTGCCTGTGGTGAAGAGGGTCTCATAGGTATTGGCCAGCGCCGCGGCGAAGCTGTCCTCCACGATCAGCCAACGGGAATCCTCACCGTCGAGATCGGCGTTCATGGAACTTCTCCTACTAGGATCGAGGGCCGTACGTCGCGAGGATCTGCCGCTCCGTTTCCTCTCGCGACAGGTAGACGTTCAGTTCGGCGCCGGCGCAGCGCTGAGCGCCCATCGCATTCCCGTACTGGCAGGCCACGACGTAATCCCGGTACGCGAGGTAGCCATAGGCCAATCCCGCGGCGAACGAGTCGCCAGCACCAGTCGTGTCCACGACGTGCTCCACCTCGATCCGATCGACGAGCTCCTCGGCGACCCCGCCGGAGCTGTTCCGGTAGAAGGCCACGCAGCCACGCTCGTCGAGGGTCACGCATACCGCCCCGACACCGCGGTCCAGACAGTGCTGCGCCAGGTCGCGCAGTTCTTCAGTGCTCAGCCTTGGCGGGTCGGCCGTCACCTCCGGTGACTGGCCGAGCCACGTCGAGCTCGCTTCCTCGAGGTTCATCTTCAGGATGTCGATGTACGGAAGCCAGACGTCCCGGTCAGCCCACACCCTCGGATGGCGCTCGCCGCTGCGGGTTAGCGTCACCGTGGGACCGTGGGCATCCAGCACCACGGTTGCCCGGCTGTGCTCCTTGATGTGCCGCAGCGTCGGCTGCCCCACCTCATAGTCCGTGATCGGGACACACACAAACGCGTCGGCATCGAGCACCTTGTCGACGTCGGTCGGCAGGATCGGGTTCATGAAGCACATCTGCCGCTCGACGCGACGGTTGTGGGCGACATAACGCAGCTCGATGACGTCCCCCTGGTCGGCTGACGACGTTATACCTGAGGTGTCGATATTCGGGAAGGACCCGAGGATTTCTTTGATCGGGCCCTCGTCCTGCCGGCGGACGTGTGATACCGGGACGATCGTGTCACCCGCGTCCAGGAGAGCCGAGAGGGCAACGGCCGTATACAATACGCATCCGTATTTCTCGAACCGTTCACCGGCATGGGTCACGATCTGGTCGCGAGGGATCGGGCCCAGCACTGCAACCTTGCGACCCGCCCGACTTGTCATGTCATTCATCATGAACACCTTCAGCGCTTGCCGCCATCGCACTGCGCGCAGGGCCAGTTGCGCTGTGAAGACTGTCGGCCGTGCTGCTCGGACCCGTGGCCGCTAGTGACCGCTCCCTTGGTCCGACTGCCTCTGCGGGGTCGCTCACATTGCGTCTTCAGCCAACCACCGCCGAGCTCCTGGCACCAGGGCGTGTCTCATGGAGTTTGGCATAGATCGCTTCGGGTGAATGATCAGCTGAACCATCACGCCTCATCGGATGAGGAGCGGGACAGGCTGGCGCCGCTGCTGCCCGCGCATCCGTAGCAGGGCACCGGTGGAACGATCACCAAGGCGATCAATGGGAGCTTATTTCGGTCATGCTGCTCCTTGGGCTCGGCGCGACCGAGGACGCTTCGTCCCGAAGGGAGGAGGTCCTGGAGCCAGTGACAAACCAAGGAAAATATGGGCCACTTCGTGGCGCGATGCCCGGGATGAAATTGGGGGCGGGCCGGGGTCTGCGCGTGGTTTGCCGTGGTTTCGCAGGTTGGGGCTGGGCGGAAGGTGCATGCTGGGTCTGGCGTGCCGTCCGTCGTCACCGGTTCACTTTGGACCGTTCGAGGCCGTAACCAAGTTTGGTGCTGGGATCCCCGTTGCGGGTCATGCCCGCTGCTGCTGCGAGCGCGTGTGTCAGTCTCCTGATTGATGTGAGGGGTCCCGTCGGGCGGCGTGCCGTGTGTTCCCGGTTAGGTTCACCAGGCCGCTTCAGGAGGTGGCGCATGCGAGTGCTCTATGACCGGGTGGCCGCGATCGATGTGCACAAGGACATGGTCAAGGTCGCGATCCGGGTGCCGGGCGCGAAGCGCGGGACCCGCAAGACCGATGTGCTGGAGTTCCGCACGTTTTACGGGGTGCTCCAGGCGATGGCCCGCGAGCTGCGCGGCCGCGGCGTCACGCACGTGGTGATGGAGGCGTCCGGGGTGTACACCGACCCGGTGTATTACGCGCTGCGCGAGCTGGATTTTGAGGAGGTGATGGTGATCAACCCGGCGCACGCCAAGGCGCTGAAGGGCCACAAGACCGACGCGAAGGACGCGATCCGGCTGCTGGACCTGTATGAGTGCGGGCTGCTGTCCGGCTCCTACATCCCCGATCCGGACCTGAGGGAGGTGCGGGACCTGGGACGCTACCGGATGAAGACGGTCCAGGCCCGCACCTCGGAGATCCAGCGGCTGCAGAAAGCGCTGGAGACGGCCGGGATCAAGTTGTCCTCGGTCGTGTCCGATGTTACCGGGGGCTCGGCGACGGCGATGATCGAGGCGCTGATCAGCGGGGAACGCCGCGGCACGGTGATGGCGGGCCTGGCGCAGACCCGGCTGCGCACCGCAGGGAAGATGGCCGACCTGTCGATGGCCCTGACCGGCCGGTTCACTGACCATCACGCGCTGATGTGCCGGCTGCACCGGGACCGGATCAAGGTCTTCGACGACGCGGTCACGGACCTGGATGCCAAGATCGCGCCGCTGGTGGCCCGCTACGCCCGCGAGGCGGAGCTGCTGAAGACGCTGCCCGGGTTCGGGGACGTGATCGTGGCCGGCTGGCTGGGCGCGATCGGCCCGGCTCCGCACCAGCACTTCGCCACCGCCAGCCGGCTCGCCTCCTGGGCGACCCTGTGCCCGGGGAACTACATGAGCGCGAAGAAGAGCAAGGGCGGGCGGACCGGGGACGGCGGCGCCTACATCAAGCCGCTGCTCATCCAGGCCGCCTGGGCCGCGGTCCGGGTACCGGGCCGGCTGCAGGCCAGGTTCCGCCGCCTGGTCCGCAAGTTCGGCGGCCCGAGGAACAAGGGCGCGCAGAAGCGGGCGATCACCGCGATCGCCCACACCCTGCTCAAGATCGCCTACAGCGTCCTGAAGACCGGCACGCCGTACGCCGACCTGGGCGCCGACTTCTACACCCGCCGCGAGTCCCCCGATGCCAGGCAGGACTACCTGATGCGGCAGCTCCAGACACTCCACCCCGGCTGCGTCATCACCATCACCCCCGCGGAGACCGCCTGACCGCGAAGACCACCCGAACGCCAGACCCCGCCCCCAGGAGCCGCCCAGCCCCGTCCGCAGCACGCTGCCCGCCGGACAGCTCATAACCATGCCGACCGCCGCCGGGAACCACCCCGGACACCAGCCGGGCACCACGCAGGCCCGCCACCTCACCGGCCAGGGTCAACTGCCGTGCGCCCGCAAAGGACCCAATTTCGTGTCAGTGACTACGGCTCCAGGCAACGGCAGACACAACGCGACGTACCCAGACACCGGTAACCCTCCGGCCTGCGGTAATCAGACGTCATGCGACGGCATCAGACGAATCCGGCATGCATGGTAAGGAGAAGGTCTACGGTTCGATTCCGTAACGGGGCTCCAGTTCAAAGAAGAAATTCGAACTTATCGAACTATCTTTGGGAGCCATTCCGGGAGCCAATTGGACCCGGTTTCAGCCAAGCCCAAGATTTTTAGCATCGCGACCTCTCTTGCCTGCGGGAGCTATGCGGTCCGGGCGGCTTTGTCTTGGGTCTGCTCGACTGCGTAGAGGATCATCGGCGTGGCGCGCTGGATTGACCGGCTCACGAGGTGCCCTGGGCCGTAGCGGTGATGTATCTCGGCGAGTCGGCTCTTGACCGGCACGGGCTCGCCGTCGGGGCTGGTGGTCATGTCGCAGTAGGTCAGCGCTCTGGCAAGCGCGTCCGGCGCGGGTTCGAACTCGAGGGCCAGTGCGTCGGCGAGTCCTCGTCCCCCGGCTTCGATGATGGCGCAGGAGTGGCGCGCGACCAGCCGGCAGAGCATGGCGTCGGCGTGGTGAGCGTCGCGTAGGTACCGGGCTCCGTCCAGGGAGTGCAGGCCCGTGACGACCAGGCTGGGTGAGTAGCCGATGTCATGCAGCCAGGCGGCGGCTTCCAGCAGATCGGCGTCCGGGCCGAGGACGGGCGCTAGGCTGCGTGCTCGTGCGGCGACGCCCTGGACATGTGCCCAGCGGCGGGGGAGAAGCTCTTGGAGGAGCGCCCGGGCGAGATGTTCAGCCCATGAGGTCAGTTCGTTCATGCAGCTGAGGCTAGGCCGTCAGCACGGGACGTTCACCGACGCGACAGGGCCGTCTGAAGACGTCCCGCCAATGCGGTCGCGTCCTGTTAGCCGTTATGCCACGTAGGTGCCGCGCCCGTGGACGGTGATGATCAGGCCTCGCTCGCGCAGCAGTACTGCGGCCCGCCGGATGGTGTCGTAGGCCACCCCGGTGTCTTGGGCCAGTTCGCGTTCGGGTGGCAGGCGAGAGCCGGACCTGAGCTCGCCTGACTTGATGCGCGACTTGATCCAGTCGGCAACCCGCACGTATATCGGCGTCGGGCTATCGACACTGAAGTCGGGCATATCAGGCACAGTTGATCATGGTAAAGCAAGTCTGACCTGGGCAATCGATGCCTAAGCTTGCTAGTGCTATGCCAAGCTTGGTACTGTTAATGAGCCCCGGCCGCCGATATGCATGGCATCGGAAGTTTCGGCGCCCATCCGCTGAGGCGCGCAGAATGGAGTGATCTGTAGCTCTAAAGAATGGCACAAAGAATACGCGGCCATATCTCATGTGGAGCAGAAATCGCAATGCCGTTTTGCGCAGGTACAACCGACACTTGAACCCAGCAACCCGCCGGGCTCATGATCCGCTGATCCGCTGATCCGCTGATCTCGGTTATCAGTGCTCCGCGCGCACTTGAAGCGTCAGGGTAGATGTCTGCCAACGTCATTCCGTTGGGTGCCGAGCGCTAGTCTGCCTGTCCAGGGCTCCGGCGTGTTCCGTGAATGTCCGCATCTGTCCTAGACCGAAGTTACGGGTGGTTGGGATGCCGAGACCGCTGCTGGCCTGCGCTTTCGCGCCGGGCCTAGCGGCGGTTCCTGACTACTTGTGCAGGGTGAGCGGGATGGCCGCCCCGATGAGTTCGAAGGCCTGGCGTTGTTCGCTGGTGGGCTCGGCCAGGACGGGGACGGTGGCGGGGGCGTCGGCGAAGCGGAGCTCGTTGCGGGTCAGGGTGCCCAGGTGGGCGAGCAGCCCTTGGAAGCTGCGGTAGGGGCGGCCGTCCTGGTCGTGCTGGCGTGAGGCCTTGGCCTCGGCCGATGCCGAGCGCTTGGCGGGGGCGAC
>WNGG01016414.1_pt1 | contig 13373 bp, 5 predicted proteins | sample 5400661 | NCBI WGS metagenome assembly WNGG01 (sample SAMN13153372, study PRJNA577476) | soil metagenome | isolation source: 100 cm soil or saprolite under Garry oak tree replicate 1 | place: USA:California | collected 2016-06-15
ATCCAAATGGCCATCCCGATCGTAGTCGAGCCATGTGCAGCCGGCTCCCCAGCGGATCCGTTCATCGTAAACACCTGCCTTGCGAGTCACATCCGAAAACGTCCCGTCGCCGTTGTTACGAAACAGGATGTTGTGTCCCCAAAAGCAGCAGAATTGGTCGTCCCAGCCGTCGTTGTCGTAGTCGCCTACGCAGACACCTGTCTGCCAACCGGTGCGTGCCAGGCCGGATTTTTCCGTCACATCGGTGAAGGTCCCGTTGCGGTTGTTTTTGTATAGATGGGAGGTCGGGGCTTTCCCAGGCAGCCAGTGGGTATCGAAGCGGGTTCCGTTCGTCAAATAGATATCCAGCCATCCGTCGTTGTCGTAATCGAAAAAGGCCAGCCCGCTTCCCTTCGCTTCAATGATGGACCGCTTGTGATCGACGCCGCCCCACACATTGGGCGCATTCAAGCCGGCTTCCCTGGCCACATCCACAAACAAGACCGGAGAGGCCGCTGGCGGATTCGAAGCGGCAGCCGCTTTGAGGACTGTCCAGTGGCTCCATTTCCAGAGTGGGCTGGTGAGCGCGTCCAACAGCGTATTACCGAGAATGACCAGAGAGGAGCCGAGGAAACGTCGTCGCGGGAGATGCATAGTTGATGATCGTCTAGGTCGAAGCTCGTTTCGGCGGAAATGTGGGAGCAAACCGATCCACTCTTTTTCTTTTCATCGGCTCGCTATTTTTGGAAACTGGCGCGGCACAATTCCTGTGCCCTCCTTGACGGCGATGATCCGATCGATGGGCACGTTCGTCAAGCGATCCATTTGCCCGCTCGGCCAAGTGATTTCCAGAGATTCAATCTTGGTGCGTTTCCCCAGACCAAAATGAATCCGTGGGTCGCTCGCCGACATGTAGCTCATGCCGCCCTTTGTCTGTTCGACGTGGACAAACCCTTCGGAGGTCAACTTCAGGGAAGAGCCGATGCCGTCGCGGTTGGAGCGCGTTCCGATCAACAGGACTTCCAGCCAGTGATTGGCGTTCCCGCCGTCATTGCGCAGGAGCTCCGGATAGTCGCCGCGGTTGTTGATGGCAAAGTCGATGTCCCCGTCATTGTCGAAGTCAGCGGTGGCAAGTCCGCGTCCGGCGATGGGGCGGATGAAGTCTGGTCCCAAAGACTCCGACACTTTCTCGAATTGGCCCTTTCCCAAATTCCGAAACATGAGCAAGGGCTCCTTGTAAGACACTTCGCTGTGGTATAGCTGAACGTTGTCCAGCATGGCGCCATTTAATTGCAGGATATCGGGCCAGCCATCGTTGTCATAGTCGAGGAACTTCATGGACACACCACTCAGAAGGATGGCCCTGTTCCCGATCCCGGAGCGATACGTGTAGTCATCAAAGGTTCCATTCCGGTTGTTGTGGTAGAGACGATTTAACTCGAAATCGAGGTGGGTGATATATACGTCCAACCAACCGTCCCCATCCACATCCGCGGCGTCGATACCCATTCCCGCCTCGTAGCGGCCGTCTTCGCTCGCCGCCATTCCCGAAACCAAAGATACGTCCTGAAACGTTCCGTCGTGATTGTTGAGGAACAAAAAATTCGGCCAAGAGTCGTTCGCGATGGCGATGTCTGTCCAGCCGTCGTTGTTGAAGTCCGCCAGCACCACACCCATGCCTTTGGATTCGGGCTTGCCGACACCGGAAGCATCGCTCACATCGGTGAAGGTGCCGTCATGGTTGTTATGGTAGAGCTTTGTTTTCTGCCCCTTGTAGTTGCCCGGATGGCAATAGGAACGGTAGCCGGGCCGGTGTTCGCCGCACCAAAGGTTATTTTTTGGCGCCCACTCGATGTAATTGGTGACAATCAGGTCGAGCCAACCGTCCTTATCGTAGTCAAACCACCCCGCACTCGTGGACCAGCCGCCTTCGTCCGCGACACCGGCCTTGGCGGTGATGTCGGTAAACGTTCCGTCGCCGTTATTGTGGTAAAGGATCGCGTGGCCATAGCCGGTGACGTACAGATCGGGATATCCGTCATTGTCGAAGTCCCCCACGGCAACACCCTGGCCGTAGTGGCCCTCACCGCCGACTCCGGCTTTTTCGGTGACGTCGGCAAATGTGCCGTCCCCATTATTGTGGTAAAGAGCCGAGCGCAAGGGATGCAGTGGTTTGTAGATGTCGGTGGCGGCAGACTGCACAAAGAAAAGATCCATCAACCCGTCCTGGTCATAGTCGATCCAGCCAACGCCGGTGCCCATAGTTTCAAGGTAATACTTTTCTTCGGTTTGAGTGGCATCCTGAAGAAAAGTGATACCCGCAGCTTTGCGGACATCCGTGTAGCGAACGGGAATGCGAGCGTCCTGCGATTTGGGAGCTTGCGCGGCGAGCGCCTTCAAGTGGACAGCCGCGCCCGCCACACCGCTCAGTAGAAGGATTGCGCCGCACCCGATTCCTAGAGAGCGTCCCCTACCCGTTTTCGAAATTTTCCCCACTCCCTGGCTGCTTGAAGGGCATTCGTTCAATGAGTGGCGCGACACTGATCTTGTGAATGTTTCAGCCCGCCGACGCATTCTACCGCCGCATGTGGAGGCACTCAACTGGAAGTATCCGTCCGCCGGCTCAGAGGGTGCGCTCGGCGAGAGATAGCGCCAGTTGAAGCAATTGTTGCCGGGCAGTCATCGGCACAGGTTCGTGGATGGAAGAAGAAGTCTCCGGTGCTCGGGACAGGGCTTCTTCAATCCGGCTTACGTCCAGGCCGCCCGCGTTGCTGTTCTTGAAACGATTCAGCACTTCCCGCGCTTTGGCGATCTGTCCCGTTTGGTAATAGAAAACGCCCAACGTTGAATAACTCCCGGGCCACTCTGGCAGCAGGTCCACCGCGCGCTCCAAACGTTCCGCGGCTTCCGCGGTTTTACCTTCCAAGACCGAAATAATTCCCAAACCCCATAGGATCTTCCCCGAGCCGGGAATTCGAGACTGCCCCTTCCGCAGTGTCTCTTCCGCACGCTTGACATCGTTCCCGCGAAGGTCGACCAGCGCAAGGAAAAGGTAATACTGGTCGTTATCAGGGTTTCGGCGGATCGCGTCTCCAAAAATCTCTGCGGCCCGCGCGGTGTCGCCAAGGTGCGCTTGGATGTCTCCAAGCAAAGCCAGGAAGGCATCATCCTGCTGACCTTGACCCGAAACTTGCCGGGCAACTTCAAGTGCAAGGGCATAGACGCCTTTCCGGAAGTAAGCATCAGCCAGGTCGAATTTCACGTCGTCGGAGTCGGGATTCGCGCGCAGCGCCGCCTGGAAATGCTGGATGGCGTCGTCGTATAAACGGTAACGCGCCAGCAGTACGCCCACCCCCGTTTGGGTACGGTAGTCGCCCGCGCTGATTTGGTCCAGCTGCGCGAGAGCTTTTCGAGCTTCTTCGGGTTTCCCGAGTCTGAGGTAAGTTTCAGCCAGCAAGTAGAGGTCTTCGGGCTGGTCCGGGTGTTTCTGGATGCGTCCGGATAGCTCTGTCAGGTCCAGTTGAGTCCGGGCCTGCGTGGAAAGGTTGGAGCGATTGTCAAGGGAGTTGAAAAGGTGCTGGTATGGATACGGACCGGTTGCAGAGTCTTTGGAGAGGGTCTGGAATACATTCAAATCTCTCTGTGCGGCCCCCGTCTGATGGAGACTCCTCTCCACCATGGCTAGCTTGTAGTACCCGGAAGCGGGGGAGCGGCTCACTCGGACGAATTTTCTGAGCAGGTCTGCTGCCTCCTCAAATCTCTTGTTTGCGATTCGCAGATTCGCCAGTTCCAGCAACGCTTCGGAAAAATCAGGATTCGACCGGAGCGCCGCCTGAAAGAACTGTTCGGCTGCCCGATGATTTCCTTGCCGCTCCTCCATATACCCCATATTGAACAAGCAGGAAGAGTTGTGAGGATCTTTCTTGAGCCCTTCCCGAAAGTATTTCTTTGCTTCGTCGAATCGTCCTAAATGCCGATAAGAGAGCCCCATAAATGCATAGGATCGCGCCGAAGGGTCCGCTTCGATCAGTGTTTTGAACTCCTCGATGGCCTTCTCCGCCTTTCCCGACATGAAATAGCTCTCGCCCAGGGCGGCATGGAGGTCAGCTCGCTTCGGGCCGATTTTCAATCCTGATTCAAGGAGCGGGATGGCATCTTCGAAGTAATTTTGGGACATGCTGACCCGGGCCAGCAAAAAGATGATGTCGGTATTCTCAGGGGCAAGCTTATGAGCACGCACCAGCAAATCCAGGGCATCGACCGCCCGAGTCTGGTCCGAATAGACTTGCGCCATCAGGTAGAGGGTTTCGGGCGAGTCGGGTTTTAGTTTCAGGGCACGGTTCAACACCAGCTCGGCTTTCGCGTATTCGCCGCTCCGAAGATAAGCCTGTCCAAGGTTGTGGAGAATCTCCCATGTTTCGGGTTGTAATGCATTGGCCTTTTCCAGTTCAAGCCGGGCTGGCCGGTATTGTTTTTCAGAGGCCAACAACACACCGAGTGTGAAATGCAGTTGGACGTCATCCTTATTTTGAACTGAGAGTTCCGTTGCCACCTTCAACCCTTCGGCGGTCCTGCCGGCCTGAAGATAGGCGCGAGTCAGGTTGAAGCGAGTTGCCATACTCGAAGGGCGCACGCGCTGAAAAAGGGAAATGGCCTCACCAGGTAAACCCTTGGCCATCAGAACCAGGCCCAGGTTGTAGTTTGCGTCGCGATTCCCGGGGGCAAGGCGCAAGACTTTCCTGAACTCTTCCTCAGCGAGGTCGAGCTTTTCCTCGGCAACGTATACGTTCCCGAGGTTGTTACGGGCCCTAGTAGAGCTTGGGTCGAGCTTTAGCGCATATTTGAATGTCTCAAGGGCGTTTGCATAGTCTTTTTCATCGCTGTAGACAATTCCCAACAAGATGTAGCCCTCTACGCTAGAGGGATTTCGTTCGAGCTCTTCCCGTATTTTCTTTTTGGCCTCCTCGATAGAGCCTTGGCGAAGCAGTGTTTCTGCTTCCAGGAAAGGTGGCTGGGCCTTTGAAGACTGCCGGGTGTTGCCCTGGCTGGGAACGGATTGTTGCGCTGCATATCCTTGAGAAAAAATGATAGTTGCTGTCAGCACAACGATTCCGCGCAGCTTTGATTGGCTGCCGGCGCTCCTCGGTGGGTGTTGAAATGAGGCGCCAATAGCCATCCCCACGTATGCCTCCGCGCGCAATCTTATTGGAGGTGCCGAAAGATCAATTTAGCATTTCGAGTGCCTGCAGAGCCATCTTGTGCTGGGGTTGTTGTTGTAGTAGCGCCAGCAACACGCTTCTAGCTTTTTCCTTGTCCTTCAAAATCACGTAGAGGCGCGCCAAATTTAGATAGGCCTGGTCAAAGTTCGGGGCAGCGCGAATGCAAGTCTCGAATCTCTCCTTTGCTTGGGAATAATGTTCTTGACGCACAAGAAGGACACCCAGGTTGTTGAGCGCGTCGGAATAATCCGGGCGCAAGCTCACCGCCCTTTCCAAATATTGCGCGGCGCGCTGAAGTTGGTCTTGCTGGGCGTAGAGCATTCCGAGGCTGTAGTTTGCCTCCGGATCGTCAGGTTCGATTTCGAGAGCGCGGCTAAGGAGTTTTTCCGCTTCTTCGAAAGCCCGCTGTCGTCGATAAAGGTTTCCGAGGTTCAGGAGCGCTGTGGTATAGCCCTGTCTCAGGAGCAAGGATTGTTGAAAGTTGCGGATGGCTTCATCCGCTCGGCCATCCTGAGCGGCGACCATTCCCAAGTTGTTCCATGCTTCCGGATAGTTAGGACGTAGTTTGACCGCTTGCTCGAGGTAGCCCCGTGCGCCTTGGAAATCATTTCTGCGCAGATAGAGAGTTCCCAGATTGTAGTAGGCTTCGGCATCGTGCGGCTTGGCCGCGATGACCTGCTTGAAGGACGCCGCCGCCGACTCCAAATAGCCGCGCTGGAACAACGCCACGCCGTAGGTAAAGTCGTTGCGTTGAATCCCGCCTTGATAGAGCATTCCTCCCGGCGGAAGCGCCCTTTGAAGGCGCTCGGCTGCACTTCCTGGGACTGATCTCACATCTTCCAATATCCGCTTGGGATTCACCGGCCCCTGGTAAACCTTAACGATCAGGCCGTCCTGATTGACGAGAAGAGATGTCGGGAGGGCGAGATCTCTGCGACGGTCGAACAGGTACCGATAAATGATATTGTAGATGCCTGCCACTTCTTGCGTTGCTAGCAGGACCGGGAAGGAAAGCCCTTCTTTATGGACGAATGATCGCACTGCCCCAGCATCGCCTGGGTCATCGACGTTGATGCCAACTGTGCGAAGGCCCGTTGAGGCAAGGGCTGACTGGTTTCGCTGGAGGAGTCGCATCTGATCGCTGCAGATGGGCGAAGCCGTTGCCCAAAAGTTGAGAAGCAGAAAGCTGCCTCGGAACGACCGAAGATCACGCATGTTGCCCGCGAGGTCTGGCAAGGAAAACTCCGGCGCGCTCATAGGCTCGATAAGCCACGTCTCGACCGACGACGGCAAAGGCTCTGGCTTCTGAGGGTCGCCCGTTCGCGCACAAGACGCAGGTGAAGCCGCAAATGGCTTTGCCAGAAATTTTTCGGAGCCTTCCTCTATTTCGATTCGATGGTTTACCGGTAAATGCTCGAAAGCCTGAGTCAAGCCGCTAGGCCAGCGGATGTTGGCGCGGACAGTTCCTTGGGCTTTTCCAACCCCAAAGAAAAGCTCCTTCGTGTGCTGGGACAGAAACCCAGAACCCGCCTGAAGATACTTCGTCTGCCGAAGTTCTCCCGCCTCGACTGTCACCGATGCTCCGATCCCATCGCGGTTGCTTGTTTTTCCGCGCAGGCGGAATGCGATCGAGGGATCAAGGTTCTTCATCGCGTTGCGCAAGATCCGGAGCTGTGGCGCGTTTCGGTTTTTGAGGACGACTTCCAACCGCCCGTCGTGGTCCAAGTCGGCGAGTACAAACGAGCGACTGTCGTCAGGAAAGTCCAATCCGACCGTGCCGGAGACTTCAGAAAACGTCCCGTCGTGGTTATTCACGTAGAAAATATTTCTGTCGCGACCGCTCCAGGACGCGTCCGATCGGATCAGCTCATTGATGGCGCTCCATCCCTGCTCGTAGTTCAATAGCGGGTTGGGATTCTGAGGCGATTTCGCCACCACCTGCCGCCAGAAGAAGCTAGAAAGGTCGCGAGTGTCGGGCCCTGAAATATAGCCATTTGCAATGTACAGGTCCGCGTAGCCGTCGTGGTCAAAGTCCCAGGCGTCGGAGGACCAAGCCCAGCGGCCCACCTCAACCCCCGCTTGGTCGCTCACGTTTTGAAAATGCCCGTTTCCTTCGTTTCGATACAGCGAATTGCCGCGCGCGTGCTGGCGATAAAGGGCGCGGATGTTCTCGGGTTCTTTTTCATGAAAGCACTTTTGTACTGAAACTCGCATACCGGCAGGGGACCACATGTTGGAAACGTAGATGTCTTGCTTTCCGTCATTGTCGAAATCGAACCAGCATGCGCTCATCCCCGCGCCGACATCCTCGACGCCTGCATCGGCAGAGACAGCCGTGAATGTGCCGTCGCCGTTGTTGCGATAGAGGTTGTTTCGCCCGAAGTCGTTGGCCACATACAGGTCAGGCCAACCGTCAGAGTTGTAATCGCCCCAGGCGCACGCGAAGCTGTAGCGGTCGTTATCCGTGTTCAATCCTGCCGCCTCCGTCCGGTCTTGGAAGGTTGCGTTCCCCTCGTTGTGTAGTAGGAAGTTGGCGGGACCATTCCGGGCGTCAAAATAGGGGATTGGATAGTGGTACTGGTCCAAACCCAGATAGTAGCTATAGAGGCAGAAATAAATGTCGAGAAGACCGTCACCATCAAAGTCGCCGTGAACAGAGCGCACGCCGTGCCGTCCAGTACGCCCACTCCGGATTTTTCGGTGATATCCTCGAATGTTCCATCGCCGCGATTGCGATAGAGCCGGTTGGGAAGTCCCGCGGGCTGGCAGACGTAGAGATCATCTAGGCCGTCGTTGTCGATATCTCCCACCGCCAACCCATTGTTCCCGTAAACATCGATCCCGCACGCCCCGTCCAGAACCGTACGCCAATAGTCCACTCCGCGGAGCATCTGATTTCTGTACGATTCGGTTTGGCCAAATACTTGGGAAGTAATGTCAATGAAAATTGGCTCGCGGGCCCGGCTGATGGTTTCCTCGGTCGCCGCCCACCTGCGGACTCGCCATCCGTTTGATTCATCGCGCGACCATTGGGTCAACCAATGTCCAATGCGCTCCTCGCGCCCCAAGGCCGCCCGCTCGCCGACAAGGTCATACCGAATGTCGATGTGGACCGTCGGCGAAGGGTTTGCGGCTTCCTCGATCCCGACGATTTGAAATTCAGCCGTCTCCACTCGCGACATCTGGGCCAGGTAGGTTTTGATTTCGTGGAGAAATCGCTCGCGGCCCGATACGAAGTTAGTCGCAAACCGTCTTCGAAAGACCTCGAGCCCACGCCCCGATCGCACACTGTTTTCCTGAGTTGGTAACAGCGGAGTTGCCTCGATCGAGTCATCCAGGAATTTCCCCAGGACAGCGAGAGCGGGTGTCGCTACCTTTAGACCTCGGCCCCATTCGTCGAGGAGTTGGTGGATTTCAAGGGCGTATTTCTCCGTCAGGTACTCATCCGCGCCGGGAATGACTTGGCGTAGCAGATCGTCAAGCGGAGGCTTCACGGGATAGTGAGGCGTTAGGCGAAAATCAGCGAACGGGAGGGAAGAAGTCTCGTCCTGGACGAGCCCTGGGAGTGCCGACCGAAAGGGCAACGCATGGACAGGCGCCGGAAGAAAAACCACTGGTGCCCACCGAAACCTCCTGAGGAAGGTTCGACGTGAAAAAACGTCGTTTTCGTCTTTGTGGCGCGCCATCCTGCAGTATCCTGGCAGCGATCTCCGAGCGTTCGCATGCTAGCACCGAGGTGAGGCTGGTCCAAACGGTGAAGCAGTCCCATGAGGGATTACCTGACTTGTCCAGATCGACTCTATCAAGGGGACGCCTGTTCGGAGGGAGCGGGTCCTGAAGAATCTCCCAAAATAAGTTCAGCGGGAATCTGGTATTCCCTGCCCTGGGGGTTGGGGGCGCAAGAGAGTTCATGAAGGGCGTCGGCCGCCATCTGGCCCAGCATGTCTCGGTGAATATCTACTGTTGTAATGGAAGGGTTGCTGTACTCGGCTAGGCGCGTCTTGTCAAATCCGGTAACTGAGATATCCTGCGGGACGCGCCAGCCGGCTTTCATTAAACCCTTGATGACGCCTACGGCGGTGAGATCGTTGATCGCCATCACCGCCGTGGGCCTTGGCAATAGATTTGCGATCGTCAGGCCCGCTGCCAGACCGCCTTCAAACCGCAAGTCGCCGGGCAGGATCGGTCCCGGCTCCAGACCCAGCGCGAGCATGCATTTTTCGTAGGCCTGCAGCCGGGCGAGATTGGACTTGAGCCTGGGCCTCCCTGCGATGAAGGCAATTCGATGATGTTCGCATTTATAGAGGTACTCAACGATTTGTTTGATCCCCGAAAAGTAATTAATTCGCAAGTTGCTCACGTATCGCCGAGCCGGCGCAAGATCAAGAAGAGTGACGGCAATCCTTCTTCGAGCAAGTTCGTGGATCAGTCGCAAGCTGATCTCAGAGGTCATGACCGCAACGCCGCGAACTTTGTGCTCCATCATTCTCTCGGCAGCCTTCCGGGTTCTCCGCGGATCATAATTGGTATCGCTGAGAATGGCGTCATAACCAAGTTGTCGGGCGCGGGTTTCAAAACTCTTGATCACTTCAGGGAAAAACGGGTTTTCGATGTCGGAGACAATGATTCCAAGTGTGCGGCTGTCGCGCGAAGCCAAGTGACGTGCATGAACGTCCGGGATGTATCCGAGGCGCTTAACAGCCGAGAGCACAACCCGGTGAGTGCGCCGACCCACTTTGCCAGTCTTGTTCAAGACGTTTGAGACAGTAGCGGTGGAGACGCCTGCAGCCTTCGCAACATCACGAATCGTTAAACCCATAACCTCAGCATTCAGCGCTCCTCAGGCGACTCACATGGTTCTTAGACTTCCGAGTCCGTTGCCTTGCGAAGGGCGGAGTATAGTCCAAGGAAAAACACTTGACAATGCGCAAGGCGCCGTGCTACACGGCCCAACCAGCTTAAGCGATTAAGTGTTTTGGGGGGCTACTCTTAGGGTTAAGCGGTTTACATCCATGCCGTGAGTTTGGGGTTCTCAAACAAACAAAAGTTAGCGCCCTAAGGTGGAGGGCGCTGTTTGCCCTGTGGATCCGAATCAGACAATGAATCACGCGGCTGTCCGCATAAAGCAGAAATCCGTGCGCGGTTTGCGGATCTTTGCGCGACAGAGTGACTAGGAGGAAAGGTCATGGTACAAAAGGCCATTTCATCTTGGTTCTTGAAAACACTGTTGGCCATGACAGTCGGCGCTATGCTGCTGGGCGTGAGGCCGCTCTACGCCCAAGTTGACACCGGCACCATTTTGGGGACCGTCACGGACGCCTCAGGCGCGGTGATTCACGGCGCCAATGTCACGCTCAAGAACGAAGGTACCAACGCTACCCTCTCTACCTCTACCGGATCGGATGGCACGTACAAGTTTTCGCCGGTCAGAATCGGGAGCTACAAACTCAGCGCCTCCTTACAAGGGTTCCAGACAGTTACGCAGCTTGGCGTCACCGTTAACGTTGGCGCAGACGTGGTCGTGGATTTTACTCTCAAACCGGGCAACGTGACGCAAACCGTGGAAGTGACGGCCGCCGCCCCCCTGCTCGAATCCCAAAACGCGTCCGTAGGTCAAGTGGTCGATTCGCGCAGCGTGAATAATCTCCCTCTCAACGGGCGAAATTTTACTTTCCTGGCACAGATAGTCGCGGGTGTGAACACGCCCCAAGCGGATACGCGGGGCAATGCGGCCAACGGCGCCTTCGCGGCCAATGGCCTTCGGCCAGCGCAGAACAATTACATGCTTGATGGGATCGACAACAATTCGGACACCGTAGATTTCCTGAACGGCACGAACTATGTGGTTCTTCCTCCGGTCGATGCCGTGCAAGAATTCAAGGTCCAAACTTCGGACTTCAGCGCGGAATTCGGACGCTCCGGGGCCGCTGTTCTCAACGCCACAATCAAGTCCGGAACCAACAATTTCCATGGCTCCGCCTGGGAGTTTTTCCGGAACGACAAGCTCGATGCCGCCGACTTTTTTGAAAATGCCGGTGGGAGGCCAAAGGGAGCATTACGTCAGAACCAGTTCGGATTTTCTGCTGGAGGGCCTGTCATCATTCCCAAAGCATTTAACGGGCGGAACAAACTCTTCTTTTTCGGCGACTACGAAGGACTGAGAAGGCGTCAGGGAACGATATTGACCGGGACAGTCCCCACGCTCCTGGAGCGAAACGGCAACTACACCAACTTCTTAGACCTTATCACCCAAGTTGGCGCCATACCAAACTGCCCGGCAACTCAGGGCTCGGGCACACGATGCGACGTCTTGAACCGGGAGATCCCACTCGGTACCATTCTGGATCCTGCAACCACGCGTGGGATTGGCTGCGGCGTGAACGATCCCATAACTGGGTTGCCAGGCCCGACCTGTGCGACTGGAGTGACGCCCGGGACGGTGGTGGGCTACGTCCGCGATCCGATACACCCGTCGGGCACCGGATTTGGCACTGCAGCCTGCCCACTTGTTACAACCAATTTTAGCGGTGGAAACGTCGCTGCATGCGGCCTGAACATGATCGACGCCACGCGGTTGGACTCGAATGCCATCAAACTATTGAATCTTTATCCCTCGCCAACGAACTCCTCCCTTTTCTCGAATTTCGCTAATTCCCCGAAACTCAAGGAAGATCGAAACACCTTCGACACGCGTATGGACGCGATTTTGAGCCAAAAGGATCAGCTGTTCTTCCGCTTCAGCCTGGCGGACGACCCGCAATTCATTCCCGGCATTTTTGGTGGTATTGCGGACGGTGGAGGCTTCCAGCAGGGTAATCAAACGGCGCTCGCTCAGCAGAGCGCGCTGGGCTATACGCACACATTCTCTCCAACCTTGGTGAACGATTTCCGTGCGGGCCTGAATTATCTGCACACGACGCGCGTTTCGCCGGCCGCGAATGATTCGAGTGACATTCCCTCACAGTTTGGCATTCAGGGCATTCCTCAACCGCCAAAAGCGACAGAAAACGGCGGTCTTCCTGCCTTTGGAATCAACGGGTTGCAAACTTTGGGGAGCAACGCCTTTTTGCCTTCGGACGAAGTCACTTCCACAATCCAGATCAATGACTATCTCACTAAAATTTACAGCAAGCATACTTTCAAAATGGGCTTCGAGTTCCAGCATGTGAAGTTCTCCACGTTGCAGCCTCCCTGGTCGCGCGGAGAATTTGATTTTGGCGGCAGCTATACGGACATTCCAAACGTGGGGGGAGGAAACACGGGCCGGGCCCATTTCCTCCTGACTCCGGTCACAGCAACGGTAGCCAATGGCGTCAACGACGTTGGCGGTGCTACTACGGTGCGCATCTCAAATATTTCGCTGACCGACAACGGAAAAAACTACTACGGTACTTACTTTAATGATGACTGGAAAATGACTTCCAAGCTGACCCTTAACCTGGGCCTGCGTTGGGACTACTTCGGTCTGGTCTACGAGCACCACGCAAACCAAGCCAACTTCGTTCCTGGCGGATCTCCGACTGGCAGTCCAATGTACATAATCCCGGAAGGGAAAAATTCCGGTAATCTTTCTTCGGGCTGTTTAACCTGCTTCACCGATCTACTTACCAAGGATGGCATTAATCTCCTCGTTACTAACAGATATGGGAAAGGACTTGGCAAGTCTCAGAGGGGCAACGTTGCTCCACGCGTCGGTTTTGCTTACCAGGTGAACCCCAAATTTGTGGCCCGCGTCGGGTTCGGTATTTTTTACAACGGGTTTGAGAACCGCGGTTTCTCACCGAACATCGGTGAAAACTATCCTTTCCAGTTCAATTTCTCGTTCTTCCAGCCGGACGACAACCACCCCATTACATTTCCTGGCTGCGCCACGGCAGGCCCCGGCGGGAGTGCTACCTTTGAAACGGGGTTTTCCTGCACGCCGCTAGATCCACTCTTGGTCAACGCGAGCGGCCTGGCTTTGCGTGGGATTCAGTTTGATTACATCACTCCCTATTCAATGAGTGCGAATCTTACCTTCCAGTATCAACTAACTTCCTCGATGTCTGTGCAAGCCGGTTACGTGACTTCGCTCGCTCGCCATTTGGAGTCGTTTCCGGGCGCCAACCAAGTCACTCAAATCTTGCCCCGCAGCGCGAATGCAGACAATTTCAAGCCGTTCAAGGATTTCCAGCG
>WNGG01006729.1_pt1 | contig 13372 bp, 9 predicted proteins | sample 5400661 | NCBI WGS metagenome assembly WNGG01 (sample SAMN13153372, study PRJNA577476) | soil metagenome | isolation source: 100 cm soil or saprolite under Garry oak tree replicate 1 | place: USA:California | collected 2016-06-15
ATCTCTACCTCATGCCCTTGCAGACCTTTGTCGGACCTGAACAGGACATGCGCGCCTTCCGCGACGTGGTCTTCCCTCGTCTGCAGGCCGCGGGCTATCGGTAAAGGGAGAGGGCACAGGAACCCTGCTGGCACACACGCATGGAGACCCCGCGATGACGTACGCGCTGACGCACTTTCTCAATCCGCAATCTGTCGCCATTATTGGGGTCTCCCCCAATCCGAGCTTTATCAACGCCATCCTCAACAATCTTCTGCGCTGGCAGTACGACAAGCCCATCTATCCGGTGAACCCGAACTACCGCGACATCGCCGGCTTGCAGAGCTATGCACGCATTGGCGAGGTGCCACAGGCGGTGGATCTCGCTGTGGTGTCTGTGCCGAGCCGCATGATGCCTGATATCTTGCAGCAGTGCGAGGCGAAAGGCGTACAGGCCATCAACATCTTGACCAGCGGCTTCGAGGAAATCACTGGCGCAGAAGGCGCGCGGCGTCATCGCCTGCTCACGGACTTCGCAGGCAAGTTGTCGCTGGCGTTTCAGAGCGGTGGCCTGGCCCTCAATATGGTGCAGATATGCGTCGATCGGCAGATTGGTCTGGCGCACGCCATCAGCTCGGGCAACGAGTCAGACCTTGAGTGTGCCGATTGCTTGGAATTTTTCGCCACCGACGCACACACGCAGGTCATCGGCTGTTTTGTGGAGCAGTTCCGCCATCCCGACAAGTTTTTGGCGGCAGCGGAGCAATGCGCGATAGCGCGCAAGCCACTCGTGATGCTCAAAGTTTCGCTGGACGAGATGACCGAGACGTTGTGCATCATGCACGCGCGTCACTTACCCACAGGCCGCGGCTTTGGCGCCATTACATTTTCAGGTGGCGCCGTCGGGGTCATGTCTGATCTGGCGGCGGATTATGGCCTGCATTTTCCTCCCATCCACGAGGCCGGCGCGCAACAGATTCGCGAGGTGTTGTACGAGTATGGCACGGTCAACAACCCGATTGACCTGACCGGGCAAGCGGTGTATGACCCGCCTGTGCAACGCGCCGCGTTCGAGGCCATGGCCACTGACCCGAACATTCATACCATCCTCATTGCCTCTGGCGGCACGACGCTCCTGGACAAGCAATCGCCCATGGGCAAAGTCATCGCTGAGACGATACACAAGTATCCCGAGAAACTCTTCGTCCGCACCTCACAGATGTACGGCGTCTTGCGCGACAAAGCCTTTGGCGCTCCCGACCCTGTCGACCCTGTCAGTCACCTTGACGGCGTGCCGTTTCTGCAGGGCATCGAGAACACCCTGCGCGCGGCGCGTGCCCTGGTGCGGTATGCGGAATTTCAACGCCAGCGGCAGACGGGCACACGTGGAGACGAGGGACGTGGGGATACGTCACGCCGCGCGCAAGCGTTGGAGATGATGCGCGCCGCGCCGGGGCAAGCGTTGACCGAGAGTGCCGGGAAGCAGTTGCTGGCGTTGTATGGCATTCCGGTCACGTCAGAGCGCGTGGTGACAAGCGCGGCTGAGGCAGCGCGCGCCGCGCAGGAGATAGGCTTCCCTGTCGCCATGAAAATTGTCTCGCCGCAGATTACCCATAAGACTGAGGCCGGAGGCGTTGTCTTGCATGTGGTGCGGGCGGACGCGGCGCAGGCGGCGTTTGCGCGCATCATGCACAACGCGCGCCACTACAATGCGCAGGCAGAGTTGCACGGCGTGTCAGTGCAAGAGATGGTGCAGGGCGGACGCGAGACCATCGTTGGCATGACGAGCGACCCGCAGTTTGGCCCTGGGATCGTCTTTGGTTTGGGCGGCATGTTTGTCGAGGTGCTGCAAGACGCCGTGTTGCGCGTGCCGCCGCTCGATACCGACGCAGCGCGCGAGATGATTGACGCACTCAAAGGCGCCGCGCTGCTCAAGGGCGTACGTGGGCAAAAGCCTGCTGACCTCAGCGCCATTGTGGATGTGTTGCGCAAATTCTCTCAGCTCTGCCTCGACCTGCGTGGCGTGGTGCAGGAGATTGACATCAACCCCTTGCTGGTGTTGGATGCGGGGCAGGGCGCCAAGGCGGTGGATTGTTTGGTGGTGCCAGCCAAAGAGGGCATACTCCAGCCGAATAGTTGAAAAACCCACAAAAGTTGGGGACGCGTGTGCAAGTCATCCCCCCAGCTTTCCCCAAGCCGATGGTGCGGTATGCCTGCCTGGCCGCTTTGTGCGGATCGAGGACGGAGAGGAAATGCCAAAGCATTTTTGTGCCAGCGCCTCGGGAGCGCGCCCCCTGAGGTTCCCCAGCGTCCCCCGCCAGCGGACACGCCCCGCCCGGGGTGTTCACGCATGCCTCGCGCGGGGCGGCAGCACCCTCCGGAGTCACCGGGCCAAGGACTGGGGCGGCGCGGCTACTCTGGTGCTGGACACGCGCCGCACAGCGTCCCCTTTTTATGGCTTCTGCTCTTCCAAGCGCTGTCCGGCCGGCTATTGGTATGCCAGTGAACTCCTAGAACTCTTTGATACGGGGCAGGACTTCCCGACCGAACAGCTCGATTTCTTTCATCACTTCCCGGTGGTCGGTGCCGGTTTGCTGGAAGCCCACGTCCACCACGCCCACGCCGCACTGGTCATGGAACGCCTGCAACTGCTTCACGATGGTGTCGGGGCCCCCCACCAAGGTCAGCAGCCCCCGCCTGGACTGGACCGCTTGCCAGGCTCCCTGGGCGCCGCCGGCAGCGACGTTGCGGTGGCGCGGGTCGAACTCCTTGCCGTCGCGCGCCGCGAACACCGCCCGGGTCACTGAAGAGCGCAGGTCCATGCCCCGTTCCCCTAGACCGCTGGCCTTGAGGGCCTCCAGCCGATTTTCCGCCTGCCGGTCCGTCTCTGCGAGCAAGATACTGGCGCGGTAGACGATCTGGTCGGGTGTGGGCTGCCAGCCGGCCTCGTCACACCACGCGTAGTACTTCTCAGCGACCTTGGCCATCTGGTCCACCGGATCATAGGAGACCGCCAGCCCCAGGCGATGGGAGGCGGCGTACTGGACCGCATCTGCACTCCTGGTCGCCACGATCACCGGTGGCAGAGGCTGCTGCACCGGCCGGGGGCAGACCGACACGGTGCGGAATTGGTAGTAGCGCCCTTCCCAGGAAAAGGGCTGGGGCTCGGTCAGCGCCTTCAGAAGCAGGTCCATGCCCTCGAAGAGCCTGGCTCGGCCTTCAGCCGGGTTCATACCATAGGGCAGGTCCTCGCTGGGGACGCCCCGCAGGAACGCCATAATCACCCGGCCACCGGTCAGGTTGTCCAGCATCCCAATCTCCTCGGCAGCCCGGATGGGATTGTGATGCTGCAGCAGTTGCCCTAACAGGGCGATCCTCACCTTTTTGCACCGTTGCGATACGGCGGCCGCCATGACAGCCGGGTTTGGCGTCAGCCTGTTGCCCGAGTAGTGGTGTTCCGAGCAGCTAATCCAGTCGAAACCCATCTCCTCGGCGAGTTCACACTCTTCCAGCCCGTCCTCGTAGCTCTGCATCGTTACCGCGGGGTCGTGATAGCTCGGCGGTACCGGCCAGGTGGCAGGAAACTTGTGCCTCTCTGCATACCCCATCTGCGCAAAAAGAGATGCCTTCATGGGTTCTCCCCGGCAATGATTCTGGGCCCCAGTCTGGCGCTGGGGCCTGACGAAAACACCGCGCCATTGGCTAGTATGTATCGACGGTTGGTTGTGGTGGCAGGTGGTCGCTGCCGTACCGTCAGTATAGTCGGAATTGCAGCCGGGTTCCACGATATTGCGCCTGGAAAGCCTGACCCGGGCGGAGACAGAGGCGATACGCTGGAAAAACCTGGCGAAGCTGCTGGGGATCTGATGGGCCTTCGAAGCCGTTTTTGGGTCCAGGTGGAGGGTTGTGGGCGACTCATTGCCGTCGGGGTAAAACGCCCGGCTGTGGACAAACCTTTCTCTGGCAGTTACTATTCCCCATAAAAAGCAATTCTGGCCGTGTAAGGGAGGCAGATGATGAAGGCATCCTATCTTGGCGCCATGGGGTATGCGCAGCGGTACAACTTCCCCACCACGTGGCCGATACCCCCAATCTACCACGACCCCGAAACCTCGGTGCGGAGCTACCAGGAAGGCATTGAAGAGTGCGAGATCGCGGAGGAGATGGGCTTTGAGTGGGTCAGCTTCTCGGAGCACCACTACTCCGGCCGGATCGCCACCGGCACGCCGGCGGTCATGGCGGCGGCCGTGGCGGAACGGTGCAAGAAAGCCAAGATCGCCATGTTGGGCCACTTGCTGACGCTCAACAACCCCGTCCGGGTTGCAGAAGAGCTTGGCTTGCTGGACAACCTGACCAATGGCCGCCTGGTCATCGGCTTTCTGCGCGGCACACCCAACGAGGACCAGACCTACAGCGTGAACCCGGCCGAAGGCCGCGCCAGGCTCTTGGAGGGCATGGCCCTGGTCATCAAGGCCCTGACCGAGCCCCAGCCCTTTTCCTGGGAAGGGCGCTACTACCAATTCCGCACCGTGTCGGTCTGGCCGCGGCCGGTCCAGCAGCCCCTGCCGCCGATGGTGGTGGCGACCAGGAGCGACGACATGCTGCAATACGCTGCCGAGCACAAGCTGGGCCTGGCAGTTTCCTTCGTCCCTGTCGACCAGATGGCCAAGGTCGCTGAGAAGTACTACGCGTGGTGTGACGAGGCCGGCTGGCAGCCCACACCCGACCAGATCGTCTATCGGGGAAGCATCTATCTGGCGGAGACGGACAAGCAGGCTGCAGAGTGGTTAGAGGGTGTCAAGCGTGCCGGGCCAGTGCCCGGGGGCATAGCGCTGCGGCCTGCTGTGTCGAGGGCCATACAGGCGGCGCGGGCGGGCGAAGCGTTCGACCTGCGCAACATCCTTGCCGGCGGTGTGCAGGGGGACGTGGCTGGCGCCGCCCGCGGGCTGAACTTCATGGGCGGGCCTGACACTGTCGTGAAGCAGATGAAGGCGTTCCACGACCAATGCGGTGCGGGGGTGGTGGACCTGTTTTTCCAGCAGCCCCGTGTGAGCCACAGGGAAGTGATGAAGGAGATCGAGCTGTTCGGCAGAGAGGTCCTGCCGCAGATCAAGGAATTCTAGTCCTTTAGAAAGCTGGAGAAGGAAGCAGAGATGACGCAGGCGGGACAGCGGCTCACGGCCGCATGCAAGGAGAACCACATCGAGGTGGACGGCTTCCGCATCCGCTACTGGGAATCCGGCCAGCCCCGACCGGTCGGGGTGGTTGTCATGCTGGAGGGCATGACCTGGGGCCTGTCCAAGCTCCGCGACGCGCTGGTACAGCAGTATCGGGTCATCGCGCTGGAACTGCCGGGGTTCGGCGGGTCACCGGCCAACACCAGGTCACAGTCGGTGCAGGAACTGGCCAACACCGTGGCCCAGGCCGCCGCGCAGGTGGTACCGGAAAATTATACGCTCATCGGCACGTCGTTCGGTGCCAACGTGGCCCTCTGGCAGACGCTGCAGGCGCCGGACAAGGTGGAGGCCCTCGTGTTGATTGCACCCACCGCCCTCCTGCCCGCGGCCGGCCCTCTGGCCGGTACGCCGGAGGAAACGGCCAAGCGGCTGTTCGCCCATCCCGAGAAGGTCCGGGGCTTACCGCCCGTTGACCCTGCCATTGTTGCCAAGGAGCAGGCGCTGATACAGCGGCTCACGGACGGGATGCACGATGCCGAGGCAGAACGCCGGCTCGGTGAGATTCCGTGCGCCACCCTGGTGCTCTTTGGTTCAGAAGATAAGATGGTGGCGCCCGAGGCCGCACGCATCTACCGCCAGCGGATCCCCAACAGCAACATCTCCTTTGTGTATGACGCCGGACACCTCATCGAGGCGGAGCGGCCCGAGGCCCTCGTCAACGCAGTGTCTGACTACGTGGAGCTGCGGGAGACGTTCATCGTGGGCCGCCAGACCGGCATCATCAACCCGTAGGATGAGAAAATAGGGTGCCGTCGCAAATTTTCAGCGGATAGGAAATGCACAAGGCATTTTTGCCCCGGCGCCTCGGCAGCGCGTCCCCTGGAGTCCTCCAGCGTCACCCGCCAGCGGACACGCCCCGCCCGGGGTGTGCACGCACGCCTCGCACGGGGCGGCCGCACCCTCCGGAGTCACCGGGCAAGGACTGGGGCGGCGCGGCTATTCTGGGGCTGGACACGCGCCGCAGGACGGGGTCTGGGAGGACCGTCAGGAGTGACGTGGGATGCTGACGAGCGAGGAGCGTTTGCCGCACCTCCGCCTGGTCAAATTTGGAGGTGAACCGGCAACCAGGAAGGACGTGGAGCTTTTTCAACGGCACTGTCTCCCAGACTGTTTCCTCTACAACGGCCTAGCCAGCACAGAAACCGGCGGGAGTGTGCGGGCGTTCTTCGTCGACCACGCCATGCAGCTCACCGGGAGCGTGGTGCCAGCCGGCTACGCCGTCGAGGATGTGGAGACCCTTTTGCTTAACGAGGAGGGGAGAGCCGTGGGGAGCGACGAGATTGGAGAAATTGTCGTGAAGAGTCGCTATCTGGCCGTGGGCTATTGGCGCCAGCCGGAGATCACGCGCACGGTCTTTGTGCCCGACCCGTCAGGCAGTGACGCACGTATCTACCGCACAGGCGACCTTGGCCGTCTGCTGCCGGATGGCTGCCTTGTACACCTTGGACGCAAGGACTTTCAGGTAAAAGTGCGGGGCTACCGCGTCGAGACCGCTGAGATCGAACTCGCTCTGCTTGACCATGAGGCAATTCAAGAGGCTGCTGTGGTCGCCCAGGACGATGTGCGGCTGATAGCTTATGTGGTGCCCACCAGGCTACCAGCACACCTTCCGCCAGTGTGCTGCAGGGCTTCTTGCGGGAGAGACTCCCTGACTATATGGTGCCAGCGACGTTCGTTGTGCTGGACGCGCTGCCACTAACACCAAACGGCAAGATGGATCGCCGAGCCTTACCGGCTCCTGACCGCTCCCGCCCGACCCTCGCCCAGCCCTACGTAGCACCGCGCACGCCCATTGAGGCGGAACTGGTGAGGATCTGGGCTGAGCTCCTGGACCTCGAACTGATAGGTGTGCATGACTCTTTCCTCGACCTGGGAGGCCACTCTCTGTCGGCTATGCAGATCATCGCCAGAGTGCACCGCACGTGGCATGTAGATATACCCCTGCGGGTTCTTTTAGAGGCTCCCACCGTCGCCTCTATGGCGCTGGTCATCACCCAGCACCTGGCGAGTCACATAGACGCAGTGGAACTCGAGCGCCTGTTGCTGGCAGTGGAAGCACTGCCTCTGCCAGCATCCACTGAGGTCACAGCAATGCTGCCCCAGCAGAGACATACGTCATATTGATGCCGCTCGTACCATCAGACCACGGCTTGGTGAACGTGCACACGAGGTCTCCACTGGCCGCTTCGTTGATGTTGTTAGACAACGACAGTGCGTATAAGCAGGTCTCTATGCCTCTAACGCTGGTACCTGACAGCAATTTTCATCCGTGTGTGACATGGAAGATCTCTGAGCCTCACGCCCCTTGTCACTATTTGGCAATAGTATGGCTTATCCAACCGAAAACCGCTGGGCGCCGCTGTTCCCGGGAGAGGAACAGCGTGAGGCTCCTGGGGCGAGATCGTGTCGCCTGTGCCCGACAGGGGTTTAAATCCCCCGTCCTGCCCGCATACATATGTGTCAACAGGATTTGTCGCCTCCTCACGCTGCCGATGGTAAGCAGATGTGTCGTCTTCGCCCGACATAGTGTATCTCGCGCGAGATATCCTCGCAGTCCCCGAGCCAGTGTCGCCCTAGATACGCATACGGATGAGAGAAGCCAAGGAGTTAGGGTAGAGCCCTGGTGTGTGTGAGCATGACCTGGGATAGGGTGTTCGTCGACGGAGCGTAGGAACTGGCACAAAGATTGCTTATACAGAAGCATCGACAGATGCCGAGTAGAGGCAGGGCTGGCATCAGTCGGAGTAGCAAGCATGCGGCCGCGTCCAGCCCTCGAGGGCTGGACGCGGACAGGCTAGCGCATGACAGCTCCATCAAAGCATTGTGGCTCGTGCGCGGGCGTGTTTTCCCATTGCCCTCTCAGATGAGCCCAAAGGCTATACACTCCTCCTAAAGCTGCTTGTCAGCTGTTCTCCTGACGACTATAGGGCAGTGGTTTTTTTACTCCCTTTTATCCCAAGGGCTATGGTATTGTGTTACATAAATCCTTTTAGACTCAAAAGAACTAGAATCTAAGGAAGCGATCGTGGCAGTGCTGGTGACAGGGGGGGCAGGGTATATCGGTAGTCACACTGTCAAGCTATTATTACAGTGTGGTTATTGGCCAGTGGTCTACGACAACCTTATATATGGCCATCGTGAGGCATTACTGAAGGGCGACTTTGTGCACGGAGACTTGCACGATACCGCTCGGCTTGTCCACGTGCTCAGACAGTACCATATTACAGACGTGATTCATTTTGCAGCCTTTGCCTATGTTGGGGAGTCCGTGCAGGACCCGCTCAAGTATTATGCCAATAACGTTGCCGGGACCTTGGCCCTTTTACAGGCGATGCGTGCCGTCGGGGTGCAGCATATCATTTTTTCTTCTACGTGTGCTGTCTATGGCATCCCACAGCACCCCGTTCTTACAGAAGAGCATCCTCTCTGTCCCATCAATCCATACGGTGAGAGTAAGCTTTTTGTCGAGCGCATGTTACAAGCCAGCGCCGCGGCGTATGGGCTGCGCTGGATCAGCCTGCGCTATTTCAATGCTGCTGGGGCGGACCCTGAGGGAGAGCTTGGTGAAAGCCACGATCCCGAGACTCATCTGATCCCGCTCGTGCTGTCTGTGGCGAGTGGACGTCGGTCAGACGTCGCGATCTTTGGTACGGATTATGATACGACTGATGGGACGTGTATTCGGGACTATATCCATGTCAATGATCTGGCTGATGCCCATATCCGCGCCCTCCAAGCCCTCGATACCAACAAAGCGCAGACCGCCTACAATCTTGGCACTGGCACAGGCTACTCGGTGCGTCAAGTCATTGAGACAGCAGCGCACGTCACTGGGTGCTTTGTGGCCACACAGGCTGCCCCACGTCGCCCTGGCGACCCACCCTGTTTAGTCGCGGCCGCCGACAAAATCCGGTCTGCCCTAGGCTGGCAACCACGCTACAGCGATTTGTCCACGATCATTGCCACAGCGTGGCGCTGGGAATGCCAGCGTCGTTACGGATGAAGACGACCGCACGTCTCCCATGGAACCAGCAGTGATCTGGCCGTTATAGCGCTAATGAGCAGCGCCAGACTGCGCTCCGTTCAGGTTTCCCGAACCCTACCAGATAGTGCAGGGTAGTGCCCTGTCCTATCGTCTCTCTCGGTGTCCCGTGACGCGTGGACTCGCGCATGAAAGGAGCGCGCATAACATGCTGCAGGTAGAAAGGAGTGACGCTTCCCGAACGGCAATCTCAGTGGTCTCCCCTACGCTGGCGGACGATTTGAGCCTATGCCGGCCGAAAGTACAGGGAAAATTCCTTTTTGTTGGCGATACAAAACTGTGGATTCGGGGTGTCACATACGGGACGTTTCGTCCTGATGCGGATGGCAACGAGTACCACGACCTCGACATAGTAGAGCGTGACTTTGCCCAGATGGCGGAAAACGGCCTGAATGCCATCCGCACCTATACGGTACCACCGCGCTGGCTGCTTGATACGGCACAACGTTACGGGCTGCGGGTGATGGTGGGGCTGCCGTGGGAACAGCATGTGACGTTTCTCGATGACAAGCAGCGCGCCCGTAGTATCGAAGCACGCCTCCGTGCCGGCGTGCGAGCCTGCGCTGGCCACCCGGCCGTCCTGTGCTATACGATTGGCAATGAGATTCCGGCCCCGATCGTCCGTTGGTATGGGAACCGCCGTGTGGAACAATACCTTGAACGCTTGTACCAGGTGGCCAAGGATGAGGACCCCGAAGGGCTGGTCACGTACGTGAACTATCCCACCACGGAGTACCTGCAGCTGCCGTTCTTGGACCTGGTGTGCTTCAATGTGTACCTCGAGACGCAAGAACGCCTTGAGGCCTACCTGGCGCGTTTGCAGAACATGGCGGGTGACCGTCCGGTGCTCATGGGGGAGGTCGGACTCGACAGTCGCCGCAACGGTGAGGACACTCAGGCGCACGTGCTCGAGTGGCAGATCCGCACGATCTTTGCGGGGGGGAGTGCCGGCGCGTTTGTCTTTGCCTGGACGGATGAATGGTACCGTGGCGGCTATGACATTGCGGATTGGGATTTCGGTCTGACCGATCGGCAACGGCACCCGAAGCCGGCGCTGGCAGCCGTGTGCAACGCCTTTGCCGAGGTACCATTCCCAAAGGACTTGCCCTGGCCACGCATTTCGGTCGTGGTGTGTAGTTACAACGGGGTACGGACCATGCGGGATTGCTGCGAAGGGCTCCTGCGCCTCGAGTATCCCAACTTTGAAGTGGTTGTCGTCAATGATGGCTCCACGGATGCCACCCCGAAGATTGTGTCGCAGTATGGTTTTCGGCTCATCAGCACTGCCAACCATGGTTTGAGCAACGCGCGCAATACCGGCTGGCAAGAGGCCAGGGGTGATATTGTGGCCTATATTGATGACGACGCCTCCCCTGATCCCCACTGGCTGACCTATATAGCAGCAGCGTTCATGCGTACGACCCATGTGGGCATCGGGGGACCGAATCTGCCACCGCCTGGCGATGGTCCGATTGCCGACTGTGTGGCGAACGCACCTGGGGGTCCCGTGCATGTGCTCCTCTCCGATACGGAGGCAGAGCATATCCCAGGGTGTAACATGGCATTTCGGAAAACGGCCCTGCAAGCCATCGGGGGATTTGATCCGCAGTTTCGTACGGCTGGCGATGACGTGGACATCTGCTGGCGGTTACAACAACACGGCTGGACCATTGGCTTTAGCCCAGCGGCCATGGTATGGCATCATCGCCGCAATTCTGTACGGGCCTATTGGAAACAGCAGCAGGGTTACGGGCGAGCGGAAGCGCTGCTGGAAAAGAAATGGCCAGAAAAATACAATGTGGCTGGTCACCTTTCCTGGGCTGGACGCATCTATGGCAGGGGCATCACACAGGTGCTCAGTTGGAGCCGGAGACGCATCTATCAAGGCACCTGGGGTAGCGCTCTGTTTCAGTCCGTTTACGCACCGGCCCCAGGTTTCTGGAGTTCACTACCGCTGATGCCCGAGTGGTATGTGGTGATTGGGACCCTGGCCGCGCTCTCGGCCCTCGGGATATTCTGGAAACCTCTGTCACTGGCGCTGCCGTTACTCGTCTATGCGGTGGGCGTTCTGCTGGTGCAAGCCGGGCTCAGTGCAGGGCACGCCTCTTTTACCAGCGCTCCGCAGTCCCGCCGCGCGCGGCTGCAGTTGCGGGGGCTGACGACCATGCTGCACCTCATGCAACCACTGGCGCGGCTGCGTGGACGCTGGCGCTACGGCCTGACCCCGTGGCGGTGGCGGAGTGCGCGGGGATTGGTGTGGCCCTGGCCGCGGATGTTGCAGGTATGGAGCGAGCAGTGGCAGTGCCCCATGGCTCGGCTCCAATCAATCGAAGAGACGCTGCGGGCAGAAGGCGCTGCGGGCCTCCGTGGGGGCGACTACGACCGCTGGGATCTCGAAGTGCGTGGGGGCCTGTTCGGTGCTGCGCGTCTGCTGGCAACGACCGAAGAGCATGGGGCAGGGAGACAACTGGTACGGTTTCGCCTCTGGCCAACGTGCTCAGTCAAGGGCGTCGTACTGATTCTCTGCCTTCTCGCTTTGGCCACCGCGGCAGCGTGCGACCACGCCTGGTCGTCTGCTGCCATGCTTGGACTCGTTGCTATACTCCCGGCGTGCCGTATGGTGCAGGAATGTGCTGGCGCTATGGCCACTGTCCAGCATGCGCTCAAGCCGACGGAGATATGAGGATGCGTCATGGCTAGTGCCAGATATTCTGATCGCACCCTGTCCCGGCGGTTACTCTACCAGGTGTGGCCGTACTGGTCATATCTAGTGGGCATATTCTTGATCGATCTGTGCGCCACGCCCCTCTCGTTACTTGGCCCTGTGGCGCTCAAAATTGTCGTGGACACGGTGATTGGCTCGCAGCCACTGCCACCCTTGCTGGATGCCCTTTTTCCCGACTCGGTCATCCACTCGAAGATGCTGTTGCTGGGTGTAGCCGCTGGGTTACAAATCCTCGTGGTGCTCCTCACCCAGTTACAGGGGTTGGGCAGCTACGTGCTGCGGACCCGCACGGGCGAAGGGCTCACGCTTGATTTCCGAGCCCTGCTGTTCCGTCACGTGCAACGTCTGACGTTTGCGTTTCACGACGCACGGAGCACGGCGGATACGATTTACCGGATCCAGTACGATGCCCCAGCTGTCCAGTGGTTAACGATCTACGGCGTCATTCCTCTCATCGCCTCGACGGTGACGCTGTGCTCGGTGATCTATGTTACCGCGCGTCTCGATTGGCCACTTGCCCTGGTAGCCATGTCTGTGGTGCCCTTCCTGATCGTTATCCCAAAGATATACGATCAACGCATGCGAGGACAGTATACCGATGTGAAGGAGCTGGAAAGTTCGACCTTGGGGATCGTTCAGGAGGTCTTGACAGCGCTGCGCGTGGTCAAGGCTTTTGGGCGTGAAGACCATGAGCAGGAGCGCTTTGTGGCCCAATCGAGCGCTGGCATGGGAGTGCGGATTCGACTGGCCTTTGCGGAGAGCGCTTTTGCGCTGCTGTGCAATGTGAGCACGGCTATTGGTACGGCTCTGGTGCTCTATATAGGGGTGCGCAGTGTGCTGGCAGGCCATCTGACGCTGGGCGAGTTGCTGATGGTGTTTACGTACCTGACGCAATTGTACGTCCCTCTCACAGCCATTAGTGACAGGATCATTAGCCTGCAGTCGTACAGGGCGAGTATACAGCGGGCCTTTGAGCTGTTGGACGAAGTGCCGGAGGTCGCCGAACGACCGCACGCTCGCACCCTCAAGCGCGCCGCTGGTGCCATTGAGTTGCGCGGTGTGGCCTTCGCTTACGAGAGACAGAACCTGATCTTGGACGATATGTCCTTTGCCATTCAGGCGGGCACCCGGCTAGGCATTGCCGGCAGGACCGGAGCAGGCAAGAGCACGCTCGTCAGTTTGTTGATGCGTTTCTATGACCCAAGCGCCGGTCAGATCTTACTGGATAGGGTGGATTTGCGCGACTATAAGCTGGCTGATCTGCGCAACCAGTTTGCCGTGGTCATGCAAGACCCGGTGTTGTTCTCCACCAGTCTGGCCGAAAACATTGCCTATGGGCGCCCCGGAGCGAGCTTCCAGGAGATTGTTGCTGCTGCCAAAGTGGCCAAT
>WNGG01006611.1_pt1 | contig 13369 bp, 10 predicted proteins | sample 5400661 | NCBI WGS metagenome assembly WNGG01 (sample SAMN13153372, study PRJNA577476) | soil metagenome | isolation source: 100 cm soil or saprolite under Garry oak tree replicate 1 | place: USA:California | collected 2016-06-15
TCATGAGCCATTTCAAGAACCTGAAGGCATGGCAACACGCGCGGGCGCTCGCGCTGCTTTCCAAACCGCTGATCGACCGCTTGCCGGCGTCCGAGCGAAGTGGTCTCGCCGATCAATGGAGACGTGCGGCATCGAGTGTCGTCCTCAACATCGCCGAGGGTGCGAGCCGGCGCGGCGCGAAGGAGTTTCGGAAGCATCTCGACATTGCTCGGTCGTCGCTTGACGAGATCGAGGCCATTATCGACTTGGCGATGGGGCTCGACTATTTGTCTAGTGAGGACGTTGCCAAGGTGAGTGCGGCACGAGATGAATGCGCGCGTACCGTTTTCGGACTGATCCGGAAGCTCGGCGTTCCTGTAAACTCGTAGCTTGCACCTTGCAGCCGCTCGCAACTTGGCGTCTTACACTTTTCTTGCAGCTGGTTACTTGGGGCTGGGAGCCCAAGTTGCGGTATGAAAGTGCTCCGACCGGGGCGCCAGCTTGCCTTTGCCCGCGGCGTATTCCTTCCAACTCACGGGCGGGTATTCGTTCGGCACCTGGCGCATCGTGATGCACTCCTGCACGGGGCACACTGCGGCGCAAAGGTTACAACCGACGCAGGCTTCCTCGATGATCTCCACGACCGGGCCGCCATTGTCGCGCGGCAGCCGCCGGATCGCCTGATGCGCGCCGTCTTCGCACGCCGTCCAGCACAGCTCGCACTTGATGCACTTGTCCTGATCGATGTGCGCGAGCAGGTGGTAGTTGAGATCGAGCTCTTCCCACGTCGTGACGCGCGGCAAGGCGCGCCCCCGCACGTCGGCCAGCGTCCGGTGCCCGCGCTCGTCCATCCAGGTGGAGAGCCCGTCGATCAGGTCCTCCACGATCCGGAAGCCGTAGTGCATCACGGCCGTGCACACCTGCACCGAGCCCGCGCCCAGGGCGATGAACTCGGCGGCGTCGCGCCATGACGCGATCCCCCCGATCCCGGAGATCGGGATTTTCACGCTGGGGTCCGCGGCCACCGCGGACACGAGATGCAAGGCGATCGGCTTCACCGCGGGCCCACAGTACCCGCCGTGGCTCGACTTGCCCGCTACGGAGGGCTGCGGCTCGAAAGTCGAGAGATCGACGCCGACAATGGAGTTGATCGTGTTGATCAGGGACAGCGCATCGGCGCCGCCCTTGACCGCCGCGCGCGCGATGTAGGTGATGTCGGTGACGTTGGGCGTGAGCTTCACGATCACCGGAATCGTGGCGACTTCCTTCACCCATTCCACGATCTGGCAGGTGTAATCGGGCACCTGACCGACCGCGCTGCCCATCCCACGCTCGCTCATGCCGTGCGGGCAGCCGAAGTTCAGCTCGATGCCGTCGGCCCCGGTGTCCTCCGTCTGCTTGACCATCTCATGCCAGGCTGCGCGCTTCGATTCGACCATGAGCGATGCGATCACCGCATGCGTCGGATAGTTGCGCTTGACCTCGGCGATCTCCTTGAGGTTTTCGGCGACCGGCCGGTCGCTGATCAGCTCGATGTTGTTGAAGCCCATCATGCGTGTCGCACCCAGATCGACCGAGCCGTAGCGCGAGAACACGTTGATGATCGGCTCGCCGATCGTCTTCCAGACGGCGCCCCCCCAGCCCTGGTCGAATGCCTTGGCCACCTGGCCATAGGTGTTGGTGGGCGGGCCGGATGCCAGCCAGAAGGGATTCGGGGATTTGATGTCTGCGAAGTTCGTTCTGAGATCAGCCATACTACCTCCACGCGCAGTTGGGGATGGGTAGGGGCGCAGCATCCTGCGCCCCTACATAGCATCCCCTCCCGTTAGCATTTCATGGATTCGTTTCGCTGCCACCACTCCCTCCGCCGCCGCATTCACGATTTCGGCCCCGCCGTTCGCACAGTCCCCGCCGACGAAGACTCTCGGATCGTTACGCGGCACGACGAAGTCCCGTTCTCCCTGTCCGATCGCGACGATCACCATGTCGCTCGGAATTGTCTCGCTGCCGAGGTCGGTCCGAACCTCGAGTCCCGAGACCCCTGCTGAGCCATTCCCGATGACCCGCTGCGGTGCCGCATTGAAGCGGAAGCCGCAGCCGTCGCGCTTGGCGAGCTCGTATTCGTAGTGATAGCACGGCATGTCGGCTTCGCTGCGCCGGTACACGATCGTGGCGGCGGCCGCACCGAGCCGCTTCGCCTGGGTCACGGCGTCGATCGCGGTGTTGCCGGCCCCGATCACGACGACCCGCCGCCCCACGGTCGTCTCGCGATAGGGATGCGTCTTGAGATGCTCGATGAACGTGAGGGCATCGACGACGCCGGGGAGATCCTCGCCGGGAATGCCGAGCCGTTTGGTGCCGCCGAGACCGACGCCGACGAACACGGCGTCGTATTGCGACAGCAGCGGATCGATCGATGCGATGGTCACGCCGGTCTTGAGCTCGACGCCGAGATCGAGAATGTCCTGGACTTCGGCCAGCGCGACGTCGGCCTTGAGCTTGTATTCGGCGATGCCGTAGGTGTTGAGCCCGCCCGGCTGCGCCTTTGCCTCGAACACGGTGACGTCATGGCCGCGGCGCCGCAGGTCGCGCGCGCATGAGAGTCCCGCCGGACCGGCGCCCACAACCGCTACTCGCTTTCCGGTACTCGGCCCCGGTTGGAACAGTCTGAGTTTGTGCTCGAGGACGTAGTCCGTGGCGTGCCGCTGCAGCAGCGCAATCTTGATGGGCTGCTCGTCCCGGTCATTGAGCACGCAGGCGCCCTCGCACAAGACTTCGACGGGACAGGCGCGTGCGCACGAGTGCCCGAACGGATTCGCGTCGAGGATCACGCGCGCCGAGCCCCGCAGGTTGCCGCTGGCGATCTTCTTGATGAACGCCGGGACGTCGATGTGGGTGGGGCAGGCGATCGTACAGGGCGCGTCGTGGCAAAACAGGCACTTGTTCGCGTCGAGCAGCGCGGCGTCGTTCGTCAGCGGCGGCGCGATGTCGGCGAAATTCTTTGCAAGTTGCTCCTCAGAGAGTGGCACCGACTGCTCCATGTCCTTTAGGGCCCCGCTCCCTGCTCCCCGCTCCCACACGCATGCCGATGATGTAGATGAGCGCCGAAATCAGAAAGCCCACAAACCACGCCCAATTGTAGATCGTGCCGAACACTCCCCTCGCCGGCACACCGCGGAGCGCCGTCACGAATCCGGGGAGACTCGGCACCACGCCGAGCGCCAGGGCGCCGATCGCGAGCCAGTTGAACCCGCGCCAATACTCGTAGACGCCGTGCCGCTTGTAGAGATCGTTCACGACCAGCCCACCGCGCCGCACCACGAAGTAGTCTGCAATCATGATTCCGGCGACGGGGCCGAGCAGGGCGCCGTAGCCGATGAGCCAGGTGAAGATGTACGCGGCGGCGTTGTTGTAGAGGCGCCACGGCATCATCAGGATGCCGATCACCGCCGTGATCATGGCGCCTTGCTTGAAGCTGATCCTGTCGGGCGCCAGGTTCGAGAAGCCGTTGGCCGGCGCGACGATGTTCGCGGCAATATTGGTCGTGAGTGTGGCGACGATCAGCCCCGTCATCGAAAGCATGATCATCAGCGGCCCGCCGATGCGGGCCAGCAAGGCGACGGGATCGGCGATGCGGCTGCCGAAGATCACGAGGGTCGCGTTCGTGACGGCCGCCCCGATGAATGCAAACAGCGCCATGGTGGCCGGCAACCCGACCGCCTGCCCGACGACCTGGTCGCGTTGCGATCGCGCGTAGCGGGAGAAGTCCGGAATCGACAAGGCCATGGTGCCCCAAAACGCGACTGCGGACGTCAAACCGGCGCCAAAAACTCTCGTCAGGCCGCCCGACCGCCCGACCGCCTGACCGCCAGGATTCTCCAGCATCGGGCCGAGTCCCCCTGCGCGCACCGCCGCCCACACAAACAGCGCAACTCCGACGGCCAGGAGAAACGGCGAGCCCCACGTCTCGAGAAACTTGATCGAGTCCATGCCACGCAGCACGATCCACACGTTCATTGCCCAAAACAACATGAAGCAGAGGAACTCGCCCGTATTGAGGCCGACGAACGCGGGCAGAATCTGGGGCAGCGTCGCGATGCCGGGCCAGATGACGCCAATCAGCTTGTAGATCGCCCAGCCGCCGATCCACGTCTGGATACCGAACCAGCCGCACGCCACGAGTCCGCGCAGCAACGCCGGGATGTTCGCGCCGAGTACGCCGAATGAGGCGCGGGCGAGCACGGGGAAGGGAATGCCGTAGCGCGTGCCCGCGTGCGAGTTGAGCGCGATGGGCACGAGGACCACGACGTTGCCGAGGATGACGGCGCCGACCGCCGCCTGCCAGGTCCAGCCCTGGTCGATCAGTCCGGACGCGAGCGTGTAGGTCGGGATGCAGATCGCCATGCCGATCCACAGCGATGCGATGTGCCACCAGTTCCACGTGCGCCGCTCGGGCGCGACCGGCAGTAGATCCTCGTTCGCGAGCGTCACGTAACCTCGGCGAGCGCGCGCTCGATCCGCTTGCAGCCGTCGTCGATCTCCGCCTTGCTGATCAGCATCGACGGGGCGATGCGGATGACATTGCCGTAGAGGCCGCCCTTGCCGATGAGCAGTCCGTGCCGCTTGGCTGCCTCGAGGAACGTCGTTGTCTTCTTGGGCGACGGCTCCTTGGTTTTGCGGTCCTCGACGAACTCGATCCCCTGCATCAGGCCCATCCCCCGCACGTCGCCGATGAACGCGAACCGCTTCTTGAACTCCTCCAGCGCGTCCCGGAGCTGCTTGCCGCGCTCGGCGGAGCGCTTGGGGGTGTTCTCGCGCTGCATGACATCGAGCGTCACGTCCACCGCCGCCATGGAGATCGGGTTGCCGCCGAATGTGGACAGCGACAGGCCGGTAAAGGCGTTCGCGACCTCTTCCGTGGCGATCGTCGCGCCGACCGGAAAGCCGTTCGCGATCGATTTCGCGAAGGTCATGATCTCCGGCTCGACGCCCCAGTGCTCGATACCGCACCAGGTATCGCCGGTGCGGCCCCAGCCGGTCTGCACTTCGTCACAAATGAAAACCGCGCCGTATTTGCGCACGATGCCGACGGCGATTTCGAAGTACTCCTTGGGCGGCGTGATGAAGCCGCCGGCGCCCTGAATCGGCTCGGCCATGAAGGCGGCGGGCCGCCCCGTCGTCGTCGTCTTGATCAGATCGTCGATGTCCTGGGCGCAGCGGATACCGCAGTCGGGATACTCGAGGCCCAGCGGGCAGCGGTAGCAGTACGGCGAGAGCGCGTGTTTGATCCCGGCGATTTGGGTGGGCAACACGCGCCACGGCTGCTGCCCCGTGATCGCGATCGCGCCCTGGCTGCGGCCCGCGTAGCTGTGGCGCAGCGCGATGATCTCCTGCTGACCCGTGTAAATCTTGGCGAGCATGATGGCCGTCTCGTCGGCTTCCGTGCCGCTCGTCGTGAAGAAGCTCTTCTTGAGCTTCCCGGGCGTGATCTGGGTGAGTCGCTCGGCGACGCGGACTTGCTCTTGCGTCGGGTAGACGCTTGACGTGTGCACCAGCCGGGCGACCTGATCCTGGATGCGCTTGACGAACTCGGGATGTGAGTGCCCGATCCCCGCGGTGAGAATCCCGCCGAAGAAATCGAGGTACTCGCGGCCGTCGAGGTCCTTCACGGTCGAGCCGTGCGCCTCCGTGATGACGACGGGCTCGGCGTAGTAGTTGGCGACGCACGGGAACAGAAACTCTTTGTGCTTCTGGCGTACGGTCTGCGAATCCATCAGTGGGTTGGCTCCCTCTTCAAGAATTGACCACGGCCGATTGTGCCGACGAACTCCCCATCCCGCGCCTGCACCTGCCCGCGAACCGTCACGACGGAGGCCCGGCCCTTTTGCTCCCAGCCTTCGTACGCGTTGTAGTCCACTCGCGAGTAGCTGCCCTCCTTGGAAAACGTGCCGCGATAGCCCGGATCGTAGACGACGAGATCGGCGTCGCTGCCGAGCTGGATCGTCCCCTTCTTCGGGTACAGTCCGAACAGCTTCGCCGCCTGGGTCGAACAGGCATCCACCATCGCCTGCAGTCCCAACCGCCCCGCGGCGACGCCGCAGGTGTGGACCAGGTCCACCCGCTCCTGCACGGAGGGGATGCCGTTGGGGATCTTCGTGAACGCGTCCCGCCCCATCTGCTTCTGGTCCCCGAACCGGAACGGCGCGTGATCGGTCGCGACAGTGCTGATGTCCCGCGATTTCAACCCGTTCCAGAGCACGGTCTGATTGGCCTTGGCTCGGAGCGGCGGGGACATCACGTATTTGGCTGCCTCGAAGGCGGGCCGCTCGGCGAACGTCTCATCCAGCACGAAGTGCGGGATCACCGACTCGATCCACACGTTGACGCCGCGCTTGCGGGCGTCGAGCGCCGCCCGCACCGCCGGCTCACACGAGGTGTGGACGATGTACACGTGGGTGCCGAGCAGCTCGGCAAATGTACAGAGATGGTGGACGCCGTCCGCCTCGACGACCGGTGGGCGCGAGCGGCCATGCCATTCCGGCCCCGTCTTGCCGGCGGCGACGAGCGATTGCTGCAGGGCGTCGATCGCGTCCGCGTTCTCGCAGTGCGCCGTGACGATCACGCCGAGGTCCTTTGCGAGCTTCATGGCCGCAAACAGGTGCTCGTCGGACAGGTTCAGGGCGCCCTTATACGCGAGAAACACCTTGAACGACGCGACGCCGGCCTTCACGATCTCGCGGAATTGATCGCGGATGTGCTCCTCGAACCGCACCACCGACATGTGAAACGTGTAATCCACCGCCGCGAGCGGCTCGGCCTTGGATTTCCACGTCTCGAACGCCGCCACGGGCTCGTCCGCCGCGCCGGGGCAGATCATTTCGATCAGCGTCGTGGTGCCACCGGCGAGCGCCGCTTTGCTGGCGGACTCATAGTCGTCGGCCGCATACGTGCCCATGAACGGCAGATAGATGTGCACGTGCGGATCGATGAATCCCGGAACCACGAGCTTGCCGCGCGCTTCGATGACTTCCGCTCCGGGGGCGACGAGCTTCGCATCGATATGCGGCTCGATCCGTGTGATGGTCTCGTTTTCCGCGTAGATGTCGCCCGTGAAGTCTTCCGTGGGCGTGATGATCCGACCGTCGCGAATCAGGAGCGCCATCTACGGCAGCTGCTTGACCATGTCGTCGTATGTCTCGGGCCGGCGGTCGCGGAAGAACTGCCACGTCCGCCGCACGTCCTCGATCATGTCGAGATTCATTTCGGCGACGACGAGCTCGTCTTTGTCCTCGCTGCCTTGCGCCAGGAAATTCCCGCGCGGATCCACGAAGTAGCTCGAGCCATAGAACTGCCCGACGTTCCACGGCGCCTCGACGCCGACCCGATTGATGCAGCCCATGAAGTAGCCGTTCGCCACGGCGTGCGCGGGCTGCTCGAGTTTCCAGAGATACTGCGACAGGCCCTTCACCGTCGCCGACGGATTGAACACGATCTCGGCGCCGTGCAGGCCGAGCAGCCGCGCGCCCTCGGGGAAGTGCCGGTCATAACAGATGTAGACGCCGATCGTGGCGTAGCGCGTCTTGAAGACGGGATAGCCGAGATTGCCGGGCTTGAAGAAAAACTTCTCCCAGAAGCCGGCCGTATGCGGGATGTGGTTTTTCCGGTACTTGCCGAGGTAACTCCCGTCGGCGTCGATCACCGCCGCGGTGTTGTAGTAGACACCCGCCATCTCGCGCTCGTAGATCGGCACGATCATCACCATCTCGTGCTTCTTGGCGAGCTTCTGCATGCGCTCGATCGTCGGACCCGGAATCGGCTCGGCGATGTCGCACCACTTGGCGTCCTGACTGGGACAGAAGTAGGGGCCGTTGAAGACTTCCTGCAGGCACAGGATTTGGACGCCTTTTTTGCCTGCTTCCTCTATATAAGGAAGGTGCTTCTCCTCCATCGCCGTGCTGATCTTCGCGACGGAGGCGTTCGGGTCGTTGATCGGATTCGACATCTGGATGAGGCCGCCGACGACTTTTCGAGCTACCATCGTGAAATGACCACCTTCTTGTCCGTGTAGAATTCTATGGAGTCCTGGCCGTGCGCTTTCAGGTCTCCGAAGAACGACCCCTTGGTCCCACCAAACGGAAAGAAAGCCATCGGCGCGGCCACGCCGATGTTCACGCCGATCATGCTGACCCCCACGCGGTAGCGGAACTCGCGCGCAGCCTTGCCGCTCTGGGTGAAGATCGACGTCGCGTTGGCGAACCCGGAGCGATGCACCAGCTCGATCCCCTCGTCCAGGTTGCTCACGTGGGTCACGGACGCCACGGGGCCGAAGATCTCTTCTTTCCCGATCGTCATGTCCGGCTGCACGCCATCGAAGACGGTCGGCCCGACGAAGTGTCCCCGCGGATGCTTTTCGACTTTCGTCGCGCGGCCGTCGAGCAACAGCGTCGCGCCGTCTTTGCGGCCGGCCTCGACGTACGAGAGCACCTTTTCCTTGTGCTTCGCGGAGACGACGGGACCCATGGTCACGCCTGGCTCGAGGCCGTAGCCGAGCCGCAGATCCTTCGCTGCGCTGAGGAGCCGCTCGCGGAATGGCTCATAGGCTTTCCCGGCGGCGACCACGACGCTGCCGGCGAGGCAGCGCTGGCCGGCGCAGCCGAACAGCGACTCGCTGATGTTGGCGACGGCGCGGTCCATATCGGCGTCGGGCATGACGATGACGTGGTTCTTGGCGCCACCCAGCGCCTGCACGCGCTTGCCGTATTTCCCGGCCTCCTGATAGACGTACTTCGCGACCGGGGATGAGCCGACGAACGAAAGCCCCGAGATTCCCGGATGCGCGAGCAGCGCGTTGACCACATCCTTGGCCCCGTGCACCAGGTTCAGGACGCCGGCCGGAATGCCGGCCTCGTGCGCCAGCTCGATGATGCGCGTCGGTGAAAACGGGACCTGCTCGCTCGGTTTGAGAATGAACGTGTTGCCGGTCGCGATCGCGTAGGGCCAGAACCAGCACGGCACCATCGCCGGGAAGTTGAACGGGGTAATGGCGGCAAACACACCCAGCGGCTGGCGGACATATTCGCAGTCGATCCCCGCCGCGACGTCTTCCAGGGTCTTGCCCATCATCAGCGTCGGAATGCCGCAGGCGTGCTCGACGTTTTCGATACCGCGGCGCACCGACCCCCGCGCCTCGGGGAGCGTCTTGCCGTTCTCGCGCGTCACCGTCGCCGCGAGGTCCTCGAACTGCTCCTCCATCAGGAACTTCAGCTTGAAGAGGTAGCGGGCGCGGACGACTGGTGGGACTTCACGCCATTTGAGATATGCCGCCTGTGCGGCCGCCACGGCGGCATCGACATCCCGCACACCCGAGAGCGGCACTTTCCCGAGCTGCTCGCCGGTGGCGGGATTCGTGAGATCGAGATACTCGGCGGAGGAGGGAGCGACCCACTCCCCACCGATGTAGTTGCGAAGGGTTTTCATCCCCTTAGCCTAGGGCCGCCTCGGGGCTTGTCAACTAAAGAGCCGGGCTAACTCACGAACTGTGCTTTCTCCGTCGAGCCGTCCAGCGCGACGGTCGAGCTGCGCCCGCTGTGCACGACTTGCGTGATTTCGTCGAAGTAGCCGACGCCCACGAACTCCTGATGTTTCACCGCCTCGTAGCCCTCCCGCTCCACCGCGAATTCCCGAGACTGCAAGTCGGCGTACGCCGCCATCCCGCGCTGCCGGTAGTCCTGCGCCAGTGTGAACATGCCGTGATTGAGTGCATGGAAGCCGGAGAGGGTGACGAACTGGAACTTGTACCCCATCGCGCCCAGCTCTCGTTGGAAACCGGCGAGCTGCGCCTCATTGAGATGGCGCTTCCAGTTGAACGACGGCGAGCAGTTATAGGCGAGCAGTTTGCCGGGATACTCCTGGTGGATCGCTTCGGCGAATTGGCGTGCCTCGGCGAGGTCGGGCTTCGCCGTCTCGAACCACAGCATGTCGGCATACGGCGCATAGGCGCGCGCCCGTGCGATCGCCGCCCCGACGCCGTCGTCGATGACGAAGAAGCCTTCGGGCGAGCGCGCCCCCGTACACCACCGGCGGTCGTACTCGTCGATGTCGCTGGTCAAGAGGCCCGCGCTGTTCGCATCGGTGCGAGCGATGAGCAAGGTGTCCACGCCGCACACGTCGGCCGCGAGGCGGGCCGCAATGAGCTTGGTGATGAACTCGCTCGTGGGCACGAGGACCTTGCCGCCCAGGTGCCCGCACTTCTTGACCGACGACAGCTGATCCTCGAAATGCACGCCGGCGGCGCCAGCGGCGATCATCAGCTTCATCAGCTCGTACGCGTTCAACACGCCGCCGAACCCGGCTTCCGCGTCGGCGACCAGGGGCACGTACCAGTCGATCGAGTGGTCGCCGTTCAGGTGATGGATTTCGTCGGCGCGCCGCAGCGCATTCTGAATCCGGCAGATGAGGTTGGGCACACTGTCGGACGGGTACAGGCTCTGGTCGGGGTACGTGGTCAGCGCGCAGTTGGCGTCCGCCGCGACTTGCCAGCCGCTGATGTAGATCGCCTTGAGCCCGGCGCGGACTTCCTGCACCGCTTGATTTCCCGTGACGGCAGACAGCACTGCGACGTACGGCTCATCGCGCAGCAGCTGCCACAGGCGCCCCGCGCCATGACTCGCGAGCGTGTACTGGATCGGGAGCGTGCCGCGCAGCCGCTCGACGTCGTCGCCCCGGTACGGGCGCGTGATGCCCGCCCACCGTTCGTCCCTGGCCCAGCCTTGCTCGACGTCAGTCGAGGTACTCATACGCCACCCCCGTCAAGAATTCCGGTAGCTCCGGCTCCATCGCCACGCGCCGGAACAGATCGGCGGCGAGGGCGAACTTCCCGCCCTGGAACCGCTGCAGCTCTCCGGCGATGGTCTGCTCGACCAACGCCGCCGTCATGGGCCGTCCATCGGCGAGCCGGGCGCCGTGACGCAGCCACTGCCACACCTGCGACCGCGAGATCTCGGCGGTTGCCGCGTCCTCCATCAAGTTGTAGATGGGCACGCAGCCGAGGCCGCGCAGCCACGACTCGAGATACTGGATCCCCACGTCCACATTGGTGCGGAGGCCGGCTTCGGTGATCTCGCCGTCGGGTACGGCCAGCAAGTCCGCTGCCGTGACGCGGACGTCGTCCCGCGCGACGTGCAGCTGATTCGGGCCCGGCATCGCGGCGTCGAACACCTGGGCCGCGACCGGCACGAGTCCGGGGTGCGCCACCCACGTGCCGTCGTGCCCGGCGCGCACCTCGCGCAGCTTGTCCTGCCGCACCTTCTCGAGCGCGGCCTCGTTCGCGGCTGGGTCATGCTTGATGGGGATCTGCGCCGCCATCCCGCCCATCGCGTGGGCGCGGCGGCGATGACAGGTCTGAATCAGGAGATCGACGTACGACTTGAGGAAGTGCCGGTCCATCGTCACCCGGGCGCGGTCCGGGAGGACGGAGTCGGGGCGCTTTCTGAACTTCTTGATGAAGCTGAAGATGTAGTCCCAGCGCCCGCAGTTCAGGCCGGCGGAGTGGTCCTTCAGCTCGTAGAGAATCTCGTCCATCTCGAACGCGGCGAGGATCGTCTCGATCAGGACGGTCGCGCGAATTGTGCCGCGGGGGATGCCGAGCTCGTCCTGCGCGAGGGTGAACGCGTCGTTCCACAGGCGCGCCTCGAGGTGGCTCTCGAGCTTGGGCAGGTAGAAGTAGGGACCGGTGCCCTTCGCGATCAAGGCCTTGGCGTTGTGAAAGAAGAACAGCCCGAAATCGAACAGCGCAGCGGCAATCGGGCGGCCGTCCACGGTCACGTGCTTCTCGTCCAGATGCCAGCCACGCGGCCGCACCATCAGCGTGGCCGTGCGCGGCCCGAGCGCGTAGCGCTTTCCCTCGGGGCTCGTGAATCCGATGGTGCCGCGCACCGCGTCCCGCAGGTTTGCCTGCCCCTCGAGATTGTTGCGCCACGTGGGAGCGTTCGAGTCTTCGAAATCCGCCATGTAGACGCGCGCGCCCGAGTTGAGCGCGTTGATGATCATCTTACGGTCCACAGGGCCGGTGATCTCGACCCGGCGGTCCGCCAGGTCGGCAGGGATCGGCGCGACGGTCCACGCCGCCTCCCGCACGGAGCGCGTCTCGGGCAGGAAGTCGGGGCGCTCGCCGGCATCGAGACGCCGCTGGCGCTCCACGCGACGCGCGAGCAGCTCCTGACGGCGCCCCTCGCACGCCCGCGCCAGCGTCGTGAGGAACCGCCGCGCCTCCGCCGTCAGGATCTCCGCAAACTCCGGCTCCAAGGAGGCTTGGGGGGAGTGCACTTCAAGCCCGGAGCCCGATCTCGTTCGCGCGTCGGTCATGATCGGCAATGTAGCGCTCCGGCGATGGCGACGCTCCCGCGGAAACAAGCGGGGCTAGCCGGGATGCCGCGCGGTGACGCGCGGCGGTTCCCAGCCGCCCCTTATGCTCTCGACGCTGGTGGGGAGGGTCCGCAGCGGCTGTGCACGGCCGCTGCGGCAGCCGGCGCGTTGCCAGCGTTTACCTGGCTCCGCCTTTGCCGGCTTTTTCCCCCCAAGACCCTCGTGCTGCTTCCGGCGGCTAGGGTATCGCAACCCTCGTGCCATGCGCGATGGTGAGGGATTCCCCACGGACGAGTCGTTGGAGAAGTCGAGCGATGCGCGCGGCGCACGCGGTGCGCCACAATCTGTGGCAATATTACCGCACATGTCCCACAGCCCCCTCCCCGTCCCAGGCACGACCGTCGGCCGCTCCGTCCCGCGCCGCGAGGGTGTCGACAAGGTGACGGGGCGCGCACGCTACACCGACGACATCGCCGTGCCGGGGGCGTGGTACGGCCGTACGATCCGGTCCACGATCGCCCGTGGCGTAATCCGCGCGATCGGCGGCCCGTCATATCCGCATCGAGTACGAGCTTACCACCCCGGTCTCTGACATCGGGAGCGCCACCGAGGTCTTCAGCACGGTCGACATAACGAAGGGGGATGTGGCGTCCGCGCAAGGGGAGGCGGATCTCGTCGTGGAGCGTGAGTTTCGCGTTGGATTGCAGGAGCAGTTGTATATCGAGCCGCAAGGCGCAATCGCGTTCCCTGAAGCAGACGGCACCATCAGGATCATCGGCTCGCTGCAGTGCCCCTACTACGTCCATCGCGCCCTGAAGCGAGCACTGAAGCTCAACGATCACCAAGCCGTGGTGGTCCAGGCGGAAACCGGAGGAGGGTTCGGAGGCAAGGAGGAGTACCCGTCGATCGTGGCGGTTCATGCGGCGCTCCTCGCCCGCAAGGCGGGACGGCCAGTCCGCCTCATCTACGACCGGCACGAGGACCTCGCAGCGACTACGAAGCGTCATCCAGGAGTCATCCGACACCG
>WNGG01012381.1_pt1 | contig 13368 bp, 9 predicted proteins | sample 5400661 | NCBI WGS metagenome assembly WNGG01 (sample SAMN13153372, study PRJNA577476) | soil metagenome | isolation source: 100 cm soil or saprolite under Garry oak tree replicate 1 | place: USA:California | collected 2016-06-15
TCAATCCCAGTGGCGATGGCGCGCCCTCCGGTACCTATCACACGGTCTGCGTGCGCGCCTGCGACGGATTTTATTTCCCGATTTCGTATTCCACGGTGCCGAGCCGTTTCGCCGACGACGCGCATGCTTGTCAGCGGCAATGTCCAGCGGCCGAAGCGGAATTGTACTCCTTCCGCAATCCCGGCGAGAACATGGAACAGGCAGTCTCGGTCAGCGGGCAGCCCTATACAGCGCTGCCGAACGCCTTCCGTTACCGCAAGGAGATCACCGCCGCTTGCTCATGCCGAAGACCCGGCCAGAGCTGGGCCGAGGCGCTCAAGAATGCCGACGATACAAGCACCCTGACCAGCGGCGACATCGTCGTGACCGACCAGAATGCCAAGGCGCTGTCGCAACCGAAACCGCAGGGTAAGCCGACCACGTCGGGTGCTGCGGCACAGCCCGGCACAGGCGCCAATCCGCCGGCGGCAACGCCAAGCGCAGGCAATGATGCCAGCAAGCGCACCGTGCGCACCGTCGGCCCGCCATTCCTGTCTTCGCAGACCTCGTCGCCATCGCGCTGAGCGCTGAGGGACTTAGCGGTTTTTTTAGAAATCCGACGCGCCGGCTTTGGCCATGGCTGCAGTTTTGCTGATCGTCTGGTCGGGCTGCGGCATCGGCGTACCCGGATCGTGAAACCGATTGACGATCGGATAGCGCCGGTCGCGACCGAAATTCTTCAGTGTCACTTTCACGCCGGGCGCGGCCTGCCGGCGCTTGTATTCGGCAAGGGTGAGCATGCGCTCCACCTTCGTCACAATCTCGCGGTCGAATCCCGCAGCAATGATGCTAGCGGTGGATTCCTCGCGCTCGACCAACCGCTCGAGGATCTGATCGAGCACCTCTCGGCGCGCGCGTGAGCACATTTTGCGGGATCACTTCGCCGGCGGGACCCTTGGCATCGGCCGGCTTCCAAATATTGCGCAGCCGCGCCAAACGATAGACCTCGGTCTTGTAGAGATCCTTGATCGGATTGAATCCGCCGTTCATGTCACCGTACAGCGTCGCGTAACCGACCGACATTTCCGACTTATTGCCGGTGGTTACGACCATCAAGCTGAACTTGTTCGAGACCGCCATCAAAATCGTACCGCGGGCGCGCGCCTGGAGATTTTCTTCAGTCACGTCGCGCGGCGCGCCGGCAAAGACTCCGGTGAGCGCCGCTTCGAGCCCGCGCACGGCACTTTCGATCGGAACGATATCGTAGCGGACGCCAAGCGCTCGCGCGATCGCAGCGGCATCGTCGAGCGATTCCTGCGATGTATAGCGAAACGGCAGCATCAGGCAGCGTACGCGCTCGTGGCCTAGCGCATCGGTCGCCATGGCCACGCACAACGCCGAATCGACTCCGCCGGAGAGGCCGATAACGACCCCCTTGAACCGATTCTTCTCGACATAATCGCGCAGCCCGAGCATGCAGGCGGCGTAATCGGCCTCGTCGGGATCATCAGCACGCGCAATCGGTCCTTGCGTACAGCGCCAGCCGCCGCCGCTGCGCGACCAGTGCGTAGTCAAAATGGTTTCCCGGAAAGCCGGCAATTGGAACGCGATCGAGCGGTCGGCATTGAGCGCAAACGATGCGCCGTCAAAGACCAATTCGTCCTGGCCGCCAATTTGATTGACATAGATCAACGGCAGCCCGGATTGCGCAACGCACTGCACGCTGACATTGAGCCGTGTCTCAGCCTTGTCCTGCCAGTATGGTGAGCCATTCGGCACGATGAGCAGCTCGGCGCCGGTCTCGCTCAGACATTCGACGACATTCTCGTAGTCGCCCCATTCGGTCCAGGTATCCTCGCAGACCGGCAGGCCAAGCCGGACGCCGCGATAATTCACCGGTCCCGGCAATGGACCGGAAGCAAAAACACGCTTCTCATCGAACACGCCGTAATTCGGCAAGTTGACCTTGAAGCGGATCGCCTCAACCTTGCCGCCGGCGAGCAGCGCGTAGGCATTGAAGAGCTTGCCATCTTCGACCCAGGGCGTGCCGATAAGCACGGCGGGTCCGCTATCGGCGGTGTCGCGTGCCAGCGCCTCGATTGCGGAACGGCAAGCGGCCTGGAATGCCGGCTTGAGCACCAGATCCTCCGGCGGATAGCCGGCGATGAATAGTTCCGAAAAGGCGATCACGTCCGCGCCGTCGCGCGCCGCCTGCATGCGCACTTTGCGCGCACATTCCAGGTTGCCGGAAATGTCTCCCACCGTGGGATTAAGCTGCGCCACGGCAATGGCAAGACGATCGGCGGAACGCTCGTTCATGGCCAAGCTTCAGGGTCAAAACTCATTATCGCCGTGGCCGCGACGCTTGCGCATTTTGGCCGCTGGCGAGGAGCGATGTGATCTATACGATCATGAGCGACGAGCAACAATGCCAGCGGCCAAAAGGCACGCGTCCCTTCGGGTTGCGGCGAAAATCGTCGCCGGGTTCGTCGAAAGGCTCGACCGTATTGCCGATACGCTCTTCGCCTTTCTCCTGCCCGGACGGCGATTTTGGCCGCAACGCGGCTCACGGGGATAATGAGTTTTGACCCTGAATCTCGATTCCCATATCGATTCCGCAACGCAGGCGCTGCTCGCGCAGCAGCACGCCGATGGGCATTTTCTGTTCGAGCTTGAGGCGGACGCCACCATCCCAGCGGAATACGTGCTGCTGCGTCACTATCTCGGCGAGCCAGTCGATGCGGCGCTCGAAAGTGGCATTGCCGCCTATCTGCGTCGCATTCAAGGCGCGCATGGCGGCTGGCCACTGTTTTGCGACGGCGCCTTCGACATGAGCGCGACGGTGAAAGCCTATTTCGCGCTCAAGATGATCGGGGATTCGCCGCAGGCCGAACACATGCGGCGTGCGCGCGACGCGGTACGCCTGCGCGGCGGCGCCGAGCGCAGCAATGTCTTCACGCGCTGCCTGCTGGCGCTCTACGGCATTATTCCGTGGCGCGCAGTGCCGGTGATGCCGGTCGAGATCATGCTGCTGCCGAAATGGTTTCCGTTCCATCTCGACAAGATCTCATACTGGAGCCGCACGGTGATCGTGCCGCTTTTGGCGCTGATGGCGAAGAAGCCGTGCGCCCGCAATCCGAAAGGGATCAGCATCACCGAGCTGTTTCTTGAGCCGCCGCAGCAGCTCGGCCCGGCGCCGAGGGCGCCGCACCAGAAGGCGTCTTGGTTCTGGTTTTTTCGCGTGGTCGACGATGTCTTGCGCGCAGCCGAGCCGTGGTTTCCGAAAAGTATGCGCCAGCGCGCCATCGATCGCGCCGTCGGCTGGGTCGAGGAGCGCCTGAACGGCGAAGATGGGCTCGGCGCGATTTTTCCCGCCATGGCCAACGGCGTGATGATGTTCGACGCGCTCGGGGTTCCGGCCGACGACCCGCGGCGCGCCATTGCGCGTAAGTCGGTCGACAAGCTGCTCGCCGTGCACGATGACGAAACCTATTGCCAGCCTTGTGTGTCGCCGATCTGGGACACCGGGCTTGCCTGCCATGCGTTGATTGAAGCCGGGGCGTTCCAATATGCCAATCCGCATTATCCGGACGTCGATGACACCGCGGTGGTGGCGATGGCCCTCGATCGCATGCAGGGATTGGGGCAGGGCGATTATCGCGCCGCGATCGACCGCGCCCGCGAATGGATCGTCGGCATGCAGAGCGTCAACGGCGGCTGGGGCGCGTTCGATGCCGACAACGAATATTACTATCTCAACAACATTCCGTTCGCCGATCACGGCGCGCTGCTCGATCCGCCGACCGAGGATGTTGGCGCGCGCTGCTTGTCGATGCTGGCGCAGCTTAGAAATAATTTCCTCCCCCGCACAGCGGGGGAGGAGGACCATGCGCAGCATGGTGGTGGGGGCTCGCCGAACAAGCCCCCTCCACCGCCCGCCGGGCGGTCCCCCTCCCCCGTTTCGCTTCGCTCCACCGGGGAGGATGTAAGGTCAGCAACGGACGATGCGGCCGCCGAGCGCGCCATCGCTTATCTGCGCCGCACCCAGCGTCCCGACGGTTCATGGTTCGGCCGCTGGGGCATGAATTACATTTACGGTACCTGGTCGGTCTTAAGCGCGCTGAATGCGGCAGGCTTCGCGCCCGATGCGCCGGAAATGGGTAAGGCGGTCGAGTGGCTCGCCGCCATTCAGAATCCGGACGGCGGCTGGGGCGAAGACGGTTCGAGCTACAAGCTCGATTACCACGGCTATGAGCCGGCGCCGTCGACCGCTTCGCAAACCGCGTGGGCGCTGCTTGGTTTGATGGCGGCGGGCGCCATCGATCATCCGGCGGTCGCCTGTGGCATCAAATATCTCGCCGAAAATCAAGCCGCCGACGGCTTTTGGAACGAGCCGCGCTACACCGCCACCGGTTTTCCGCGCGTGTTTTATCTGCGCTATCACGGCTACGCGAAATATTTTCCGCTGTGGGCGCTGGCGCGTTACCGCAATCTCAGGCGCGGCAATGCGCAACGGGTGGCGTGGGGGATGTAGCTAGTAGCCCGGATGGGGCCAACGGGTCCGGCCCGAAGTGGCCGGCCCGATGACAGGCTCAGCGTAATCCGGGAGCGACAACCTCACGCTCTGTCCTGGATTTCGCTCTACAAGAGCGCGCTTTACGCCGCGCTGGCTGAAGTCTGCGCGGCCTGCTTTGCCGCTTCTTTCGCCGCCTTCTCGCGCGCTTCGTTGGCGCGGATTTCCGACAAGCGCAGCTGCACCTGGTTGTCGAACAGGTATTGCGCCGGGCGCTGATTTTCGAGCGAGATTTCCGACGCCATCGGGCCTTCGGTGCGCACGCCGCGCAAGCCGATCATGAACGCTTCCAGCGGATGCTGCAGCATGGCCTCGGCGGCAGTCGGCTCATAGCCGCAATGCGCCATGCAATTCGCGCATTTTTCGTAGCGGCCGGTGCCGTAGGCATCCCAGTCCGTGGTTTCCATCAATTCCGTGAATGTCTTGGCGTAGCCTTCGCCGAGCAGATAACACGGCTTCTGCCAGCCGAAGATATTGCGCGTCGGCATGCCCCAGGGCGTGCAATGGAATTCCTGATTGCCGGCAAGGAAATCCAGAAACATGCTGGAATGGGTGAGATTCCAGTTCTTGCCCTTGCCGAGCGCAAAGACCTTGCGGAACAACTCCTTGGTCTTGCGGCGGTTGAGGAAGTGCGCCTGATCGGGCGCGCGTTCATAGGCGTAGCCGGGTGAGATCGAAACGCCAACGCCGAACTCGGTCGTGAGATCGAGGAATTTCGCGATATCTTCGGCCGGATGGCCGTCGAAGATCGTGCAGTTGACGTTGACGGTAAAGCCCTTGGCTTTCGCCGCCCTGATCGCGTCGACGGCTTTCTCGAAGCCGCCTTCCATGCAGACCGATTTATCGTGGTGTTCCTTGATGCCGTCGAGATGCACCGAGAAGAACAGATAAGGCGACGGCTCGAACAGATGCAGCTTCTTCTCCAGAAGCAGCGCGTTCGTACACAGCGAGACAAATTTCTTGCGCGCGACGATACCTTTGACGATCTCGCCGATCTCCTTGTGGATCAGCGGTTCGCCGCCGGGGATTGCGACCATCGGCGCGCCGCATTCGTCGACCGCGTCGAGGCATTCCTGAACCGAAAGCCGCTTATTGAGGATGGCGTCGGGATAATCGATCTTGCCGCAGCCGAAGCACGACAAATTGCAGCGGAACAGCGGCTCGAGCATGAGCACGAGCGGATAGCGCGTGCGCCCGGTGAGACGCTGCCGCAGCACATACGTGCCGACTTTAATTTTTTGTCGCAGTGATACGCCCAAGATTTTATCCTCGTCTTCTTGGTTTTCGGTTGGCTAGACGTTTTCCGCGGCGCGGCTGATCGCGCCGCCGTCCGTCAGTTCGGGCGGCAAGCGGAATTCGATGGTCTCGTGCCGCCCGGTGAGCTGGCTGACGTCGACCGGATTGAGCCGGCGCAGCGCTTCGATGACGTCTTCCACCAGCACTTCCGGCGCCGAGGCGCCGGCGGTAATGCCGACCGTTTCGGCGTTGCGGAACCAGCTCGGATCGAGCTCGCTGCCGTCGGCGATCAGATAGCTCGGCGTGCCAGCCTCCTCGCCGATCTCGCGCAGCCGGTTCGAATTCGAACTGTTCTTGGCGCCGACCACAAGGATAACATCGACGAGCTTGCTCAATTCGCGGACCGCGGTTTGCCGGTTCTGCGTCGCATAGCAAATGTCGCGCGTCTCCGGGCCAACGATGTTGGTAAAACGGTTGTGAAGCGCGGCGATGATGCCACGCGTGTCATCGACGCTGAGCGTGGTCTGCGTCACATAGGCGACCGGCGTATCGGCGGGAATATCGAGCTTGTCGACGTCGGTTTCGGTCTGGACCAGAGTGACCGGCTCGGAGATCTGGCCCATCGTGCCCTCGACCTCAGGATGCCCGGCATGGCCGATGAGAATGAGCCGCCGGCCTTGCGCGACATAGCGCTTGCCCTGGTTGTGCACCTTGGTTACCAGCGGGCAGGTCGCATTAAGCACCGGCAGGTTGCGCGAGGCTGCTTCTTCCTCCACGCTTTTGGCGACGCCATGCGCGCTGAAGATCGTGACCGCGTTCGGCGGCACTTCGGAAAGATCCTCGACGAAGCGCGCGCCTTTGGCCTTCAAACTTTCCACGACGTGCTTGTTGTGCACGATCTCGTGACGCACGTAGACCGGCGGGCCGAATTTCTGCAGCGCCCGCTCGACGATCTCGATCGCGCGCACGACGCCGGCGCAAAAGCCGCGAGGCTGGGCGAGTATCACTTTCATCAAGACCTCCCGGTTGGGACACCGGTTTGCGTTTAACTATTTGCGTTGACCTGCTTGCGTCCACCTGCGGCCAGCTGCCGCAAGGGCGGCCGGTGGCCATTAGCGTGTCCGGTCGGCGATTAGCGGGTTATCTATGTTGCAGTGGGCCGGCGCGGTAGTTCTGCTAACCCACTCTTATATCAAGTCTTTATCTCTGCCCTGATCTCTGCTGCATCTTGCTATTGTGGCGATCCGCATTGCTGCACGGGGGTTTGCTGTACTGGCCCGGCAAGTGCCAAAAATCGCCTGAAAACCCATACCGGTACGTCGATAACGTTTAAACCCCACTTTTGAGCGAAATTACCCTCCTTTGTCCAGCAGCTAGGCGCATAACTGAACGCCCGGCGTTCTGGCCGCCTGGCAGGGCGCCCCGCACCGAAGTGCAACGCTTTGGGGTCACAACCGGTTCGGATGCTTGGCTATTGGTTCTCGGGCGCTTGATTCCGCATAGCTTTAGGCCAATTGGTGCATAGCCAAAATCGCCGCTAGGAATATAAGCTCGATTTCACTTTTGCGGTGGTTCGAGGCATCTAGAGGCGGCGGGTCAGGGGCGAATCTCATTCGCCTCCAATTTGCCGTTCTCTTAACGCCTCAAACCCACCTCCCCCGGGAAAGCCTATCCCCCGCGATCAGCACAATCCGCCGACAACCATGAAACTCATCACCGCCTTCGTTGTCCGCGCGATCGGCTTCTGCGCGCAACACGCCGCACCGGTGATCGTGATCTCGATTCTGCTCGGCATTGCCTCGTCCTGGTATGCGGTCACGCATTTCGCCATGACGACCGACGTCAATCAGCTTATCTCGTCGAATATCGCTTGGCGGCAACGCGAAGCCGAAATGGAAAAAGCGTTCCCGCATTTCGAATTGATCGTTGCGGTGGTCAACGCGCCGACGACCGAACTGGTCGAGGGTGCCGCCAACGCACTGGCGCGACGGCTGGCGCAGCAAAAAGATCTGTTTCGCTCGATCGAACAACCGAAGGGCGGCCGTTTCTTTGCGCAAAACGGCCTGTTGTTCGAATCGACCGCCGATCTCACGCCGCAGATGAGCATGCTGATCCAGGCGCAACGTCTGGTGCAGGTGCTGGCCGGCGATCCGTCGCTGCGCGGCGTCATCCAAACACTGCAATTTGGCTTACTCGGCGTGCAGGGCGGCCAGATCACGCTCGATAACATGACCTGGCCGATGACGCTTGCCGCCGACACGATCGAGAAAGTCAATGCGGGACAGCCGGCGAATTTTTCCTGGTATGAGCTGGTGCAAGGCCACGCCGCCGCGCCGGGCGATCTGCTGCGCTTCCTCGAAATCCGCGCGACGCTCGATTACTCCGAGCTTGAACCGGGCAAACGCGCGACCGACGCCATCCGCAAAGCTGCCGCCGATCTCGATCTCGGCTCGAAATATCAAGCGCAGATCCGGCTCACCGGTCCGGTGCCAATGGCGGATGAGGAATTTTCTACGATCAAGGAGAATGCCGTTCTTAATGTCACCGTGACCATCGCTATCGTACTCCTCATTCTTTGGCTGGCGCTGCGCTGGGTGCGGATCATTCTGGCGGTGTTCATCTGCGTCGCCGTCGGGCTCGCCATCACCGCCGCGGTCGGCATGCTGTTGGTGGGCACGCTCAACCTGATTTCTGTCTATTTCGCCGTTCTGTTCGTCGGGCTTGGCGTCGATTTCGGCATTCAGTTCAGCGTGCGCTACCGCGCCGAACGCTACGAATTCGACAATCTGCGCGAGGCACTGCTGCGAGCCGGCCGGCGCGCCGGGGCGCCGCTGACACTTGCGGCGCTGGCAACGGCCGCCGGCTTTTTGTCATTTCTGCCGACGGTCTACAAAGGCGTGTCCGAGCTTGGGCTGATTGCCGGCATCGGCATGCTGATCGCATTCGCCAGCAGCATCACACTGCTGCCGGCGCTGTTAAGCGTGTTCAAGCCGCCGAGCGAGGCGGAGCAGCTCGGTTATGCGGCGCTCGCGCCGGTCGATCGATTCCTCGAGCGGCATCGCATTGCGATCCTTATTGTAACCGCAGTGGTCGTCGCGGCGGGTTTGCCGCTGCTTTTTTGGCTGCGCTTCGATTTCAACCCGATCAATTTGCGCAGTCCCAAGACCGAGGCAGTGTCGACTTATCTGTCGCTCAAGAACGATCCGGACGCCGGTACCAACGACATCCAGGTACTTGAGCCATCGCTGCAGGCGGCGGACCGGGTCGCCGCCAAACTTCGCACCTTGCCGGAAGTCTCGCGCGTATTAACGTTGTCGAGCTTCATTCCCGCAGATCAGCAGCAAAAATTGCCGCTGATTCAGAACGCGGCAAAGGCCTTGCTGCCCTTGCTCAATCCGGCGGCGCCGAGTCCGCCGCCGACCGATGCGCAAAATGTCAGCATGATGGGTTCCACCGTCGATGCGCTCAAACGCCTCGCCGGCGACGGCAATGGCGGCGGCGCCGTCGCGGCGCGCCGCCTGGCTGCGGCGATGACCGCTTTATCGAAGGCCGATCCCGCCGTGCGGGCGCGCGTGCAAGACATATTCGTACAGCCGCTGCGCATCGCGCTCGACGATTTGCGCAATCTGTTGACCGCCCGCGAAGTCACGCGCGCCAATCTGCCGCCGGAACTGGTGAAGGAATGGGTGACGCCGGACGGCAAGGCGCGCATCGACGTGGCGCCGAGCGGCGATTCCAGCAGCAACGAGGTGCTGCAGAATTTTGCCCGCGCCGTGCAGGCGGTTGCGCCGGAAGCGACCGAGGGCCCGATTTCGATCCTGGAAGCAAGGCGCGAGGTGGTGATTGCTTTCATCGAGGCCGGCGCTTGCGCCTTGCTGTCGATCGGGATTCTGCTGTGGATCACGTTGCGCCGCTTCGGCGACGTGCTGCTGACGCTGGTGCCGCTGCTATTGGCTGGCGTCGTCACGCTTGAGATTTGCGTGCTGATCGATCTGCCGCTGAATTTCGCCAATATCATCGCCCTGCCGCTGCTATTAGGCGTCGGCGTGGCGTTCAAGATCTACTACATCATGGCGTGGCGCGAAGGTCAGACCAACTTGTTGCAATCGGTGCTAACGCGCGCCGTCACGTTTAGCGCCTGCACCACCGCCACCGCTTTCGGCAGCCTGTGGTTTTCCAGCCATCCGGGAACGTCAAGCATGGGCAAGCTGTTGGCGATTTCGCTGTTGACCACAATGGCCGCAGCCGCCTTGTTCCAGCCGGTGCTGATGGGCAAGCCGCGTCAGCTCGAGCCGAGCGATTAACGCGAGGGTCAAATATGATCTTTACCCTCCCCTGGAGGGGGAGGGTCGCGAGCTGAAGGCGAGCGGGGTGGGGTGCTGCTGTAAGTTGAAATCACCCCCACCCGATCGCGCTTTGCGCGATCGACCTCCCCCCTCCAGGGGGAGGTGAAAGAGACGCTGATCCGCCTACGGCTTACTGCCCCGCAGCATTGGGGCTTGTTGCGGCAACTCCGATTTATGCGCCGCCGCCGGCGGGCGCTTTTGATTGGCCGCCGGATTAGCCGTCGGATTGGCGTTTACCGCTGGGTTCGGATTTATCGACGAGTCAAGCATGGTGTAGGCGGAATCCGGCAAGCGCGTCCAATACTGGTTTTGCCCGAGCAATTCGAAGCCGATATAGCCACGCACCGTGAGCATTTGCCCGTCGGGAGAAAGCTTCATCGTCGCCTTGTAGATTTTGCCGTCGCGCGGGTCGAGGATCGTCCCGCCGCCGTATTTATCCTCGCCTTCCGGCTTCATGCCGCGGATGATTTCCAGTCCGAGCCAGGGGTGATCGTGACGGTCGTCCTTGCATTTGTCGCAAACGGCATTGGGGTCCTCGCCAGGCTTGAGAAACATCTTGGCGATGATGCCGTCGTGGACACCATTATGGTCGCTAATGAGAAACCAGCCGGTCGGCTGCTTGTTGTCGTCGTCCATCGCTTGCCAAAGCCCTGCCGCCGACGGCCGGCCAGCGCCGTGCGCAAGGCCCGACCAAAACGGCGCCACAACGAACAGCGTCGCGATAGCGAACATAAATCTCATTCGCATCATCCGAGCTCCCAAACGGTTTCGGACGCCGTTGCCACGCTGCGGCAAGAAAAATTAGTTAATGCGATTGCGCAGGCTCATATCGTTCTGGCCGGGCCTATGCAATGCCCTCTGCAATGCCCTCGCGAGGGCGCAAGTTTACCCGCCAGCTCGGCATGCGGCCATATGACACTTCGCGATCGCTTGATGAAGGGAATAATGAGGCGGAAGCTTGATCTAAATAAGAACGAAGCCGCAAAAGCGGTAATCGCTTCGGTGATGGGGAACCTTCGGTGTTGGGAAACCGAAGTGTGTGCTGAGGGGCGGGGGCGCCGTGGACAAGTGCTGGGAGGACTGCGACCGCGCGACGGTCACGCGCCGCTATGACCGGCTAGCCAGATTCATTCCGCTGTTCGATCGCTTGCTGTTCTTGCCGCCGAACCTGCGCCGCAGCGCGGTCGAGCATCTGCATTTGCGCGGTGGCGACAGCGCGGTTGAGATCGGTTGCGGCACGGGAATAAGCCTTGCTTATTTGGCGGATGCGGTCGGGCCGAGCGGACGCGTCTATGGCGTCGATCTTTCGCCCGGCATGTTGCACAGGGCGCAGGGGCGTTGCGCGCGGCAAAACCGTCGCAATGTCGAATTCTACGAGTGCGATGCAGCGGATTTCATCGCGCCTACGCCGGTCGACGGTGTCCTGTTCAGCCTGTCCTACAACACCATGCCGCACCATCGGGCCGTCTTGCGCCGCGCCTGGAATGCGCTTCGGCCGGGCGGGCGGCTCGTGATCATGGACGCGCGGCTGCCGTCCGGGCCGTCCGCCAAGTGGCTCTTACCGTTCAGTCTATGGCTGATGAAACACACGATGCTCGGCAATCCGCTCATCGAGCCATGGAAGGAGCTCGCGGCGCTCTGTGAAGATTTCGATATGAACAAGTATCTGCTCGGCTCGTATTACATCTGCCGTGCGGTTAAGCCGCTCGTCGAGCCTGCGGTCCAGGACGCCGATGCCTGGTACGATGAGGCGCTGCTCGATCCTGCCCATCGCATCGCTGCCGAGTGAGCGGCGCCAGGTCCTGCTGCTGTATTTCCTGCCGCTGCATTGATGTACTTGGATTGACCCAAGCCGATTTGGTGCGAGCGCTGCTTGTCGTCGCGTCCTGGCTGCCGTAAAAATTCATCTTGCTGCCACGCCGAACCTGCAGCTAGCCCATACTTTCGCGAGCGAAAGCACCGTGAAGATCAAGAGAATCGAGCCCATCGCGGTCAGCCTGTCGATGAAGAAGCCGGTGCAAATGGCCGGCGAGACGGTGGCGCATGCCGACAATGTTTTCGTCCGCATCGAATCCGACGATGGCGTGGTCGGCTGGGGCGAAGCGGCCTCGGCGCCGACGATGACCGGCGAAACCGTTGCCGGCATGATGGCGGCGATCGAACTTATCGCGCCGAAGCTGCTCGGCGGCGCGGCCGATGACTTCGTCGCGGCATCCGCGGCGATGGATGCGCAGCTTTATGGCAATAGCGGCGCCAAAGCGGCGATCGAGATCGCGTTGCATGATCTCGTCGGGCGCGCCAGCGGCCGTCCGGTTTATGCACTGCTCGGCGCCAAAGCGCGCCTGGAACGCGGGCTATCGCGCCTTCAAAATCAAAGTCGGTTTCGGCGCGCCCGAGGCCGATGCCGCACGCACGCGGATCCTCTGTGAGGCGCTCAAGCGCCAAACTCTCGATCGGCCAGGCGAGCCGTGTCTGGTTTCCGCCGACGCCAATCAAGGCTTTTCCGTCGACGGCGCGCTGCACTATGTGCGCATGATCGCCGATTGCGGGCTCGATTTCTTTGAGCAGCCGGTCAAGGCGCACGATCTCGACGGCATGAGCCGCATCGCCGCGGCAAGCGCGGTGCCGATCGGCGCCGATGAGGGCATCCACTCGCCGGACGACATCGTCCGCCATCATGAGCGCAAGGCCGCGCGCGGCGTCAGTCTCAAAGCCATCAAGCTCGGCGGCCTACGCGGCACGCTCGAGGCGAGCCGGCTTTGCGCGCGGCTCGACATGCAGGTCAATATTTCCTGCAAGACCGGCGAGACGAGTCTCGCCTCGGCCGCCGCCCTGCACGTTGCCGCCGTGGCGCCGCAGATCGCCTGGGGCCTGACTGTGACCAGCGGCGGGCTCGCTGAGGATATCACCGCCGCGCCGCTGCGGATCGATGCCGGCCATGTCGAAGTGCCCGAACGCCCGGGGCTTGGCATCGACGTTGACGAGCATCGGCTGCGGCGCCGCCAGCAGGAATTCAAGCGCGTCGCGTGAGGCAAGCGAAGTAGTATGCGATGAACGACGCCGCAGGGCCGCAGCGCCCGTATCGCTTCATCGGTAAGCCGCTGCCGCGCAAAGAGGACGAGCGGCTCATTACCGGCAAGGGCCGGTTCACTGACGATTTCAATCTCGAAGGCCAGGCCTTTGCGGCGATGGTGCGCTCGCCCCATCCGCATGGACGCATCGTTGCGATCGATA
>WNGG01018733.1_pt1 | contig 13364 bp, 12 predicted proteins | sample 5400661 | NCBI WGS metagenome assembly WNGG01 (sample SAMN13153372, study PRJNA577476) | soil metagenome | isolation source: 100 cm soil or saprolite under Garry oak tree replicate 1 | place: USA:California | collected 2016-06-15
GTCAGGTAGGCGATGTCGGTGAAGCCGTAGCGGGCCGGGTCCTTGGCGATAATTGCGGCCGCAAGAAGTTTGGGGACATACTCCTTGGTTTCGCGCTTCAGGTAGGAACCGCGTGAAATCTCCCAGAAGTCGCTGGTATTATACATGCTGATGGCACGCAGGATCTTGTTCTCGCCGGCATTGTAACCGGCTGCCGCCAGATACCAGTCGCCCTTGAACAGGCCGTACAGCTCTTTCAAATAAAGGGCGGCGGCGGTGGTAGCCTTGACCGGATCCTTGCGCTCGTCGATCCATTGATCGATCCGCAGGGCGTAGCGACGGCCGGTGTCGGAGACGAACTGCCACGGGCCGACAGCGTTGGCCCAGGAGCGGGCATGCATCTGGAAACCGCTCTCGATCATGGCGACATAAACCAGGTCTTCCGGCATCCCTTCACGCTTCAGGATTTCTTTCATCATCGGAATATAGCGGGACGAATGTGATAACCAACGGGCGAAGGACGGTTTACCGCCGGTCTGGAAATAGTACAGAAAATATTCAACTTTGCTGTTGAGTGTTAATGGAATATCGGAAACAGGCAGTTCGAATTCAGGCAGTTGAAGATCATCGTCAGCATCAACCGGTTTCTTCATTTCTTCCAGTGAAAAAAGCGCCGCAACCGGTGCGGACTCACCTGGTTCGATGTTGGCCTGATCGTCGGCGGGAACCAGCGCAGGAGCTGCAACAGGCTCGGGCAACAGGGCGCTCGGTCGCGCCAACTCGGACAGCAGAGGCTGAATCGGTTCAGTCGCGGCGACGGGCAGAGCGTAGCACAGGGTAGCAAGAGTGATAGCGGCGCATGTAAAAAAATGATGCATTTTCATAGACGAGAAGTATAAAGGAAGAGGCTTCGAAAGTCAATGACGCGAAAGCCCGGACAAAACGGGCAGTTGCCGAAGAATAGTGCGCAGGAGTGGGTAATGAACGGAGTTTAAAACTGTCGGCACGTTGAAATAAAAAGAGCCCACCTGGGTGGGCTCTTAAAGTACGGTCCGGCCGGCGTGCTACTTCGCCGCAGTCCGTTCTCTCTGCATCGCCTCGCGACCGGCCTCAATCGCGGAGGCCAGAACGGATTTTTTATCAACAAAGGCTTCCTTGCCGTCTTCAACGGCGCTTTTGATTTTTTCCTGGGCTTCCTTGGCGTATTCCTTGATCTTGTCAACGGCATCTTCCGTCAGGTCAAGGATGTTCTCACGCATTTCCCTCCCGCTCTTGGGTGCATACAACAGAGCCAGGCCCGCTCCGATTGCCGCTCCGGCCACAAATGATACCAATACAGTTCCTGCGGATACTTCGCATTTGTCGGACATAATTACATACCTCCCCGTTTTTTTAGATACCGTTCAAACATGTATTTCCCGGCCACCTTGGCTCCGGTCGCCCAGACCGAAGTTGTATCAAGAACGCCGGTAACGACCCCTACAGTACGATTGATCGTGTGCAGATTGGAACCGGCCTCCCCCAGCTCCGTCAAGAAACGTTTGACATCATCATTGTACTCGGCCATCCCGCTGCCGGCAGACTTCAATTCGGCCAGTACGCCGGTTAATTCCTGCAGCGCCGGTTTCAGTTCGCCCTGGACCATTTCCGCCAGTTCCCCGACCCGCGCGGCGGATTTTTTAATGGACAGAAGGGTAGGGATCAGGGTTAAAACCAGGACACAAAGCGCTACGGCTACAATTATCAGGGCGATTCCGGTCAGTGGCATCATTGCTCTCCATAAGTCAGGTTGAAAATCGTTTTCCGTTTATCCATGAACTTGACTGCCCTCATTGTCAGGGCAAGTGTAATCGGGTGTTCCTTAGTCGAAGTATAGAGCAATTCGGTGAAAGTTCAACGTCTAAACGTTAATAAACTCTATCCGGCATCATTTTAGAGACGATCTCTTCAACGGCTGAATACGGGTCGGTATGACGGTCACATATGCCTGTCACAATCCTGCCGAGTGAATCGTCAATCGCCATGAACGACAGGGCCTTTTTAAGGAGCGTGTCACGAAGGACATCCATGAAATGGCGCTGGTTGCGCTGGCGCAGAAAGTCGTTGATCGCTCCGCTCGACAGGAAATAATCGCGGTGGGCCAGAATTTCATCGGTCAGTTCGTTAATGCCGGTGCCGCGTTGTGCCTCGGTTTTCATCACCTGCGGGCTCCAGTTCCCTTCAACGGCATGACGCATTTCCAGCATCGTGCTCAGCTCCCGGGCCGTCCGGTCGGCACCCTCCCGGTCGGCCTTGTTGACGACAAAAATATCGCCGATTTCGAGGATTCCAGCCTTGATGGCCTGGATGTCGTCACCGAGCCCCGGTACCATGACGACGCAGGTGGTGTGCGCCTCTCTGACGATATCCACCTCGTCCTGACCGACTCCGACCGTTTCAATTATAACGATATCCATTCCCAATGCATCCATGACCAGGGCAACATCGGAGGTCGAACGCGAAAGCCCTCCGAGTGCTCCGCGTGTGGCCAGGCTGCGGATAAAAACACCTTCGTCGCAGGAGTGGCGGTTCATGCGGATACGATCGCCCAGAATTGCACCGCCGGTAAAGGGGCTGGTTGGGTCGATCGCCACAACCCCGACCTTTTTCCCTCTCCCGCGAAACGAGGCGGTCAATTGATCGACCAGGGTCGATTTACCGGCGCCGGGAGGGCCGGTGATGCCGATGATATAGGCGTTGCCGGTGCGAGGGTAGAGTGTTTTCAGTTCGTCAACCGCCGTGTGGCGGCCGTCGTCGATATCGCGCATCAGCCTGGCGGCGGCACGGATATTGCCTTCTAGAACCTGTTCTGCGAGGGACATGGAGATACCTTGTTGTTGATGGAATGGCGCACGAGGTGATTCTATAGCACGATATCAGCGCAAATTCAACGGGCGGCGAACAGAGACGTAGTATAAGAATGTAATGTTCCATAAGCAGGAATGTGAGAGAACACGCCGTTTTTTGTGGTTTTTTTTGGGTGACTATAAAATACCCGCTTGTTGCGTGGTAATTGAACATTTAAATATATCCGGCACCAACTAGTGGCTGTGAGGTGGTCTGGCGGCAGTTGCGGTAGGGGTGATCGCTGCTGTGAGATGCACATCGACAGAGGGGGTATCCGATGACACGGATACCCCCTCTGGCACAAAAGCAGAACATTACCTAAATCTCAATCCCCCAGCCGTTTCCCGGGGACAAGATAGTTCCTGATGTAATCCGCAACCGCCTCCTCGACTGACATGACCGGTTCCGCATATCCGGCCGCACGGATCTTCGCTGTTTCGGCGCAGGTCAGGTACTGGTAGGTGGCCCGGATCGATTCCGGAATGTCGATATACTCGATGCTGACCGGCTGCTCCATCGCGGTGAACACGGCGCGGGCAAGCCGGTTCCAGCTGACGGTCGTGCCGCCGCCGACGTTGAAGACCCCTCCACTGCTCCTGTCCTGAAGGAAATGAAGCGTCATCGCCGCTGCATCCTTGACATAGACGAAGTCGCGCAGCTGTTCGCCGTCGCCGTACTCAGGGCGATGCGACTTGAACAGCTTTAGCTTGCCGGTGGCGCCGATCTGCTCGTAGGCCTTCAAGACGAGCGAGCGCATTTCCCCCTTGTGCTGTTCATTGGGACCATAGACGTTGAAGTATTTGATGCCGACAATCCTGTCGAGCAGCCCCTGGCGCAGCGCCCACAGGTCAAAGAGCTGCTTGGAGTAGCCGTACATATTCATCGGCCGGAGCAGCGGCAACCGGCTGTCATCGTCGACAAAGCCGTGTTCACCGTCTCCGTAGGTTGCGGCGCTGGAGGCGTAGATAAAACGGGCACCAGCAGCAAGTGCGGTCAAGGCCAGCTTGCGGGAATATTCGAAGTTGTTCCTGATCAGATAGGTGGCGTCCGGTTCGGTCGTGGCAGAGCATGCCCCCAGGTGAATGACCGCATCGATGGTGCGGTCGCCAGGCAGCCGTCCCGCAAGGGAACCGTCATCCATCAGCCGCTCGAAGGTATCCTTCTCCAGATAATCCAGGAAGCGGAGCGGTGACAGGTTGCGCCATTTGCCGGTTGTCCCGAGGTGATCAACGATCAGGATGTCTTCCCTGCCAAGTTCGTTCAGGCGCTGAACCACGGCGCTGCCGATCAGGCCGGCTCCTCCGGTTACGATGATCATGGATCGTTCTCCCGTCTGCTCTGATTTTGAATTGCAAGCACAGGCTCTGCGCCGGTGCGGGGCAGATAACCATTATCATATCCGCCGGTTCCGGTCAAGGCGAGGGTCGGTTGACTTCGGCGGCAGTGGAGAAGATCTACGGCATTTACTTTAATTACAGCAATGCACCGACAATTTTATCAAACACCTTCTGCGGTATTTCACCGGCAATAACCTGTTTTGCAATCCCGTTCCGGTCGATAAAACAGGTCGTCGGCACGGACCTGATGCCGTATTTTTTCGCGGCAATCATGGCCGGGTCATACAGAACCGGAAAAGTGATATTCAGACCCTTGGCAAAAGCCTCCACCAACTCCTTCGATCCGCCCACGTTTACCCCGAGAACCGCCAGGTCATTTTCCGAGTATTTTTTTCTGAATCCATCAAGGAGCGGCATCTCGGCGACACAGGCTTTGCAGCCGGTTGCCCAGAAGCGGAGTACGACGACCTTTCCCTTGAAATCGGAGAGCTTCACCGTCGCATCGTGCAGATCGAGAACGCTGATTTGCGGAGCCTTGGAGCCGCTCTTCCACGTCTGATCCTTTTCACATCCGCCGATGAATGCAACTGATAACCAGAGCGTAGCGCACAGCAGAGGGTACCCGATACGTTTAATGTACTTATGCATCATGTTCGACCTTTCCGTGGTGTAGTCTGACGACCCGGTCCGCGAACTCCGCCAGTTCCGGGTTGTGGGTAACCAGGATGATGGTGCGCCCCTCCCGGTGCAGCCCCTTGAAGAGTTCGAGGACTACCTCCTCGTTAGCTTCGTCCAGGTTGCCGGTCGGTTCGTCGGCCAGGATGATTGCGGGCTGGTTGATCAGCGCCCTGGCAATGCAGACCCGCTGCTGCTCCCCGCCGGAAAGCTGGGAGGGGAGATGTCCGATCCGGTGCCCGAGACCAACATGGACCAGGGCCTGTTCCGCATCCTTGCTGTCGATCATGCTGTGATAGTACTGGGCAAGCATGACGTTTTCCAGCGCCGACAGATAGGGGACGAGGTGGAACTGCTGGAAGATCAGGCCGATCTTTTCGCGCCGCACCGCCACGCGCTGCTTCTCGGTCAAGGTGGCGGTGGCGACCCCGTCCAGGATGTATTCCCCATCGCTGGGGGCATCGAGGCAGGAGAGGAGGTTAAGCATCGTGGTCTTGCCGGAACCGGACGGCCCCATGATCGCCACCCACTCCCCTTCATGCACCTGCATATCGATACTGTCCAGCGGGGTGACGCTGCCGTAGCGTTTGGTCAACCCCTTTGTCTCCAGAACTATCTTCTTTGCCATATCTCTTCTCCTTGTTGTTTTACATTCCCTCCCCCAGCGGGGGAGGGCTAGGGAGGGGGAAAAAGATTGCAAATGCCTCTGCCCCCCCTCCCAACCTCCCCCCGCTGGGGGGAGGAGGTAATGGTTTTCAGGTTCAATCTTCCTTCAATACCTGGGCCGGGACGATCCCGACCGCCATCCTTACCGGCAGGGCCGCGGCCAGCAGCGATGCCAGGATAGAGGGGACCAGCGTCATCGGCAGAACGATCATGCGGAACGTGATGGCGGAGCCGAAGACCGCATGTCCCAGGACCTGGGCAAGGGCGAAGCCGGCCGCCAGGCCCGCCGCAACTCCCGCAAGCCCGATGATCAGGGTCTCGGCCAGGAACTGCGCCACGATCTCCCGGTCCTCGGCGCCGATGGCCTTCATCAGGCCGATCTCGCGGGTTCGTTCCGAAACCACCGTGATCAGGGTCGTCATGACGCAGAGGGTGGTAACGGTCAGGATGATCACGGCGATGATCGCCATCAGCCCCTTGATCTTGTCCAGAATTCTCCCCTCGGAATAGGAGAGTTTGCGGATCGGCTTGGCGTCCACCCCCGGCAACTGCGTCTGCATCTTCGCCGCCAGGCCGTCGATGTCGGTTCCCTCGGTGACGATGCTCAGCATGGCGTGGTTGACCCTCCCGCCGCTCCCCAGGATCTTGTCGGCCAGGGTGAGATTGACGAAGATCTGCTCGTCCTCGGCCTGACCGGTCTCGGCGATCCCCTTGATCATCAGGGATTTCTGGAAGCCGGTCTCACTCCTGATCACGTTAACCGGGTCGCCGACCTTCAGCTCCATCTTCTTTGCCAGGGCCTTGCCGATCATGCACGAATCTTCGTCGAAATCGACTGTGATCCATTTACCCTCCACCTGCCAGTAAGGGGAGAGTTTTCTCAAACCGACGAAATCCACCCCTGCCAGCACCGCGTTTCCCAGGTCGAGCCTCACCACTCCGTAACTGTAGGGGGTAGCGCTGGCAAGCTTGTCCGGCGGCACCATGGCGATGGCCTTGTCGATGGTGGCATTCTCCACGCTCCTCTCCCCTCCCGAGGCGGCCGGGCCGACGAAGAAGTTGGCCCCGTAGGCCCGCAGCTCGCGGCTCATCTTGGCGGAGATGTCGAAGTAGACGCTGGCCAGGGCGGTGATGATCGACGCGCCGATCATGATCGAGAAAAAGGTGATGAAGACGCGGTTCTTGCGGACCTTGAGCGACTTGAACAGGATCCGCATGAACATGGCGGTCTGTGTCGTATCCGGCCGTCTATCTCCTGCCATGGAGCACCTCCGCGGGGTAGAGTTTAGTTATCAGCCGGGACGGCATGAGCGAGCCGGAAAGCGCGATCAGCACCGAAACGGCGATGTTTACCGGGATGACAATCGGGCTGAAAGATACGGTGGAACCGAAGATGGAGAGCCCGATTACCTGGGAGAGCCCGGCCCCGGCGACACATCCCAGAAGACCCCCGACTACGCCGACCACGGCTGATTCGCTCAGGAAGAGCAGGTAGACCTCCCAGTTAGCCGCCCCGAGCGCCTTCATCAGGCCGATCTCCCGGGCGCGCTCCATGATGGTGGTGACCATCAGGGACGAGATCCCCAGGCCGGAGGCGATGAAGGCGGCGATCGTGACGACGATCATCAAAAGCTGGATCTTGTTGACCACCGCTCCTTCACCGGCTGCCACCTGCCAGATCGGACGGGAGGTGACATTGGGGATCGCCTCCTCGATCTGCAGCGACACGGAGCTGACATAGGCGCCAGGGCGTTTTCCTCGGCTCCGCCGGTGGTGAGTATCCCCTTGACCACGAAGCTCTCTTCCCCGGGGGTCTTGTCGCCCCTCCTGACCGTTATCCGGTCGCCGGCTTTCAGCTTCAGCTCGCGGGCCAGGAGTGCACCGGCCAGGACTTCATTCTCCCGCGCTCCCCGATCAAGCGGCCATTCCCCCTGCACCTGCCAGTAGGGGGAGACCAGCTTGATGCCGGTCCGGTACTCGTTATCACCATTTATCGGGACCTGCCGGTCGAACCAGGTGCCGATCAGGTTGATGCGCTTCTTCTCCCGCCCGGCGATCTCCACCGGAGTCTTCATGAAGGGGGCGAAGCCGACGATGTTGTTGTGCCAGAAGATCTCCTTGATCCTGGGGAGGTCCGCCTCGTTGATGAAAACCCGGTCCTTCAGCGGGTTGTAATCCACACCGCCGATCTCAAGCGGGATGGCCTCGCTCTTCGGGACCACGTTGATATTGGCTCCGTAGGACTTCATCTCCCGCGACATCTTGTCGCCAACATCGATGGAGATGTTCATCAGCGCGGTGATCAGGCTGGCCGAAAGAACGATAGTGGCGGTTGCCAGCGTTTTTCTCCGCCAGCCGCGGAAAAAGGATTGTCTCAGCATGCGAAAAAACATGGTTTATGCCCCCTGAAAGCCCTGCACTCTGTAATAGCGCGATTCCTTTTCCCCGATGTATTTCTCGGGGGTGGCCCTGAATTTCTCCAGCGACTCCGCCGATTCGAAGAAATAGGTCCTTCCCTTGAATTCGTCGCGCTGGGGCGCGTCGCGGCTGACCATCTCCTTGCCGGTCACCGGGTCCTTGACCTTGACCGGGACGACCTCAGAGAAATACTTGGCCCCCTTGTCCAGCTCCGCCACGCTCACCAACACTTGTCCCCCCTCGATCACGTGGGGAAGCGGAATCGGGTTGCATCCACCCGCCTTGCCGATCGAGGGAATAAATATCCGCACGTTACAGGCGATGCAGATGATCTCGTTCTTCTCTTGCAGATAGCCCATGTCGCCGCAGAGCATGCAGGCGTCGTAGACCACGCCGATCTTCCTGCCGCCGGAGCGGTTGATCATGAAGAAGCGCACCACATGGCCGTCGTCGGTAACATAGGAGAAGCGATGCAGGTTACCGTCCCCAAGCTCATCGATCTTCACCTTTATCATCCCGCCGGCGTCAGGGGTCATGTTGACCGGTTTGGTGATCCTGGGTGGGCGCGATGCGTAGAGGTCGTGGTACAGGAGCAACGTCAGCACGACCAGCAGGGAGGCAAAGGCGCCCCTGAACCAGCGCATCTCAAACAGCACCACACTGCACTTCTTCCTCCGCTCTGCCGGTTCCATTCCGGACAGTTCGACGACAGATACCTTCGGCCGCTTCAGGAAACAGGCTAGTGAGAGGAGCGCGACCATCACCAGGTCGAGATAGGAAAAGAGCGCGGCGTATTTGCCGCTCTTGGCGACGATAGATACCCTGGTGCTGGTAAGTTCGATCATCTCAAGGCGCATCATCCCCAGCAGCAGGTCGGATGACCAGTACGACACGAGGAGAGCCGAGACAAACAGCAGGGCGCCGGTGACGGCCCATCTCCCGGTCCGTGCGCCCATGTGGGCCGTCAGGGGGACCAGGAAGGAGATGAGCGCGAGCCCGGCCATGATCCCTCCCACGTTCACGATTACCTCCGTGTTCAGGACCGAGCTGGTGGTGATGGCCTTTTCGGCGACAAAGGCGGAAAAGGACCAGGCCGAGGCTGTCGCCAGCGTCGTGACGAAGAACAGCGCCGCTCCCCGCACGATGGCGTCCCATCTCCGGTTGCGGTGCGCAGAACTGACGATCAGAGCTGCGTTGAGCAGGGCCGCCGCAAGCGCCACGCCGTGCAGAACGGTGCGCGCCGCCGTGGCCGTCTCATGGCGCAGCGCGAACGGATGGCTGATAAAACCAGCCAGCGCCCCGCAGGCGATAGCGATGAGAAAGGAGCGGTACGGCTTTTTCCAGCCGACCGGTGAGACAAGGACGATCAGCATCCCCGTTACCAGTGATAACGGGATGAAGGCATTAACAAAATTCACCAGATAGGCAAGCATCTCTTCTCCGTTCAACTTCGAGAGACGCCCCGGCGGGGCGCCTCAGCATGAAACGATTAGACCCTTCTCTCTGAGGGAGAAGGTGGCCGAAGGCCGGATGAGGGGGCAGCAGCCATTTGCATTAACATTTCCCCCTCACCCTGACCCTCTCCCTCAGGGAGAGGGGATTGTTTGTCGCCAGGGCGGAAGTCAAGTTCTAGTCAGTTTATCGAATCCCCGCCTACTTGATCGGCACGAACTTGAATTTATACTCCACCGTAAAAGGCTGGAACCACTTGCCGACGCCGGTGGCGGTATCGGTGTGACGGCCGAAACCCTGCTTAGCCGGGGACTCGATGGTATAGGAGACCTTGTAGTTTCCGGCGCCGAACATCTTGATATTGCTCCCGTAGTGGGGGCCGTCCTTGGCCACCATCGGCATGAACTTCCCTTCCTTCTTTTTGCCGGTGTCCAGGTTCTCCACCTTGTAGTTGATCGTCAGGTATGGAATCCACTCGCCGGCACCGAAACCGTTAAGGTTGCCCGGCGCGGCATGGATATCGGCTTCCAGATGGATATCGGCCTGGGACGAGGCCAGGTCGGAACCCCTCGGCTCCATATCGATCGGCTTTAGGTAGACGGCGGCGATCTTCATCCGGTTGACGATCTTCTCCACGTCGATCGGATACTCCTTGACCTTCTCCTCGAAGGCCATGGCCACATTGGCCGACAGCAGCCCCAACATCGTGCACAATACAAGCAGCTTCTTCATTTTGACTTCCTCCATTTTTGATTTTTGATGTTTTAGTTGGTGAACAATCTGAAAGGCAATGGAACGCGGATGACGCGGATCGGGCGGATATACGCGGATCTTATTGTCTTTTAACTCCGCGTAAATCCGCTCAAATCAGATTTTATCCGCGTTCCATTGCCTTTGTTTTTTTCATCACCACCACACCGGCAATGGCGGCCATGACGATCGCCAGCTGGGGAACCAGGGTCTGGTAATACGGGTAGATCCCCACAAACTCCACGGTAGGCATCCATGAGACCAGGGTCGGCTGCAATACCTTGCCGGAAATCAACTCGGCCACCCCCTTGCCGGTGAATACGAAAGCCATGTAGTAGAGCAGCCCCCCGGTGAAGAGGAAGAACGGCTTGATCGGCAGCCGCATCGCGCCGCGGCTCATGGCGATATACACGGCAACCAGCAGGATGCAGCCGGCCAGGAACCCGCCGGTGATTGCCGTCAGGCCGGACGAGGTCGATGAATCGACAGCCAGGGCCTGATAGAAGAGCACCATTTCGGCCCCTTCGCGGTATACGGCGAGAAATGCCGCCACCCAGAGCGCCCGCAGCGAGTTGGCCGAGACGGAACTGCCGACCTTTTCCTTGATATATGCGCTCCATTTCTGTGCATTGGCCTTGGAGACCAGCCAGTAGCTGACGCTGAACAGCACCACGGCTGCCAGCAGCATCGTTGCCCCTTCCATCGTCTCCCGGCTGGCGGCCGAGGTCTTGAAGACCCATTTCACAAGGACCGCCGTGATCCCGCTCAGTACGATGGCAGAGATGCAGCCGTTGTAGATCACCCTGAGCTTGTCGCGGTTGCCGGTCTTGGCCAGGTAGGCGATGATTGCCGAGATGATCAGGATCGCCTCGATCCCCTCGCGCAGGATGATCATCAGCGAGTAGAAGAACAGGGTCGCGGGCGACTCACTCCCCTTGCCGAGCATGGCGGCGCCCTTGTCGAAGTCGGCGCGCATGGATGTCAGCATTCCCCTGATATCATCGGCGGGCGCGCCGCTTTTCATCTTTGCCACGATCATGCTGAAATGCCCTTCCAGCCTGGCCTTGAAGTTCACATCCCGCGCCCCCAGCTTGGACTCCATCCCGCTTCCCTCGAACTGGTCGAAATAGGAATCCTGCACCGCCAGGATCGCACTCTTCGCATCCCCGTTCTCATAGATCACCAGCGCCTTGTCGATCCCGTCGAACAGCTCGGCGGTGACCTTGCTCCAATCCTTGGCCGGAGCGCTGTCCTCCGCCGATTTTGCCGCCTCGCGCTTCGAAACGGCGCCGTCGATAAGCTGCAGGGCGGGCAGATCTTCCTGCAAGCCGGCCAGCAGCGCCGTGATTCGCGCCTCCACCTGGTCCGGTGCCTTGCCTTCGCGGATCATCGCGGCGATGTCGTTGAATCCGGAGTTATTCTCGAAATTCTTCTTCTGGGAAACGAAGCGCCTGACCGCGGTTTCCATCAGGCTGTTCTTGTAATGGTCGAAATGGGTCTGCTGCACCTGCTCCGAGGCTGTTTTGGCATCACCCAGTTTATAGGCTCCCAAGGCCGCAGTCAGCCCTGACCGGATGTTGTCGGCCGCCTGGAGCCAGACCGGCTCGATCTTCGCCCCGCTCACCTTCCCTTCCGCCGTCGACTGCTGCGCGGTGGCAGCGCCGCTCTCGGCTACGATCTCGACTCCACCCTCCAACTGGGGAACCAGTGTGGCGAGCTTGGCCATGAAATCGTTTATTCTCTTCTCGATGACGGCTGCCGGCTCCTTCGCCACGATCATCTTGCGTATGGCGATGAACTCTCCCTCCAGTTCGGTGTTGAGTCTGGCGGAGATGTTGATCCGGATCGGTCCTTCCAGGTTTTCGTAAACCTGAAAATAGGCGGCCTGGGCCTTCTGCTTCGCCTCCGCGACGTTTCCTTTCTTGTAGAGGGTGATGGCCTCCTTAAAGAAAACGTCAATCTCGTTGACCATCCCCTTGTAGTCGGGTTTGGCATGAACAATGGAGATTCCCCCCAGCGTCATCGTCGCTACAACAAACACAATGCATATCGCTTTAATCATTCGCACGGTTCTCTCCATTTACATTTTTCTCCGGATAAAGGGTTTCCGCGACCATCTGGGCCGTGTTACCGCTTGCGCTTGGTCCAGTCGTAGTTGAACTGGAGCATGGCATAGCCGTAATGGATGTCATCGCTTCCGCCGCCGGCGTCGCGGAAGTACTTGCCGGTGAAGAAGTGGTCGTAGCCGACGACCAGGGCGTAATCCTTGTTATGGGTGTAGGTCAGGGTGAAATCGGTCTCCACTCCCACGTCTCTGCTGAAGCCGCTCTCCACCTTGTCGGCGATGAATTTGCGTCCGGTAGCGGAGAAATTCAGCTTCTTGGAGAGATCGACCCCCCAGCCGAGGGTGTAGATCTGGATGCCGCTGGCGTGATGGTCGCCCACGTCGATGCCGGAAAGATCACCCACAACGTGCATGTCCCCCACCAGGGAGGTGTCGTTGTTGCCGTTCCGGAACTCCTTGACGGAACCGTTTCCGGTCACGGCGTTGTTGTCGCCCGATCCCATGGCGAAGCTCAGCAGGATCGAGCTCTCATAGGAGCCGCCGAAGGCCTTGATCGGGATCGCGCCGGTCAGGTCGATATGACCGCCGTAGGCGGCGATGCTGTCGTTGGTGGCGCTGGTAGCGTTGAAGATCTTGCCGGACTGGTATGCCAGCTCGTATTCCAGGCCGAACATGCCGGCCGTGCTGGTACTGCGAAAGCCGTAAGTGTTCCGATGCTCTCCGGCATGGTGGTCCTCTGACCCGGTGTCGCGGAAGAGGTAGGTCTCGATGCTGCTGTCCGCTGCTGGCTTATAGGTCAGATAGGCTCCGATCAGGTCACCCTTGAGGCCGTCGGAAAACGACTTGGCGTATTTGCCTCCCAACAGATCCAGCGTCAACAGGTCGAACCACTGCCAGGAGGGCTGTACCCTGAGCCGGACCGCGTCGAAAGTCAGGCCGTTAAAGAAGCTGTCTGCGCCTTGAATAAAGCCGCTGCCGTAGCTGAACTCCTGCCGTCCGGCCTTGAGCGCCACCAGGTTCTTACCGGCCGCCTCTCCCTGTGGCAGTTTGGCTTCCACGAAACCCTGATATAAATTGAAAACATGCGAATTTCCGGATTCTTCGCCGGTGAAGCCGTATCCCTGCCCTTCGAGGTG
>WNGG01025080.1_pt1 | contig 13362 bp, 11 predicted proteins | sample 5400661 | NCBI WGS metagenome assembly WNGG01 (sample SAMN13153372, study PRJNA577476) | soil metagenome | isolation source: 100 cm soil or saprolite under Garry oak tree replicate 1 | place: USA:California | collected 2016-06-15
CCCGCAGGCCCTGGCGACGCCCGGCTGCGCCCTCCGCAGGTCCTCCCGCGGGCGGGCGGCCCGCCGGAGGCGTGCGCGGCGCCGTACCGCTCAGTAGCGTGTGGTCCTGACCGGCCCGACCGCGTCCCTATTGAAGATCGGACATCACAATGCTGAACTCCGACACGCTGGTGTCCATCGGCCTGCCGGTACGGAATGCCGGCTCGACGGTGGCCGGGGTAGTCAAGTCGGTGTTGGCCCAGGACCACGAGAACATCGAGTTGGTGATTTCCGACAACGCCTCCACCGACGACACCGAGGAGGTCTGCCGGGAACTGGCGCGGTCGGACCGGCGGATCGCGTACCACCGCCAGGCCGAGAACGTCGGCCTGCTCAACAACTTCCGGTACGCGGTCGGCGCCGCGAACGGTACGTTCTTCCGCTGGATCGGCGATGACGACCGGCTCGATCCGACCTTCGCATCGCGCTGCCTGACGGTGTTCGCCGAGGATCCCCGGCTGATCCTTGTCACCACCGGGATCGCCTACACCGAACCGGACGGAGTCATCAGAAGCGCCACGTATGACGGTACGGCGCTGACCTCCGACGATCCCGTCGAGCGGTTCGCCGAGATGCTCCGCCTGCTCAACATGCACTACATGCTGATCGACCCGATCTACGGCATGGTCCGCCGCGCACCGGTGCTGGCCATCCCACGGCGCAACATCCTGCGAGAGGACGAGGTGTTCGCGACCAAGCTCGCGCTTGCGGGGCCGTGGCGCCACATCCCCGAGGTACTGGCGCAGCGCGGGTGGGAACCCGGACGGATCACGAAAACGGCGCGGCGGCTGGGGGTACCGACCTGGCAGCCCTATTTCGCGAATACGCTGATGTGCCGCGAGATCCTGCGCTGGCTGCCGCACGTGGATCTCTCCGATCAGCAGCGGCGCCGGGCGCGCGCGGCGCTCTACCACATGTTCCTGCAGCGCCAGTGGCTGGTGATCAAGCGTCGAGGCCGTAGGCTGGTGCGGATGGCGGTGACCGGACGGATCGCTCCGGCCCGCTGAGCGGCTACGGCTCCGTCGCGGGTTCCGGGACCGCCTGCTCGACGATCGCCTGCTGCGGGATCGCTGGATGGGGGGTCGCCCGGCGCACCCGCGCCAGCTTCTCCCGCACCGCCGCGCGCAGCGACTTCCAGCTCCGGTACCGCTGGAACGGGATCTCGAAGAACGTCGCGACGATCGGCGCGTGGACCAGGTACAGGCTGTAGGAGAAGGTACCCAGGCTGCGTACCGGACGGGTGCCCAGCAGCCACACCAGCGGGGCCGGTCGCCGGGTGGCGACGGCCGCGAGGAGCAGCGCGATGGCCGGACCGACCGCGAGGTCGATCCAGAAAAGGTTGGTGACCGTCCAGACCGAGCCCTTGACGACGATCAGTACCAGTACCGGAGCGGCGGCGAGCGCGGCGAGCCACTGCAAGGGCAGCCGCCGGATCCGGTAGCTGGCGCTGATGATGCCGGCCGCGAGGAGCCCGATCGCGAACAGCGGGGCGAACTCCGGGGTGAGCCGCATCAGCTTGTCCACTATGGACACCTGCGGTGCCAGCAGTCCGATCGCGGCCACCGGGACGGTGACGGCGGCGAGCACCGCGGCCGCGCCGAACCGGCGCAGGATCACCAGCAGGATCGGGAAGACGAGGTACAGCTGCGCCTCGACCGCGATCGACCAGAAGGCGCCGTTGGGCACCGGAGCCCCGAAGATGTCCTGCACCAGCAGCCCGTAGACGACCACCGACTTCCCGTTCGGCAGCGTCGAGGCCGGCTGCGCCACCTGCAGCCCCCAGGCGATGATGAGGCTGAACACCAGCGCCGCCCAGTACGGCGGCAGGATCCGCCAGGCGCGCCGTTGGGCGAACCGGGCCTTGCCGCCCAACTGCCATCCCTTGCGGGCCGGCGAGATCGCCAGCGAGAAGCCGGACAGCGTGATGAACACGACCACGGCGAAGTGCCCGTACAGCAGCCAGCCGAGCCAGAACGGGCCGGTGTTGCGCGGGTACCCGCACCCGCCGGACGTCCGCGGGCGTACCGGACTTCGCCGAGATCATCATGGCGACCGCGTTCGGTTCCAGCCGGTCCGCGAACGCGAGGGCCGCGTCGCGGTCGAGCGGCGTGCGCTCCCAGTAGTTGTGACAGACGCTGATGTCCGACGGCGGGCGCGGCGCGGAGGTACCCAGCACCTCGTCGACGAACACGCCGTAGAGGATGAACTCGGATATGTGCAGCTGAGCGCAGAACGCGTCCAGCCAGTCCTTCCCGGTCGTCTCGCTGATCCGCTGCTGCATCGCCCGTACCACGGCGGGATCCCAGAAGTTGAACGGTGACACGTAGTCGGCCAGCGGTGGCGGCGGCGCCGCGGGGAGCCCGAACAGGTCGCGGGCGACCTGGTGCCAGACGAGGTGCCGATCCATCTCCTCGTGTACCGCCTTCTCGTCGCGGTACAGGCTGCGCTGGCCGTCGGCGAGGAACCGGTCGGCGTGGACCGGACGGACCAGGACGACGTCGGAGTCGGCCAGGAGCACGACGTCCGCGTCGAGCCGCGCGGTCGCTGCGATCTTGATGGCCTGCTGGCTGACCCATCCGCGGACCGGGGGCCAGGGCCGCCGGGCGTTGATGAAGGACTCCAGCCGGCCGAGGCGAAGATGCAGGTACCGGCGCGGGAGCAACTCCGCGCTCGTCCAGACCCGGCACCGGGCGCCCTGGTACCGGGCGAAGAGTTTCCTGTCGCGCGGCGGCACGACGACGTTGTGCACGGTGTCGTCCGGGGTGAACTCGAGCACCGACCGGTGGAGGTCGGCGAAGATCTCCGCGTCCTCGCGATAGGTCGGGGTGATGACGGCCAACTCACTCATGGGACGACGGGCTCCGATTCTGGGGTCCTCGGCCAGGCCGGCCGTGACGGTTGGTTTGCGCCGCAACGACTATCCTGTCCAGCGTGAGCGAAGCCGCAGTCAGCATCGTCGTACCGGCGCACAACGAAGCGGCGGTCATCGCGGGCAACATGCGGCGGCTGCTCGACGGCACGGCACCCGGCGAGTTCGACGTCGTGGTGGTCGCCAACGCATGCGCCGACGGTACCGCGGACGCCGCCCGGCGGGTCGACGGTGTGCGGGTCATCGAGACCCCCGTGCCGGGCAAGCCGAACGCGTTGCGGCTGGGCGACGCGCAATGCCGTACCTTCCCGCGCATCTATCTGGACGCCGACGTGGAGCTGGACGCGCCGTCGGTGCGGGCGCTGGCCAAGGCGTGCGCCGCACCCGGCGTGCTGGCCTGCGCCCCCGCGCCGGAGCTGGACCTGAGCGCGGTCGGCTGGCTCGTGAAGCGCGTGCACCGCGTGCACGAGCAGCTGATCGCGCCGAACCGGACGCTGGCCGGCGCCGGTTGCTACGTGCTCACGGAGCAGGGGCATGCCCGGGTCTTTCCGATGCCGGATGTCATCTCGGACGATGGTCTGGTACATGCCAGTTTCGCTCCCCATGAACGCGTTGTCGTGCCGGAAGCCCGGTCACTGGTCCGGCCGGCCCGGACCGTCCCTGCCTACCTGAACCGGCGGGTGCGGGTCCGGCGCGGCAACCGGCAGCTCGCCGAGCTCGGCCGGTCCGCCCCCGAGGGCCGCTTGGCGCTGGGTGCCCTGGTAAGCCTCGTCAAGCGGCGCCGGGTCAGTCCGCTGGACGGGGGCTGCTACCTGGCGGTCCTCGCCCTGGACCGGGCGCTGACCCGGCTGCGCCGCGGTCGCGGTACCGCCTGGGGCAGCGACGCCAGCAGCCGCCTGCCGCGGCCGGGGCACTGACGGTACAGCCCTGGTCGCCGCGTAGGCGGCCAGCAGCGCGGTCCGCGAGTGCTCCCAGGACAGCGGGCCGCTGACCCGCGCCTGGCCGATCTCGCCCATGAGGCGGCGCTGGTCGGGATCGTCGAGCAGCCGGTCGACCAGCTTGGCGAACTGGGACTCGTCGTTGGCCGGCGCGTACAGGGCGGCGTCGCCGGCCGACACCCGGGCCTCCTTCAGGTCGAAGGAGACGATCGGGCGGGCCATCGCCATGTACTCCATGATCTTGTTCATGGTGGACACATCATTGAGCGGATTGAGCGGATCCGGCGACAGGCAGACATCCGCAGTGGACAGGTACCGCAGCAGGTCCTCGTCGGGGATCCGGCCGGTGAACTCGACGCAGTCGGACAAACCCAACTCGTCGGCGAGCGCGACCATGGCGTCGAACGTGTCGCCGCCGCCGATGAACACCGCGTGCCAGTCGGTACGGCACACCTCGTCGCGCAGCTTGGCCAGCGACCGCAGCGCGTAGTCCACGCCGTCCTGCGGTCCCATCACGCCCAGGTAGCACAGCAGGTGTGGCTTGCCGAGGCGGATCGACTCATCCGGCGGTACCTGGCGGAAGCGCTCGACGGCCGGCGCGCTGCGCACGACGAACACCTCTTCCGGGCGCTTTCCGCCGCGGGTCAGGGCGGCGTCGCGGTAGCTCTCGTTGGTCGCGATGACCACGTCGGCCGTGCGGTAGGTGCGCCGTTCCAGCCAGCACACGACGCGGTACAGGAAGTCCTCGCCGCGCCCGAACCGGGACAGGTACAGCTCGGGTACCAGGTCGTGCTGGTCGAACACGAACCTGGCGCCACGCCGCTTGAGCCGGCGCGCCACGAGGAAGAACAGGTCCGGCGGGTTGCAGGCGTGCACCACGTCCACCGGCCCGATCTTCCGGGCCAGCCGGTACGTGTGCCAGAGCGCCGAACCGTACTCGCGCAGGAACCCCAGCGGCCCGCCCACGGCGGTCTTCAGCGGGTACCGGTGAATCTTCACGCCGTCCAGTTCGGCGTACGGTTCGGTGTCGCGCTTCGTCCCCTGTGGACAGATGACGTGCACCTCCCACCCGGCGTCGTGCAACGCGAGGCTCTCCTGCCACACGCGCCGGTCGAACGGTACCGAGAGGTTCTCGACGAGGATGAGTGCTTTACCAGCCAAGGCCCACGTACCCATCGGTTGCCCGGCGCGCTTCGGCGTCGGGAAGGCGGACGAGGTCGACGACGATCCGGTCGCCCGCCGCATCCAGCGCGGCGAGGACCGCTGGGTCCTTGCAGCCGACGACGCAGACCTCGGCGTGCGCGAGGACGTCGTCGACCGAGTTGCTGAGCAGGTCGCCCAGGTGCGGCAGCCGGCCTTCGATGTAGTCCCGGTTCGCGCCCACGAGCCGGGACAGCGCCACGTTGGCGTCGTAGATGCGCAGGTCGTATCCCTTGCCCAGCAACCGTTCCGCGAGTTCGACGAGCGGGCTCTCGCGCAGGTCGTCGGTACCTGGCTTGAAGGACAACCCGAACAGCCCGATCCGGCGCCGGCCGCTCGCGGTCACCAGCTCGAAGGCGCGCTTGAGCTGTTCCTCGTTGGACGGCAGGACATGGGACAGCAACGGTACCGACACGTCCGCGCGCCGCGCCGCGTACACCAGGCCGCGCAGGTCCTTCGGCAGGCACGAGCCGCCGAACGCGAACCCGGGGCGCAGGTATGCCGGGCTGACATTCAGCTTGCGGTCGGCGAGGAACACGTCCATCACCTTGTGCGAGTCCACGCCGAGTGCGTGGCAGATCGCGCCGAGCTCGTTGGCGAAGGCGATTTTCAAGCCGTGGAAGGAGTTGTCCGCGTACTTGGTCATCTCCGCCACCGCGATCGGTACCCGGAACACCTCACCGGGCAGCCCCTCGTACATCGCGGCCACCTGGTCGGCGCTGGTGGCGTCGAGCTCGCCGATGACCGTTTTCGGCGGGTCGAAGAAGTCCTTGACGCTGGTGCCCTCGCGCAGGAACTCCGGGTTCACCGCGACGCCGAAGTCGACCCCGGCGGTCTTCCCGGACGCCTTCTCCAGGATCGGGATGAGCAGCTCGGTGCAGGTACCGGGCAGCATGGTGCTGCGGAACACGACGGTGTGCCAGCGGTCGATCCCGGCCAGCACCGAACCGATCTGCTCGGCGACCCGCTCCAGGTACGCGGTGGACAGGCTGCCGTTGGCGGCGCTCGGGGTACCGACGCACACCAGCGAAATCTCGGTCGTGGCGATCGCCTCCGCCACGTCGGTGGTGGCGCGCAACGCACCGGTACCGACGACCTCGGCGGTGAGTTCGCCGATCCGCTCCTCGACCACCGGCGCCTGACCGCGCGCCATGAGATCGACCTTCGTCGGGTTGACGTCGACACCGACGACCTCGTGCCCGCGGGCTGCGAGGCAGGCGGCGGAGACGCTGCCGACATAGCCGAGCCCGAAAACACTGACCTTCATGGTGCCTCCCCTAACGGTTGAGTGCGCGGAGCCTGCGCACCACGCGGCGCAACTCGGGCCCGAGGGCCGACGATTTCGCGGCGGCGACCAGCGAGTTCCGGGCGCGCCGCAACGCCCGGCGGGTGGTACTGCGCGTCACGGCTCCCTGGCTCACCAGGACTTCGCCGGTCTTCGCCCGCCGCTTGTACTCGTCGTCGCCGCGGCCGAGGTCGATCCGGCTGATGCCGAGCGCGGGGGCGGCGGCGACGAGCTCGCGCAGCAGGATCCAGCCAGGTGCCAGGGCGCCGAACTCCGGGTCGTAGACCGGGAACCACCAGTGCAGCACCGAGCCGGCGCGGATGCCGAAGTGCGCCGCGAGAAGATGCGGGCCGGCGTGCAGGGTGGACAGTACTCCGCCGAACGAGGTGTCGCGGGTGTGCAGCAGCCGGGTGAGGAGGTCCATCCGGTCGGGCTCGGCGAAGTGGTCCCGGGCGCCGGTGGCGGCGTACTGGGCCCGCTTGAGCTCCACCACGCGGCGCAGCGCCGCCTCGTCGACCACGTCGACGTCGAACCGGACGGTGCCGAGGTCCCGCTCCGCCTTGGCCGTGCGCCGGCGCGCCTGCCCCATGTTGTCCTTGCCGCTGCGGGACGCGCGGCCGAGGTACCCGTCGAGCCCGCCGGTAGTGTCCAGGAACGGCGACGGGCGGCTGGACTCCACCCAGGGTGCGAAGTCCCCGCAGGTTTCCAGCAGATGGTCGAACGCGAAGCCGCGTACCCCGCCGGTGAGCAGTTTCAACGGCGGGAACGAGGATCCGGGCGCGAGTACCGGCCCCTGGAAGTCGGCGGCCGGCCACCCGGCCGGCCGCAGAAGTGCGCGTTCGCGGTGACCAGGCAGCAGCGCGCAGACCGCCCCCAAGTCGTCCCGCCCGACGGCGACCTGCACCGGCCGCCCGCTCGCGTGCACGGCGGCCGCGAAGCCGGGGTGGAAGTACGGGCTGTCCAGCGCGGGGTTCGCCGCCCGCAGCCGGTGCCAGGCCTCGAGTTCCTCCGGGGTGAGCGCGTCAAACGGGACGGTCCGGACGGTTGCGGTCCGGGCCGCGGTCGTCACGCCGCCCGGGGCCTGGCTCACCGGTGCTCCCCGGCGATCGTCTTCCTGATCAGTCCACGGCGTGACCGGCTGACCAGGGCCACGATCGAGGCCCGGGAGGTACGGCGGCCGGCGAGGGCCCGCACGGCCTCGCCGAAGGCGACGGCGACGTAGTACGCCCATGCCGCGGGGGCGCCACGCCGGCGCCGGAACAGCTCGACCTTGTTCACGGTCAGGAGCGCGGCGAGCATCGGGTTGGCACCGGAGTCCCCGCCGATGTGTTCGACCACCGCGGCCGGCTCGTACCACAGGGCCCAGCCGCGGTCCGCGGCGCGCAGGTCGTATTCGGTCTCCTCGCTGTACAGCAGGAAGGACTCGTCCCACGGGCCGATGTCGCGGATGGCATCCGCCGACATGAGCATGGCCGCGCCGGTGGCCCATACCACCGTGCCGGGCTGTTCGTACTCGCGCGGGTCGGTGACCAGTTCCCCGAGCTTCCCGATCCGGCCGGCGAGGTGTCCGCCCAGGACCGCCTCGGCCATCGCCCGGCCAACCGTCGGGGCGCGGCGCAGCGACGGCTGCAGCGTGCGTCTAGGACGGCCATGCCGGCGTTGATCGCTGCCGCGTACCCGGCGTTGCGGCCCAGTTGGACGGTCTGGATCGGCAGGTCCGTTGCCGCCTCGGCGATCGCCAGGCAGCCGTCCTTCGAGTCGTTGTCCGCGACCACCACGCTGACCAGGTCGACGCCGTCCGAGGTGAGCGAGCTCAGACAACCACCCAGTACCCGGGAGCTGTTGAAGGTGACGATGACCACGGCAACACGGGCCGCGTGATTGCCGGCCCGTGACGGTTCAGTGTTGTTGTTCACGCGTTACCCACGAATCCTCTTGACCGTACGCGCAGCGACGTGCCGTGCGCGAAGCGGTAGCGATGGAACGCCGTGGACCACCCGCCTGATCCATTCGGCGTCAACGTCGTGGCGCAGGCTGTTGCGTGCCTGCAGCCACGTACCGATGGAGACCCGGGAAACCGGCTCCCCGGTGATCTCGTTGAGTAACCGACTGGCTTCAACCAACTCCTCGTCCACCTGTTCCGGAGCCAGCCGCCGCCAGTCCCGGTGTGCCCAGCCGTGCGAGCCGATGGACATGCCGGCCCGACAGAGTTCCCGCACCCCGTCCTTGTCGAGCCTGCCCCGTTCACCGAGCAGCCCCGCCGGTACGAAGAACTGGGCCGTCAGCCCACGCTTCAGCAGCCGGGGAAGGGCGATTTCCACATCAGACGCATTTCCGTCGTCGAACGTCAGCTGGACATCGGGACGCCCCACGGCGGCATCGAGCACCTCCTCGAACTGCGCGATACTAATCCATGCCACGTCCTCTCCCGGATCCAGTTCGCGCACGGGAGTACCGATCCCATGCACCGTGATGTTGACGACCGATGTTGCGAGGAGCAGCCGCAAAGCACCCACCGTTCGTTTTATTCGACCGAAACACATGCCCGGCAATCGTCAGTCGCCACCATGCGGGCGGAACATCGGTAGATCGGGCGAACCAACTATCCGTCCGTCGACAGGCCGGCCGGGATTGCCGACATCAACAGGGGATCCGAGCGGGCACAGTGGTATCTACCGTGCGCCGGGCGCCCGGTGTCAGGATTCCGACTCCGTCAGGCCGTGCGGCCGTGCAGCATTTGTTCGGTGGCCGCCAGCCGGCGTTAGGCTGGCAGCCGGGGCGGGGCGCCCGGATCGACGAAGGGCTTGGCTTGCGTGACGACCGCTGACATCCGCACGGAGGATCTGGAACCGTCGCTGGTCTACGGCCGGACCTACGTCACCCGTCGCCGGGTAACGTACATCGACGCTGCTGCGCTGTTGAGCATCATGGTGATCCTGCTCACCATGATCCCGGCCCGTCTGATCCTTCCGGGCATGACCGATCTCGGGCGCCCCGGGCTGGTCGTCGGGTTCGTGCTTTTTCTCTGGTGGCTGCTGGCCCGGTTCAGTCCCCGTCTCGTGATGACCGGCCCGCAGCCGTTGCGCTGGGCGTTTTTCGGGTTCTTCATCACCCTGATCATTTCCTACGCGGTCGGGTTCATGCGCGGGCTCACTTCGATGGAAGCGGGCGGCGCGGACCGCACGATGCTGTTCTTCTGCGTGTTCGGCGGTGTGATGCTGACCGCCGCCGACGGTGTCCCGAACTGGTTGCGGATGCGGGGCGTGCTTAAGGTGCTGGTCGCCTGCTCGGCCATCGTGGCGGTGATCGGGTTGGTGGAGTACACGCTGCACATCGACCTCACCACTTACATGACGATTCCCGGCCTACAGGCCAAGGGTTGGACGCCGACCCTCGAGTCCCGCGGGGCCGGGGTCCGGGTGGCCAGCACCACCACGCACTACATCGAGCTGGCCGCGTTCCTTGCCACGACCCTTCCGTTCGCCGTCCATTTCGCCATGTTCAGCGAGCGTCCGCTGCGGCGCCGGCTGGCTCTGCTGGCCACCGTGCTCATCGGCGCCTGCATCGCGGCGACCATCTCCCGTACCGGGATGCTCGCCCTCGGCATCATGGTCGTCGTGCTCTTCCCGGTGTGGGGCTGGCGCATGCGGTACAACGTGGTGGCGGCCACCGTTCTCATGGTCGGCGCGCTGGGGGCGTCCAGCCCCGGACTCTTCCGGACGCTGTTGCATCTCTTCGACAACCCGTCGGCCAACCCCGCCTTCACCGTGCGCCAGGCCCGGTACCCGTTGGCCTTCCACTACATCGCCCAGCGCCCGTGGCTGGGCCGGGGGACCGGTACCTGGATCGCCCCGCAGTACCAGATCATGGACAACCAGTGGTTGGACACGCTCCTCAGTAACGGCGTGCTCGGCGTGGTGGCCCTAGCCGGGCTGCACATCACCGGGATCGTGCTCGCCGCGTTGGCCTGGCGGCGGTCCGCCACAACCGAGGATCGTCACCTGTGCGCGGCTCTCGTCTCCACCCAGGTGATGGCGCTCGCGGTGGCCGGAACGTTCGACTCGCTCAGCTTCCTGACGTATGCGACCACGCTGGCGCTTACCCTGGGACTGTGCGGCACCGTGTGGCGGTTGACGCACCCGGCGCGAACCGTCCGCACCTCCACGACCCGCTGGTTCGAAGCGTGACGCTCAGGCCTGGCCCAGCTCGACGGCCTCGCCACCGGGAACGCAGACCGCCTTCGCGCGGCGCTTGGGGCGGGTCGCGAGCAGCCGTACCATCGGGCGTTCCACGGCCTTGTGCAGTACCCACGCGGCGGCCAGCCCGACGACGAGCATGGCGCCGGTGAGCGCGAATCCTTGTGCGGTCGGCCACGTCCGGTGCCCGATGCCCTGGTCGATTCCCCGGATCACCAGCTGGTGCAGCAGATAGAAAGCGAAGCTGACCTCGCCGAGCAGGACCACCGGCGCGCTACGCCATGGCGTCCGCGCATGTGCGAGGTCGGCACTCGCCGTGGCGCCGATGAGAAGCGCGAACGGGATGACGGTCACGGCAACGAAGCCGAAGCGGGCGGGAAGGTACGGCGCGGCCGCGTACCCGGCGAGGACGAGCCCGGAGGGGAGCCAGAGTCCGGTGCGCACCCACCGGCCGGCCTGCACGATCCGGGCCACCACCATGCCCAGCACGAAGTCCAGCGCCCGCGTCACGGGGAACACCCACACGAACCAGTAGGCGACGTCGCCCGGCCGGCCCACAGCCGCGGTACCGGGATCCGCCGGACCAGCGGCAACAGGAACGGGAATGCGAGATAGAAGGCCAGCTCGCAGGAGAGCGACCAGGCCGGCGTGTTGACCGCGAAGTAGACGCGCTGGGTCGGGAACCACGCCTGTACCAGGAACAGGCTCGGTGCCGACGCCCAGACCGACAGGGCCTTGCCGGCGACGATCATTCCCGCGAGCGCGATGAACCAGGCGACCACGTGGTTCGGCACGATCCGGGCGGCGCGCCGGCGCCAGATGGCGCGTGCGGTGTCGCCCGGCCGGGCCGACCAGGTGAGCACGAAGCCCGAGAGGATGAAGAAGAACCCGACGCCGGCCGATCCGCCGGCGAATAACCGGTCGAACACGCGGTCGGCCGGTCCGTCGCCCAGGAAACCCTGAACGCGCACGTGGAAGCCGAACACGGTGAACGCGGCGATGAACCGCAGTCCGGTGAGGGAGGGCAGCCGGTCCCCACCCGGTAGCCGCACCCGGTTCATTCCAGAGCACCGGCCGGTTGGGTACCCCGTAACACCGTCCGCCACCGGCGCAGCTGGTCGAGCGGTACCGCCACCGGAATGTAAGCCAGCACGCCGGCGGTACCCGCGATGGCGAGTTGCACCATCGGGTACGGACCGGCCAGGCGCGCCACCACCACGGCCACGGTACCGGCGAGCACCGCGGCGAGCAGCGGGCGGACGAGGGCGGGTCCCACCGGCGCGAGGACGACCCCGACCCGGCGCAGCGCGATCGCGACAAGCGGGACCGCGACGAGGAACCCGATCGCGCTCTGGGCGATGGCGGCCCCACGGATGCCGTCCACCTCGGTCGCCCACCACAACGTCGGGATCAACGCCGCCGCCCAGCCCAGGTTCACCCACAGGGTGGCCCGGGTCGCGCCCGCGGCCATCGTCACCATCCGGACGAGGGTGAGCAGGACAAGGACGCGTAGCACCGGAGCCGCTGGCGCCCACGGCCCGCCGTACAGCAGCGCCACGAGCGGCACGGCGAGCACCGAGGTGAGCGCCACGATCGGTGCCACCACCGTGACCAGAAGCGGCATCGACCGCTGTACCCCGGCGGACAGCGCCTCGTCGTTGTGCTCGGAGAGCCGGGAGAAGCCGGCGACCGAGACGTACCGGATCGCCGTGCCGAGGATGGTCTGCGCCCAGCTGGACACGTTGAATGCGAGCAGGAAGAAGCCGAGCGCGGTCGCGCCGGTGATCCGGCCGATGACCGCGAACTGGATGTTCAGGACGACTGACTCGACGCCGAGGCTGGCCGCGAGTGGTACGCCGAAACGTATCAGCTTCCGGGCAATTACCTTGTCGAAGCCGATCCGTACCGGAACCCTGGCGAACGCGAACACCAGTACCCCGGTGACGAACGCGCCGCCCAACTGCCCCCAGGCGAAGCTGAACGGGCCGGCGCCTGCCACCGCGAGCCCGATGGCCACGATCGCGTTGACCGAAAGGCCGGCCGCGTTGGCCACGGTGAGCTTGCCCTGCTGGAACGTACGCATGAGAGTGCCACTGCGTACCGCCGTCAGGCCGTCGATGACGATGGTCAGCGCGAGCAGCCGGACCACCGGCGCCGCGGCCCGGTCACCGGCGGCGGCAGAGAATGCCGGTGCGGTCAGCCAGAAGAGACCGTAGATCGCCGAGGCGAAGATGGCGGCCATGGTCGCCGCGGTCGGTGCCATGTCCTCGAGCCGGCCGCGCCACTGCACGGTGGCCGCGATCAGCCCGACGTCGTTGATGTGCATGAGCACGGCCGTCGCGGCCAGCGCGATCGCGTACGTGCCGAAGTCAGCCGGGGCGAGCAACCGGGCCAGTACCAGGCCCATCGCGAACGAACCGACCTTCATGCCGAGCGTGCCGGACAGGCTCCAGCGCAGCCCTCGTCCGGCCTGACGCCCGATCGAGTCGGTGACCACGTCAGCGGCGGTCACTCGGCTGCTCTTGCCGGGGCCGCAGCCGCCACCCGCTCGTCGGCGAGCGGCGAGCCGTCCGGGTCGACCTTCTCGAGCCAGACCTCGCGCCAGTACGGGGTGATGGCGCGGGGGCAGTTCAGGTTGAACGCCCCCTCGCAGATGACGCCTTCGAGGACGATGCAGGGGTTGCGCATCCGCAGCATGCGACCGGTCCGCTCGTCGATGATGTGGTCGACCCGGCGGGCCACCCGCGCGGTCCGGCCACAGAACCGGGCCATCTCGGCGTCGAAGCCCATGCCGCGGTTGAGCAGGTCGGCGTTGAGGGTCGGCTCGACCTCCCT
>WNGG01019488.1_pt1 | contig 13360 bp, 11 predicted proteins | sample 5400661 | NCBI WGS metagenome assembly WNGG01 (sample SAMN13153372, study PRJNA577476) | soil metagenome | isolation source: 100 cm soil or saprolite under Garry oak tree replicate 1 | place: USA:California | collected 2016-06-15
AATTCGCGAGCGAAGCCGGATTGGGTCGCGCGTAATCATTCATAGCGGCGCTGTTATCGGAGCTGACGGCTTTGGTTTCGAAATGGTTGATGGCCGCCACCAAAAAATTCAGCAGCTCGGTAGGGTCCAAATCGACGACGATGTCGAGATCGGCGCGAACACTACGGTCGATCGCGCGCGATATGGCCGGACATGGATTCAAGAAGGCGTGAAGATCGATAATCTCGTGCAGATCGCGCACAACGTGGTGATCGGAAAAAATTCCGTGATCGTCGCGCAGACAGGCATCTCGGGCAGCACGCGTGTGGGCGAGCGCGTCATCATAGCGGGACAAGTGGGCGTTACCGGCCACATTGAAATTGCTGATGGCAGCATCATCGCGGGGATGAGCGGCGTTTCAAAGAGCATTCCGGGCGGCGTCTGGTTCGGTTATCCCGCTGTTCCGCTTGCACAAGCAAAACAGCAAATTGCCTGGGTTCACCGGCTCGGAAAACTCTTCGCGCGGGTCAAAGAGATTGAGAAGAAGTTGGGGTTGTAAAGGCGCGGTTTAGCCAAGGCCCCGTGGGCCGTCTCACAAACCGAAGGTTAACGCCAAACTGACCGGCCACAGGCGGTGGCTACAGAATTCCTACATCACTTTAGCGTCGGGCGTCAGCAATAAGTCCCCGCAACCCATCAGGCGAAATCGACTCAGCGCCACACGCATGCACGGTTTCAGCCTCCATTGAATCGGAGGTGGCAACCACCAGCTCGTACTGTTTGGCATACTTGCTCGCTAACCGTTCGATAATGGCATCGGCGGATTGCCCACTGCGCGAATAGAAAATCTGCACGTCCGCTGGGTCAGCAGTCGCCTCCACCCTTTTGCCTTTCCCATCAAAAACTGCGACGACGCGCACACCGGTCCAGTCCTGATAGTCGCGCAACTCCTTGATTAAGGCTTCGCGGGCCAGGGAGGAACGGCGCGCGTGAAGTTTACGCAGCTCTGGCCAGGCAAAAATAATACTGTGCCCGTCGACGATGAGGTAGCGTGTGCGCTCCGGCATACTGAGATTGTATATCTGCTCAACCGGATTGAATCTATGTCCCTTCGAATTGCTATCTCGCTTCAGTGACACCTTGCTTGATCGATGTGCTGTGAATATCGACGAGGCTGTAGGGTCCGCTGTCCTCAGCGGACGTTAAGCGGATTTGCTGAGGACAGCGAACGCTAAAAACCAAAACTATTCCGTGGAGTCAGGTTCTTTCTTGGACCGCTGCTTTGCTTGCGCTGGTCGGACCGTGCTGGCTCTCAGTGCAGCTTTTTTGCGTTGCAAATAAGCGCGTCGCTTTTTGCGCTTGGCTCGTGCGCGATGCTGTTGACCCATGCATGTTCTATCGATGAAACGCCGGAAAAACGCAATCCGCATTCGCGCTAATTTTCGGTCGCAACGCTCGCTTTTCTCCGGCTACGCTTTTCCGCGCCGCACTGGAAAACGTGATTGCATTTGTGGATCACTTCCTGTTAAAAAGGACGTTCATGGCGAACAGGGGATCGGCGTTCTTCACGGCCAAGCAGAGGACCGTGAGCGGGCTCGCCATTCTTTTTCTCCTGGTCGCGGCATTTTTCGGCTTTTTGAACAGCCAGAAAATGAAGGCGCTCCGCGCAAATACCGCGAATGCTATCGCGGCACGCGATGCAGCCGAGCGCCGTGAGGCGCACGAGAAATTGAATGCCGCAGCCGGTGGAACGACTGGAGCAGAAGAACACGCGACAAAAGTAGAAGCGGAACTGGCGCAGGTTCAGAAAGAAAAGGCCGATCTGCAAGCAAAGCTAGATGCCAACCAGCAGGAGATGGCATCTCTACAAAAACGTGTCGGAGAAGCGCCGAGTGCTGATTTGCAAGCGCAAGTCGATGATCTTCGGCGTCAACTCGATAGCGCGGAAAAGGAAAAAACTTTCCTCGCCCAAAAAATCCAGGATGCCCAGGAGCACGGGAGTCAGCCTAAGGAAACAAAAAAGCGGCGCGAAAACACCGTCGCCCATCGTGAAATCACCAGCGGTCGCACGGGTGTGCGCGGCACTGTGCTCGCATACAATCAGGCTTACAATTTCGTGGTGTTAAATCTCGGCGCTCGCAATGGAGTGGAGACCAACTCCGAAATGCTCGTGCTGCGCGACGGGACGCTGATTGGAAAAATTCGCATTTCTTCAGTTGAACCGGCGACCGCTATCGGCGATATCATCACCAACAGTTTGGAGCGCGGCGTCCAAGTACAATCTGGAGACACTGTGATTTATGCTGGCACAAGTCCATAAGCTTCGAAAAATCGTCGTCCCCGTTTTGTTGTGTGCATTCGTGGTCGCGATCACCTCATGCGCGACACAGAAGGAGACTGCTCTCGTCAAGGATCCAGACGATCACCACGACTCAGCAATCCCGTGGAACAAACAGGAATCATGGGAAAGGGGCGAGCAGTTCGCAGGGATGACCGACCGGCGCTAAGTGCAACGCCGGAGTAGCGGTGACTCAGCTCGTTCTCGTTAGGCCGCGCTCGAAATGCTCAGCGATGCATCTAACTCGCCCGGTCCGGGGCGCGACCTGTTATGCAGTGGGCCAAGCGCGTGTCTTCTCTGGTGCGTCCCGTGGTTTGCCTTCGCGGTCGGCTTTCGCGAACCGCCTGTCTGGAGAACGGTGCTGTGGACAACGTCGCTCACGTTCATGGGTCTAGTGTGTCTGCTCAATGCTTCCCGCTGCGGCCGCGTTCACTGTCGCTTCACAGGACCGTTTCTGATTCTCTGCGCTGTCGCCTCACTCGGATATGGGCTTGGGCTTCTGCCGCTTGGAGCGTCTGGATGGAAATGGATTGGCGCCGTAACAATTATTGGTGCGATTGCGCTCACTTGCATTCCAGAAGTCCTTTTTGGCCGCTATCGGCGAAGTGGAACAGACGTGGCCTAAGCAACGATGAAGCCAACCCAGTCACTTGGCTTACCTCTGTCTCGTTAGCTCGTTATCCGCTCACGACAGCGGACGCTACAGAATCAAATCCAGAAACCGGCTGGGATGACGGCGTTTTTCGGGATCACGACGATGCCGTCGCGGATGAAGTAGTTGTCTGCATCCAGGTTCGGCGGTTTGCCTTCGGGTGTGATTACAACGCCATCAGCGATGCGGACGTTCTTATCGATGATGGCGCGGTCGATCACGCAATTGCGTCCGATGCCCATACGCGGCTGCGATGAATCGGTTTGGTCCAGCTCAAAATAATCCGCGCCCATCACGATGCTGTTGCGGATGGTCGCGCCGCTTTGAATCACGCTGCGTATCCCGACCAGACTTCGCTCCAGATGCGCATCGGAGATGATGCAGCCATCTGAAACAATCGCCTGCCGCAGCGTGGCGCCGTTAATTTTGCTTCCCGGTAAAAAACGCGGATGCGTATAGACGGGAGAATCGGGCTCGAAGAAGCTATATTCCGGGACGACATCAGTGAGATCCAGGTTCGCCTCATAAAACGCGCGGATCGTTCCGATATCTTCCCAGTAACCTTTGAAGATAAACGCGCTGACATGCCGGTTTTTGATCGATGCCGGAATAATGTCTTTCCCAAAATCTACCAGTTGGTTGTGCAAAGATTCCATGAGCACGGAGCGGTTGAAAACATAAATGCCCATCGACGCCTGAAATAATTCCTCTTCCTCATCGGAACCGACGGCGCGAAGGAGCTCGCGGCTCATTTTCATTTCCTGCAAAGCAGATTCATCCGACGGTTTCTCGATGAACCCGGTGATCCGTCGATCGACATCGCTCTGCATAATGCCGAACTCGGAAACCTGATGTGGCTTGACCGGTTTCGTGGCCAGTGTGATGTCCGCACCCATTTGAATGTGCTGATGCAGCAGCGCCCGAAAATCCATTCGGTAAAGCTGATCGCCGCTTAAGATCAGGTAATAATCGTACGGCCGTTCCAGGAAGTAACGCATGTTCTGCCGAACCGCGTCGGCAGTTCCCTGATACCATTGCGAGCCGGCAGGCGTCTGTTGCGCCGCGAGAATGTCAATGAAGCTGCGCGAAAAATTGTCGAATTTGTAACTGTCCTGAATGTGCCGATGCAGCGACATGCTGTTGAACTGCGTAAGCACATAGATCGAGCGCAGCCCGGAGTTCAGGCAATTGCTGATTGGAATATCGACGATCCGATATTTCCCACCGAGCGGCACGGCAGGTTTGGCGCGATCCTTCGTCAACGGAAACAACCGCGTGCCGGCGCCACCGCCCATGACGATTGCAAGCGTTCGCTGAAGTGTGCCCGCCGGCAGTGCCCCATCGACTTTCGGAGCCGAACTTCTCGAAACCAAATCGCGCTGCGGCGGGGCTTTCACTGCGTCCAATCAAGCCCGAACGCTTTCAGGGTCAATGAGGCAACGAATCTTGCGAGTGTCGATGCGCGACATTACACTCGCAACATGTGTGGAATTGTTGGATACGTCGGACGCGCCAAGGCGACGCCGATTTTACTCGACGGACTGCGTCGCCTTGAATATCGAGGCTACGACTCAGCCGGCCTCGCTGTTATTGAGAGAGGACACCTCGAGACTCGCAAATGCGCAGGACGGATTGCGGCGCTCGCGAAATTAGTTCGGAAGCAACCGGTCGCGGGTTCGCTGGGAATCAGCCACACACGCTGGGCCACGCACGGCGGTGTGAACGACGAAAACGCGCATCCGCATTTCGACGCCACTGGCAAGCTGGCCCTTGTGCATAACGGAGTGATCGAAAACTATCAGGCACTGAAAGATGAACTCGTTCGCGACGGCGACACGAACTTTCGTTCCGAGACCGACACGGAAGTGCTCGCGCATCTGATCGGGAAATTGTACGACGACTCGTGTGCCAGCACGGTGGACGCTCCCGGGAAACGGGCGCGCCTGTTTGATGCTGTTCGCACGGCGCTTCGGCAAGTCATCGGCACATATGGCATCGCGGTGGTTCATGCGGATGTGCCGGATTTCATGATCGGCGCGCGCCGTGGAAGTCCTCTGGTGCTCGGCGTCGGCAACGGCGAAAATTTTCTGGCCAGTGATGTCAGCGCGATTGTCGCTTACACGCGGGACGCGGTTTATCTGAACGACTTCGATTTAGTGGCTGCGGGGCCGGACAAGTTCGAGATCAGTTCGCTTGCCGGAGACATCACCGAGCATCCCGTCAGCAAAGTCGAGTTCACAGCCGAAGACATTCGTAAGGGGGACTATCCGCACTACATGCTCAAGGAAATCTGTGAGCAACCAAATACCGTGCGCGACGCGATGCGTGGCCGTCTCAACCACGAGGAATGCACTGCGAAATTAGGCGGCTTGAACATGGCCCCGGCTGAACTGCGCGATGTCGGGCGCATCGTTCTCACCGGCTGCGGGACTGCGCTGCACGCCGGCAGAGTCGGCGAATATCTGCTCGAGCGGCTGGCGAACATCCCTACTGAAGTTGATTACTCGAGCGAGTTTCGCCACCGCAATACGCCCATGACTTCTGAGACGCTGGTCTTCGCGATCAGCCAGAGCGGCGAAACTGCGGATACCCTTGGGGCACTGCGTGAAAGCCGGCGCAAAGGCTTTCGAACGCTGGGAATTTGTAACAATGTCGCGAGCACAATTGCACGCGAAAGCGACGGCGGAGTTTACATGCACGCCGGGCCAGAGATCGGTGTGGCGGCCACGAAATCGTTCACGTCGCAGCTTGTGGTCCTCACGTTGCTCGGGCTCGTCTTCGGCCGGATGCGCAATCTTTCCGCGGCTGAAGGAAATCGCGTTATTGAAGCGCTGGAAGAATTGCCGCAGCAAATCGAAACGGTTTTGGATCTGAACGATCAGATCAAGGCAATTGCCAAGAGATACGCCCACGCCAACGGGTTTCTCTTCTTCGGCCGGCAGTTCAACTTTCCGATTGCGCTCGAAGGCGCGCTCAAGATGAAGGAGATCACTTATCTCTTTGCCGAGGGCCATCCAAGCGCAGAACTCAAGCACGGCATCATCGCGCTGATTCGTTCCGATCTGCCATCAGTCTTTATCGCGCCCGATGACTCGGTATTTCCAAAAAACCTGAACAACATCGAGCAAGTGAAGGCCCGCAAGGGTCCGATCATCGCCCTGACAAGCGGCAACTGCGCGAAGCATCTCAAAGAGATTGCCAACGAAATCGTCCTGCTACCGGAAGCGCCCGATTACGTCATGCCCATTCTCACGGTGATCCCGCTTCAGCTTCTCGCCTATCATCTGGCCGTCGAATTGGGCCGGGACGTCGATAAGCCGCGCAATCTCGCAAAGAGTGTAACCGTGGAATGATTCCGGAGCGGTCGCCGCGGCGACCATGATTCCGGAGCGGTCGCCGCGGCGACCATATTTCGGTTTCTTCGCCGAAATGCCCTTCGCTGGAAAAACCAGCGGTTTTAGGATAAACTGGCGCGCAGTTTTCTTCCCCAGCCTGTGCAACACAACGAACAATACGTACTCAAAGTGCTCGAAGACGTGGGAGTCGTCACGCGTCCCCAGATAGACAGCGCACGCTCCCGGTTAAATGGCGAACCGGGCGTGCTGGATATTCTTATCAACGATGGGGTTGTCTCGGAGGTAGACATCTCGCGCACGCTCGCTGCGCAAGCGCACATGGATTGGATCGACATCTCCTCCATGTTGATTCCGCCGCAAGTCATTAATCAGATCCGCGGAGAAGATGCACGCCGCTTCAAAGTGATTCCGGTCGCTTTCGGAGAAACGGGCCTGGTAGTGGCGGTGGGCAACCCGCTCGACATCGATACGATGGACAGCCTGAGCTTTCTTCTGCAACGCGAACTGGAACTGGTTTGCACCAGTCCCAGGAAAATTAACGAAGCGTTAATCAAATACTACGGCACGGCCGACGAAGCAGCGGACGTCCTGCAAAAGAAAATTGGAGAAGACGTTGACCTTGGCTTGGAATTTGGTGAAGGCGCGGAACCGGCCGCAGTCGATGAAGCAGACGCGCCGATTGTCCGGCTGGTATCCATGTTGCTGATCGAGGCGCACCGTGCCGGCGCCAGCGATATTCATCTGGAACCGCTGGACAAAAAATTTCGAGTCCGATTTCGGATCGACGGCGTGCTGCAGGAAATGCAAGCGCCGCCCAAGCGTCTGCAGTCAGCCATTGTGAGTCGCCTGAAAATCATGACTGGCTCGATGAGTATCGCAGAGAAACGTTTACCGCAGGATGGTCGCATCCAGGTGAAGATCAAAAAGAAACCCATCGATCTACGCGTCTCCACCATTCCCACCAATCACGGCGAGAGTGTCGTTATGCGTCTGCTCGATAAAGCCAGTCTGAAGCTCGGTTTGCCGGAGCTTGGTTTTCTTTCCGACGACCAGGAAACGTTCGAACGTCTGATCAAGCTGCCGGATGGAATTCTCCTCGTGACCGGGCCTACAGGCTCCGGCAAGACGACGACGCTTTACGCCTGCCTCCATTACATCAACAAACCAGACCGCAAGATCATTACTGTCGAGGAACCGATCGAGTATCAGATGGCCGGCATAAATCAGGTGCAGGTAAACCCCGAGATCGGCATGACGTTTCCGGCCGCTTTGCGTTCCATGCTGCGCCAGGCGCCGAACATCATCATGATCGGTGAAATTCGCGATCTTGAGACGGCAAGCATTGCTACAAACGCCAGCCTGACCGGCCACCTTGTGTTCAGTACGCTGCACACTAATGATGCGCCCTCTGCTGTTGCCCGACTAATTGACCTCGGCGTGCAGCCGTTTCTGGTCGCGTCTTCGGTACGTGCGGTCATAGCGCAAAGGCTCGTTCGCCGGCTGTGTAACAATTGCAAGCAACCGGGCGAACTCAGCGACACCGAGTTGCGGGCACTCCAAATCGAGCGCGGGCAAGTTTCTGAAGCGCAGGTAATGAAACCGGTCGGTTGCGAGCAGTGCCGTCAAATCGGTTACAAGGGTCGCATGGGCATCTTTGAAATTTTTGTGATCGACGATGAAGTGCGCCAAATGATCAACAAACGCACTTCGACTTTTATCCTCCGACAAAAGGCGCGCGAAGTGGGGATGCGGACATTGCGCGAAGACGGTGTGCGCAAGGTTCTGGCCGGCCTCACTTCTGCCGAAGAAGTGATCTCCATCACGGTGGGAGACGTGAGTTAAAGACTGCTTCAACCCTTCAACGCTTCAACGAAGATATGACGCACAAACAGCTTGCCGAATTTTTTGTCGAGCAGCGCGTACTTGAGCCTTCGCAGGCTGAGGACGTGTTGAACGAAGCAGAGTTGAACGGAAAGACGATTGCACAGGCAATGATGGATGGCGGCTTCATCGATGAAGCGGGATTCTATCAGACCATTGCGAACGGCCTGGTCACCGATTTCATCGATGTAACCGAACGCGACATCGCGCCGGAAATCCTGCATTTGATTCCCAGTGGACTCGCCCGGTTGCACGGCGCTCTGCCGATTGAAATGAGCGGCAGCACGCTGCGTGTAGCATTGGTGGATCCTTTCGATCTCCATACGGCTGAGGATCTTCGTTTCGCGCTCGGTAAAGACATCCAGGTCGTCGTTTCGCCGCCAGAGCAAATCGAAGAACTGATCAAGCAGTATTACGGCACGGATACAACGAGCATGGAGGACGTTCTCAAGCAGCTTGGCGAAGCTGGCGAGCTCCTGCAATTGAGAGAGACGGATGGCGATGCTGCTGTTGAAGCAGAGGCGAACACGACGCCGATCATCCGGTTTGTCGATCTCGTTCTCTATCACGCCATACAGGACCGCGCGAGCGACATCCATTTCGAGCCGTTCGAAAATGAATTCAAGATCCGCTACCGCGTCGATGGCGCGCTTTACGAAATGTCGCCGCCGCCGCGCCACCTTGCGCTGCCGGTCATTTCGCGCGTCAAAGTGATGGCAAACATGAATATCGCGGAACGACGGCTTCCGCAGGATGGTCGTATTCAGAAGAACATCGCCGGGCGCAATGTCGATCTTCGTGTTTCAACATTGCCGACTCAATATGGCGAGAGCCTGGTGCTGCGCGTGCTGGATCGCAGCATCGTCAATCTCGATCTCGAAGCGCTGGGCATGCCGGATTACATTTACCATTTTCTGCTCGAACTGATTGAACGGCCGAACGGAATCTTCATTGCCACTGGACCCACCGGCTCTGGAAAAACAACCACGCTTTACTCCTGCTTGCGCAGGATCAACACGATCGATTCGAAGCTGATTACGGTGGAGGAACCGGTCGAGTACGATTTGGAAGGAATCGTGCAGGTGCCTGTAAACGAAGGCATCGGCCTGACGTTTGCGCGAGCGTTGCGATCGTTTCTGCGTCAGGACCCGGATCGAATCATGGTAGGCGAGACACGCGACCTCGAGACCGCACAGATTGCGATTCAAGCGTCCCTTACCGGCCATCTTGTTTTTACGACGTTGCACACCAACGACGCGCCCGGGACGATCACGCGTTTGATCGATATGGGCGTGGAACCGTTCCTGATTTCCTCAACGCTCGAGGCCGTTCTCGGTCAACGATTATTGCGCAGCATCTGCCGGCAATGCCGCACGACGTATGAGCCGAGCGACACGTTCCTGGCGGAACTGGGGATTTCAAGGGCGGATATTGGCGACAAACAATTCTTTTACGGCAAAGGCTGCGACGCCTGCAACAATACGGGCTACAAAGGCCGAAAAGGAATTTACGAGCTTCTAAAGATTACTGATCCAGTGCGTGAATTGATTAATGAACGCGCGCCAACGGTCACAATAAGACAAAAAGCAATTGAGCTTGGAATGATCACGCTGCGCCAAGACGGCTTGCGCAGCATCTACGCCGGCGATACCACGATCGAGGAAGTGCTCAGGTATACTTGAGCGATGGCCGTAAATTACAAATGACGAATGAAGAATGCCGAAGGAATGACAGAATGACGAATGTCGAAAAAGCCGTGAGGGCTGGAGTTCGTTCTTTTGGCTTTGTCATTAATTCGTCATTCGTGCTTCGTCATTTCTTCCACATTCGTCATTTGAAGGATGCTCGACACGGCACCCCAACGTAACTAGAATAGGCTCTCATGCCACGTTTTAACTACGTAGCTCTTGATGCTCGCGGACAGGAAGCCACGGGCTTGGTTGAAGCCGCGTCCACGAACGCCGCAATTACGCAGTTGCGCCAGGCCGGCTATTTCCCCACGAGCGTGATCGAGGAGGCCATAATCGGTGCTGACGGTCAGGAGGCGCGGCGTCGCGCAGCAAAGATGGCGCGCACGACCAAACCGCGCGCGAAGAAGGGCATCGCTCTCTTCGAACGCAAGAAGGTTAGGTCTAAAGTTTTGATGATCTTCACTCGTCAATTGGCGACGCTGATTGACTCGGGCTTGCCGTTGCTAAGAAGCTTGAACGTCCTGGCGAAACAGGAGCGCGATAAGCTGATGAAAAAAACGATCATTAAAGTCGCAGACTCGGTGCAGAGCGGCAGCACCTTTTCCGACGCGCTGGCCCTGCACCCGCGAGTCTTTAACGACTTATACGTGAACATGGTTAAGGCCGGCGAAGTCGGTGGCGTACTTGAGCTTGTACTTACCCGGCTTTCGGAATTTCAAGAAAAGGCCGCCAAGATCAAAAACAAGATCATCGCAGCAATGGTCTATCCCGGGATCGTGATGACAATGGCCATAGGCATCATGACTTTTCTTCTCATCTTCATTGTGCCGAGGTTCGAAATGATTTTCCAGGACCTGCTCGGCGACAAACCGCTGCCGCCCGTGACCAGGTTTGTCATCGGCGTAAGTGGCTTCATGCAGCACAACGGTGTGATTATCTTTGGCGCGCTTGTGGCTGCGGTGACGCTTTACAAATTTGTTGGCCGCACACGTCGCGGCAGGCTCGCCATTGACAGGTTCAAGCTGCGCATGCCGCTTTTCGGCAACTTGAATCGCAAGACGGCGATCTCACGGTTTGCACGGACGCTTGGGACACTGGTCACAAGTGGTGTTCCGATTTTGCAGGCCTTAAACATCACTCGCGAAACTGCGGGCAACGCTGCCATCGCGCTCGCAATCGCACGCGTGCACGACAGCGTGAAGGAAGGCGAATCGATCGTGCAACCGCTGGAAGCCAGCAAACAGTTTCCACCGATGGTGGTCAGCATGGTCGACGTAGGCGAGGAAACCGGTAAGCTTCCGGAAATGCTCTTAAAGGTCGCCGACGTCTATGACGACGAGGTTGATAACGCGGTGGTAGCTCTGACCTCGGCGCTCGAACCCATCATGATTGTGTTCCTGGCGGTGGTTGTCGGCACGATCGTGCTCGCTCTCTTCACGCCGCTCATCAGCATTATCACCGGTCTCCAGCAGCAAACGTGACCGGCTTCGCCTAAATGACGAAGAAAGTTCTCCCCCGCAATTGTAGAGGCGTTTGTATCAAACGCCTGACCGATGCCTTCGGCGCTTGGCACAAGCGCCGCCACAACGCATTCACTCTCATCGAGCTGGTCGTTGTCACTGGCATTATCCTCATCCTAACCGGACTGGTTCTTAGCACAGTAGGTTACGCCCGAAAAAAAGGGGCCCGCGCCCGCGCCGAAACCGAAATCGCTGCCATGTCGGCCGCTCTGGAAAGCTACAAGGCGGATAATGCTGCTTATCCGAGAGATAATACGACAGACACCTTAGACCCGCGGCAGAACTTCGATGCCACGCAGGCGGTATATCAGAACGCGAGTCTCTATCTCTACAACGCGCTGTTTGGCGCGACAAATGGGAGTCGAACTCCGGACACGGGAAAAAGATCATATTTCACATTCAAGCCGAATCAGCTTAGTCCAAGCGATCAGGCTCAGCCGGTAGCCTTCATTCGTGATCCATTCGGCAACAGCTACGGTTATTCTACGATTCAAGCAACGACAGGGGACAGCACAAAGGGTTACAATCCGACTTTTGATCTCTGGAGCACGGCCGGAGTTGCACCATCGCCCACACCCGCTCCTCCTGCGACGCAACAGGATCTTTGGATCAAAAACTGGTAGGGCGCCTCTGGCTATTCGCAATCCCGCCACTTGTTGGGAGCACGAAAATAGCGACGCGAGGACGCGTGCGCACTCCGAAAGCTTCGCGAAACAGAAGAACGTGTTTTTTAGATTTCGCACGAAGTGCTTTGGAGTGCGATGCGTCTTCGCATCGCTTTCAACATCTCAAGAGCACAGCGCGGGTGAGCGTCTCGTACAAATCCGCGACCCGCAATTCCCTCGTCAGCCTTCGCTAGTGTGAACGACGACTTCGACCCGGCGATTAGCGTTTTGCTCTTCAATTGAGCCGTTGGCCGAGGCACGGAATTTTGTCGCGCCGTAACCATGCGTTTCGATTTGCGCCGGGTTAATGCGCATTACCTCCACAAGATATCGCTTCACGCTGTCGGCGCGGCGCTGGCTCAGATCCAGATTGTATTCAAACGTGCCGAAGGAATCCGTATAGCCTTCCACCCGGAACGTCGATTTCGGGTTGCGCTGAATGAGAGTGCCGAGCTTTTGCAGCTGATTAATCGCGCTGAATTGCAGCACGTCGCTGTCGTATTCAAAAAGCTGATCATCGGGCAGCCGCAATTTTGTGCCGGATCCGAGCGGGCCTTTTTGCGTCAGCAACTGATCCAAATCGCTAAAGCCGGGAGCGCGCCCTTTATTTGGGCCGGCGCTGTCGCCGGGCAGTTTGCTCGTGAATGTGTTTGGCCGCTTGATCGTCGTACTCGTGGCAAGCTCCGTTCCACTCAGAGCGGGCTGTGGACGCCCCGACGTCGAACTGTTGTTAAGCAAAGATTGTTCGCGCACCGCATTTGGATCGTTTGCGAGCGTCTGCGCAGTGGAGCGTTCGATTTCGTTCAGAATGGAACTGACTTCAGGTTGCTCGACCTTGGGTTGGTCAGGCAAAACGTCGCGCATGTCGTCCGGCAGCGCAGCGCTCGCCTGAATGTCCTGCAATAATTTATCAAATGATTTTTTGTCATCCGGCAATTGCACATCGGTATTGTCAGGGTTCGGTTTCGCCGCCGCATTTGTCTGATCGGCGCTGCTCTTGTCCAGATTCGAATCCGTGATGCTCCTGACCTTGAACGTAGGCGTCTGATCGCTTGGGGCGAACACCGCTTCCGTAGATGCGAACCGCGTCCGATAAAAATAAGCGCAGAGCGCGAAGTGTATTGCCAGCGAAACAACCAGGCCGAACCAGATCCAGCTGCGTTCTCTGCTGCCGGTGAGTAGACCTTCCGTCTCGAGCTGATCAAAGTCTTCGAACTCGGAGACCTTCATGTGAGTTCCAACATATCACATTTGGAGGCGTGAGCGACGGCTTGGTCA
>WNGG01006143.1_pt1 | contig 13353 bp, 13 predicted proteins | sample 5400661 | NCBI WGS metagenome assembly WNGG01 (sample SAMN13153372, study PRJNA577476) | soil metagenome | isolation source: 100 cm soil or saprolite under Garry oak tree replicate 1 | place: USA:California | collected 2016-06-15
GCGGCTGCGAACTCCCTGATTACCATGGAGGCCAATCTTCGTGTGCTCTTCAACGCCGCCTTCACGCCTGAAAAATACGCCGCGTTGTTGCATTGCGTAAACAAGACGGAAAAGTGGCCGGCTGATTTTCGCATTTCCGAGACACCGATCTTTCTCACGCGCGAATTTACGGATGAAGTGGTGCGCGCAGCGCATGAGATTGTCGATCTTACCCGCACCCCAGAATTCGCGCGCTATGCGGCGAACGCGATTCCCGAAGGATTGGAAGTTCCCAATGAATCGCCGCATCCGAATTTTCTCGTGGTCGATTTCGCGATTTGCACGGAAGGCGATCGGCTCGTCCCAAAGCTGATCGAGCTGCAAGCGTTCCCGAGCCTGTTCGGATTTCAGTTGCTGCTGCTGCATTGTATGCGCAAGGCGTACCCAGCGATTCCACGGAACTGGACGTCATCGTTCGGCGGAATCAAAGACGAGGCATATATCGAGCTTTTGCGCCGGACGATCCTAGCCAGTACAGATCCGGAAAATGTGATCCTGCTGGAGATCGAGCCAGAAAAACAAAAAACACGGATCGATTTCACCGCCACGGAAACATTGCTCGGTATTCGCCCGGTTTGCGTGACAAAAATAAAAAAACGTGGCCGCCAATTATTTTACGACCGCGATGGGCGCGAAGTGCGGATCGAGCGGATTTATAATCGGGTAATCTTCGACGAACTGATTGGCCGACCCGATCTGAATCTGCCGTTTCGGTTTCAAGAGGATCTCGATGTCACATGGGTCGGCCACCCGAATTGGTATTTTCGGATCAGCAAGCATTCGCTGCCATTTTTGAAAACGGAGCACACAGCTCCAGCCTTTTTCGCCGATGAATTTTCCGCTGACGAAAACATCGACAATTATGTTTTGAAGCCGCTCTACTCATTCGCCGGGCATGGTGTGGAAATGGAACCGACGCGCGAGAAAATTTCTGCGCTCAAAAATCCGCACGAATGGATTCTGCAGAGAAAAGTCGATTACGCCGCGTTCGTGCCGACGCTCGATGGTCAGAAATCGAAGGCCGAAATCCGGATGATGTTTGTCTGGCCGGACGAGGACCGCGATCCCACTCTCGTGAACAATCTTGTCCGAATGAGCCAGGGCAAAATGATGGGCGTCGATTTCAACGTCGATAGGATGTGGGTCGGCGCGAGTATCGCGCTGCACGAAGGGTGAACCGCGGGCTGCATGGGGCGCATGCGCAGTCAGGACATCGCTGCCTCCCGCCCTTGCCAACGCTATAACGTGGCAAGCAGCCGTCAGATGTCAGCTGATATGAAAGCGCCTCATCAATTCTTCCCGGGCTTCCATGGCAAGTTTTGGGCTTAGACGGCTGAGCATTTTTTCGCGGCGGTCAGGGTCCATGGCTGCCAGTTCGCGCACGATTTTGTCGCGCGTTTTCCATTTCGAATAACGACTCCAGCCGATGCCGATCGCAAGCAGCGCGGATATTGTCCAAACGGTGATGTCAGTTCCGGTGATCATCAGTCGATACAGAATAAAATTGAAAACTGCAAATTGGGAAGCAGAAGAAGAGCCGGGATTTGGAGCATCATAGGGCAGAGGTCAATGGCCCGGGGTTGCGGTGACGGTTGCATCGTGTGATCACGGAATATGTATACAGTCGAGCTTGATCGATCGAAACAGCTCCTGGTGATCAGTGCTGCGCAGCGAGTGACGGCAGAGCAGGCGAAGCAGGCCGCCCAGCAGGTACGCGAGCTATTACAAGACGTAGCGCCCGGCCTGCGTGTCCTGGCGGATTTCCGGTGGCTGGAGTCGATGGATTCCGGCACGGCGCGTCATGTCGCTGACATGATGGATGTTCTCACCGAGAAACAGGCCGCTTCCGTGACAAGAGTGATCCCTGATCCGCATAAAGACATCGGTCTCAATATTCTTTCGCAATTCCACTACGGCCCCGAAATTCAAATAGCCACATTCGAAACGCTCGCTGATGCGCTCCAAAGCCTGGCGCACGGATGAAATCAGAGGTCGGAGGTTAGCAAGTTAACTATCGCACCCGAGAATAAAGGCAGAAAGCAGCGAAATTACACAGCGGCGCTGGAGATCCGCTTCAGCGCCGCTGTTTTGTTAATTTTACAATCACGAGCGATTTTCGCCTATGATTGCCGTGAGCGGCATCATGTTAGCAGATGACTATTCCTCTGGCTGGCTCGGCGAGGTTGATTCCTTTTCCCGAGCGCGTTCGGATCGCTGCTTTGTTGTCTTCACGTGTTTGGACTTTTTCGCCTTCTTCGGAGTCGTAGCTTCCTCGGTCTCGTTCGAGAACTTTGTTCTATTCTGTTCGGCATTGGTGCGGCCGGGCAGCGAACTATTGTATCCCTGCGGGCTCATTTGGTTCAAGCCAGGATTATTTGTCGGGCCGTATCCTTGGGGCCCGCCGGTTTGACCGCCGCTGCGGCCCTGGCCCATAACGCCTATAGCCAGAGCTAAAAAACCCGATGCGACGGCAACTGCCACTTTCGTTTCAATAGATGTTTTCATAAGTCCTTCCCTTGATGATTTCCCTTTCTTTTCTGATTTTGTTATGACCCTCGCCGATCGATTACTTGTTCCTGCCGTGCCCTGCCTTGTTTTGAAGGTCGGAGGGCTGCTGGGTCGCAGAACCAAGCACATCGATCTCCTGGGAAACGAAGGTCGCTTGTTATTGGTTCGAATTTTAGTGTGACGGTGGATGCCAGGCACTAGGTGACATCGGGGGACTTTGCAGAGACGCCGCCCTGTTCCATCTGCATAACGCTGCGGCGGATGGAGGTTTGGGTCTGGCGAATCATTTGTCGAAGGGAAACCCGGTTGGTAAAGAATATTTTATTTGCTTGCTATCGAGCGCGCGGCACGAGCATTCTGCGGTCCTTAACCGTATCTAAATATATGAAAAAACCCGTGTTATCTTTAATCACCGTCTTAATCGGCATCGCGTTTATCGCTTCTTGCGCACCACAGCAGGGGGGAACGACTGCGACTTCGACCACAGCGGCAGCCACCAAATCTCCATCGCCGTCGCCGACCCACAAGAAGAAAGCCACGACCAAGAAGAAGAAGGCCCCTGAGACCGAGGCATCGCCTTCTCCTGCAGAAGGAGCTGCTTCACCTTCGCCAACACCGTAGGAGAGACGTTCGAAAGCGGAGTTCCCCACGGCGAATCCGTCTTTTCGCGGATTACAAGGGTAGAGGGGAGAAAGCGGAGTTCAGGCAATTTGCGATCAATTGACCGTCCGGGTCAGTTGAAGAGCAGTGGTATGCTTACGCCCTGGCGCAGGCGGTCTTGAGCGTCGCGGTTCTCGCGTTAGAGTCTAATCGGGATGTTGGAAACCATTCTCGGGTGTCTCAAATGGGGGGCTGTGGGCTTCATCGTGGCTTTTTTCCTGATGAAGCTGTACGAGGCCAGTCATATTCACGACGATATTCCCAAGCCTGCGTTCAAAATACGCCAGTCGAAACGCGCAGCGCTCGTGCTATCCACGTTCGCGGCGATGTTGTCGGCATTAGTGTGGCTTTTGGTGCAGAAATGGGACTGATCTCGTTCTCGCGCCAAAACATTGAATGGTTAAATCGTTGAGACGCGATGCGACCAACGAAACGCTGACGGCACTCGTGAAATTCCGAGGCGTGCCCATAGTCCGTCATCCGGTTTATCCCATATAGAATCCGCCGTTTACGTTCAAAACATGGCCAGTGATGTACGAAGCCATGGGCGAAGCGAGGAACAACGCAGCGTTTACAATTTCGTTTACGTCGCCGAGACGACCGAGCGGAATTTGCCTGATGAAATTCTGCACCACGTCTTCAGGCATTCCTTTGCTCATGCCAACGTCGATGAAGCCGGGTGCGATCGCGTTTACGATGATGCCCTGACGCGCAAACTCGCGCGCGGAAACTTTTGTGAGCGCGATGATTGCCGCTTTGCTTGACGAATAGTTTGCCTGGCCGAAGAGCCCCATCTGTCCGCTGACTGAGGACAGATTCACGATTCGCCCGCCGCTGCGCAGAACGGGTGCAGCTTTTTGCGTAACGTTGAATGTGCCGATGAGGTTCACCCGCACCACGCTTTCGAACTCATCCATCGACATTTTCTTAATCGTGCGATCGTGAATGATGCCCGAGTTGTTCACGAGAATATCGAGGCCGTCATACCGATCTTGTATTTGCTTCATCATTGATTCGACTTCGTCCGGCTGTGTTACGTCGCACTCGATCACGAGTGGATCCCTCAATTCGTTCGCTACGTTTTCCGCGTCGCTTTTGTTTTGTCCCGCTGGGTCGACAACGTAATTCACGACACACTGAGCGCTGCGTTTACCGAACGCCTTGATCATCTCCGCCCCAATTCCGCGCGAGCTACCGGTAACCAGGACGACTTTTCCGGAAAAATCGAAAGGGTCCTTCATTTATGATTCAGCCAATTGTTCTTTCGAAAAACGGCGGACCACCAGCGCGATCGGCAGCCCGATCAAAACAATGTGAATGATCACAGCCGTGACGTCTCTCGAGATCGAATGGCGTGCGTTCGGGAACGCGAGCGGCACGACCATCCAATACATGAAAATGTAAACCGCGATTCCGTAAAGCAATCCCGACACAACGGCGTGCTGTGTCAGAGAACTGAATTTCCGGCTGGCGGCATAAAACACGGCCGCCGCTGTAAACGCGATCAGGAAGTGAATGGCGAGACCCAACCCCGCCGTCGTCATTCCTCCTTCGAACGATCGCTGCCCGAGCAAACCGCTCGCGATCCCCTGCAACATTCGAATGGATCCCGTGCCTTTGATCCCCGCGATCACAAACGCGGAGGTGATATCGAGGATTCCGGCGATCAAACCAGCCGATGCGATTGTAGGAAGAACCCGCGATCTTTTCATCGAAGTCGCTACTAGGCTAGAATGCCGTTGCCCGTCAAATGATTACCATTAGACTTTTCGCCTGATGGCTGCGCCAATTCGCATTCTCACCGCCGTTCCGATCTGCGACGGGCATGACAGCGCGATCAACACAATCAATCTCGAGTTCATCCGGCATGGGATCGAAGTCATTTATCTCGGTTACCATCGCTCGGTCGGCGACATCGTTCGCGCTGCGATCCAGGAGGATGTGCGCGCCATCGGCATTTCCAGTTATAACGGCGGGCACGTCGAGTTTTTTGCCGAAGTAGTGAGCCAACTGCGCAAACGCGGCGCGGATTACATCAAAGTTTTCGGCGGCGGCGGCGGCACAATCACGCATGACGATGCCGCGGCTATGAAACGCAAAGGCGTGGACAGGATTTTCTTTGCCGGCACGTCGCTCATGGAAATGACCGATTATGTGCGCAAACACTACGGAAAACCACGCAAACGCACAGCCCCGAAGTCGTCCGACATCCAATTGGCAAGGAAACTCACCGAGATAGAAGAGGCGTACGCAAAAGGAAAACGCCGACCGGCGAAGCAAATCCGAAACCCGCAACCCGCAATCCGCAATTCAAACGTTATTGGGTTCACCGGACCGGGCGGCGCGGGAAAGACAACGCTGATTGATGAATTGGTGCTGCGTTTTTTGAGTCACGATCCAAAGGGACGTATCGCCATTTTGTCGCATGATCCCAGCGTGGTTGGACAGGGTGCGCTCCTGGGCGATCGCGCCACCATGATTAACTCGCAGGACGATCGCGTGTTCATGCGCAGCATGGCGACGCGCGGACAAGCCGGCGGGCTTTCGCCCGCGACGCATGATTGCCTCGCCATGCTTGCGCAATCCAATTTCGATTACGTCATTATCGAAACGGTCGGCACCGGACAGGAGGCAATGCCGTTTCAGCAAAATGGGATTGTGGATGAAACCGTGCTCGTGATGAACCCTGATTACGGTAGCCGGTTGCAGTTGCAAAAGATCGTTATGCTCGACCTCGCCGACATCGTGGTGGTGAACAAGAGCGATCTCCAGCGGGCGCGCACTGCGCACACGGAGATTGAACAGCGCCTCGGGCAAAATCGGCGTGGGCAGCGGCTCATCGACACCGTCGCAAAACGGCATCGTGACCCTGGCGTGGATCAATTGTTTGCATTAATTGCGGGAAATTTGTCCCGGCGAGCCGGGATGACCGCCGATTTGTCATGTTGAGCGGAGTCGAAACATCTCTAACTGTTAAATAATGACAGAAATGGAAGAAGACTTATGAGCAAACTAGGACAAGTCGTTGAAGCGGTTGAGAAGTACAACGGGTTCGTTCTCAATCAGGTGAAGCGGGCGCGGTCGAATGAAAAATTCGGGCGCGAACTGACTGATCGTTGGGATGAAACCAAAGCGAAAACGCCAGTGACGCATACGCCGACCGGCTTGCCATTGCCACGCCTCGCGTTGCCGGAGATCGATGAACCGGGCGAGATCGCCCGTTATCTCTTCGGCGAAGGGTTGCCTGGTGAGTTTCCATTTCTGAACGGCGCGTATCGCGAGATGTATTTGGAGCCGGTTCGCGAAATTGAAACAGGAAGCTACGGAAAAAAAACGTCGGGCGACGGCGCGAAGGAAAAAGCGAGCGGGAATGGCGCACAAGCGCTAGAGGAGCCGACGCGCTTGTTCTCCGGGTTGATGCTGGCTGAAGATACTAACGAGCGTTTCCATTATTTGACACAACATCAGCGCACGCATCGGCTTAGCACTGCGTTTGATGGCCCAACCCTTTATGGCATCGACAGCGACGCGGACGGAGTCTTCGGGAAAATCGGCGAAGGCGGTGTCGCGATCGACACGGTTGAAGACATGGTGCGGCTGTACGATCGATTTGATCTTGGCTCGCCGATTTTTTCCGCGTCGATGACGATTAGCGGCCCAGCGCCGATCATTATGGCAATGTATATCGCGGCTGCGAAACGGCGTTTTGATTCGAAAGTTGTTCCGAAACTGCGCGGCACAATTCAGGCCGACATTTTCAAGGAAGTCCAGGCGCAAAACGAAACGATTTTTCCGATCGAAGCATCGCTGCGTTTTCTCACCGACATGGTGGAATTTACGACGCGGGAAATGCCGCGCTGGTATCCAATCTCGATCAGCGGATATCACATCGGCGAAGCCGGTTCGACGCCAGTGCAGCAGGCAGCCTACACGCTCTCGAATGGATTCGCCTACGCGGAAATGTTCTCCGCGCGCGGCATCCCGGTCGATCAATTCGGCCCGCGTCTCTCATTCTTTCTCGATTGCGGGCTGGACGCCGAATACATCGCGCTCGCGCGCGTGTCGCGCAGGATTTGGGCGATCGGTATGCGCGACGCGTTTGGCGCGGGACCGCGCGCGCAGCTTTTCAAATTGCACACGCAGACGAGCGGCCGGTCGCTCATCGCGGCGGAATTCAAAAATAATCTCACCCGCACTGCGGCGGAGTTGATGCTCGCTTACATGAACGCGACGAACTCCTGTCACTCAAACAGCGCCGACGAACCGTTCACGACGCCGAGCGAGGAGTGGATTCGGCTCGCCGCGCATGGCCAGGCGATCCTGCTGGAGGAATCAGGCATTTTTAAACATACCATGAATATGTTGAGCGGTTCGCCCGGTATGAAAGCAGTGGAGCGCGCAGTCGAGATCGCGATTCTTGATGAGTTCCGCGAGATCGAGCGACTCGGTGGCGTGCTCGCCGCGGTGGAAGACCGTTATCAACGCAGCCAGATCCAAAGCGCCGCGCATCGTTACGAACAACAAATTTACGAAGGCACTCGGCCAATCATCGGTCTTAATCGTTACCGCAACGGCAGTGACGACATTCCGGAAGTGAAACTTGCGCGCACGCCGCGGAAGAAGCAGCAACTTCAAGTCGATCGGCTGGCGAAATTCAAAAAGAAGAATGCCGAGAAAGCGAAACGCGCGCTCGATAAACTCGCCGATGTTGTGGAGCGCGGTGAGAATTGTTTCCCAACCTTGCTCGAAGCCGTCGAGGTTTGTTCGTTAGGCCAAATCACTGGCCGCTTGCAGGAAGTGGTCGGCCGGTTCCGCCCGATGGTGTGACCGAGGTCAGCCATCCTGGCTGACTCGGCGGCCAAGCTTCCAACTTGGCCGGTACATCTACAGCCTCGAAGGCCGCCGGCCGGGTCAGGCTTGGAGCCTGACTCCCGCCGCTACTTTTTCCAAACGCGCTTTAGCCGCAACTTCTGCCCGTAAAACTCGAGACAGCTCGAATCGGACACGTGCTTCGTCTTGAAGGACACCATGATGCCCTCGCCGGCAAGGGCGATTCTTCCAGTGCCGGCGTTCTTGCTGCTGTCCTTAAACTTGAACTCGACTGTGCCCTTGTTAGTCACTTTGCCGGTGCCATCGGCCTCCGGCGCGGCGCCGTGGCCGTCGTTGTAACCTGCGCTGAACCAGACCCACACCGTGTCTCCACTTTGCTGGAGGCTCATTTGAAACACGGCTTGACCGTTTAGAAAATTCTTGTCGGCGTATTCACCGGAAAAATTTTCTCCGGCGGAGAGTGCATCGAATGTAGCTGCGAGTAGGACAATTGAAACGAATGATGCGACGCAGCGCGTGTTCATGCGCACAGAATAGCGACTCGGATAAAACGCGGCAAGCTCATAGGAGGTCGGCCATCTTGGCTGACTCGGCTGCCAAGCTTCCAGCTTGGCGTTTTGATTCGACAGCCTGGCAGGCTGCCGGCCGGATCAGGCTGGAAGCCTAACCTCCGAGGCAAGGCGCTTAATTTCTTCCAATGACGCCGGATTCTCCAACGCCGATGTGTCGCCGAGCTTTTCGCCGATGTATGCCGCGCGGACAATTCGTCGCATGACTTTTGCGTTTCGTGTTTTCGGGATGTCGGCGACGAACACGACATCTTTCGGCGCGAGCGCTTTGCCGAGGTCGCGCGCGACATTTCCTTTCAATTCAGCGGCAAGATTGACATCTCCGTTTACGCCTTTCCTCAAAACGCAGAAACAAACGAGCGCTTCGCCTTTGACCGGATCGGGCACGCCAACCGCCGCCGCTTCGCTGACTTGCGGATGCGCGACGAGAATTGCTTCCACTTCCGCCGGGCCGACGCGTTTGCCTGCAATTTTAATGGTGTCGTCGCTGCGCCCCAGGATGTACCAAAGGCCATCGTCATCGACTGCGGCCCAATCGCCGTGCACCCACACGTCCGGCCACCGCGACCAATAACTCTCGATGTAACGTTGCGGATCACGCCAGAAGCCGCGTGTCATCCCGATCCACGGTTCACGAATGACGAGCTCGCCAACTCTGCCACGAACTGATTTTCCATTTTCATCAACAACGTCCGCCACCATCCCCGGAAGCGGTCCCGAAAAGGCGCATGGTTTCATGGGCGTAAGAACGTTTCCCATGACGATTCCGCCGGAAATTTCCGTGCCGCCGGAATAATTAATGATCGGAAGTTTTCCGCGCCCGACGTTTTGAAAAAGCCACGTCCATGGATCGGGATTCCACGGTTCACCGGTGGACGCGAACTTGCGCAACGATGAAAGATCATGTTGATGCACAATCTCGTCGCCGTGCCGCCGCAGCGCGCGAATCAAAGTCGGAGAGACGCCAAGCGCCGTCACCTTGTGGCGATCCACCAATGACCAGACGCGTTCCGGTCCCGGAAAATCGGGCGCGCCGTCGTAAAGCATCATGGTGGCGCCGAGGATGAGCGTGCCGAAAACCTCCCACGGTCCCATCATCCAGCCCATGTCGGTCATCCAGAAAAGTGTTTCGTCGGGGTGAAGGTCGAGACCGTACCACATGTCTTGGGCGGCTTTGATTGGAAACCCGCAGTGCGTGTGCACTGCGCCTTTCGGCTTCCCAGTCGTACCCGACGTATAGATGATCATCATCGGATCTTCCGCGCTCGTGCGCTCCGTCGGCTCTTCGTCAAATGAGGAATTCAGTCCTCTCGGCGGCGAGCTCGCCTTCAGATTTTCGAGCAGCCACTCGCCGGCTTGATTCAACACCAGCAGGTATTGCAGCGTTGGAATTTGCGACCCCGCTTCGTCTGCAATCGGTTTCATCGCGCAAAATTTCCCGCGCCGATAAGTCCCAGCTGCGGTAAAAAGCGCTTTCGCGTCGGCGTCTTTTAATCGCGAAACAATCGCGGACGCGCCGAATCCGGAGAAGAGCGGCAGGAAAATTCCGCCGATTTTAATACTTGCGAGCATGGCGACGACAATCTCAGGCACCATTGGCATGAAGACGCCGATGGCATCACCGTTGCCGAGGCCAAGCCCGCGTAACGCCGCGGCCATTCTGTCAACCTGCTCGCGCAGCTCCTTGTACGTCAACGTGCGGATCGTTCCATCTTCGATTTCAGATTTGATTGCAATTTTCTTGTCCGTCTGCGTGCCGGTGTATTTATCGAGCATGTTGTGGACGATGTTCATTTCGCCATCCACGCACCAACGCGCCCATGGTTTGCCGCCGTTAAGATCGACCACACGCGCGTACGGTTTGTAAAACCGAATATCGAGATCGCGGAGAATCGTGTCCCAGAACCAGGCAATGTCGGCTGTCGATCGTCGCATCAGTTCCCCATAGGAACCGAGCGCGTGTTTCTCGATGAAGCGCTGCAAATTGGATTGCGCGATGAGCTCCGGCGTCGGGTGCCAGACAAATTCTCCGCCAAATTGGAATTCGCTCACGCGTCTATTTTCCTGTCAATCCGAACGAAGTCGAGGAATCCCGTTGTGAAAATTTTCGGTAACGCCACGCGATTCTTCGACTCCGCTACGCTGCGCTCAGAATGAGAGGAGTCGGTTGCCGATGTGAAATTCGTCGGCAGATTGCAGCTTCGATTTTGTAATGATTACAACACTCGCTCATCGACTGGCCGACTACGCTTGCGCGCTGCGCTTTGAAGATTTGTCACCGGCTGTCGTGCACGAAGTGAAGCGGCGCGTCATCGATTCATTTGGCTGCGCGCTGGGCGCGTGGGATGAGGAGCCGTGCGTGATCGCGCGCAAAGTTGCATCGGAATTTTCGGCGACAAATGGATCGACAATTATAGGCACGGATCACAAAGCGCCGCCGGACTGGACCGCTTTCGCCAACGGCTGTTGCATACGCTACTTTGATTACAACGACACTTATTTGTCGAAAGAACCGGCGCATCCCAGCGATAATATTTCCGCTGCATTGGCGGTTGCGGAAAGCGTTGACGCGACTGGATCGGAATTGATCACGGCGATTGCGCTGGCCTATGAAGTGCAATGCCGCTTCTGCGATGCGGCGAGTATTCGTGCCCGTGGATGGGACCACGTGACTTACGGCACGTTTTCAACTGCACTGGCGTGCGCCCGTTTGATGAAGCTTAGTCCCGAAAAGACGCGTCATGCGACGAACATTGCAGGTGTGGCGGGCGCGGCGATGCGTCAGGCGCGCGTAGGCGAGCTCTCACATTGGAAGGGTGTGGCTTTTGCAACTGCTGCCCGGCACGGAGTTTTCTCCGCGCTGCTCGCGCGTGCCGGAATGACCGGGCCCGGACCAATTTTCGAAGGGCAAATGGGTTTCGAGAAGCAGCTTGGAGTTTCGTTAGGCAATGTCGGAGAAAAATTCGCAGTTCCGTTTCCCAAAACGGAGGACGGCCCGGCCGCAATGATCTTGAACACGAGCATCAAATATTGGCCAGCCGAATATCACAGCCAAAGCGCGATCGAAGCAGCGTTGTCGTTGCGAAGACAAATCGATCAGCTGGCGGAGGTAAAATCGGTAACGATCGAAAGTCACGACGCGGCGGTCGATATCATTGGGAGCGAGCCAGAGAAATGGCGGCCCGCGACCCGCGAGACAGCAGACCACAGTTTGCCGTACATCACGACGATTGCGCTGATCGATGGAGAGATCACAAACAAACAATTCGAGCCGGAGCGTTTCAAGGACCCCGAGGTGTGGAAATTTTTGGAGAACGTGAAGGTGGAACGCAATGCGAAACTGAGCGCGATCTACCCAGGGGCGGTTGCGAACATCGTTCATGTCGATCTTGCCGGCGGCCGGCGCCTGACCAAACGCGTCGATTATCCGCTTGGGCACGCGAAGAACCCGCTGAACGATTCCCAGGTCGAAGGAAAATTCTTTGCGTTGGTTGAGCCGGTGATTGACGAAAAGCGAGCGAAGAGGATTATCGATCTTATTTGGAAGCTCGACGAAGCGCCGAGCGTCGATGACCTGGTGAAGGCGTTGGAAATGCCGAAGTAAAGAGATCGATTAGGATCACGAGCGCGGACGGGAGCACGAATGCCACAGACTAAATCGAGCAGACTGCGGGAGCTTATCGCGCGAGGTTGCGTCCTGATGCCGGGCGTGCCAAACGCGGCGATGGCGCGACAAGTTGAGCAAGTCGGTTTCGGCGCGGTTTATGTTAGCGGCGCGGGAATGGCGAATGCGACCGCGGGCGTGCCCGACATCGGTTTGCTCACGCTCACGGAAGTGGCTCAGCTGGCCGGGTACATTGCCAAAGCTGTAAAGATTCCCGCGATTGTCGACGCCGATACAGGCTTCGGCGGCTCGGAGAACGTGGCGAGAACGATTCATGAACTCGAGCGCGCCGGATTAGCCGGTTGTCACATCGAGGATCAGGAATTTCCGAAGCGGTGCGGACATCTCGCTGGAAAATCGATTATCGACCTGGAAGAAATGGTCGAGAGGATCAAAGCGGCGGTAGCAGCGCGGCATGATCCCGATTTCATGATCGTTGCACGGACCGATGCGCGGGCGGTGGAGGATTTCGACCGGACAGTCGATCGCGCGCAAAATTATCTGGCAGCCGGTGCGGACGCCATTTTTCCCGAAGCTCTGCAAAGCGCGGAGGAATTCCGCGATTTCGCAAATGAAATTGACCTCCCGTTGCTCGCAAACATGACGGAGTTTGGAAAAAGTCCGCTGCTCTCGTTCGAGGAACTTTCCGACTTTGGCTATCGCATGGTGATTTTCCCGATGAGCGCGTTTCGCGTGGCGATGAAAGCAAGCGAAGAATTTCTGTGCGCTCTAAAAAAGAACGGCGGGCAGTCGGACTGGCTCGAGAAGATGCAAACGCGCGAGGAACTTTACGAGCTGCTCAATTATGATCCAAATGCGGCGAGCTGGCGAGGTTTTAGCGACCGCTGATTTGTCGACATGCATATCGCTGTTAAGGTGAACGAAACAAGATGAGCACTGAAACTATACCAGAGTACAGTCCCGGCCTGGCCGGCGTGATCGCAGGCGAAACGGCGATCTGCTGGGTCGATCCGAATGCCGGGCTGATGTATCGCGGCTACGACATTCATGAGATGGCGCAGAAAGCAAGTTATGAGGAGGTCGCTTACCTTCTGCTGAAGGGTGAGCTGCCCAATGGCCAAC
>WNGG01006148.1_pt1 | contig 13350 bp, 8 predicted proteins | sample 5400661 | NCBI WGS metagenome assembly WNGG01 (sample SAMN13153372, study PRJNA577476) | soil metagenome | isolation source: 100 cm soil or saprolite under Garry oak tree replicate 1 | place: USA:California | collected 2016-06-15
CATTGCCACCTAACGTTGGAGCTGTGCTGGTGATCATTCCCCCGGTACTCTCGTTTACTGCGTTTGATGGTGGGGCTAATCCGAATGAGCAGGCCCTCATGGTGAACAATCCTGGTTCGAAGCCTTTGAAATGGTCGCTTACTGGTAATAATCCAATTAATCTGGCTGCCCAGAGCCTCGTGGTTCATGCGCTTGATCCCAAGACAGGCTGGTTAAGTACGGATCAGACTTCAGGAGTTGTTGTTCCCCACGGGACGGGTTTGATACACGTTCTCGTGAATAGTCGCAATCTACTGCCGGGCGTCTATACCGATATGCTGGTGCTTAGCAGTGGCCAGGGGGTAATCAATAGTCCGCAAAGTGTAAGCGTCTCTCTTACTGTCCAGGCACGCTGTGGATTGACCTTGAGTTCTGGCATTATGTCTTTCACCGCAGTCTCAGGTCAGAGCAATCCAAGTAATCGATCTTTAAGCCTGGGTGCCAATGTCAGCTGTGCCAGTGTGATCAGTTGGAAGGCCATTTCTGCTGCGAATTGGTTGACTGTAACCCCTGCCAGTGGTCTATTGAGAGGCTCAGCAAATACTGTAACGGCGATTGGAGTCAATGCTAGCATTCTCAAGCCTGGAACATATGTGAGCAATATTTCTTTTGTAGCCGCGCAGAATACACAAACCCTCACGGTGCAGTTGGTAGTTCAGAAACCCCCCTCGCCTTCGTCGCCAATTCTGGGAGCAACGCCGCTTAACCTCAACTTTAGTACAACACAGGGTATGGCGAATCCACCAGGACAGGTAGTGACAATCACTAATACCGGTAGAAGCCAGCTCAACTGGCATACTACGGTGAATACGCTTGCCTCGTCCTGGCTAGGCGCTGGACCTACAGGAGGCAGTATTGCGCCAGGCCAGACCGGGCAGGTAACTATCAATATCGATACTGCCAATTTGGCGCCCAACACATATGTAGGGCAAGTTGTCCTGATCGGATCAGATGCCAGAGGCGCTACTGCTTCGGGAAGTCCTCAGACGATTACCATCAATCTCCTGGTGCTCCCCCCCTGTACGCTAGAGAAACCTTCATTGAGTGCTGTTGCCTTTAGTGCTACTCAGGGGGGGTCCTCACCGGCTTTCCAGCCAATTTCAATCACGGCTTCTGGTAATTGTGGTTGGCCGCTCAATTGGCAAGCGAAGATTGCTAATGCTCCTGCGTGGCTGCAGATGGCTCCCGCGTCTGGCACATTGGTAGCCAGCGGTCAATCTACCTCTATAACAATTGGCGCTAATATTGCCGGGTTAACGGCCAACACATATACTACAGAGATTACTGTAACTGCTACTGATGGATCTAATACACCCGTGCAGGGAAGCCCAGAAACTATCTCGGTGACGTTAACTGTGCTTCCACCATGTTCACTACAAGTCGGGCCTGCTAACCTTAGTTTCTCTATAGGACAAGGGCAGCCGGCTCCACCGGCACAAAGCTTTTCGGTGAGCGAGAGTGGCAATTGTGCTCGTCCTGTCTCCTGGTCGGTGAGCGGAGATGCGGGCAGTAGTAGCTGGCTTGTCCTCTCTCAGCCAACATCAGGTACAGACAGCGCTACCATAAATGTGGGTATTAACCCTCAAAACCTGCTGCCTAATACATATATGGGTACGATCACTGTTTCCGCCTCTGGCAGTGGTGGTGCTATAGTTCAGGGAAGCCCTGCGCTGGTGACTGTGTCACTGACCGTGACGGGGTTTACTCTTAATGGCAGGGCCATCGCTTGCTCCGATATCACTTGTACTTCTACCAAGCCTCTTCCTGGCGCTGCTCTACATCTGGTGAATAATTTGACGAACCAGGCTATTACGATTTTCGCTGATGGATCAGGTAATTACTCTTTTTCCAACCTCGCGCTTGGTCCCTATACCCTGACTATTACTGGCAGCGATGGGACATACAACTACGCCGGGATTGTTACCCTGAATATAGGAGGCAATCAAGCGAATGTTTCTGTAAACGCGTATCCTAAATGAATCTGCCCCTCAAACCATTTCTCTAATCTCTTGCAATATGGTACAATATACATTGCTGTATCAAGATGTACCAATAATGGCGCCAGCATGGACAAAAGCGCTTTTGAGAAGCTTAGATGGATACGAAACGTTGTTCCTATTGTCATAAATTGGCACGAGCGGAAGCTGAAACTTGCAGTCGCTGTGGACACCCCTATGTAAAGAGCACAAACGGTGTAAAGAAGGTGAACAGGGTCCCCATGAAAAGTAGTAATCCTGCATCTAGAGGTAGCAGGAGAAATGAGACTGTACAGCTTTCCATGTCCGATGGTAATACACCTATCCAGAGACGCTCTATTCCTCCAGCCTCACCACATCGCGCAGGGCATTACTCTGGTTTACATCCCGAAGATCAACCATATCAATCAACCGTTATGGCGGTGCAGCGGCCTCCTGTACGACAATCAAATTTACGGGGGGCAGCCCAACCAGAGAGGGAAAGAGTGGTATTGCCCCGGGTAGATAGTATAGTTGAACCTGAGCCGGATCAGCAAGCGACAGTACCGCTATTACCCCCTGGTTTCTCCTTTCCTCCTCGTCCCTCTCTGCCAAAGAAGTCCTGGCCGCGAGGACGTTTTGTGCCTGTGATGCTCACTATCTCATGCCTCATTTTCCTGGTAGCAAGTAGCTTGCTTGCCTTTATATTTATTAGTAAAAAGCCTCTACCTGATAAGCAAGTATTGAGTGTGATGCCAGATCAGTTGCGTGTAAATGATGCCTTTACCTTATCGGGCAGGGGTTTTGGGACGAATGACCCCATCAGTTTTACGCATGACCAGGACAACGCTCCTTTGCTAGATGGTAATGGAAAACCGCTGCAAACGCGTGCAGATGACTTGGGTACTTTTTCGGTACAGGCAGGGGTCCCGACCAATTGGGAGGTTGGACAACACTCGATTTATGCCATTGATATTGGAAAAGAGCAGAGCATTAGCGTTTTAGCGACGCTTACGGTTCAACAATCATCATTGGCTCCACCTCGTTTACAGCTATCCAGTTCAAGCATTGACCTTGGTACGAATGTCCCGGGGGTTGTTGCGAAAAAAATTATTACGCTTATTAATATAGGGGGTAGACATCTCACCTGGCAGGCCAGTAGTGATCAACCCTGGCTCACGGTTTCTCCCAACAACGGCACATTTTCTGGGAGAAGCATTGTGCAGGTGATGACCGACAGCGGTACATTGAGGCCGCAATCCTATGCAGGACATATTACGTTTAGACAGCAAGGAAGTACCGATAAACCTTTGACGCTCAGCGTGACCATGACGGTTAAATCTGCCCCTCCTGCCAGCCTGGTTGTTTCGTCTGCCTCATTGATGTATTCGGGAACTCCGACCCAAAATCCTCCAGATCAGACCATCACGTTACAAAACAATGGCGGGCAGCCGCTCGATTGGAGCAGCAAGATTGGCAATAGCGCGTCTTGGCTCTCAATCATCCCGGGCAGCGACCATATCGCAGCGCATGCCAGCGAAACTGTTACGGTGAGTGTTCAATCACAACAACTTGCTATAGGATCCTATCAAGGGACAATTACCTTTAAGGGAGGCGCGAATCCCCAGGTTACCGTATCGTTGAACGTCCTGCCAGCTGGTAATTTGATCGTCTCGCCACCATCTTTGAATTTTTCATCCACAGGCCAAAATCCTGCCAGTCAGACGATAGCTCTCCAGAACAGCGGCGTTGGATCCTTAGCCTGGACTCTGGCTGCCACCACCTTTGATGGAGCAAATTGGCTCAATGCAATCCCTTCCAGTGGGAACCTGCAACCGGGCCAGGCAATGAATGTGACGGTAAGTGTCAATGCTGCAATCCTCAGACCTCGCTCATACCAGGGTGCGCTCAGCTTCAGCTATGGAGGCTTGACGAGCCAGGTTGCAGTGTCTCTGACAGTGAGTGTACCTCCGTCTGCTGCCATTAGCTTGAACCAGAGCACACTGAACTTCACTACGCTGCAGGGAACAAATCCTGCCCCGCAATCATTCACGATTACCGATACTGGCAATGCCACGCTCAATTGGGTCATTACAGAGGATCAAAATGGTATAGACTTTGCTCCAACTTCCTCAAGGTCTGGTAGTCTGGCTCCGAACAAGAGTGCGGTGATTACAGTAACTCCCAATGTATTACAGGCAAATACGGGAACGTTCGCCGCCGCCATCACTGTTGCAGATAGCGATGGCGGAACAAAAGTGGTGAGTCAGAGGATAACCGTAAATATCGTTGTCAAAGGCCAGACCCCCATCACCCTTTCGACGAGCGGCATGATCTTTACCCATGATAGTCTTGTCACCTCTTCGTATCAATTCCTGGCTATTACAAACACGGGCTCCCAAACACTTAACTGGATAGCAAAGTCATCTGCTACCTGGCTATCTGCCAATACTGACAGTGGCGCGCTTGGCCCAGGGACAAATACAGTGATAGATATAAGTTGCAATAGTAGCGCACTACCTCCCGGTAGCTATTCAGCTTCTTTTGTCGTGAGTGAGAATGATGCGGGTACGACAGCTGCGCCCCAAACAGTTATCGTGAACCTGGTTGTAAGTTGATAGACCCCTTGTAGGTGCCACGCCAGGTGTGCTACACTCTGACAAGAAAAGATATTCAGGTCTCCTCGTCGCCACAGGCGACTCACCCATTCCATATGTTGGATGCGGATGTTGCCGCCGCAGGCGACTCACCCATTCCATGTTTGGATGCGGACTTTCCCGCCGCAGGCGGGAAAGTCCGCATCCAAACACAAAACCCTCGCGAACTGCCGAAGGCAGTGAGGGGTCATAAAAAGAGCAGACCTGAATAGTTACGAAAAAAAATTTGGAGGATAGAGTCGTGCCAACCGTTACTTTTGTCCGTGAAAATGTACAGGTTGACGTGCCTATAGGTGACCATGTGCGCTATCCCGCACTGGAGAACGACGTCCCGGTCTACTGTGGCATCTGGAAATATGCAAATTGCCACGGCAATGGCTTATGTGGCACCGACCGCGTAGCAGTTTCTCCTTCGACCAATACCAACCCGCTCACCTTTATGGAGAAGTTCTGGCTGCGTGGCGACCTTAAGAAGAACCCCAATATGCGCCTTGCCTGCCAGGTTGAGGTACTGGGCGACGTGACTGTCGATACCCAATGCAAGTAGTTATCAACCTGCGCTACCTTACTACAAAATAGAGCCGGATTGCCAGCTGGTTATTCCAATACAGTTCCACCATACCTTCGGCTGGTCGTACATAGACCTCTTCGGTGTAACCGGTGATGGCACCTGTAATGGTCCTGGTAGTACTTGACTGGTAGAACAAGCCATTGGTGTACCATTTGATGACCACAACTCCAGGGGCCTTTGGATGCTGCACGCCATAGGTCAGATAGATAGACTGCCCTGGCCTGAATACGGTATCTTGTTGTTGTGCAACATGTTGCGAGTTAATCCTGGAAGTGGTGGTAGCCGAGTTGATAATGCCGTAAGCTGGCCCTGTTTGTTGAGTTGTTGGTGGGTCTTTTAGTGGAGCTGTTGCTATAGGTTTGACGTTCGGAGGGGGGACCACTCCATAAAGCTGACCTAAAGTTGCTAACTTCCCGCTAGCTTTGACATAATAGCCTGTCCCCACGCAAAGTAAGAAGGTGACAATCAATACACTTAGGAGTCCACTGATGACACGGTAGCGCGGAATAATGGGCCGTGGTTTAGTGTACATTGGTGGAACATAAATAACTCCTGCTTCTTCAGGCAGGGTAGCGACCAGGGCACTCAAATTTTGCGTTGGTATCGGTAGTAGTGCAGTTCCTTCCATCCCTGCCGTTAATGTGCCCGGAGGCATTGTGCTTAACGCTTGCTGGGGTTGATATGGGACAGGTAATGTGGACTGCTTCTGTACCTGGGGTGTTTGTGGTAAAACCTGTTGTACCTGATTACTCACTTGTACATTAGAAAATGGTGAAGGCGGACTACCCCACATCATTGGCGGGGGCATTGGGGCCTCCAAATTCCCATAGGTACCATTCGCTCCTGCAATTAAAGGCGAAGGAGCGCCACATTGCGGGCAAGGTGCTTCATTAGCTAGCCTGGCAGTATTACAAAATGTACAAAGCATTGTCCTTCAACCACCTTTTTGTTCGTTCCAATGTGTTGGTTTTATTCTTACTATTAAGCACAGTAACACCCATATCGAACATGGTCAAGTTTGTAGGGTAAAATGGCTATTCTCATTGTATATAAACGTGTATCAGTGCATACCCTGGAGTGCCAGTTCACCTTGAATCGTTCCTGTTGTGCGTGTTACCATTGTACTAAGTATTGTCGTCGGATCGTACTATCTCACCCGTTTGCTATGTCAGAAACTCAGGAACATTGGAATAACAGGCAGGCAATTGAACTGCTTGCCCAGCATATCCCGTTTGAACGGGATACGGCCAGTAAAGCGGAACAAATTGAAATGCTGCGCGGCCTGGTAATTCGTCATGGCCGTAACATGGACCCCGAGCTGTTCGGCTTTGATGCCCGTAACGAACTGATACGCCTGGGGTTGTGGAACCGTATTGGGCCAGAGCACCCTTAGTAGCCTCCTTCCATGATATCCTTCTTGCGCCAGCACGGCAAAACACGTATAATACAAACGGTTACCTTCCAGTTTAGATGGCAGACGGGTCAGGTTGAAGCTAACCATCTCCAATGGGTATTGCTTTGGCAGCTCACCGGGTCCTCGTATTCAGTTCAAGGGAGTATGACGCATGTCCACTTCTGCTTCTCGTGTGGCGACATTTGGTACAACCATTTTTACCGAGGTTAATACACTTGCACAGCAGTACAATGCGCTGGACCTGGGACAGGGGAAGCCCGATTTCGACGCTCCACAAGATGTCATCATGCAGCTGGTACAAGCAGCGCAATCCGGACAGCATAACCAGTATGCACCTGGGCCTGGAACGGCATCTCTACGCCAGGCAGTCGTCGATCATGCTGCCCGCTTCTACAACTTAGACATCAATCCGGTCGGTGGAGTTGTTGTCACTTCAGGGGCGACTGAGGGAATTCTCTCCGCCATACTGGGGCTTGTTGACCCCGGTGATGAGGTGATTGTTATCGAGCCGTATTACGATTCGTATGTGCCAGATATCATTATGGCGAATGCGGTACCCGTATATGTCCCACTGCATCCCCCGGCCTGGACATTTGACACTGACGAACTCCGCTCTGCCTTTACCAGGAAAACACGTGCGCTTATCTTGAACACACCACAGAATCCCACCGGCCGTGTCTTTACCCACCAGGAATTAATGTTGATCGCTGAGTTATGTATCGAACACGACGTAACAGTCATTGCCGATGAAGTGTATGAGCACCTGCTTTTTGCCCCTGCAGAGCATATCCCCATTGCTACGCTGCCGGGCATGTTTGAACGTACAGTCACGGTAAGTAGCGCCGGGAAGTTGTTCAGCGCAACGGGTTGGAAAGTTGGGTGGGTGTACGGCCCTCCTGACCTGGTAGAGGGTGTAGCACGTGCACATCAATTCGTGACATTTGCGGTCCACCATCCTTCACAGGAGGCAATTGCCTACGCGCTCAATCTCCCTGGAACCTACTATGAAACATTCAAGGCGATGTACGAAACGAAGCGGCAGTTGATGATGTCCGCGCTCGATAGCGGCGGCCTGAAATACTGCGCCCCCCAGGGTACTTACTTTATGATGGCGGATTATTCGCAAGTATTCAGTGGAACGCCAATGGAATTTACGCACTATCTTGTAAAAGAAGTCGGGGTGGCTTGCATTCCACCAGAGTCATTTTACAGCCAGGAACATAGAAATATCGGACATGGGTATGTGCGCTTTGCATTTTGCAAAAGTGACGATATACTACGGCAGGTGAAAGATCGACTGGGAAAACTGCAAACATCCACTCATAAAGAGGGGGTGCAGGGGGCGAAGCTCCCCTGACGGGGCCTGGGGTGTCCCCAGACCCTTCTCTTTCCATTTGCTCGCCTCCGTAGGAGGCAGTAATAAGTGGATTTAAAGGACTAATTATTTAACAAGGAGACTACTAACCATGTCGCCTAGCACACTATTTCGATCCAGCGGAGTAGCTCTGCTTCTTGGGAGCCTGTTAGGGCTCGCCTGGACCGTAATGAGCGCTCTTATCTTACCCATCACTAATCCCGACCAGTATGCCAGCCTCCCCTTTCTGCTTACCAGCCTGGTGATGTTGTTTGCCTCACTGGCCATTATAGCAGGTCTGGTGGGGATGTACGCGCGTCAGGCCATCCAGGCGGGCTGGCTGGGATTTGCCGGCTTCGTCTTGATCTTTTTCGGAATGCTGGTAGTCGGTGTAGGCTTCGGTTTAATATCGGCCACCGTAATTCCGTGGTTGACTACCCATGCACCGAATTTGCTTGCGGGTGAACTGCCACCAGTGCTGAATGTCTTCATCATTGTGGCAATCTTGATGGTGGTAGTGGGTACCATCCCGCTTGGTGTAGCGACGATGCGTGCCGGTATCCTCCCGCGCTGGGCTGGTTTGCTGCTCATTATTTCGGGGGTCGCTGGTTTAGTGGTTATTGCGCCACTACCGGCCCTTGTGAGGAACATCCTTGCTGGCGTCAGTGCCGTGACGTTCTTTTTAGGGCTGGCCTGGATCGGGTACGCTCTCTGGTCCGAGCGCGAGCGGAGAGTGGAGGAGGTGCAGGTCCCGGATGTAGCTACCGCCGAAGCCTCAGATATCTCCACCGCCGAAGCCTCAGATGTTGCCACCGCCGAAGTCTCAGATGTTGCTACCGCCGAAGTCTCAGATTAAGAGAGCTTGACCATGAGTCATCCTGAATTTTTGATTCAAAAATTCAGGATGACTCATACCTTCTGCCTCACCCCTCGGCACTAAGAAGTCACAACTACCTATGCTTCCTTGCGCAGCAGAGCGGCAGTCCTGGTCTGAGCCGCCTCCGGACGCTGACGTGCAAGTTCGGACTGGCACGCTTTGTGGTTGAGTTGCGTGGCGACCAACACCAGTGCGATCAGGACGATCCCAGTGGCGACGAGGTAGGAGAAACCATATCCCGCAGCAAGCGAACCTGTCTGCCCCGTGTGGGCAGCGGCAATAGTGGCCAGGAGGGCGAGTCCGACCGCCGAGCCCATCTGCTGGCCGGTCGTGAGCAAGCCACCGGCCAGACCCTGCTCGCGTCGATCGACGCCCGTCGTCGCACCGATCGAGGCAGTTGGGAGGGCCAGAGCTATTCCAAAGGCGGTCAGCAGTAGTCCGGGCAATACGTTGACGACGTAGCTGCCCCCACTGGTCATAAAGGAGAGCCATACCTGGCCCACGCCCATCGAGGCTAGCCCGAGGAGCAACAGGCGCTTGACACCCAGACGATCGAGCAGGCGGCGCGTGGCAAAGGTCGAGACCAGGATCACGGTCGCCGTTGACGGAACCAGGGAGAGACCGGTGAGCAGGGCGCTCTCGCCAAGCACACGCTGCATGTACAACGAGGTGAAGTAGACGTAGCCAGCGAGTACCGCGCCCATCAGCAACATGGCCCCCACGGCAGCGCGGTGCGTTGGCGACGAAAAGTAGCTGAACGGCACCATCGGAGTGGTCGTCTTGCGCTCGACCAGCACGAACGCCAGAGCGAGCAGCACAGCGGCTCCTAACGCCAGCACCGTTCCCGGCGATCCGAAGCCCTGCTGTTGCCCGCTGCTGAGCCCATAAATCAGCGCGGCCGCCGATGCCGTAACCAGAACAGCACCGAGCACGTCGATGCGCTGCCTGCCGGTCCTCTTGTCATCAGGGATCGCGCGCGGGATGAGTATCAGCAGGACCGCGATGATGGGCAGATTGACCAGGAATATCGCGCGCCAGCCAAGGTATTGGGTGAGCACTCCCCCGGCAATCACCCCGGCTGACGCGCCGGCGGCTGTCGTTGCCTGCCAGATGCTCAGCGCTCGGTTGCGAGCCGCCCCCTCAGCGTTGGTCGTCGTCAGCATCGATAGCGCCGAGGGAGAGACGAACGCCGCTCCAGCACCCTGCACAAAGCGCGATAGGATCAGCATGAGCGGGGAGAGGGCCAGGCCACAGGTCAGCGAGGCGAGCGCGAAGAGCAACAGCCCCAGCAGCAGCAAGCGCCGCCGTCCCAACAGGTCACCGGCGCGCCCGCCCAGCAGCAGGAGTGATCCGAAGGTCAACGCGTAGCCAGTCACCACCCACTGTAAGTCGGCGGCAGCGAACCCCAATTCCAGCTGCATAGTCGGAAGCGCAACATTGACGATACTGAAGTCCAACTGGAGCACGAATTGCGCTGCGCAAATCAACGCGAGCGCACTAACAGGTGGACGCCGGACGATAGATTGTGTTGAAGCGCTCATGGTTCCTGTCCTTCCAATCACTTATAATTCTGCATTTCCTCAGTTGATACGCCTCTTCCTCTCGGGTAAAAGCATAAGCAGGAAGCGTCATGAAAGCGTCATGAGCAGCGTCATGGAGAGTGGCTTGAAACGCTGGGGAGTGGCTCACTTAAGCAGGATGGCTCGCTCGTTCTTGTCGCGATGAAGAGAGAGGAGCAGGCAGACCTGGTGATGAGCCTGCAAGCGGCACCATGCGCCTCAACGCCCGCTCGACTCCGCCTGGTCTTGCGAAACCTGGGAGGCCTCGCTTTGGACGTGCTGCAGCACGGGATGAATCTGTGGCCCGGCCAGAAAACGTGCACGCAGCGCCTCATCCTTGATGCCCTCTGCCAGCCCCCCGATGATCCTCGCTGCCTTCGCCCATGCTGTGTGTGCTTGTGCAGGCTCGCCTCCTGCCTCATACAAGCTCCCCAACGCCGCCTGGATCTGCCACTGTTCCCCTGATAACCCCATCTCTGCGGCCAGCCCTGCTGCCTCGCGTAACTGGCCGGTGGCTTGCTCGCTATGTCCCTCCCACGCGGAGAGCACCGCCAGGGACTGGAGGTAGGGAACGCGGAAGCGCGGGGAAGGCCCCAGACGTTCCCCGAGTCGTTGCACTTCTGCTCTCGCCTGGCTTTCATCCCCCCCACGCAGCAAGGCCTCCGTTTCATACTGCGGGGAGAAATCCAGCAGGATCATGGCCCTCTCCAGGCTCTCGCGGAGGGCCATGGCCTGCACGGCATAGGCGTGGGCCTGTCCCCACTGCCCGGCCACGGCGCAGTTCATGCACAACTGCGACAGGGTGACCACCCGCAATCGTGCGAGGTCTAACGTCTCAGCCACAGCTTCTGCCTCTTCGAGCGTGCTGCGCGCCTCTTGCCACTGCTGCAAGGCGTGATAGACATTGCCCAGGCCATAGAGAAAGCGCTGGAAAATGAGCGTCGGAGGAAGGGTTCGCGCCAACGCCATGGAGGCTTGCATGAGCCCGAGTGCCTCTTCATAGGCTCCCGCGTCCAGCAATCCGTAGGTGAGGTAGCGCATACTGTTGATTTGTATCCAGACGTTCTTGCTCTCTGTGGAGAGCGCGAGCGCCCTGCGGCCACTGCGTATGCTGGGCTGCACCTGCCCGGCATGCGCTTGGGCAAAAGCCAGCAACGCCCAGCACCAGGCTTCTGACGTACGATTGGTCAAGGATTGGGTGAGCGGAGCACCACTGAGATAGTGGACAAGTGAAAGCTCCCGTGAAGCGGTCGGCTCGGTGGGAAGTCGCGCATACAGCGCCAGGGACGCTTCGATGTGCCAGGGAGAGCGCTTGCGCTCCATGCGGCAAAGCACTCGTGGGATCGTCCCACATATTGGCGGTGATCTGGGCCAGGTTCCACTCCGTTTCCGCCAGCGCCTTCTGATCGTGACTGGTCTGCGCCATCTGCAAGGCTTCCTCCAGCAGTGCCTGCACCTGGGGCTTGTCGTGTGACTGTTGCAGCGCCATGATCGCCAGGCGGTTGAGGGTCATGCTGACCAGCGTGGACAGCTGCTGCTGCTTGGCATAGGCGAGCAGTTCTTCATAGGCCTGCTGGGCTTGCTCCCAGGCATTCTGGTTGGCATAGGCCCGCCCCAGATGGGCATAGAGGCGTTCGACCTCGGAGGCCGACAGCTTGCTCTGGAGCCGCGTGTGCTCCTGGAGCCAGGCGCGCGCCTGTTCGTAGTGCCCGATGGCGTCCTCGACGGCGAAGACCGCCGCTGCCTCCACTCCAGCCTGCACGCTGTAGCGGTAGGCAGCCTCGACCTCTCCCGCAGACCGCGCATGGTACGCCAGTTCGGCGGCGCGCGCTCCTTCGCTCTCCAGCCGGGCCAGGGCCAGCTGGTGCAAGACCTGCCGCCGTGCCGCGCCAAGCTCGGTGTAGACCACATCGCGTATCAGCTCATGAGAGAAGCGATAGCTGCCCGCCCGGCCTCTCTCAGTGGCCTCTTCATGCAGTATCCCGCTCTTGACGGCCTCCTCCAGGGCCTCCACACCAACCTGCACCTTCATCTCGGCCAGTTGCCACAGCAGCGGTGCGCTCACCGACGTTGCCAGTACCGCGACTACCTGCACCAGCTGGCGTGCGGCTCTTGAGAGCGGGGCCAGCCGGGCCAGGATCAGCGTGCGCACCGAGGGCGGTAAGAGGTCGTGCTGGGACCCCTCTTGGGCGACGGCTGCAGCCATCTCCCGGGTCGGCTCCAGCCGCCAGGCGCCATCCGCTGCCAGCCGTGGCACCAGCCATTGCCGGTCCCGCCATAGCTTGAGTGTCTCCAGCAGGTACAACGGCTGTCCACCTGTGCGTACAAACAGGAAGTCACCGAGCGCGACCAACGCCGACGCCAGTGATGCCCACGGCTCTGCAGTGGAAGGCTGGACCATACCGGGCTCATGTTGCTCACCCTCGTTCCTCGTGCCATGGTCCCCGGCAATTGCCTCCAGGAGCTGGAGGGTCTCAGGCTTACTGAGCGGCTGCAAGGGGACCTGGCTGAGCGGCAGGTCGCGTCCCAGGTCGGCCAGTTGCGCGGAAAGCTGCTGGTTGAGTTCCAACCCTTCACTGCGCACCGTTCCCAGCAGCAGCACGCGGCTGCCATGCTCCTTCCAGGAGTGGCCCAGGTAGCGCAGCAGGTCGAGGGAGGCCCCATCCAGCCAATGCACGTCATCCAGCAGCAGCACCAGCGGTGCGCGTCTGGCCAGAGCATCGAAGAGGCGCGCCACCGCTTCGAACAGCTGCCCCTTGGCCGTCAGCTCATCCTCGGTGGGAACCGACAGATCGGGGTAGCGCACGCGCAACTCCGGCAGCAGGCGCGACAGCTCGGCCAGCCACACATCCTCCAGCAGGTCCTCCGGCGCGTTTTCCGCCTCCAGTCGCTCTCGCAGCGCCTCCACCAGCGGCTGATAGGGC
>WNGG01010338.1_pt1 | contig 13349 bp, 10 predicted proteins | sample 5400661 | NCBI WGS metagenome assembly WNGG01 (sample SAMN13153372, study PRJNA577476) | soil metagenome | isolation source: 100 cm soil or saprolite under Garry oak tree replicate 1 | place: USA:California | collected 2016-06-15
TTCTATTGCGAGATTGACCGGCAACATTATGTGCTGTTTTACTTTCTAAAGTTACAACAAGTACTTGAATCATTTAATTGTTCACGTCAGCTAGATATTTTAGTGAGTTTAAGTTCGAAGGAATGAAAAACGATAAGACATTCAGGCGCTGGTGCCCGGACTTTTGCGCGATGGTAGTCAAAGGGAAAAGTTGTCGCCTGTGTCAGAGTTATTAATCAATGTCCATACTCGTCCCCTCGGACACCTTCCATGAAGGGGTTCGGATTCGGGTTGCCAGCTGAATCCATCTTGGCTCGATTCTATTGACTTAGATCAAAGGACGAACTCTTTGGTATGACTTTCGGTCCATTTCGAGCCTAGGTCTGTTGGGCGATCGCTCGATTCTAAATAGATAGCCCTTGGGTTACACACGTTGGTAGAAATCCACGTGCAGGAAAGCTATCGGACAGGCGTCACTTGGCGTGGGGTTCCCAAATACCGGTGAGCGAGTTCAAAACTGATTTATAAAAGGCGAGATAACTTCTTGGAGCAATGATTAGATCAGAGAAGACCTCAGAAAAACTTTCAATAATTTCAGGATTGCAGAAATTGTAAACTTTAATAACATTGTGCTTGAATATTGAGGCGTCTTATGGCAAAAGAAAGCTTTGGTTCTTATGCTCCGACATCGCCACCCATTCAAGAGGTAGTTACCGGTTTAGTCCGTCAATAAATTCTCTATGACTCGCATGGTACCGCCGAATATATCTACACAGAATCTCACGGAAAATGCCCCAGTATTCCATAAAATCCCTGAAGTTCTTTTAGAATTGCTCCCCTGTGTCCTTTATGAGTGCAGCACTTCATTGAATCTCACCTACCTGTCGCCAAATGCGCAGCAAATGATCGGTGTCCCGGCGTACAAGCTTCTCGGAAGTCGAGCTCTTTGGGAAGAAAGAATACTTCCAGAAGATCTGGCCTCCCTGCGTGAAAAAATTCGCCGATTGGAAACCGATGAAACCGCTTCGAGCATTCACCGCATCATTGATGATCGTGGATTACCCGTTTGGGTCTCTCACAGCTTCCGAAGAGTCCATTGCTACCGTTCCGAAGTGATCTGCGGATGTATTGTCCCGTTGCGGAATGAAAAACGAATTCAGGATTTGCAATCTAGTGTTATTGGCAGGTTCATTCACAAGTTGGGCAATCATTTTCAACTTTTAAATCTCGTCATTAATTCCTTGAGGAAGACCCTACCGGAATCGCGTGATACAGAGGTTCTGAAGCAAACCGTTGAGAAGGCCGTCGATCTAACGCGAACCTTTTCAGACTACTCCCAGAGTCCGACCTGGGTTTCGGAAATTAATTTTTTGGAAATTATTAACGCGGCGGCCGTATCGCGAAGGGTATCAGTCGCGGAGAAGGGGATAATCCTTGATCAGAAGGTCGATGAGTCGGTGCGAGGGGTCACGATGAGTGGAGATCCGTATCTGCTCGAGTTAGCGCTTGGTAGCATTCTGGAAAATGCTTTCGAAGCTAGTCAATCAGGCGGCACGGTGGTACTCAAAGCAATGGCTGAGATATCGGATAGCCGTACGTCCATTGTCAGGCTCAGTGTGGTAGACTCTGGTAGTGGAATCGAAACGAATAACCTCGAGAGCATCGCGGTCCCATTCTTTACAACCAAGTTAGACCATGATGGTCTTGGGTTGAGTGTGGCTGTGCGTCTTATTGAGATGCATGGCGGCCTTTTGACGGTCAAAAGCAGGCAAGGTCAAGGAACCGAGGTGGCGATAACGCTCCCCGCAGACGGATCCAGGCAATTCGCTGAGCGTTGAAATCCGCACTTTTTAACAAAACCAAAGACCCAGTTTTCAGAGTTTAATATGTATAATGTGCTCATCGTCGAGGATCATGATCGCCTTCGGGAACAGCTTGGTAATTTTTACGAGCAAGAGGGATACAAGGTAACGACGGCCGCGTGTGGAGAGGAGGGTATGGAAAAGCTCGCACGCGAAAAATTTGCCATCGTAGTTTCAGATGTCAAAATGCCCGGTATTGACGGGTTTCAATTGGCGCGCCACATTCGCGAAAAATATCCTGACACGGATGTTATCTTAATTACTGCCTTCGGAAATATAAGACAGGCTGTAGAGGCAATGAAGCTAGGAGCCAGTGAGTATGTCACAAAGCCCTTTCAGCCGGAAGCTATACGGTTGGTGAGCGAGAAGTTGATCGAAAAGAGGCGACTTCTCGAAGAGGTCCGAGAGCTTCGACAGAAGGTAAGGGATGAAAATTATTTAGAAAATATACTTAGCAAGAGCCCCAGAATGCTCAAGGTATTTGATCTGATTCGATCGTTGGCCGAGACGGATTCCGGAGTCATGATCACGGGGGAAACGGGGACCGGGAAAGAATTAGTCGCTCGTGCGATACATAATCTAAGCCGTCGAAAAACCCGGCAATTCGTGGCGATCAATTGTGGAGCCTTTCCCGATACACTTTTGGAAAGTGAGTTGTTCGGATACGAAAAAGGTGCTTTCACGGGGGCCGTGCAAAGCCGTGCCGGCAAAATTGAACTTGCGGATGGAGGAACCCTGTTTCTTGATGAGGTTGAAACTATGGCCGCGCCCATGCAGGTGAAGCTACTTCGGGTTTTACAGGAGCGCGAAGTTGAGCGTCTGGGCGGAAACCGTAAGGTTAAGGTCGATATGCGTGTACTCGCGGCGACAAATGTTGATCTTTCGCTGTGTCTAGCGCAAGGCACGCTGCGCGAAGATTTTTACTATCGAATTAATATCATTCCCATCCAGTTGCCTCCCCTTCGAGACCGGCTGGAGGATCTGCCTTTACTGGTTAATCATATCCTTAGCAGACATCCTGTAGCTCAAGAGAGGAAAATACGCTCAGTCGGACCAAAGGTCCTGGATAGCATGTTGGCGTATCGCTGGCCGGGTAATATTCGAGAACTTGAAAACATTCTCGAGCGCGCCATAGTCAAATGTCAAAGTGAAGTCATTGAGGAGGTGGACTTGCCAGCGCCCCCGCAGCGCGTAATTGATCACTACTTTTCTAGCAACGGGGATGGTGACATCTCTTTGAAACAATGGTTACTTCGTAGCGAGAAAGAGTATCTACGAGATCTTTTAATAAAGCATAAGGGCGGAATCTCCTTAGCGGCCAAGGAGGCGAAGGTAGACAACAAGACACTCTACAGAAAGATGAGGAGGCATGGGCTGCATAAGGAGGGTTTCAAAGACCTGGGATGAGGTGTACCTTAAGGTCCCGATAGTTTTCTGCCTGCCATTCCTGCCAATGCTTTGCCTTCGCGAGTCAGTCTTCATATCCGTAGCTGAGCAATGTCCGGTCCTAAGAGATTGGGAACAACTTAGAGCATCGGGTTCGAGAAAAAGACAGAAAAAATCGGTTTCTACGGCACTTATGTCTGGAGCCTAACGTTGCCTGGAACAACCTTTGCGGCAAAATTGAATAAGTGTGAAGTGGTTGTCTAAGGCAAAAATCAAATTCGGAACTGCGAAAGCGCAAACGAACTTGCTCGTGAAGAGCGCGGAACTCAAAGGTCTTGTACTTAGCGGTGGCAGAGGCACCCGGCTGCGCCCGCTAACTTATACGGCTGCGAAGCAACTCGTTCCGGTAGCTAATCGTCCGATCTTGTATTACGTATTGGATAATCTATCAGAGGCGGGCATCCATGATGTCGGCATGATCATCTCTCCGGAGACCGGAAACGCGATCCAAGACGCGGTCGAGGATGGCAGTCGCTGGGGTATCAAGGTCCAGTATATCCTACAGAACGAGCCCTTAGGGTTGGCGCACGCGGTCAAGGTTGCGCGCGCTTTTCTGGGAATGAGTCCCTTCCTTATGTATCTCGGTGACAATCTGATCGGATCGGGAATCAGGGGATTCTGTGACAGCTTTGAGAAATCGAAAGCCGACGCCACCATCCTGCTCAAGGAAGTGAGCAACCCATCCAGCTTTGGGATTGCCGAAGTTGATGGCGCGGGACACGTGCTTCGCCTTGTCGAAAAGCCGAGGGAACCGCGATCGAATCTGGCTTTGGTCGGGATCTACTTTTTCTCGAGCAAAATCCATGAGGCGATCGACCGCATTCGGCCGTCGCCTCGCGGAGAATTGGAAATTACGGACGCGATCCAGGAGCTGTTGGAACAAGGACGCAACGTTTTGAGCCACCAGCTGGATGGTTGGTGGCTAGATACCGGTAAAAAAGACGATCTTTTGACCGCCAACAGTGTGGTTTTAGACGAATGGGTCAAGCGGCAGCTCGTCGGCGAGGTCGACGGCGAAAGCCAAGTCAGCGGGCGGGTTCGCCTGGGAAAGGGCAGTAAGGTCATCAGGAGTACGATTCGGGGGCCGGTGGTCATTGGAGACAACGTTCAGGTCGAAGGATCTTTCATCGGGCCTTTTACCTCCATTGGCAACGGTTGCCGGATTCTCTCCTCTGTCATGGAGCATTGTGTCCTTTTGGAAAACGCGCGAATCGAAAACGTCGATCGCTTGGAAGACAGCCTCGTGGGCAAGGGTTCGTCCGTTATAAAGAACCGTGGGAATCATCAGGCCTACCGTTTGATGATCGGAGACGATTCCGAGGTTCTTGTGTGATGCCGTTTCGCTTCACGCCAACTCAACTCACCGAAGTCATTATCGTCGAGCCCAGAGTTTTTCCTGATGAACGAGGATTTTTTATGGAGACCTACAAGAAATCGGACTTTGCGGCGCATGGCATTACCGATGTTTTTGTCCAGGGCAATCAATCGCGCTCGTCGAAAGGCACTCTGCGCGGCTTACATTATCAAAAGGACCCAAAAGGGCAGGGCAAGTTGGTACGCGCGATGGGCGGAGAAATCTTCGACGTCGTCGTGGATATCCGAAAAGGATCGCCGAGCTATGGCAATTGGCTGGCAGTCACACTTTCTTCAACAAACCAGAAGATGCTTTACGTGCCGCGAGGTTTCGCCCACGGCTTTTGCGTCATGAGCGAACAAGCGGACGTTTTTTACATGACGACGGAGGAATACGCGCCGGACTACGAAGCAGGAATCTGCTGGAACGATCCGGATCTCGGAATCGACTGGCCCATTGGCGATCCCAAGCTTTCCAAGCGGGACAAAAACTGGCCGCGTCTGAGGGCTGCTGACAATAATTTTCAATACGGCGAAATGCGGGCGCAGTCAGATACTCAAGCAAACAGAAAAGCCGACTCTATATGAAGACGGTGTTGGTAACGGGCGGTTGCGGTTTTATCGGAAGTAACTTCGTCCGGCTTCTTTGCGCCAGCGGCGACTGGCGGGTTGTCAATCTCGACAAACTTACGTATGCGGGCAATCTCGAGAACCTGTCGGGTATAGTGAAAGAGCGCCATCGCTTCGTCAAAGGGGATATTGCCGATCGCTCTCTGGTAGATTGTTTACTGGAGGAGGAGAAGCCATGGGCGATCGTCAATTTTGCCGCCGAGTCACACGTCGACCGCAGCATCCTCGATTCGTCCCCCTTTTTACAGACCAATATTGCGGGCGTGCAAACATTACTGGAATCGGTCCGGCGCCATCCGGTGGATCACTTCCTCCATATCTCAACGGATGAAGTCTATGGTGATAAGGTCGGACAGGAACCTTCCGACGAAAAAAGTCCTTTGATTCCCAGTAGCCCCTATGCGGCGAGCAAGGCAGCGGCTGACCTTCTCTGTTTGTCCTATCGGCGAACGTATGGGCTGCCGATTCTCATCACGCGGAGTTCCAATAATTATGGGCCGTATCAATTTCCAGAGAAATTGATTCCGCTCATGATTCGCAACGCGATGTCTGGGATGAAGCTGCCTGTTTATGGCGATGGAATGCAGATGCGGGACTGGCTCTATGTAGACGATAATTGCCGCGCGATTTTGGCGGTACTGGAAAAAGGGACTCCAGGATCAGTTTATAATATCGGCACAGAAATAGAGCGGTCCAATCTAGAAGTCGTCCAGTCAATTTGTCAGATTCTTTCCGAAATCGCAGGGCCGGATGTAGAAACGCTTAAACACACGATAGAATCCGTTGTTGATCGGCCTGGCCATGACCGCCGCTACGCTATCAGCACTGCAAAACTTCGCACAGAAATTGATTGGGCTCCGACTGTATCTTTCGACACTGGACTCAGCAAAACGGTGCGCTGGTACCTCCAGAATGAAGACTGGGTTGCCAGGGTCACTTCAGGGGAGTACCGGAAATACTACGAATCGGTTTACGTGCAAGCCTGGGGGCAATCCGCCTGATGAATCGAATTGCCGTCCTAGGAAGTACAGGCCAATTGGGAAATGATCTGGTTGAAGTCCTTCAAAGCAGCAATGTTTTTGAGGTGCTGCCGCTCAACCACGCGGCCATGGAGTGCACAAAGCATGACTCGGTCCGCACTGTTTTAAAGAAGGCCGGCCCGCAAGTGGTGATTAACTGCGCGGCGTTTGTTCGCGTCGATGAATGCGAGGATCGACCTGAGAAAGCTCTCGAAGTTAACGCGCTCGGAGCGCTTCACGTCGCGCGAACTTGCGCCGAGATCGACGCGCTCTGTGTCCATATCAGCACGGACTATGTCTTTGACGGTTCCAAGGGTATAGCGTACACGGAGAGCGATATTCCCTGTCCGATCAATGTCTATGGAGCCTCGAAGCTGGCGGGCGAACAACTTGTGCGCCGGTCCGCCCCGCGCTGGCTGATCGTGAGGATGGCGAGTTTATTTGGCAAGACCGGAGCGCGCGGTAAGGGTGGTAATTTCATCGAAACCATTATAGCAAAAGCCAGGGCAGGCGAGCCTTTGAGAGTTGTAAACGATGTGCGGATGTCTCCTACTTACACCTATGACGCGGCTCAGGCCCTAGTGCAGATCCTCCAATCCAACGCCACGGGACTGCTCCATTTGACCAATCAGGGGGCCTGTACATGGTATGAGTTTGCGAGAGAAGCCTTGGAATTGATCGGTCTCGGTGCCGCAATAGAGCCCATCGATTCGATAGAGTATCCGACCAAGGCACGCCGCCCGAGAAATTCATCGTTAGAGAGCGAGAGACTAGACGGGCTTCTAAAGTGTCGGACTCGCTCCTGGCGGGAAGCCGTAAAAGCTTATCTGGTTGAGAAAGCCTACATCCCGTCTGTGACCTTGCCAGCGACGATTTTATCTTAAACTGTACACCAACTGTGGATTAGACAAAGAACAAACCTATGAAATAATATGTTACTGGTTTGGACCAAGTTTTGCCTCACGAATTCAAGCTCTTTATGAAGTTAAGCTGGTCAGGCTTCGTACTATTAAACGGAGCTGTTTGTAGGAGAAGGCTGCGATCAAGCGGCCGGTGTGGTTTCAGGAAGTTTTAGCTCTCGGTTTTGTCACGGCCGTGTTCGGACGTAGGCCCTCAGGCGCCGACTGATTATGTCCACTCGTTTCTTACTTACCGGCGGTGCCGGTTTCATCGGCTCGCATATCGTAAAGCGGCTCGTTGGTGAAGGCGCGGTAGTCAGGGTCGTAGACAATCTTTCCACGGGTCAGGTAGCACGGCTGGATAACTTGCGATGCTCGATAGAGTATGTCGAAGCAGATTTGGCCGACAACCTGGTCAGTGATGAGGTCGTGAAGGATGTCGACTACGTTCTTCATCAGGCAGCCGTCCCGTCAGTCCAGCGATCCGTCTGCGACCCCGTTGGCACCAATCGAGCTAATGTAACCGCGACTTTGAATCTTTTAGAAAGTTGCCGAAAAGCAAAAGTTCGGCGATTCGTTTATGCGGCGTCCTCCTCGGCTTATGGTGACACCGAGGTCCTGCCGAAGAGCGAGGAGATGCCGCCAAATCCGCTCTCACCCTACGCACTTCAGAAATTGGCGGGAGAGCACTACTGTAAGCTGTATTATAGCCTCTACGGGTTGGAGACGGTTTGCCTGCGGTACTTCAATGTGTTCGGCCCGGGGCAAGATCCGCATTCCGAGTACTCCGCCGTAATTCCCAAATTCATCAGCAAGCTGTTAATAAACGAACTTATAACGGTCTACGGCGATGGTGAGCAATCTCGAGACTTTACGTATGTAGAAAACGTTGTTGACGCCAACTTGCTTGCTCTACAAGCGACGAAAGCATGTGGAAAGGTATTGAATGTCGGCTGTGGCGAGCGCATCACTTTGAATACGCTTATACAGTTGCTGGAAGAAATCGTTGGAGTCAAAGCCAAGGTGAGCTACTCAGCTTCAAAGCCCGGCGACGTGCGTCACTCACTGGCTGATATTAATTTGGCGCGGCGTCTCCTGGAATACGAGCCCAAGGTTATGGTGAAGGAAGGGCTTAGACGGACAGTGGAAGCATTTGTTAAGAGCGATCAGCGATCAGTTATCAGCGGTTAGTGTTCGGGCTGAACGGCTGGCGTTTAGCGCCCGAAATTACTTTTCTAGTAACATTCCCCAACGAGGTATCGCGGATGCCAGTGACCTGGTTTGTAGTCTACGGACTACTTAACCACCGTAGTCCCTCTTTAGCTGCTGAGGAGGGATAATCCAGTCGCCGGTGCAGGATCGCCGAGCCACCTCGCCAATATCCCTACCATTAGTCCCGCCGTCATAGTTTCCAGGGACCCCGTAGGTGGCTGTGTAAGCTATGGCAGCACCGGCGTTTGTCCCGACGCATGTAACCAGTTTAATCGGTAAATAGAGAATGGATAGAAAGATGCTTCCCAAAACGTACCCGCCATCATCCTGTTGCGTCGCTGCTTCCTCAGTTCTTCCGATCGTCGGTGCTGCGATCGTGCTCAGAAATAGAATGGCAGCTAAGAGTCTTGCAATGTTTTTTGGTTTCATATTATTGACTCTCCTTTACATTGGGCTCAATATTTTCGTCATTTTGCGCGTGATCACGCTTTAAGTCAAGCCGCGTTTGCATCACTCCCGGGGCATGGTATGTGGGCACCTACACTTTGCTTCCTAAAGTGGCGCCGTTGGTTCCGCCGATGACTGCCGACACTTTTGAAAGGTCTTCGGCAGTCTCTACATGCCTGCAGAGTGTTGTTGCGGACTCCGTGAGGAGTTTCGTAAGCGCGTAAGCTGGGATCGGGCGGCTATAGTAATATCCCTGGGCTTCGTCACAATCGAATGCTTTCAGCATCTCTTTGGATTCGAACGTTTCCACGCCCTCGGCTACGACTTTGAGCCCGAGGTTGTGTCCCAGGTCAGTGATGGACCTTACAATGACTGCATTGTCTCGATCGTATTCCATGTTTAGAACAAAGGACTTGTCGATTTTTACGCTCGATATGGGGAGCTTCTTGAGATAGGCGAGAGACGAATAACCGGTGCCGAAATCATCGATCGCAAAGGCAACTCCAAGGTCCCTGATGAGTGTCAAGGTGCGCATCGCTCGCTGGGGGTCGCCCATGATCGCGCTTGCGGTGATCTCGAGCTCGAGTCGCTCCGGCGGTACGCCGGTATTTTTTAACAGCCCCTGAATTTGATCGGGAAGTTCTGGTGCTTCCAAGTTCCACATCGACAAGTTCACGGCAACGCTCAGGTCAAGGCCCATATTGTTCCAGGCCCGGCATTGGAGGAGCCCCTGTTGGAGCACCCAAAGGGTGAGGGGGATGATCAAGCCGGTCCGCTCGGCAACAGGAATGAAATCGTCAGGGGAGATGAGTCCGAGATCGGGATGCTGCCAACGAGTTAAAACCTCGACGCCGGTAACGGATCCGTCTTTGAGATTCACCTTCGGCTGATACAACAGGAACAGCTGATCCGCTACGATGGCCTGACGCAACTCGCTCATCCGGAGGGGCGCGCGCGAAACGCGCGTGTGCTCGGATGAATAGAGGACATAGGGGTTCCGCTTTTGTTTGGCAACGGTCAGGGCAAGGTCTGCGCGCTGCATCAAGATATTGGCATTCGTGCTGTGTTCAGGGAATAATGCGATACCGAGCCGCGGACGAACCTGCATCTGCAATCCTTCTATGCATAGCGGCTCTTCGAGCTTGCTCAGGATCTTATTAGCTACGAGCACGACGTCTTCCGGACCGTTGACCGACGGCAGTAACACCGCCATTTCTCCGCCGTTCATGCGCACGACCGTGTCCGAATCTCGCAGAACATTTCTGAGGCGCATCCACATCGCCTCTGAAAATTCGGTGGCATGATCATCCGGCGCGGTCAGAGGATTTCCAGGATTGTCAAAAGCGATAAGTAAAAGCCCGACCTGCTTGATACTGTGTTGAGCGGCTAGAATAGCCTGGCGAACCCGAAGTTGAAATATCCCATTGCCCGATAGCTCGGTAATGTCTTGCGTCTCAGACTGCTCTTCAGTTAAAGCCAAAACCATCTGGTGCGTTACACTTTATCTAACTGCTTCTCTGCTTCGGATTTTTTCTATATTGAATAGCGCGAACCAATCCGCTATTGGATGGGTTGCAGAAACGCAAGCCATATGCCAGAGCTGCGCCATCTGAAAATGGTATAATTCTAGTTACTTACGCTCCTTTGTGTCCCTTGCGGTATGCGTCGGATGGGCGATTGTAGCCATTATCAATGACAGAATAGTCAATCCGCCTGACAAAGTTGTGCAAAGAAGAGGGCACTGAATTGTGATATCGGAGAACTTGAGGGGGTTTGTGGATATTTGAGCCTGTTTTTTATCCGTTCTCGTCAATTTGCAGAATCTTTGGCTGAGATTCGACGACAGACTTTCTAACCACGAAGAGCGCGAAGGTCACGAAGGATTCGGATATCTGTGATTCTGAAATTCCTGCTCTTCGTATCGCTAAATTCGGCCACGCTAGGTTATCTCTCGTTCGCGACAAAAACCGCCGCGACTTCATCTTTGTAGACCAACCGAAATCGCGAATCAGTGCGCAATAGCGCAGTTAAGGGCCGTTTCATGTCAGCAATGACGACATGGGCGCGGCTGAGTTCGGGATCTGAGCTCCAGCCAGGATAGCCGGCCCAAGTTGCTATGGACCGCTCTATTCGTTCTTCGCCGTGTAAGTTTGTCCGGCCATCCATCGAGACCGGCAAATCGGGCAGAGCCCAGATCAAATAGCCCCCCCAATCTAGATGGTTGTAGAGAGGGCCGTGTTGGTTATTTTTTTGCACAAACGCTACGGCGTCTGCGGGAAAGATCTTTGCCACATGCGCTTTCAGGCTCGCCTCGGAAATATTGCGGTAGTAGCCGAAAGCCAAGAGGGAAAGGATAACTCCTAACGCAACGCCAAAGACTTGGCTTGGCGTTAATTTAATACGCTCTTGAATCACACGGTTCGTTTGCAGTTCTGAAATAATCGCCAGCGATGCGGCCACGAGAACCCATGCATCTCGCCGCGCGCGAAAGGCGAGCAACGCACCCATGCCAAAGAGAAAGTACGGAAAAGGTCTAGTCTCGCGATGCCATCCAAGGGAGAACGCAGCTCCGAGCGCTAGAGCCAGAACCAACCAGTCCTCCGGAGAGCGGAAAAACATCGGGTGAAACTCTTCTATATTCTGAAATACTCTGGTCTGCACGGCATATTCAACAAACGGCCGATAGAGATGGACCTGATAGGGATTGGCGAGAGTCGCCCCCGCGCAAAGTATTGCGATGATCAACGTACGACTGAAGGGAACTGATTCCGTATGATTTTTGTTCAGCGCGAAGGGAATTATTTTCGAAACAAAGGGCTCTGCGGCCATCATGCCGAGCAGGGCGAGGCCATAAACAAACTGGATGTGGAGATTTGCCCAAACAAGAAAGAGTAAGGGTAGGAGGTAGAGAGCCCGGGGACTTCCTGATCTTCGAGCTGTAAGAAGAATGTGCAATTCAAGAATAAAGAATAATATAGTAAATAGCCATGGCCGTGGGGTTAGGACCGGCTTCATGCAAAAAAGCCCTACGGCAGTGATTCCGATCTCAATGAGAAACGGCAAGCTGGCGCGGCGAACCAGATGATGGAGCGTTAGCGCGATAATTAATGAGAGAATGACCGTGAAGAGAACCAGCCCCAAAAGGCCAAATTTGGTATAGAGACCATAAACGAGAATATCAAAAAGCCAGCCGTAAGCGACCCAAGGTTTTCCCATCCCATAAGCCGAAAACGGATCGGTCGTCGGCACCATGTGATGCTCGATGATCCACTGACCCGTGCGGAGATGCCACCAGATGTCCGGATCGTCTATGGGGAGCAAAGCTTGGGACGCTGGAATGAGATAGAGCAGGACGAGGATTACCAGCTGCCGAAAGTTCTTCTGGTCGTCTCGAACAATATTCAAATTCTGAGCCATTATTGCCAGGGTAATTTTAGCGCTGGGAGAATCGAGTCGTCGTTGAACAGGAACTAGCTCAAAAAGGCATCCTGTTTGGAACGCTACTTTTGTCGGTGCATTTGAAGAAAGCGGCGAACAGACCCAGGAAAATCAGCGATAGCGCCAGCGGTAATTCCACACGGGGTATGAGGTTCAAGAAGATCAGCATATAAACGCTAATGCTTACCCATCCTACAAAGCCAACACGCTTGAAAGCATATGACTGTGGCAACCGCGATCGGTTTCAAGCAGTTCCGGGAAATACAAAACACGACATGGATCAACTTTCATTACGTGAAAACTCTGTATTCCCGGGGTTGCGCCACAGCAATAGGTGGAGCCTGATGATGCCGACAACCGCACAGGGCAGCCTTGGTGGTCGGCACATCTCTCACCGTTAACCAGCATTGCTTGTTTGCTGAAGAGAATGGCCAATATTTTAATTCATTTGACTTTGAATGGATAGCTATTTAAACAGCAGGAAGGCTGCCATCTAGATTGTTGATGGGCTAGAGGTGCAGAACCCTCCGCTATCGGTGCCATTATCTCTCAAAATGAAGGTGATTGTTTGCATTCCCACTTATAACGAGCGGGACTCCATTGCGGAGACTATCCGCGGGATTTGTGATCTGAATCGCGAAAAATTATCCGTCATTGTGATCGATGATAACTCTCCGGATGGGACGTCGGATATCGTCGAGGAGATCAGTAGGTTCCATCCGGATAGGGTCATGTTGATCAAACGCGAAAGAAAGCTCGGACTGGGAAGCGCGTACAACACGGGCTTCCAAAGGGCGTTGGAGTTAGGGGCAGAGTTGATTGTAGAGATGGATGCGGATGGCTCACACGATCCAGGAGATCTCCCGGCACTGATTGATTACACATCCGGAGACGCCGATCTTGTCGTGGGCTCCCGCCGGATAACGGGCGGACGAATTGTTGGTTGGGGAATGCATCGCTATATCATGAGCTGGGGAGCTATGTGGCTTTCAAGACTGATTTTAGGACTAAAACCACGAGACGTAACCTCTGGCTTTCGTTGCTATCGCAGAAAGGTCGTCCAA
>WNGG01006150.1_pt1 | contig 13348 bp, 14 predicted proteins | sample 5400661 | NCBI WGS metagenome assembly WNGG01 (sample SAMN13153372, study PRJNA577476) | soil metagenome | isolation source: 100 cm soil or saprolite under Garry oak tree replicate 1 | place: USA:California | collected 2016-06-15
CAGGCGGCGAAGGACACGGTCGCCGAGCTCGGGCGCTCGATGGGGCTCCGGCCCGTCGACGTCGGGCCGCTCTCGAACGCGGCGCTGCTGGAGGGGGTCACGGCGATCCTCGCGACGATCAACCGCCGCTACGGGCTCAAGAACGCCGGCATCAAGATCACTGGCCTCTGAGGAGCCCCGCCCCTCGCCGCCCAGTACAACATCCTCGCGCGCGACCGCTGGCCTGAGCCGGCGGCTCGCGTTCAGGCGCGCGACACCGCCACGCCCAGGTAGACGATCGCGACCGCGAGCAGCAGCACGAGGCGGTCGAGCCACGCGATCGTCCTGAGGGGAGGCGCCGGGTCCTGGCCCTCGGCCAGCGCGCGACGCAATCTCGGCACCTGGGAGAAGTCGCGCTGGGCGGCGAGCGCGACGGCCGCGAGCACCAGCATGAACTTCCCGGCCAGGAGGAGCCCGGCGCCGGTCTCCATCACGCGCTCGAGGGGACCGAGACGCGTCACGTTGTAGAACCCCGTCAGGGCAACCACCGCGATCGCGGTCCACGCGACCGGCCGGCCACCCCGCGCGGCCTCTGCGAAGACGCCCACCGCACCGCGCCGAGCCGCCGGGCCAAGGACGTGGGCCTGGTACATCAGCCCGCCGATCCAGGCGACCACGCCGAGCAGGTGGAGCCACACGGAGAGGAGCGCCACGGTCTATTGGAGCGGGGTCCGCGAGCCCGGCACGATCGGTGAGGGGCCCGAGACAGGTGAGGCCTGGCTTCCTCGCCCGCCGTCGGTGAGCGCTGCGAGGGCGCGGGCGACGTCGGAGAAGTCGCGGAACAGGAGGTCTGGCGCGCAGGCCGCCAGCTCATCGGCCGGGTACTGCCCCGTGGCCACGACGACGGCGACGGCGCCGCAGGCGCGGGCGCAGTCCACATCGTGGGGCGTGTCGCCGATGATGGTCACGCGCTCGAAGTCGAAGTCGTGGCCGACGAGGCGCCCCGCCCGCTCGCGGGCGATGCTCGGCAGGCACCGGCGATCGATGTGGTCCGAGCCGAACGCGCCGACGCGGAAGTGCTCGAGGAGCCCCGTCGGGCGAAGCTTGAGCCGCGCGCCCGCCTCGATGTTGCCGGTCAGGAGGCCCACGACCGCATCGGGGCGCGCGCTCAGCGCGGGGACGAGCTCGCGGATCCCGGGCATGATCTGGATCGCGCTCCCGTCGCCCAGGATCGTCTCGAGCTCGCCGAGGTACGCCTCGAAGCACGCGCCGACCCGCGCCTCAATCTCCTCGCGCGGGACCCCGGCGGCGGTCAGAACGTCCCAGACGACGCGCTGATCGGTCTTGCCGCGGAGGTCGTACGCGTCGAGCCCTTCGGCGGTCCCGAAGGTCCGCTTGAGTGCCTCCTTGAAGGCCGCCCGTCCCGCGCCGCGCGCGGTCAGCAGCGTGCCGTCGACGTCGAACAGGAAGAGCCGCACGTCAGCGCGGCGCGAGCCGGTGCAGGCGCGCGACCACGGCGGGCAGCGTCTCGACGACGACGTCGATCTCGCTCGCGGTCGTCCAGCGTCCGAGCGTGAAGCAGAGGGAGCCTTCGAGCGCGTCGCGGTCGCAGCCGATCGCGCGGAGGACGTGCGACGGCTCGCCCGTGAGCGCGCCGCACGCCGAGCCGGACGAGGCCGCGACGCCTCTGAGATCCAGCTCGAGCAGGATGCCGTCCGCCTTCACGCCGGGCACCACGAAGGACGCGTGGTGCGGCAGCCGGTTCTCGCCGCGCGCGCCCGTGAGGCGCGCCTCCGGGAGCCGCTCGAGCAGCCCGGCGAGCAGCCGGTCGCGTAGCTCGCGGAGCCGGGCGACCTCCGCCGGTCCCTCGAGCCGCGCGAGGTCCGCCGCGACGCCCATGCCGACGATCGCGGGCAGGTTCTCGGTCCCCGCGCGGTAGCCGCCCTCCTGGCCGCCGCCGAGGATGAGGGGCGCCAGCTTGATCTCGGGCCGCATCCACAAGGCGCCGGCGCCCGGCGGCCCATAGAGATCGTTCGACGAGAGGGTGAGCAGGTCGATGTGCGCCTCGTCCACCGCGAGCGGCACGCGCCCCGCCGCGCCCACCGCATCCACGTGGAAGGGCACGCCGCGCGCGCGGGTGACCTTCCCGATCGCGGCGATCGGCTCGAGCGTGCCGATCTCGCCGTTCGCCGCCATGAGCGAGACGAGCGCCGTCTCGGCGCGCACGGCGCGGGCCACGGCGTCGGGGTCCACGCGTCCCTCCGCGTCCACCGGGACGTACGTCACCGCGAAGCCCCGCTTCTCGAGGTCGCGGCACGCGTTGATCACCGAGACGTGCTCGACGGCCGAGGCGACGATGTGGCGCCCCGGGGCCCGCTGCGCGACGCCTTTGATCGCGAGGTTGCTCGCCTCGGTGGCGCTCGCGGTGAAGATCACCCCCGCCGGAGCGCCGCCGATGAGCCGCGCGACCTTCGCGCGCGCGCCGTCGAGCGAGGCGCGCGCCTCGAGGCCAAGGGAGTGGGGCGCGCCGGGGTTGCCCACGCCTCCCTCCAGGAACGGTCGCATGACCGCGACGACGCGGGGGTCGACAGGAGAGAACCCGGCGTAGTCCAGGTAGACGCGTGAGACGGTGGCGTCGGGGCCGCCGCTACCGGGTCTTGCGGACGAAAAAGCGGAAGACCGTGCCATTCTTGTCGATCTCCAGGAGCTCGTGGCCCGTTCGGGCCGTCCAGCTCTTCATGTCCGCCTCGGAGGCCGGGTCGTCGGACGTCGTCTCGAGGATCTGACCCACCGCCAGGTGCTTCATGGCCTCGCGCGTCTTGAGGATCGGCATGGGACAGAAGAGCCCCACGCAGTCAAGCCTCTTGTCCGCTACCAGGGGCATCCCGAAAACCCTTTGAAATTCTGACATTGACAGGGTGTCACAGCAACAAGAATAATGCTTATAATGGTGAGCCACGCCTCGCAGGACGCGACGGTCGTGGGGCGGCGACTGCGGCGGCGGGTGCTTCTGGCGCTCTGCCTCTCCGGGCTGCTCCCCGTGCTCGTGCTCGCCTACGCGGTGCTGCGTTACCTCTTCGCGGACGTCGGCTCGCTGCGGGGCGTCCACCTGATCGGGCTGCAGGGCCTGGTCTTCTTCACGCTGCTCGCGATGGTCGGGGGCGCCTGGATCATCTGGGACATAGGCCGGGCCGTCAGCCGCATGGGGGATCTGTTGTCGCCGCAGCCGAACGCCACGGCGCCCGGCGCCCGGACCGACGAGGTCGGTGCGCTTATGAAGTCGTTCACCGGCATGCTCACCACGATCGAGGCGCAGGCGGTCGAGATCAACACCTTCGCCGCGCGCCTCGACGCCGCGTACAAGGAGCTCGAGGTCACCAACGCCAAGCTCAAGGAGACCTCGTTCCGCGACGACGTGACCGGGCTCTACAACCGGCGCTTCTTCTCCCTGCGCCTCGAGGAGGAGATCTCCCGCTTCCGGCGCTTCAACCACCCCGTGTCGGTCGTGCTCCTCGATCTCGACGGGTTCAAGAGCATCAACGACGAGTTCGGCCACGCGGTCGGCGACGAGACCCTGCGTGAGATCGCCCAGATCCTCATGAAACAGTCGCGCGGGATCAACGTCGTCTCCCGCTACGGCGGCGACGAGTTCGCGATCCTCCTCGTCGAGACCTCCAAGGCCGGCGCCCGGCTCTACGCGGACCGGATCCGGCAGGTCGTCGCCACGTGCCCGTTCTCGCATGGCAAGCCCGTCACCGCATCCTTCGGCGTCGCGAGCCTCCCGGACGACGAAGCGACCAACTCGGAGGACCTCTTCCGCGCCGCCGACGAGGCGCTCTACGCCGCGAAGCGAGCCGGGAAGAACCAGGTCGCCGCGGCGGGACCGGCGGAGAAAGTCACATCACATGGCGCATCGGGACATCCTGATTGTTGACGATGACCGTCAGGTGCGCGAAGTCCTTCACCAAATCTTCATCTCGGCGGGCTACAACTGCCTGCTCGCCAGCGACGGCCGCGAGGGCATAGAGGTCTTCACGGCGAGCCGGCCCCCGCTCGTGGTGACCGATCTCAAGATGCCGGGCATGACGGGCATGGAGCTCCTCCAGCAGGTACGCGCGGTCGACGGAGACGCTGCCGTGATCGTGCTGACCGGCGCTGCCGATGTGAAGACCGCGATCGCGAGCCTGAAGCTCGGCGCCCACGACTTCATCATGAAGCCCGTCAACATCGACGAGCTTTTGATCGCCACCGAGCGCGCGCTGGAGCGGCGCCAGCTCCTCATCGAGCGCCGCGAGTACCAGGAGCTCCTCGAGAAGCGGGTCGTCGAGGCCACACGCGACCTGGCCTCCGCCTACCGCCAGCTCCAGGACACATACCGCTCGACGCTCGAGGCGCTCGGCTCGGCCCTGGACACGCGCGACGTGGGCACCGAGGCGCACTCGCGGCGCGTCCACGGCTACGCGCTCGCGACCGCGCGAGAGCACGGCGTGCCCGAGGCGGATCTGCCCGACCTCGCCCACGGGGTCCTGCTCCACGACATCGGCAAGATCGGGATCCCCGACGCGATCCTGCTCAAGCCCGGGCCGCTCACCAACGCGGAGTGGAAGATCATGCGGCGCCACCCCGAGATCGGCAAGGCGCTGATCGAGCGGATCCCGTTCCTGCGCGGCGCGGTGCCGATCGTCTGGGCGCACCACGAGAAGTGGGACGGCAGCGGCTATCCGCGCCGCCTCAAGGGCGAGGAGATCCCGCTCGGCGCCAGGATCTTCATGGTCGTGGACGCGTTCGACGCGATGACCTTCGACCGCCCGTACTCGCAGGCCAAGCCCTTCGACGTCGCCAAGGCCGAGATCAGGCGGTGCGGCGGCAGCCACTTCGACCCCAGCGTCGTCGAGTCCTTCTTCCGGGTGCCGGAGGCCCTGCTGGAGGAGATCCGGCGCAGGAGCGTCGAGCCCTGAGGGCGGGCGACGCGGAGGCCAGGGATGGCTCGTATCCTGGTCGTTGATGACGAGCCGGAGATCGGCGAGATCCTCGAGATGTTGCTGACGCACGTGGGCCACGAGGTGCGCGTCGCGACGAACGGCGACTCCGCGCTGCAGCTCGCGCGCGCGGCGCCCGTCGACCTCATCATCACGGACATCTTCATGCCCGGTAAGGAAGGGATCGAGACCATCATGGAGATCCGCCGCGACTTGCCCTCGGTGAAGATCATCGCGATGTCGGGCGGCGGACACACGGGCGAGCTCAACTATCTCCGCGACGCGGTTCAGCTCGGCGCGGTGCGCACGCTCCTCAAGCCGTTCGGCAACGCGGAGATCCTGGAGGCCGTCCGCGCCGCGCTCGGCGCCTGATCACCGCACCCGGGCGAGGAAGTCCACTTCCGAGTCCAGCAAGGCGCCCAGCGTCAGCGGCGCCGGGACGCTCGTACGCGCTCCTCCATCCCAAGCTCATCGCACAGGCGCTGGATCCTCGCGAACGCGACCGACAGCTCCTCCGCCGAGAGCCCGAGTTGCTCCATGCAGCTCCGCAGGCGCTCGCGCACCGTCTCGGTCCTCAGCACGGCCTCGTCGCGGTCGTCCGCGTCGGGGAGCTGGCGGATCGGGAGGGGGCGGAGGCCGGCGACGCCTTCGACTGCGCGCACCCTCGTGGCACGCGTCTCCACCTCGCGGTCGGGGCCGATGTCGCCGAGCTTGAGCGCGCGTACGAGCGGGTCGAGGGTGTCCTCGTAGTCGCCCGCCTCGCGGCGGAGCGCGGCGAGCGCCTCGGAGTCGCGCGCCGCCTGCATGCGCTGGATCGCCTGCGCCGTGAGCTGACCGATCTCGCCCCCCAGCGTGCTCAACAGGAGCTCCTCGAACGGTCCCACGCGCGCCGCCGGGATCTCCGGGTCCTCGAGGGCCTCGCGGAGCAGACGCCGCGCGGCGCGGAACTCCCGGCGCTGGAGGAGCTTGCGCACCGACTGCTCGTACGCGGGCCAGATCGCCGCGCGGGCCGTCTCGCGCGTCTCGCGCAGTCGCCCGTCAGAGGGCACCGCGCTCAGGCCGCGCTCGCTCCACGCGAGCGCGCGACGGACCTCCACAACGCGGTCGTCGGTGTCAGAGCCCCCGGCACGCGCCAGCGCGGCCTGGGCGGCGCTGTACGAGAGCGCGGCGATATCCTGCTGGTACATCACGCGCTCTTCCGCGGGGGCCACACCGAGCGCGGATTCGAGCGCCACGCTGGCGCCGACGTCGTCGCCGAGCGCCTGCTTCGCGAGGGCCACGACGGCCCAGAGCGCGGCGGTCTGGCGCGCCTGCGGCGTCGAGAGCGGCGTGTCCCGGAGCCGCGCGAGCGCCTCCTCGCCGACCGACACCACCTCGTCGTAGCGCCGATCCTCGTAGAGCGAGAAGCACCTCTCGACCAGCAGCAGATCGGCCCGTCCCGTCGCTGTGGGCGCGGGTTCGGGTGAGCTGGCCGGTAGCGGCTCTGGAGGCGGCTCCGGAGGCGCCTCGGCGGCGACGACCGGCTCCGGCAGGCGCTCCGCTTCGAGCTCCATTACGGGCACGGCCAGTACGGGCACGGCCGGGCGCTCCATCGGAAAGGGCGAAACGCACGCGGGGAGGGGCACGCGCTCCCCGACGCGGTCGGTCGATCCCGCGTGAGGCCGCGCGTGGGGCGAGACCTGGCTACGGCGCTCCCGCACCGGCATCGCTGGCGCGGTCGCGCGGGCGGGCGTAACGGTCTTCGTCGGGGTCGGCGGCGGCGCCCTGGCGGGCTGGGGGCGACGAACGGGGTGACGGGGCGTGGACGGCCAGATCAGCTCGAGAATGCCGAGGATCAGCAGTGCGGATCCTCCCACGACGGCGACGAGGATCAACTCCTCCTCCCTCAGCACTCCACGTCCACCGGGCGGCGCTCGGCGAGCGAGCGGTAGGCGGCAAGCACGACCGCGAGGTCGCGCCGGCCCGCGGCGCCATCCGCCTCGGGCGCCCTGCCCGTCCGCATCGCTTCGTCGAACGCCCGCAGCAGGGCCAGATGGCCTCTGGTGTCCCGGAAGAAGAGCGACAGCCGCGTGCCGCGCTCACCCCGGAGGAGCACCCAGCGGCCCCGGTTGTCTGCCAAGGACGTGCCGGCAGTCCCCGTCACTGTGGACCATTGAACCCGAGGGAGGCCGCGCGCGCCAAGCGAATTCGACAGGAATCCGACCACGCCGCCCGGAAGCTCGGCGAGGAGATCCACGGCGTCCTCACCCCCCAGGGCCACGGTGCGGGGCGGGGCGAGCGCAAAAACGCGCCGCGGCTCGCCGCCCCACCAGCGGAGATTGTGGACGTGGTGGATGCCGGCGTCGATGAGGACACCGCCCCCGGACGCCCCGCCGTCGAGCCGCCAACCGCCTGGACGCCGATAGCCGCGGGCGACCAGGTGGAGCTCGCGGAGCTCGCCGAGCCGGCCGCTGGCGATGAGTCGGTGGACGTGACGGAAGGCAGGCATGAAGCGGAAGTTCTCCGCGACCATCAGGATCCGGCCCGCGGCGTCGGCCACGCCGACCATCCGGTCGACCTCGGCAAGCCTGGGCGCGATCGGCTTCTCCACGAGGACGTGCAGGCCCGCCTCGAGCGCCGTGAGCGCGTCGCGCAGGTGCCGGTCGTGCGGCGTGCACACGATCGCGCCCGCGGCGCGCGGGTCGCGCACGGCGTCCTCGTACGCGCCGAAGGCGTCCGCGGCGCCGAACTCGCGGGCGAAGGCGCGGGCGCGCGCGAGGTCGCGGCTCGCCGCGAGCAGCGGGATCCCGAGGCGGCGCGCCGCCGTGGCGTGGCGGCGCGCGATCCAGCCGCACCCGAGCAGGACGAGCGCTCGCGCGGCCATCAATTTTGATGCTAGCATGGGCCCAGACGCGGAGGCTCCATGCGACGAGTCGCGGTGATCGGGGTCGGCGTGACGAAGTTCGGCAAGCACGAGCGCACCTCGGCCGAGCTGTTCGCCGAAGCGGCGGCGGACGCGCTGCTCGACGCGGAGCTGCCGGTGAGCGCTGTGCAGGCGCTCTACTACGGGAATGTCGTCGGAAGCGAGACGGAGCACCAGCTCCACACCGGCCCGCAGGCCGCGTCGATCCTCGGCATCCCGACGATCCCCACGACGCGGTTCGAGGCGGCCTGCGCCAGCTCGCACGCCGCCTTCCGCCACGCCGTGATGGAGATCGCCGCGGGCGTCTCGGACGTCGTGCTCGTCGGCGGCGCCGAGCGCGTGCTCAACGTTCCCACGCCCGAGTCGACGGAGTACTTCGCCTACGCCTCGGACGCCAGCTGGGAGCAGACGCTCGGCCTCACCTTCCCCGGCGTCTTCGCGCTCATCGCGCGCGCCCACATGCAGCGATACGGGACGACGGAGGCGCAGATGGCCGCCGTCGCGGTGAAGAACCACAAGCACGGCGCGCTCAACCCGAAGGCGCAGTTCCAGAAAGAAATCACGGTCGAGCAGGTCCTGCAAAGCCCGTACGTCGCCGACCCGCTCAAACTCCTCGACTGCTGTCCCTTCACCGACGGCGGCGCCGCCGTGGTCCTCGCGTCCGAGGAGGTCGCGCGCAGCCATCGCAGAGGCGTCTGGGTGCTCGCCTCTGCCGCCGCGTCGGACTGGATGCTCCTCGGCGACAAGCGCGACCTCGCGCGCGTGCCCGCCACCGAGCGCGCCGCGGCCGCCGCGTACAAGCAGGCGGGGCTCGGCCCGGCCGACGTGGACGTGGTCGAGCTGCACGACTGCTTCACGATCGCCGAGATCGTCGCGACAGAAGGGCTCGGTCTCTTCGAGCCCGGTGCGGGCGGACGCGCCGCGGCCGAGGGGCTGACGAGCCTCGGCGGCGCCATCCCCGTCAACCCGTCGGGCGGCCTCAAGGCCAAAGGGCACCCGATCGGTGCGACGGGCGCGGCGCAGATCGCGGAGATCGTCACCCAGCTCCGCGGCGAGGCGGGCCCGCGTCAGGTGGGCGACGCGCGTGTCGGCCTCACCCACACCCTCGGCGGCAACACCGCCACCGTCCTCGTGAGCCTGTTCGGCCGTGACTGAGCCGGTCATCACGTTGCAGCACTTCTTCCAGCGCGCGCGCGAGGGCGAGCTCACCGGGGTGCGCTGCGAGAGGTGCGGGGAGCTCGCCATCCCGCCGAGGCAGTTCTGTCCGGCCTGCCACGAGCGCGCCTGGCGGCCCGTGCCCCTCGGCGGCGAGGGCACCATCGAGAGCTTCACCGTGATCCGTGTCGCGCCGCGCGCCTTCGCGGCCGACGCGCCCTACGCGGTAGCCGTCGTCAAGCTCCGCGAGGGCGTCTCGCTGCTCGGCCGGATCGTGGACATCCCCCTCGACAAGGTCGCCATCGGTCTCCGCGTCCGCTTCCGCCCGCTCGTCAAGGACACGCAGACCTCGGTCGGGTTCGGCCCCATCTGATCTGACCTGTCTACTTCGAGTTGGCCAGACGAACGACGGCGACGAGACTCAGATGGTAATGACCTATCTTAAAGTCGACATTCCTGGCGACGCCCTGGTCGTCGCATTTGACATCTGCTCGTCGTCCGACATTATGGAAGAGCTCACACTCGCCGGCGGCATCGACCGCCTCAAGGACTTCCTTACCTCTCTGAAGAGGTACTTAGCCAAGGCTCAAAGGACTACGCCCTTCGCTCCGTACAAGTTCACCGGAGATGGCTGGATCCTCCTGTTCCCAGGGGATACCGCTGGAGCAGCTGTCTTAGCGTTCCTGCGAGCCCTCAGTGAGTTTTTTCGCAAAGAGTTTCGGAGCGCCCCAGGATAGGACGCTGCGTTCGCCCGCCTGTATGGAAATGGGCGTTGACGCCATCATTGTCGGGTTATACTGCGGGTATGAAGACCGCCGTCTCCATTCCGGATGACGTGTTCGAAGACGCAGAGAGGCTTGCGCGGGCCCTCAGGAAGTCCCGGAGTCAACTGTACAGTCACGCACTCAGGGAATACGTGGCGCGGCACGGCGCGGATCGGGTCACCGAGGCGCTGGACCGCATCTGTGCGGATGGTCCGCCTGGAGACGATGACTTTGCTAGGACGGCGGCGAGGCGAACGCTTCGGCGTTCGCAGTGGTGATCTCACAAGGGGAGATCTGGTGGGCCGACCTGCCCGAGCCGTCTGGTTCCGAACCTGGGTTTCGCCGGCCGGTCGTCGTCGTTCAGGGTGACGCGTTCAACCGTAGCCGGATCGCCACGGTCGTTTGCGTACCGCTGACCAGCAACCTGCGTTGGGCAGACGCTCCGGGCAACGTGCTCCTCGCTGCGATGGCGACTGGCCTGCCGAAAGATTCTGTCGCCAACGTCTCGCAACTCGTCACGCTGGACAAGTCTTTCCTCACCGAGCGGATCGGAAAGCTGGCGAAGGCCAAGCTTGAGCTGGTGCTCTTCGGTATCGATATTGTGCTCGGCCGGTGAGCCGTCGAACACGGCAGTGCACTGGACCGTGATGGAGGGCAAATGGCTGCCGCCCGATTGGCATTAGCCGCGCTGCGAATTCCTTGGAGAGATCTGCTGAAAGCGGCACCCGCAATCCTCACGGCATCAGGCGAGCTTGTCGCCCAATTCAATCGGCCACGAGGGCCGGTCGAGCACGTCAAGTCGCCCACAGATACAGCCGCGCTTGTGACGCGATTGGAAGTCCTTGAAACGTCGGGTGTGTCACAGGCCGAGCTCACCAAAGAGATGGCCAACCAGCTCAAGGAGGTCACCGAGGCGCTTCGAATCGTGGCTTTCCGTATGCTGTTCGCGCTGGGCGTTTCGCTGGTTGCCTTCGTTTTGGGGCTGGCTGCGTTGATTCGAACTTTCCTGTGATGCTCCAGCGTCACCGGACGGAGGTCCAAGTTCACCGATCTCCAGGGGCAGTACTCGTGGCACGGCCGGGCCCTTGGAACCAACCTCGATCATGTATAAAGAAATCACCGTCAGGCAACGCGGCGGCAGCGGGGTAGGCGTGGCCGTCGATCACCATCGCGTCTGCCTCGCGCGTGAGATCAGCCTGAAGAGACGCTCGGGCGTCACGGGCAGCTCGCCGATCTCGACACCGAGCGGCGCCAGCGCGTCGGCGATCGCGTTGGCGACGGCGGCAGGCGCGCCGATGGTGCCCCCCTCGCCCACGCCCTTGAAGCCCCCGAGCGTCGTAGGCGACGGACGCTCGAGGTGGACGACCTCGATCGCCGGCACCTCGGCGGCCGTCGGGACGAGGTAGTCCACCAGGCTGCCCGTGAGGAGCTGGCCGTCGTCGCCGTACACGATCTCCTCGAGCAGCGCCGCGCCGATGCCCTGCGCCGTGCCGCCGATCGCCTGGCCCTCGACGATCAGCGGGTTGATGATCCTTCCGCAGTCCTCGACGACCACGAAGCGGCGCACGACCACCGCGCACGTCTCCGGATCGACCTCGACGACCGCGACGTGCGTCGCGTTGGACGCCGTGCCGAAGTACGGATCGTAGAAGCGGGTCGCCTCGAGACCAGGCTCCATCCCCTTCGGCAATCGCTTGGCGCCCGCGTACGCCGCGCGCGCGATCTCCCGCAGCGTGAGCGTGCGATCCGGGGCGCCGCGCACCGTCGCGCGGCCATCCGCAAGCGTCAGATCGCCAGCGGCGACCTCCAGCAGATGCGCCGCGATCGCGAGCGCCTTCTCTCTGAGCGCGCGCGCCGCGAGCATCGCCGCGCCGCCGCCGATGACTGCGCTGCGGCTCGCGTAGGTCCCGGTGCCCGCGGGCCCGGCGGCGGTGTCGCCGTGGATCACGCGCACATTCTCGAGCTGCGCGCCCAGCTCCTCGGCGACGACCTGGGCCAGCGTCGTCTCGTGACCCTGGCCGTGGCACGCGAGGCCGAAGCTCGCCGTGACCGTCCCGCCGGGATCCACGCGGACCGTCGCGCCCTCGGTCCCGGTGTTGATTGCGGCACCGGGCGACGCCGGGATCGCCGAGCCGACGCCCGTCAGCTCGACGTAGCAGGCGACGCCGATTCCCACGTAGCGCCCCGCATCGCGGCCACGGCGCTGCTCGGCTCGGACGCGCTCGTACTCCGCCACGTCGCGCGCCCGCTCGAGCGACTCGACGAAGCTCCCGCTGTCCCACACGACGCCCGACGGCGAGCGGTACGGGAGCTCGTCGGGCCTCAGAAGGTTCCTGAGCCTCAGCTCGACGGGATCGATCCCGAGGCGGCGCGCGGCGCGGTCCATGAGCGCCTCCGTCACGAAGGTCGAGACCGGCCGGCCGACGCCACGGTACGGCCCCATCGGCGCCTTGTTGGTCGCCACGCCCCACCCCTCGCCCCGGTAGTGCGGGACACGGTATGGCCCGGGAAGGAAGCTGATCACCTGAATGACTTCGATCGAAGCGGTCCACGGGTGGATCGAGTACGCGCCGACGTCGGCGACGACGCGCGCGCGGAGGGCGCTGATCGTCCCATCCGCGTGCACGGCCAGCTCGGCCTCGATCGTCTCGTCCCACGCCTGTGTGCTCGTCAGGAGGTCCTCGCGCCGGTCGCCCACCCACTTCGCGGGCCGTCCCGCGAGTCGTGCGAGGGCGCAGACGGCAACCTCCTCGGGGTAGAGCGCGCTCTTCACACCGAAGCCGCCCCCCACGTCGGGAGCGACGACGCGAAGCCGGTGCGCCGGCAGGTCGAGCAGCTCGGCAAGCGTCTCCCGCAGGAGGCCCGGCACCTGCGTGGACGACCAGAGCGTCAGCTCTCGCGCGCCCGCGTCCCAGTCGGCGAGACAGGCCCGGTTCTCCAGCGTGACGCCCGCGTGGCGGTGAAAGCGGAAGCGACCGCCGACGACGACCGGCGCGCGCGCGATCGCCGCCTCCGCGTCGCCCTGGACGAAGGCGCGCGACAGGAGGACGTTGCTCCCGGCCGCCTCGTGAACGAGCGTCGCGTCCCCGGCCATCGCCGCCTCCGGCGTCGCGATGACCGGGAGCGTCTCGTAGCGGACGTCAATCGCCTCCAGCGCGTCCTCGGCGGCGTAACGGCTCTCGGCGAGGACCGCTGCGACCGCCTCGCCGGCAAAGCGGACCTTGCCACGCGCGAGCGCCGGGAACTCGGTCGCGCGATAGCCGGCCATCTTCGACTCGGCGCGAATCGGTCGCGCGCACGGCGCCAGCTCGTCGCCCGTGACGCACGCCGCGACGCCGGGTAGCTCGCGGGCGCGGCGCGTGTCGATCGAGACGATGCGGGCGTGGGCGTACGGGCTCCGGAGGAACGCCACGTGCAGCATCCGGGACAGCGTCATGTCCGCGACGTAGCGGCCCCGCCCCGTCAGGAACCGCGCGTCCTCCACGCGGCGGACGGGCGCGCCGATCAGCGACATTGTAGCGAGGTCCGCGGGGCCGGCGCACTCCGTGGGTGGCCTGAGACGAGGCGCG
>WNGG01011455.1_pt1 | contig 13347 bp, 9 predicted proteins | sample 5400661 | NCBI WGS metagenome assembly WNGG01 (sample SAMN13153372, study PRJNA577476) | soil metagenome | isolation source: 100 cm soil or saprolite under Garry oak tree replicate 1 | place: USA:California | collected 2016-06-15
CCAAAAATCACCGAAAGGAGCAAATCATGGCCCAGCCATCCACGACTGCCAAGGATGCACTATCCGCTGTCGGCAAGGTTGCCAATCCCGCGCCGTTGGGCCTCGCTGCATTCGGGGTGACCACCGTCGTTCTCAGCACCATAAATGCCGGCCTATTGCCGGCGGAGGCTGTGCCGGCGGTAGTGCCGCTGGCGTTTTCCTTCGGCGGACTGGCGCAAATCATCGCCGGATTCCTGGAATATGGAAACGGCAACACGTTTGGAATGGTGGCCTTCACCTCTTACGGGGCTTTTTGGTGGTGGTATGCATTCCTGAACTGGAGTGTGGGGGCGGGTTGGCTCAAGGCGCCCGATCCCCGGGGCGTGGGAGTGGCGCTGCTGATGTGGGGAGTCTTCACGTTATATATGTGGATCCCTACCTTTCGCACGAACTTCACGCTCTGGTCCATCTTCCTGCTGCTGTGGGTCACGTTCTTTCTGCTTGCGGGAGCGGACCTGGGAATGGGATTAGCGTGGCGGCACGCGGGCGGCTGGGTTGGGCTGCTCACGGGACTCGATGCGCTTTATCTTTCGTTCGCGGAAGTGACCAACGCGACATTTGGGCGGAACGTGGTGCGAATTGGCGGGGCCGTCCTGAAGCCTTAAGGCAGGGCGAAACCACGCCTTACGGCGGAAATAACGGGCTTGACGCCGGACGGGTGTCGGCAATACCTTGAATTATATGAGCGCAATAAATTTGAAAGTGAACGGCAAGGTCCACGCGGTGGACGTTGATCCGACGACGCCGCTTTTGTATGTGCTGAGCGACGATCTGGCATTGAACGGGCCGAAATTCGGGTGCGGGCTGGGGCAATGCGGCGCCTGTACGGTGATTGTGAAAGGGCAGGCGATCCGCTCCTGCATCACGCCGGTAAAGAGCGTGGAGGGCGCGGAGATCACCACTCTCGAGGGCCTGGGCACAATCGAGAAACCACACCCGCTGCAGCAGGCATTCATCGAAGAGCAGGCCACGCAGTGCGGCTTTTGCATCAACGGCGTGATCATGACCGCCAAGGCGTTTCTGGACAAAAATCCGAAGGCCACGGAACAGGAGATCCAGCAGGCCATGTCCGGCGTTCTTTGCCGGTGCTTTACAAACGTGCGGATGCTGCGGGCGATCTATCTTTATAGAGAGGGGCGTTTTAGAGATGGGCGCGCAAGGGATGCCGCGGCGGGAGCGGGACGCACGAGAGAGGCGGCGGCGAAATGAGCAAGCACTCAGAAGTTCTGCCAAACCCGACTCTGACCGATGACGCGGCAGCCGCGTTGGGGCGTGCGGGATTCTCGCGCCGGTCTTTTCTCGCAGGCGCCGGAGCGCTCATCGTCAGCTTCAGCATGAAAGGCGCGCTCGAAACGGCCGCGGCCCAGGGACCTTTCGAGGGCGGCACGGCCGGTTCACCTCCGCTCAACCAACTCGATTCGTGGATTGCCATTGCGGCGGACGGTGGCGTGACCGCGTATACGGGTAAGGCAGAACTGGGGCAAGGCATTTCGACGGCGCAAATCCAATTGGTGGCGGAAGAGCTGTGCGTGCCCTTTAATCGCGTCAACCTGATTTATTGCGACACGGCCATTACGCCGGACCAGGGGATTACGTCGGGCAGCCAGTCGCATCCCACGAACTTCAACCAAAAGAATCTGGCGCAGGCCGCAGCAACGGCGCGCGAGGCGCTTTTGGAACTGGCTTCGAAGCGGCTCAGCGTGCCCGCAGACCAGCTTATCGCGGCAGAAGGCGTGATCAGCGTAAAGAGCGACCCCGCGAAAAAAGTGGGCTATGGCGAACTGGTCGGCGGAAAGAAGTTCGAGATCAAGCTCGATCCCAATGTTAAACGCAAACCAGCAAGCGAATGGACGGTGCTGGGGACTCCTGCGCGGCGTCCGGATTTGCCCACGCTCGTCACCGGACAATTTGAGTTTGTGCATAACGTGCGCCTGCCAGGCATGCTCCACGGGCGCGTGGTGCGGCCGCCCGCTGTGGGCGCGACGGTCGTCAATGTGGATGAAAGCTCGGTGCAAGGTTTGCCGGGCGTGGTGAAGGTGGTGGCGAAAAAGAATTTCGTGGGCGTGGTTGCGGAGAAGCCGTGGCAGGCGATTCAGGCGGCCAACAAGCTGAAGGTCACCTGGAGCGCGGGCACGGGCCTGCCGAGCCATGCAGACTTCTACAACTATTTACGGACCCAGCAGCCGACGCGGGATACGCTGCTCGTCAACTCGAAAGACGTGGACGAGAAGCTCGCGCAAGCCGCCACGGTCTTGAAGGCGACGTATTACTATCCCAACCAGATGCACGGCTCGATGGGCACTTCGTGCGCCGTGGCGGACGTTCAGGGCGATAAGGCAACTCTCTACTCGGCGACGCAAGGGGTCTGGCCGATACGAGGCAGCGCCTCCATCCTCCTCGGACTCAAGCCTGAAAATGTGCACGTGATCTTCCGGCGTGGCTCCGGCTGCTACGGGCTGAACGCCGCCGATACGGTAACTTACGACGCGGCCTTGCTCTCACAGGCCCTCGGCAAACCTGTGCGCGTGCAACTCACACGAAAAGAGGAAATGGCCTGGGGCGAAAACTACGGGTTTGCGTTTGTGATGGATGAGCGCGCGGGTCTGGACGCGCAAGGCAATATCGTGGCGTGGGACCACGAATCCTGGTCGGCCAACCTGGGAAACCGCCCGGGTTATACGACTCCCGGAAACGTGATCACCGGCACGCTGGCGGGCTTTTCGCCGGAACCGTTTATGGCCAGGAGTCCCGCACCCGAACCGCGGGCGTATACGAATAACAGCAACGGCGTGCCTTCTTACGTCGCCGGCAACGTCGGGGGTAAAGCGCAAGGCAGCGGCACGGTGAAATCGGAACGGTCTCTTACGCACAACATTCCGTCGCCGCTATTTACGGCACCGTTGCGGTCGCCCGCGCGGCTGCAGAATACCTTCGCTCACGAATGCTTCATGGATGAGCTCGCGGCCCGAGCCAAGGCCGATCCTGTGGCCTTCCGGCTGCGCCACTTGAGCGACGAACGCTTGATCGACGTGGTGAAAGAAGCAGCCGCGCTGGCGAATTGGGAAGCGCGTCCCTCACCGAAAACACAGAGTCGCAGGACCGGCATCGCGACCGGACGCGGCTTCTCCTGCGTGGCCTACGAAGGCGAAAACGGGTGGGCAGCCATGGCCGCGGAGGTCGAGGTCAACCAGGACACCGGAAAAGTCGCCGTAAAGCGGATATTCTTCAGCAACGACTCCGGACCGATATCGAATCCCGACGGTCTGCGGAACCAGATCGAAGGAGGCACGTTGCAGGGCATGAGCCGCGCCCTCGTGGAAGAAGTTACCTGGGACAGCCAGAAGGTGACTTCGGTCGATTGGGAAAGCTACCGCACGTTGCCTTTGGGTTTCGATGTGCCAAAGATCAAAGTCAAGCTGATCAACCGGCCTGACGAAAATGCCACAGGCGCCGGCGAGACGGCCATCACCATTGTGGCAGCGGCAATCGGGAATGCCATCTTTGACGCCACCGGCGCGCGCATTCGTCAAGTTCCGTTTACGCCGGAACGCGTGAAGGCCGCCCTGAGCCAAACGCAAAGCCGAGTGTAGGGCGCCGCGGCACTCTCCGGCGCTTGGCCTCAATTATTCTCCCGATTTCCTAAATAGCTTTTCTTCCGTTGTTGTCGAGTACCTTGACATGCGCCTCGAGGGAATGGGTTGCCGAGCTTCGGGATCCCTATTTGCGTCGTCATGGCGTACGGGACTTCTATTAGTAAACAATGAGTCAAAACAACAAATGATAACGCTGGTCAATTAGCAGCAATGGCCTACAATGCCGCGTTGGTGAGCAGTTCGTTTCGCAGGCGTTTACCTGACCTTCCGCTGCTGCCGCAGAATTCGGCGTCGGCATACTTCGTGTCAATTGGAGCTCCTGATGCCAAAATGGTTCTCACCCGCTTTGCTGCTGTGTGCCGCGCTGATTGCCGTGCAGTTTGGCGCCGCTCAGGACAATCCTCAGGACGAAACCCGGGCGACCATGGCCCGGGAATCGCCAACGCAAGAGACGCCGGCGGACTCATGGCCCGCCGTGGCGCCGGAATCGCCGGCGGAAGGCACGCCGGCTGATCCGCTCCCGATCCAGCCTTTGGCGATTCCGCGTGCGCCTTCGGAGTGGCACGTTCTTGGGAGCCAATGGAAGAGCCTCGGGCCGGACCTGCTTCACGATCAGAAGAGCATTTGGCTCTTTCCGGTCTCTGTAATCCGCGGACACCACCTCAAGCCCACGCTCGCCGTGCTTGGCGCCACGGCCCTGCTCACGACGATCGATGCACACGATGCAAAGTGGGTGCGCAGCAGTCTCCAACCGCTCAGCGGCTTCAACAAGGCCTTCGCCGGGTACAACACCGCTACTGCTACGGACGCATTCGCAGGCGCTTTTTACCTCGCCGCAATACTGCGCAGGAACGTCTATGATCAGAAAACGTTCATGCTGGCGGGCGAGGCGGTTATCGATTCGGAAATCCTAACCACAGTGATGAAAGACGTCGATGGGCGTGAGGCGCCCATTACCTATCCGGCCGGCGGCAATTTCACCGATAGCTGGTTCAAAATCAGAAGAGGGGGCTGGCTTGGGGGCCTTGGCAGCATGCCTTCGGGGCACGAGATCGCCATCATGGCTGTGGCCACGACGTTTGCGCGACGTTATCCGCATCCGGTGTGGGTCCGCTGGGTGGCTTATGGACTTGCCGCCGCCGCGGGGCTCTCCCGCGTGACCCTGCAATCGCATTTCACCTCCGACACGTTTGCCGGAGCCGCTCTCGGTTACGTCATCGCGCGCTACCTGGTCCTCGCGCGGCAGCCCTCGAATTAGCCCTAAATTCGCGGGCGGCCGGCCTCGACCGTCTCCCCGCCCACAATAGTGGGTCAACTTCCGGTAAGGCGGTCGTCACAAGGAATCGGGGAAAATAGGGATTTGCGAAAGCGGCCATGAGCGGCGACAATCCAGAGATCAAATCAAGTGGAGTCCTTTCGCACGCCAGTCAGGAGCAATGCAATGTTCTGGTCCATAGGCAGAATGGCAGCGGTTTCATTGTTGGCGGCAGTTTTGCTTTTTGCCCAGGGACGGCCCGCCGGGCAAAGCGGCGACGTCACTCGCGCCACCCTGGACAATGGCATGCGCGTGGTGATTCTGCGCAATCCGCTCGCGCCGGTGGTCACCGTGGAGCAAAACTATCTGGTCGGCGGCGACGAAACCCCGCAAGGTTTTCCGGGCATGGCGCACGCCCAGGAACACATGGCCTTTCGCGGCTGTGCGGAGCTGAGCGGCGATCAGATCTCGGCCATCTTTGCCCAACTGGGCGGATTCGGCAACGCGGATACGCAGCAGAGCATCACGCAGTACTACACCACGCTACCCGCCGGTGATCTGGACATTGCCTTGCGCGTGGATGCCGCCTGCATGCAGGACATTCAGGATTCACAAGCCGAATGGGCGCAGGAGAAAGGCGCCATCGAACAGGAAGTGGCGCGCGACCTCTCCAATCCCACCTACAAGTTCATCACCCGCGCGAATGAGGACATGTTCTCCGGCACGCCCTACAGCCACGATCCCCTGGGCACGAAGGATTCGTTCGATGCGACCAGCGGCGAAATGCTGAAGAATTTCTATAAGGCCTGGTATGCGCCGAACAACGCCATCCTCGTCATCGCCGGCGACGTGGAGCCCAGCGCCGTGCTGGCCAAGGTGAAGGAATATTATGGGAAGATCGAGCGCAAAGCGCTGCCGCCGCGTCCGCAGGTCAGCTTGAACCCGGTGAAATCCGAATCGTTTACGCTCGATAGCAATCTGCCTTACCTGCTGGCCTTCATCGCCTACCGCATGCCGGGAACCGATAGCGCGGATTTCGCGGCCGTGCACATTCTGAGCGACGTGCTGGCGAGCCAGCGCGGAAATCTCTACGAACTGGTTCCACAGGGCAAGGCGCTCGAGGCGGAATTCGGCCTGGCGGAAGCTTACCCCAAGGCCAGCATGGCTTATAGCGTCGCGGTGCTGCCCGCCGCAGCTGATGCGGCTCCCGTGATTCAGGATATGCGCAAGATCATCGCGGATTACGCAGCCAAGGGCGTGCCCGCGGATTTGGTGGAAGCCGCAAAGCGGCGGGAAATTGCGGCCGCAGAATTTCGCCGCGATTCCATTCCCGGTTTGGCAGAGGCCTGGTCAGACGCCCTGGCGGCGGAAGGACGCAACTCGCCGGACGACGACGTGGAGGCGATGAAGCGGGTGACGGTCGAAGACGTAAACCGATTGGCCAAAACGTATCTGGTCGACCAGGGATCCATCACAGCGCAACTTAAGCCCTCGCCCTCGGGCGAGCCGGTGGCCTCGAATGGATTCGGCGGCGCCGAGCAATTGACTTCGGCTCCCACCAAAGCCGTGGAGCTGCCGTCCTGGGCGAGCTCTCGGCTGCTCACTCTGGAATTGCCGCCTCCACAGCCGGCCGCAAGCGACGTGACGCTGCCGAATGGCCTGCGCCTGATCGTTCGCACCGTGAAAGTCACGCCGACCGTTACGGTGGTGGGAAACGTCCGGCACGATCCGCAGATGGAAACGCCCTCGGGACGGGACGGCGTCGCCCGAGTTCTCGAAAATCTGTTTTCCTATGGCACGAAAAATCTTGACCGGCTCGCTTTCCAAAAGGCGCTCGACGATATCGCCGCCGAGGAGTCCGCGGGCTTTGAATTTTCGCTTCAGGTATTGAAGCAGGACTTCACTCGGGGCGTGCAGCTGCTGGCCGATAATGAGCTGAATCCCGCGCTCCCGAACCAAGCCTTCAACGTTCTGAAGCCGCAGACCGCGCAATTCGTGGCGGGCCAGCTTCGCAGTCCGGGTTATCGCGCCGGCCACGCGCTGAACACGGCGCTCTTCCCGGCCAAAGATCCGGTCCTGCGACAAGCCACTCCCGAGACGGTTTCGTCGCTCACCATCGACGACATCAGGCAGTATTACGCAAAAACGATCCGGCCCGACCTCACGACCATGGTGGTGATCGGCGACATCACGCCGGAAGAAGCGCGGAGCGCAATCGAGAAATCATTTGGGGAGTGGAAGACCGACGGCCCCAAACCCGAGGTCGATCTCCCGCGGGTGCCTCCCAACAAGCCCTCCGCCGAAAACGTGCCGGACCCGACGCAGATTCAGGATTCCGTCAATCTTTCGGAAACCATCCCGATCACCCGGTTTGATTCCGATTACTACCCGCTGCAGCTCGGGAATCACGTTCTGGGCGGCGGCTTTTACGCCACGCGCCTGTATCACGACCTGCGGCAAGTCGCCGGCTACGTGTATAACGTCGAAGTGGTCCTGAACGCGATGAAAACCAGAACCATCTATACCGTGGCCTACGGGTGCGATCCGCAGAACGTCTCCAAGGCACGGCAATTGATCGAGCGCGATTTGGTTGCCATGCAGAAGGAAGCTGTCACCCCGGCGGAGCTGCAGCAGGCCAAAGCTCTACTCTTGCGCCAGCTTCCCCTGGCCGAATCGAGCGAAGATGGCGTGGCCAATGCCTTGGTACGCCGCGCGGAGATCGGTCTCCCGCTCGATGAACCGGAGCGCGCCGCCAAACGCTTCTACGGTCTGACCGCGGATGACGTGCGCGCGGCGTTTGCCAAGTGGATTCGCCCGGATGATTTCGTGCAGATCGTCCGCGGCCCCGCGCCGCAGTAAATCCAGCGGCGGCGATTTTGCCAGCCCGGCAGCGATGCTTTCGCCGGCGATTACCGCTGCGTACTCGAGGCTGCTCGCTTCGCAGCGCCCTTGCCCAGGAAGTTCACCAGCTCCGCGTTGACTTCATCCGCATGGGTCCAGTTTACGGCATGCGGTCCGTCTTTTATGACCACCAGGCGGGCGCCCTTAACCAGCTTGGCGGTCTTCTGCCCTGAGGCATTGATCGGCACGATGCGGTCCGCATCACCGTGAATAACCAGCGAAGGGACCTCGATGCGGCCAAGGTCCGCGCGGAAGTCTTCATGCCATGTGGGCACGCATGCCAGGCTCGCCGTCGCCGAGGCGCCCGCCGCAACGTTCCAGCTGGCCTGGACTGCCTCCTGGCTGATGCGCTTGCCCAAGAACACATCGGTATTGAAGAAATTTTTGAAGAATTCGGTGAAAAACGCGTAGCGATCCGCGGCGACGGCTTTTTGGATCCCGTCGAACACGCCGGCATCCACGCCGTCAGGGTTATCGGCGGTTTTCAAAAGATACGGCGGGACGGAGGAGATGAAGACCGCCTTGCTCACGCCCTTCGACCCGTATTTACCGAGGTAACGCGCCACTTCGCCCCCGCCCATGGAGAAACCGACCAGCGCGAAATCGCGCAGGTTGAGATGCCTCACCAGTTTGCGGAGGTCTTCGGCGAAGGTATCGTAGTTGTAGCCAGTGGTTGGCTGGCTGGATTTGCCGAAGCCTCTGCGATCATAAGTGATCACGCGATGGCCAGCCGACAGAAGCGCAGATAACTGCTTTTCCCAGGAAGCACCGCTCAGCGGATACCCGTGGATCAAAACGACGGGGTCGCCCGAGCCGTGATCCTCGTAGTAGAGCTCGATATCACCAGAATTTTCTTTGCCGACTGTGACGTATGGCATTGGGGTCCTCCTTTGCCGCTGTTAGATGCACAGGCCGCAGCGAACGCCACTCCCTCTGTCTGGTTTGGTGGATGGCCTTGCCCGTAAATCCTGACGGTGATCGAGAGTAGGGCCCTGAACCCCCTTATAGGGATACCCCGAAGGCCATCGGCCCTAACCGATCGGCGTGCTGCTGGCGTCGGCGGCTCCCGCCGTAGTGGCCCGAATCACACCGGACTGATCGGTGAAAAACCGGCGCTGTCCGGTAGTGCCCGGAGTGATGGGATTTGCGGAAATGCCGTAGCTCAGCACATTTCCGCTGACGCCGGTCGCTCCTGCCGTGTAGGCGAAGACGTAACCGCCCTTGGCGCCGCTCGCGAGCGCCGAATCAATCAGGTCCGCTGACGTGGAGCCCGCCGGATTGCCGGGACCCAGGTTCGAAAGGCTCCTGGGATAGCCTCCATAAAGCATTGAATAGCTCGCGCAGGAAGCGTTCAGTGTGCGCAGCGAACTTGCCGCCGAAGACTCGTTCTCCGATAACTTCGATTGCAATAAGTTGGGAATGGCGATGGCGGCGATGACGAGCAGGATGGCCACCACGATCACCACTTGAACGACCGAAAAACCCCGCTGCCGTTTCCCCATGGGTTCAACTCAGCATTTGCCCGAGTCTTACTTGCCCAGGTTCTCCAGGAAAAACTGCGTGGCGCGATTGAAGATGTGCAGGCGCGCGGCGCGATCGCCAATGCCATGTCCGCGATCCGCATAGATCAGGAACTCGGCATATTTTTGCGCTTCTACGAACTTCTCCTGCAACGCCACGGAATTCGCGAAATGCACGTTGTCATCGCCCGTGGCATGCGCGACCAGCAGCTTGCCTTTCAGCCCCGCCGCAAAATTTACCGGCGAAGAATCGCGATAGCCCTCCGGATTCTCCTGGGGCGTGCCCATGTAGCGCTCGGTGTAGATCGTGTCGTAGCGCCTCCAATCCGTCACCGGGGCGCCGGCAAATCCCGCCTTGAAAACGTCGCCCGCGCGCAACATGGCCAGGCAGGTCATGTAGCCGCCGAAACTCCAGCCCCAAATCCCTACGCGCGAGCTGTCGATGTAGGGCTGCTTCGAAAGCCACTTCACGCCGGCCAACTGGTCGGCCAGTTCGACGCTGCCAAAGTGATGATAGATGGGCGTCTCGAAATTATGCCCGCGCCCCGCCATGCCCCGGTTATCGAGAATAAAAATGACGAAGCCCTTCTGGGCCATCAGCTCGTGCCAAAGGAAGTTTGAGCCCGCCCAGGCATCCCGCACCTCCTGTCCGTGCGGGCCTCCGTAAAGATGCACGATCACAGGATATTTCCGGCCGGCGTCGAACCCGTTCGGCTTGATCATCGCCGCATCGAGCGGCGTGCCATCCGCCCCCGGCACGGTAAAGAATTCTTCCGGCTGAAGGTGATCATTCTCCAGCTCCGCTACTTTATTTTCCTCGAGCGCCGCCACCAGGCTGCCGTCCGCGTTATAGAGCCGCTGCTGAGGCGGAGTCATGGCCGTCGAATAAGTATCGAGAAAATGCTTGCCGTCGGGAGCCATGCTCACGCCGTGCGTGCCGTGCTCGTGGGTCAGCTCCACAGGCTCGCCCCCCGAGAGCGCCACGCGATAAAACTGCCGCTCGATGGGACTCTGCTGCGTCGAGGTGAAGTAAACCGCCTGGCCTTGCTCATCCACCCTGACCACGTTATCCACTTCCCAATCGCCATGCGTGAGCTGCGCGACCTGCTTGCCCGCAAGATCGTACAGATAAAGATGACGGAAGCCCGAGCGCTCGCTCGACCACAGAAAGCGCCGCCCGTCGGCCAGAAAATGCAGATCGTCGCTCGCAGCAGGCCCGAAACCGTTCCCGGATAGGTTGACCCAGTATTTGTCCTGCTCGGTGAGCACGGTCTCGCATTTTCCGCTGGCGACATCCGCGAAGAGCAGGTCCAGGTGGTTCTGCACGCGATTGAGCCGTTCGATGGCCAATCGCCGCGAATCCGGCAGCCAGGCCACGCGCGCCAGCAGCACCGTCGGATCGCCGCCCGTATCCATCCAGCGCACATCGCCGCCCGCTACGTCCACCACGCCCACGCGCGCCACCGGATTCGGCGAGCCCGCCTCCGGGAAGTGCTCTTCGGTCACCGCGGCAACGTACGGCAGGGCGTCCACCAGCGGATATTTCTGCACCTCGCGCTCGTCGAGGCGCAGCAGGGCCAGTCTCGAAGAATCCGGCGCCCACCAATACGCCGTCCCCAGATCCAGTTCTTCTGGATAGACCCAATCCAGTTCGCCGTTGCGCAGTTCATCCGAACCGCCGCGCGTAAGCTGGCGCGGCTCCCCGCCGGCTGCGCTCACGACCCACAAATCGTGATCGCGCAAAAAGCTCACCCAGCGTGCATCGGGCGAGATCTTGGCGTCATCAATGTCCGCAGTTTCGCGCGAAGACGCCTTGCCGTTGGCTTCGCCCAGCAGTTTTTTCGCAGATTTCGCCTTCAGGTCATACCAAAACAGTTCCTTGGCCGAGATGAAGAGCAGCGCCTGCCCGCCGGGCGCCCACAAATATCTCGGCGGCGTTGTCCGGCCCAAACCCGTTTGCTGCCCGCGTGAAGCCGGCGGCAGCAGCACATCGCGCAGGCGTTGGGCATCAATCAGCACGTGCCTTTGCCCCGTCGCGGCATCCACGGCCCAAATTTCCGGTTCGCCCGCATTGTCATCGAGATAGGTCAGCAGCTTGCCGTCGGGACTCCACATCGTGTCGCGCAACGGCCTGCCGCTCAGGCTCGGCGCGGAATAGATGCGCTCCACCGTGAGCGGATTCTGCCGGCTGCCGGCGCCTCCCTGCTGCGCCGCCGCCGTTCGCAGCCACCGCGGCCCCGCCAAAACCAGTAGCGCACACGCGAGCAGACCGCATAAACCAAGGCTCACAAAATAGGACCGAGAAGCGCTGATCGGATGCGCGTTTGCCTTCATTTCACCGTCCCTCGCTTGCGCCTGATTTCTAAATCTCCGGACCTAACGTCGAGCCTTCCGGCCGTTTCGTCCGGAAGAACGCCTGGCCCTTGCCACTCGCTTGCCGTCTCCCGAATTCGCCACGATCGCTTCCGCCTCGATCTCCACCAGCATTTCCGCATTGATCAAACGGCTCACCTCAATCATCGCCGTCGCGGGCCGAATGGCGCCGAAAACCTCCCCGTGCGCGCGCCCAATCTCCTGCCAATCGCTTATGCGCGTCACGTAGATACGCGTGCGCACGACGTCGGCAAGCGACGCGCCGGCCCGCTTCAGGGCGCTGGCGATATTCCGCAGCGCCTGCATGGTTTGCATATAAGCATCGCCCGGGCCCACGATGCTTCCCGCCTGGTCCGTGGCCGTGGTGCCCGAGACGTGCACCACGTCGCCCACGCGCACGGCCCGCGAATACCCCACAATCGGCTCCCACATGGTTCCCGATGAAATATTGATGCGTTTCATGCCTTCCTCAACTTTTTTAACGCGCGAGGCTCATCCTGTAGGTGACACTCGCGCTACGGATGAGTCCCCGCCAGCATTTTACTCTCCCGCCGCCGTTCCCTGGCATGGGCATGATTGCTCGCAGCCACGTGGTACACTGCGCTGTCGCTCACGCATGAAGTGCAAAAACATCCTCGAAGCCATCGGGCATACACCACTCATTCGCCTCAATCGCCTGGCCCGCGACTGCAAGGCCGAGGTATACGTCAAAGCCGATTACTTGAATCCCGGCGGCTCGGTCAAGGACCGCATCGGCATCACCATGATCGACGAAGCCGAGCGCAAAGGCCTGCTCAAGCCCGGCGGCACGATCATCGAAGGCACTTCCGGCAATACCGGCATGGGCCTCGCGCTTGTCGCAGCGGTGCGCGGTTACAAAATGGTTTTCACTATTACCGACAAGCAGTCCAAGGAAAAGGTCGATCTGCTCAAGGGCTTCGGCGCCGAAGTGATTGTCTGCCCCACGGCCGTCGAGCCCGATGATCCGCGCAGCTACTATTCCGTGGCCAAAAAGCTGGCCCGCGAAATCCCCAATTCCTTTTACCCCAATCAATACGAAAATCCCATGAACCCCGAGGCCCACTACAAAACCACCGGGCCGGAGATCTGGGAAGATAGCGGCGGCAAGATCACCCATTTTGTCTGCGGCATGGGCACCGGCGGCACCATCAGCGGCGTCGGGAAATTCCTCAAGGAAAAAAATCCGCAGATCAAAGTCATCGGCGTCGACCCCATCGGCTCGCTCTATTACGAATATGTGAAGACCGGCAAAGTCGGTAAGGCCCACACCTATGTCGTCGAGGGCATCGGCGAAGACATTTTCCCCTCCACCATGCATTTCGATGTGCTCGATGACGTCCTACAAGTCACCGACCGCGAATGTTTCCTCGTGTCCCGCAATCTGGCCAAGAGCGAAGGCATCTTCGCCGGCGGCTCAGGCGGCGGCTGCGTCTCCGCGGCGCTGGAGCTGGCCCGCACGCTTCCTGCCGGCGGCCTGGTGGTCGCGTTCCTCCCCGACACGGGCATGCGCTATCTGAGCAAAGTTTATAGCGACGCGTGGATGCGCGAGCGCGGGTACCTGGATTCGGAAGTTCCTCTTTGCGCCGCCGATGTGGTCTCGGTGAAGCATCGTGCCGGCAAGGTGCGCGAACTCATCATCGTGCGC
>WNGG01006151.1_pt1 | contig 13345 bp, 12 predicted proteins | sample 5400661 | NCBI WGS metagenome assembly WNGG01 (sample SAMN13153372, study PRJNA577476) | soil metagenome | isolation source: 100 cm soil or saprolite under Garry oak tree replicate 1 | place: USA:California | collected 2016-06-15
CTCCCCGCCGTGCAGCTCACTCCGTTCGCTGCGGGCGGGTCCCCCGGCACCCGCGCTTCGCGAGGGACCCGCTGCGCCGTGCCACCCGCACACCGCGCGCGTCCTCTGCGATCCGCCGCGTTTCCGAGTTTTCTTCCTGGGATCGGAGGGGTCCGGGCACTGTGCGGGTGGCACGGGGGAGCGGGTTGCGCGCTAGCCGTTGACTGGCCGGCGTCGCCAGCGATCGATCCCAAGTGGTGGGAAGCGGGCCGGTAGGCGAGCGCGCGACCCCGAGCCCGTGACAGGACCCGCACACCCGGATGCGCGTCCTCTGCGATCCGCCGCGCTCCGATTGGGATTCGCGTGCATTTACGCCGTGCTAACTAATCCGAATGAAATAGCTCCGCTATTCCCTATGTCGCTTCGGAAACAGACGTAGTAGTTGCTAACGTCTCAAATCAGTCGCCTGGTGACCGGAACGGGGATGACACTTCGTTCGTCTAGGTAAGCGGACGATTCACGACGAGCGAGCATGCGAGCGCTGTACGGCATGCAAGTTGCTCAAGCTTAGGGGAGCGCACTAGAGCGCTCGGGGAGGCGCGCAGAAGCATGGCGGTATTCGCGAGAAGCGGCGAGCAAACGCGGACCGGACGTCGCGCCGTGTGGATGTTCGCCGTCGCCCCGGTCGCCGCGATCGCGCTTGCTGCCGGCGCCGCCTTCGCGGCGGACGCGGCGTATGCGCAGCGCGCGCTTCCCGGCATGACCGTCGGCGGGGTCGATATCAGCTCGCTGGAGGCAGGTTCGATCCGCGAGCGTCTCGCGGCCGAACTCGCCGCGCCGTGGGCGTCGTCAACGGTGGTGCTCATGGACGGGTCGCGAACGTGGCAGGCGACCAATGCCGATCTCGGCATCGCACCCGACGTCGACGCGGCCGTGAACGCCGCGCTTGCCTATGGAAAGTCCGGGAGCGTCCTCGATCGACTGGGGGCGTGGATCGATGCCATACGCGGCGAGGCGAACGTCCCGTTCGCCATGCACGCGAAGGGCGACGCGCTCGATCGATGGGTGGCGGCCGCCGCCCGGGACACCGATCGCGCGTCGGTCTCCGGTGAGCTTCGCGTGGCAACGTCCGGTCTCGCGGTCACGCAACCGGCGCTCGGCCGCGAGGTCGATCGCGCCGGAACGGTCGCGGCACTTCTCTCCGCCGACTCGCTCGGCGATCGCGAGGTCATTCTTCGCGTTCGCACGTCGTACCCCGCCGTCGACGCGTCCGGCTTCGACGAGGCATACGCGCGAGCGGCCGCGGTAGTCACCCCGGTCACTGTTCACGTCGAGGATCGGACCTTTACGGAAAATGCGACGTATCTCGCGAGCCTCCTGGCGATCGACCGTGTCGTCGCGAAGCCGGGCGAGCTCACGGCGATCCCGCAAAACGCGATCGCGCCCGCGGTCAGGTATCGCTACGAGGTCTCACTCGTGAACGAGCGGGTCGCGAGCTGGGCCACCGCACTCGGTGTCGTTCTCGATCACCCTGGCAAGAGCGCGAAGTTCAACCTGAACGCCGATCACGTGCCGTCGATCGTCCCGTCAGAGAGTGGAGTGAAGGTCGACCAGGAGAAGCTCCGCGCGATGGTGCTTGACGAGCTCGTGCGTCCCGCCACCGGCGCGACGCGGGACCTCGCGGCGCCCGCCGCGGTCGATCACTCCGCGTTCACGACCGAACAGGCGAAGGCACTCCTGCCGAACCTTGTGCGGACGTCGACGTTCACGACGTACTACCCCCCGAGCGCTTCGCGTCACGCGAACATCTCGACCGGCGCGTCGCAATTCGACGGCGTCGTCATCCTTCCCGGCCAGACCTTCTCGTTCTGGGAGCTGCTTGGACCGGTGACCGTCGAGCGCGGCTACGCGTATGCGGGCGCGATCATTAACAACCGCTCGGACGAGAACGTCATCGGCGGCGGCCTCTGCCAGGTGTCGACGACGATCTTCAACGCCGTTGCGGCGCAGGGATATGAGATCGTCGAACGACACGCGCACGGCTACTACATCGATCGCTATCCGATCGGCTACGACGCCGCGGTGTTCGAACCGGGCGTCGACTTCAAGTGGCGCAACGACACCGCGAATCCGGTGTTCATCTACTCGTGGAGCGACTGGACATCACTCACCATCGACGTCTGGGGGATCCCAACGGGGCGGACCGTCGCGGTGAGCGCGGCGACCCAGAAGAACTTCGTGCAACCGGCCGCGGATCAGCCCGCCGACCCGGCGTTCCCGAAGGGCGTCGCCGTCGCCGGCCGCGATGTCTTCAAGACGCGTACGGTCTACGAGAACGGGAAGGTGCTCCACCAGGACTTCTTCGCGAGCCACTACGCCCCGGTTTGGGGCGGCCCGCTCGTAGACCCAGACCCACCGAAGCCCTGATCGGACGCCCGAGACCAGCCTGAAAGCGGTCCGGATAACGGCCTAGCAGGCAGGCCGTTAGACGCGTGGTGGGACGGCATAGCGCGAAGGACACCGCGAAGCTGATCGACGAGGTCGCGCGCGGCGACCGGCTCCTTGAGGACATCAAGGACCCCCAGCTTCGCGAGACGGTCCGGCTTGCGCTCCGGTTGCACAAGGATCCGTACACCGCGCCTGATGCCAGGACGCGCTCCCGAATTAGGGCTCGCGTCCTTTTTGGGCTGCACCCGCACAACGCCACGCTCGTCGATCGTCTCGCGATCGCATTCGAGCTGCTCGGCCGACCGACGCCGTACGCGATGCGAGCTCTCGCCGTTGGTCTCGTTATCGTCGCCATCGGAGCGAGCACCGCCGTCGTGAGCTCCGGCACGGTCGCGGACGACGCGCTGTACTCGGTCAAGACCACCTCCGAGCAGATGCGACTCGCGCTCGCGACTTCGCCAGAGGATCGCGCCGTTGTCGAGCTGTCGATCGCCGAGCACCGGCTCGCCGAGGCCACCGCGCTCGCGACCCTCGGCGACGAGGACAACGCGATCGTCGCGACGAGCGAGTACGGCGAGCACATGGCGAACGCGGCGGCCGAGCTCGCTCAGGTGGAGACGCTCCAGCCGGAAACAGCGACGCTGGTCGTCCAGCTACAGCAGCGGATCGACGAACATCGCGCGACCGCCGCCGCGGTCGTGGCCCGTCTGGCCGACGATCCCAACAGGGCTTCGGCGGCAGCGGCGCTCTCGGCCGTAGCGGCGCGCGGCGCTCCTGCGGCCGGTTTGAGTCCGGCCGCGGCGATCGCGCAGGACGCGGCGGACACGGCGGACGAGGCCGCCTCTCTCGCGGAGCGGATGGCGATTCCCGCACCCACCACTGATGCACGGCCGTCCTCATCCGGCGCGGACCGTGATGTCACGTCGCAGACAGGCAGCGCGACGCCTCGCGGGGGAGAGGCTGCGACCAACGACAGTGCTCGCGGTCAAAACGAGCGCGTCTCGAAGAAGGAGCGCGCCGCCGAGTCCGCGCGAAAGGCGGCCGACGAAGCAAAGGCCTCCGCGAAGAAGGCGAAAGAAGGAAGCCGGCGAACTCCATCGCCGACACCCCGACACCGCTAAGTAAGCCCTAGCATCGCCCTCGCTACGTGAGCCCCCAACGCCGCGCCGACCTTGCGTATCTTGCGGCGATCTTGCTCGGCGTCCTCGTCGTCGTCCTCCTCGGACCGCTCGACCGTCGGCTCGAGATCCTCCACATCAACGACTTCTCCGGTTTCTGGGCCGGGCCGCGAGCCGTCCTCGCTGGCGTGAGCCCCTGGGATCCGGCGCATTATCCCCAGGCGCGCATCGCGTTCGACACGCAGCGCGACGATGCGTCGGTCCTGAACTACATGCCCTGGACCGTGATCGCTCTGCTCCCGCTCGGTCTATTGCCTCTGGATGTCGCGGGGTGGCTCTGGATGGCGGTCTCGATGATCTGCGCAGCCGTCGCGCTGCGCGCCCTGCTTCGCGAGTTCATGCCGGGCCGCTCCGTCGTGCACGGCCTGCTCGGGCTCGCGCTCTTCGTCGGGCAGCCCGGCGTTCTCACGATCGTCCTCGGGCAATGGGCGCTCCTTCTCATGTCGGCCGTCGCGGCGATCGTCCTTGCGGTGCGCGCGGGTCACGCGCGCCGCGCCGGATTCGCCGCGCTCGCCCTTCTCGCGAAGCCGCAGCTCTTCGTGTGGACCGCACTTGGGCTGGCGATCCCGGCGTTCTCCGATTCCCGCTACCGCCGATTCGTCGCGTTTGCGGTCGTGCTCGCCGGCGCGCTCGTGGTCTCCGCGTGGCTTGCGTACCCCGAGTGGTTCCCGGCGTGGATTTCGGACATCCCGGCGCGGCGCACCGGCCGGTCCGCAGTCCTTCTCTCTGCGTTCGGCCAGCTCCTCGGCACGCCCGGTCGCGTGCTCGCGATCGCCGTGATCGGCGCGGGCATCGTGCTCGCGTCGCGATTCGATCCCGGGAGCGACGCCTGGCTCGCGATGTGGCTCGCGCTCTCGAGCGCGGGCGCCATCTACAGCTGGTCATACGACCACGTGCTGCTCTTCGTCCCGCTCGTGGTCGCCTCGGGCGTCCTCGCTGCCGCGGGCCGCGAGCAGGCCGCGAAGTGGCTCGCGATCGGTGGGGCGCTCACGTTCCTTTTCGTTTCGCCGGCCTTCTACGCGATCGGGGTGCTCCGTCACGACGAGACCTTCAGCATCGCCGTGCCCGTCGCTTTCTTCGTCGCCATCGCGTGGCTCCTCTGGCCCTACCGCCGCGGCGTGCTAATCCGAGAGCGCCCTGCGCAGCAGGTCCAGCCCGCTTAAGAGAGAGCGCCGCCGTCCGTCGGCAGGCGACCGGAAGCGAATGTCGAGGCGCCTCGTTCGTCCAGGCACGATCGCTCGGAGCTCGCTCCTCTCCGCGCCGTAGGGTGTCAACAAGAGGACCTCTCCGCCGAGTCCGCGCCCATCGCGCTCCAGTGTCTCGGCGTCGGCCGATGGACGCACGATCGCGCCGACGAACCAACTCGCCGCGCCGGGCGCCTCCGCAAGCGCTCGCGCGATGTCGCCGGCCGAGAGCGACTCGGCCACCGCGAGGCGCCACTTTCGCGCCTCGAGGCCGCGGCCGATGACCGCGGGCAGCGTCTCTTCGTCGGTGCCCCACACGTATTCGCCAAGGCGCTCGCGGATCGCTTGCTCCATACCCGCGACGCGCCGATCGGCTTCCTCGGGCGTAGGGGCCTTGTCGGCGACGCGAACGTGCACGCCGTCGTTCTTGGCGTATGTCGCGACCGTCGGACTCGTCGAGCGCACGAGCTCCGCAAGCTTCTCCTCCACCGCGCTCTCGCCGATGCCGAGAAGCTTTAGCGTTCGCCAACGCAGCGCGCCGCCTCTCAAGAGAGACGGTTCGACCGATTCCCACATCGGCGTCATCTCGCGGGGGACGCCGGGCATCGCGATGATCCGCTTGCCGTCCTTCTGAACGTCCCAGCCGGGCGCGGTGCCGTTCGGGTTCGCGAGCGCGCGGGCCGAAGGGATGAGCCACGCCTGCTTCCGGTTCCGGTCGGGCATGACGATGCCGCGCCCGGAGAACCACGCCACCAGATCGGCCTCGAGGGCGGGGTCGACCGCCGGGGTCTCGCCGAGAGCGGCCGCGATCGCCTCGCGCGTCAGGTCGTCCTCGGTCGGCCCGAGACCTCCCGTGGCCACGACCAGGTCGCTTCGGGAGAGCGCTCGCTCGAACGCTTGCTTGGCGCGGCCGAGGTTGTCCCCGACGGTCTGCATATGGAGGCAATCGATGCCCAGGACGGCGAGGCGGCCCGCCAGGTAATTCGCGTTCGTGTCGACGATCTGGCCCAGCAGCAGCTCGGTTCCGATCGACAGAACCTCGGCTTTCATGGAGCCGATCGGCCCATCCGCGGCTGACTGCGTGTTCGGTTGGCATGAGGCTTGCTGCTTGTGGGGTCCGATAACAAGAAATCCCAACCCTTCCCTTCCTCACCACGAACCCCGACCGCAAGGTCGGGGTTTTGTGGATGTATGGGGTCGCGCGGCCGAGCCAGGGGGCTAGGGTACGCTGCGACGACAGACCATCGGGAGGTGCTGCGTTGGCCAGCGGCTATTGCGTCAAGTGCAAGGCCTCGCGTGAGATAAAGGACGCGCAGCAGATCACCATGAAGAACGGCCGCCCCGCGACTCAGGGGATCTGCCCGGTCTGCGGGACCAAGATCTTCAAGATCGGCGCCTCGACTTAGGCGCGGTATGCGTCCTGCCGCGCCTCCGCCCGGAGGTACGCACATGAAGGTTCGCGAGCTCATGACAAAACAGCCGACGACCGTCAAGGCCGACGCGACGCTCGGCGAGGTTGCGACGCTCATGAAGCAGGAGGACTGCGGCTCGATCCCCGTCGTTGAGGGCGGACGTCTCGTTGGCATCGTCACCGACCGTGACATCGTCGTTCGCGGCATTGCGGCCGGAGTGGATCCGAAGACGCAGCGCATCAGCAAGGTCATGTCGTCGGATCCGGTCACGGTCGGCCCGGATGACGACGTCACCGACGCTGAAAAGAAAATGGCCGATCGTCAGATCCGCCGATTGCCGGTGGTCGAAGGCGGGAAGCTCGTCGGGATCATCGTGACCGCGCAGATCGCGCGAGCGGGCAATGAGCGCAAGGTCGGCGAGACGCTCAAAGAGATCAGTGAGTCCAGAAGCAGCCGAGGTTCGCACGCGAGCGGATAACATTGGTGGACAACTCGGTTGGTGGTGCTGCTCGCCCGTCGGTACCATTTCGAGGGGCCAGTAGCTCAGCGGTAGAGCAGGAGACTCTTAATCTCTTGGTCCAGGGTTCGAATCCCTGCTGGCTCACACGGTTTCATTAAGGGGCGATCTGCCAGCGACCGTCCTGCCTCGGCGCGGAATAGCCGGCGTACTGGCCCTGTTGCGCGACAGATGGGCGATGACCGTCGGCCCCGTTCGTTCGCCGGATTCAACGAAAGCGTCATCGAAGACTTCCGAAGGCATCACGGGCAGATCACCAAAGGCCCGTTCACCGGCCGCGACCTCCTGCTACTCACCACGCGCGGGGCGAAGACAGGACGCGAGCGGACAAATCCGCTGGCCTTCACCCGCGACGGCCACCGCATTTTCGTGATCGCGTCGAAGGGCGGTGCGCCCACAAATCCCGACTGGTACCGCAATCTGCGCGCGAACCCCCGCGTCACCATCGAGGTCGGGCCCGAGCGGTTCGAGGCGAACGCGAGCGTGCCCAGGGGCGCCGAACATCGCCGTCTCTACGACCTTCAGGCGTCGCGGACGCCGGCGTTCAGGGAGTACGAGAAGAGGACCTCGCGAGAGATCCCGGTCATCCTTCTGGAGCGCGCCGGCTAGGCTCGCGCATCCGTGCGGCCTCGTGTCGCGTACTTTCTGGCAGGTTGAGCAAACGCCGGTCCCTCTTCGTCGCCGCGTTCGGTGCTGTGACCGCGCTCGTCCTGGTCCTCGTGGTGGCCCTCCCATTCGCGCTGACCCATCGCCAGGACCTGCCACTCGAACACGCCTACGGAGACGCCGCGGTGTCGGTCGTGTCCCGGATCCTTGGCGGCGACGCCCCGAATCCCGTCGCCAACGACCAACGCGCACTCAGCACCGGCCTCGCGGCGTACACGGGCTCCTGCGCGGTATGTCACGGCGCCAACGGTGACGGGCGAGGCGCCTTCGGCTTGACGACCTACCCCCACGCGACCGACCTCACCAGCGAGAACGCAAAGAGCAAGACCGACGCGCAGCTTTTCTGGATCGTGAAGAACGGCCTCGGCTTCACAGCGATGCCGGCATTCGGCGATCAGTACAAGGACGCCGAGATTTGGGCGATGGTCGCGTATATCCGCGCGCTCCAGCGCGGCACCGCGAGCGCCCTCGCGATCGCGGAGCCCAGCCTCGCGCAGCTCGCCGCGGCTGACCCTTCGGTCAACCGGCAAACGCGAGGCGCGGCCATCTACTTCGCGCTGGGTTGCCACCTCTGCCATGGACCGGAGGGCGACGCGCCCGGAGACCTGTCGATCCGCGGGCGCATCGAGACGGAGATCGTGCGCCGCGGGAGCGACCGCGGGATGCCCGCGTACGGAAGAGACGTGATCAGCGACGCCGAGCTCGCCGACCTCGAGACCTACCTGCTGCGGTTCGCCGCGATCCCTTCGAGTCCGGACTGAGCTCGAAGGAGCGAAAGCGGATAGGTCGTCCCCCGCCACCGCACGCCGCGGGTCTCAGCGAGATACACCGACCGCACGATGGCCCATCCAAAACAAGCGGCTGAGAACGGCAGGAGCACCGCCACCAGGAGCGCGGACGGCGTGAGCTTCAAGGACATCGACTGGCGATATGTCTCGAGAAGCGCCGCCATGAGGCATGCGACGACGAAGGCGAGGAGCACCCGGTCGATCCCGCCAACAAGGACGACGCCGACGAATGGCCACACCATCGTTGCGCCCAGATACAGGAGCACCCCGGCCGCGTCGATCACGCGGTATTCCATGCTCGAGTACATGCTCTTTTCGAGGCCGGAGATCGCGGCGCAGAGCGAGGGGTACCACTCGACGGATAGGAGCGCGTTGCCGTTCAGGACCCGCTGCCTGAATCCGAACCCGCGGAGTCGGCGGCCGAGGCGAATGTCGTCGTCGGGACGGAGCGAGAGCGCGCGCATTGTTCCGATCCGCTCATAGGCGGAGCTGCGGACGAGATTGAACGCCCCGATCCCCACACCGCGTTTGCTCTTCGGGTCGTTCGCCAGGTACGCGCCCCAGAGCGCTATGAAGGCGTAGCCGAAGAAGGCGACGAAGGCGCGCAGCGCAAGGCCGCGCGCGACAAGGCGCGGCGCGAGCGTGAGATGGTCGAGGCTTTCGGCCGCCGCGTATGCGACGCCATGGCGCAGCGCACCCTGCGCGAACACGACGTCCGCATCCGTGAAGAGGAGCCACTTCCCGCTCGCGCGAGCGGCGCCTCTCCACATCGCGTGGTTCTTTCCGAGCCATCCCGCCGGAAGCTCGTCCACGCGAAGCACCATGAGCCGGCCGTCCTTCGCGGCGATCTCGCGGAGAACGTCGCCGGTCGTGTCGCTCGAGCGATCGTCGACGACGATGACCTCGAGGTCCGGGTAGTCCTGCGCGAGGAGCGATCCGAGCGCACGCCCGATCGTCGAGCCTTCATCACGCGCCGGCACGACGACCGAGAGCCGCGGCAGCGCCACCGGTCCCGGAAACGCGGGCAGCGTCGGTATGGCGTTGCGGTGGCGGATGAGCAGCAGGAATGGCACGACGACCGCGAGGAAGACGAGCGCGTCGAAGATCGTCACGACGAGCGGCGGAGTCACCATCCCAAGCTAGCCCACTCGTCGCAGTACTCACACCAATGGGGGAGTGACCCTATCGAATTCCCCCGTTCGCGTCCCCCGCAGAGGCCGGGATCGGTACGTTCTGGGCGTTCTCGAACGCGCTCGCGGTCCCTAGCGTCTTCAGCGTGATACGAAAACTGTTGTCCGCACACTCGCGTGGCGCGATCCCGCGGTACGCCGCCGCGGTCCTCGGGGCGGCGTTCGTCTACGGGATCGAGCAGCTGCTTACCGACGACTTCGCGCGCTGCGTCGTGGCCGACTTCGCGTGGACCGCGGCGGCGATCGGTGCGATCTTCGGCACCGCTCGCGCGGTGCGTGCCTCTCGGGGCGACGACCGGATGGTCTGGCTGCTGTTCTGCGCGGGCTCCGTTTCCTGGCTCGTCGGTCAGCTCCTCCGCGACGCCGCGGAGATCGGCGGCCTTCCGATGCCCTCGCCGCTCGTCGCGGATCTGGGCTTCATGACCGCTGCGCCGGTCTGGACGATCGCCCTTGTGCTTCTGCTTCGCCGGCACGGGCAAAAGCTCACGCTCTACGCCCTCGTCCTCGATGTCGGTGCGGTGGTGCTGACGCTCGTCGCCGCGGTAACGCTGTTCCTCGCGACAACGCTTGCGACCGACGTCGGTCGTGACCCGCAGGCGTCGGCGGTCGCCGTGCTCTACCCGCTGCTGTACGTGGCGGCGACGGCGGCTGCCCTCTCGGCGGTGTGGGGACTGCCGCAGCCCGAGCCGCGTGGCGCGGTGACTTCGCTCTTCCTCGGCCTCGGCCTGAACGCTCTTGCCTTCGTGCTCTACCTCCCCGCGAACGTGGAGGGCACGTTCAAGGCGGGGACGCCGATCGATGCGCTCTGGCTCGTCGGGATCGGCGCCATCGGCATCGCCGGCGCGCAGTGGGTCGAGGACCGCGAGGACGGTCGCAACAGCCGGCTCTCCGGGGCTGCGGTTCACCTGTCGCGCATGGTGCTGCCGGGGGTCGTCGCGGCGGCGTGCTCGTTCCTCCTCGTGTACACGGATGTCCAGAGGGTGCCCGGCCGGTTCGCGGACCTGATCGATGGCGCGGTCGCCATGACGGTGCTGGTGCTTGCGATCCGCGCCGGTCTCGCCCTCTACACGAACTGGCAGCTCGGCGAGCGCGAGCGACGCCGCGCCGAGGAGCTCGCCATCCTGTACGACGTCGGTCTCGCGACCGCCGGTGAGTTCTCGCTCGAAGAGCTCGCGAGTCTCATCGCGCGTGAAGCGGCCGCCCTCACGGGCACGGACGGCGCGATGGTCGCGCTCGCGGAGAACGGTCAGGGGTTCGTCGTTCGCGCCGTGCACAACGCGCCCGCGCTCGGCCTGCGCTCGTCCGTCGGTGAGGACCTCCGGGGAATCGCCCTCGAGAGCCTTCGCACGCGCGACGTCGTCGCCGCGAGCGACTATCGTGCCCACCCCGACAGCAACCCGGCGCTCTACGGACTCATCGCGTCGGCGATCGCCGCGCCGCTCGTCGCCCACGGCGAGATCGTCGGAACTCTCACCGCGTACGTCTCGCGTCCCCGCGTCTTCTCGGAGGAGGCACGACGTCTTGTCCGTCTCTACGCGGCGCAGGCGGCGATCGCGATAGCGAACGCCGCGCTTCTCGCCGAGACCCGCCGCCTCGCCCGCGACGACGACCTCACCGGCGTCCTCAACCGCCGCAGCCTGCTCGAGCGCCTCGAGGTCCAGATCGCCGACGCGACGCGACACGGCGAGACTTTCGGCGTGGTGATGTGCGACGTCGACGGCCTCAAGGCCGTGAACGACACCGCCGGCCACCTCGTCGGCAATGAGGTGCTTCGGACGCTCGCGCGAGCGATGCGCCAGGCGACGCGCTCGGAAGACGTGGTCGCGCGCTTCGGTGGCGACGAGTTCGTCGTTCTCCTGCCCCGCACCGGTCCGCTGCCCGCGCAGGCGATCGTCGGCCGGATCGCGGGAAGACTGCGCGAGGAGCGCTACATGTGGGCCGGCCAGGCCAACGAGCTGCCGCGGGCGTCCTTCGGTATCGCGTGGTTCCCCATCGACGGCCGCGATGCCGACACGCTCATCAGCACGGCGGACGCGCGCATGTATGAAGACAAAGCGCGAGCGCGAACCACGCGACTCGCCGTCGCCGCGGACGCCGACTGATTCGTTAGGCTTCCCCTTAGAGCTCACACGAGGAGGGGGATCGTGGCGAAGTGCCCCGAGTGCGATGCCGAGGTCACCGTCGGCTCCGACGCCGTCAAAGGCGAGATCGTGTCCTGCCCCGATTGCGGCGCCGAGCTCGAAGTGAAGGAGACCACGCCCCTCGCGCTTGCCCTCGCGCCGGAGGCGCAAGAGGACTGGGGTGAATAACAAGCCGCGCGTCGGGGTGCTCCTCTCGCGGGTGCGCGTCGAGGAGAAGCTCCTGCTGGCCGAGCTCGAGTCGCGAGGCGTCGAGACGAAGATCATCGATGACCGCGAGCTCGTCCTCGCGGTCGAGCACCCGCCCGAGCTCGGCGTCGACGTGATCCTCGAGCGCTGCATCCAACATGGCACCGCTCTCTACGCGCTCGCGGTGTTGGACGCGTGGGGCGTACCGACGGTGAACCGTTACGAGGTCGCGGAGATTTGCGGCAACAAGCTGCTCACGACGATGCGCCTCGTCCGCGACGGGGTGCCGAGTCCGCGGACGCGCGTGGCGTTCACGCCCGAATCGGCGCTCGCGGCGATCGAGGAGCTCGGATATCCCGTCGTGCTCAAGCCGCTCATCGGCTCGTGGGGCCGTCTCGTCTCGAAGGTCAACGATCGCGAGGCGGCCGAGGCGATCGTCGAGCACAAGGATGTCCTCGGCAACTACCTTCACTCGATCTATTACGTCCAGGAGTACATCCAGAAGCCCGGCCGCGATATCCGCGCGTTCGTCGTCGGAAGCGAGACGATCGCCGCGATCTACCGCGCGAGCGAGCACTGGATCACGAACACCGCCCGCGGCGGGCAGGCGTCGAACTGCCCCGTCACGCCGGAGCTCGACGAGCTCTGCGTGCGCGCGGCCCGTGCCGTCGGAGGCGGCGTTGTCGCGATCGATCTTCTCGAGGCGCCCGAGGGACTGCTCGTGAACGAGGTGAACTACACGATGGAGTTCCGCAATTCCATCGACACGACCGGCGTGAACATCCCCGCGAAGGTCGTCGATTACGTCCTCGAGGTGGCGAGGGCCGCGCGATCGCAGTGAAGGTCGGAGTAGTTGGCGCCGCCGGGTACGCGGGCGGCGAGCTCCTGCGTCTCCTCCTGAGCCACCCGAAGGTCGACGAGATCGTCGCCGGCAGCGAGTCGCTCGCGGGGAAGCCGGTGACCGCGGCACACCCGAACTTACGGAAGCGGACGAGCCTCTCCTTCGTGCACTACGAGGACGTGGGCAAGTGCGACGTCCTCTTTCTCTCGCTACCGAACGGGGCCCACCGCGCGCACGAGTTCGAGGATCGGACGACGATCCTGATCGACCTGTCGAGCGACCACCGTCTCCGCGACCCTGCGGACTACGACCGCTGGTACGACTCGCCGCACCCGAGGCCGACCGTGCTCGATCGCTGGACGTACGGCATCCCGGAGCTTCACCGAACCGAGATCGGTAGCGCGACCCGTATCACCGGGGCGGGCTGCAACGCGACCGCATCGATCCTCGCGCTCCTCCCTCTCTTCCGCGCCGGGGTCGTCGACCGCACGCGGCCCGTCGTCATCGAGTGCAAGGTCGGGTCGAGCGAGGGAGGCCGCGAGCCCAGCGATGACAGCCACCACCCGGAGCGTTCGGGCGTGGTGCGCTCGTTCCGGCCGGTGGGGCACCGTCATACACCTGAGATCGAGCAGGAGCTGCGCCTGGGCGGACACCACCTGCGAGTCGACCTCTCGGTGACCTCTGTGGAGCTCGTGCGCGGCGTGCTGGCGACGGCGCACGCTTACACGAACGCCCCGATGGACGAGAAGGCGCTCTGGAAGATCTACCGCGACACATACGCCGCCGAGCCGTTCGTCCGTGTCGTCAAAGAGCGC
>WNGG01017592.1_pt1 | contig 13343 bp, 10 predicted proteins | sample 5400661 | NCBI WGS metagenome assembly WNGG01 (sample SAMN13153372, study PRJNA577476) | soil metagenome | isolation source: 100 cm soil or saprolite under Garry oak tree replicate 1 | place: USA:California | collected 2016-06-15
TGACTGCCGTCCTGAATGAGCGCGAGTAGTTGCTGTTCATCCTTCTCAGTCCAGCCGGTTGCCATGGCGTTGGTTTTGCGCGGCTTCCTCTTTGATGCAATGAATAGATCATACAACCAACCAGCTTCGGCGCAAAACTCATCAAACTCTTGGTCCTCTTAGTATTACGGGCATTTACCTAGTATTCGTCGGAGGTTATCCGCTGTCTCTAAACGTTAATACGAATGAGGCGAAAAAAGTCTTCGTGGCTGATCTGAGTTTCCGTTCGCTCTTCGACAAGCCCGTCCCGTTCGGCAAAGTCGAAGGGCTCAGGGCGCAAGGAGAAACGTTCGATATCGCTGTGATTTTCCGTTCGTCCTGAGCCTAATCAAAACACCGGCGGAGCAGGACATTGATTGTTTTCGGCGCCTCGCCGGAACATCCGGTCGCCCGATCATATGGCAAAGCATCGCTCATCGCTGGAACGAACCCGAGTTGTGGCGCAAGCTCCTGAGTTTCGCACAGGCGCTCTCGTCAAAGCGACCATAGTTAACGGTGAAATTCTGGTGGAAACCGGCGAACACACTGGCGCTTTTTTCGGCCGGGCAACGGGAAACGGCAAGCACGGCCAGGCGCCCGCTCTGGGATAGTTTCGAGTCTCGGGCTTCGGTTTCGAGCTTTCCATGAACTCGAAACTTGAGACGCGTGACCCGAGACCAACGGGCGTTACACCGGCAGTGAGTCGTCGTGCGACTCTAAGAACCGGTGCCACGCGCTGCGCGAAGGGGCCACGGCGTCCCGCAACTTTTGTTTTTCGCCGTCGTTCATAGCGACAAAGCTACGAGCGGCCTGGATGTTTTGTTCCAACCGGGCCATCTGTTCCACCCCGATCACGACGGAGGCAACCGGCTGGCTCAAATTGAAGCGCAACAGATCGGACGGGGATGCCCTGCCGGCGCCGTTGCCAACCAACAGGCCCTGCCCCATCACCTTCATGGAGAGGATGCCCATATTCTTCTCAAGTGCGACAGGCAAGGCGGATTGCTCGAAGGCCGGAATTGGGACCATCTTCCGGGCCGCGATCGGATTCGCCGACTGCGCGGCGTTGAGGGCCATCAGCACCGTATCAAAATCGTAACGCCTAAGCGCCTCAGTCATGGCATCGCCATCGTTATGGCCCGTGATGCCGACGAAGCGGGCGACTTTTTGCTCTTTTAATTGTTGAACTGCCACGACTGCACCGTCCGGACCGCCCATGCGATTTAGGTCATCGAGATTGCTCAGGCTATGAATCTGGATCAGGTCGAGGTAGTCCGTCTGCAGAAACCTGAGGCTTTGCTCCACTGAGCGCAGCACACTGTCGCGGTCACGTGGATCGGATTTGGTCGCAAGAAATATTTCTTTTCGCCGATGCTTGGAAAATTCACCGAGTCGTTTTTCGCTGAGCCGCTCGATCCCCTTTCGCGTGTAGGAACCAGCGCTATCGAAGTACGTGATTCCCAGATCGAAAGCGCGCTCGAGCAGCGCCTGCGCTTCATCCTCGTCCGGCATAGAACAAAACCTGGTGCCTGAGCCAAAACCAACGATCGAAACCATTTCACCGGTTTTGCCAAGCCGCCGCTTCGGCAGCGAATTCGCACTGCCGGCACCCAGCGCTATGTCGGCGGATTCGAATACCATGAGAGCCGCCGTGCTTTTTAGAAACTCCCGACGCGTCCAACCTGGTTTCATGATTCCTCCTTTCGAAGCCGAGCGTTATATTCGTGTGATCGGCAAGGATGAGGATAACAGCTAAGATATGAGAGAACTATCCGAAAAGTGAATCCCTCGTCAACACTTCTTGACGACTGTTTCCCACTCACCTATTTTGAGTACAAGTTGCACGCGACACTTGAGCAGTCATGGATCCTTTCCCTCCGTTCAGGACGACGGCGGTTTCAGGTGTCATGCTGAGCGAAGCGAAGCATCTCGAACTCGTGTCGTGATGACCTATGGTTCTCAAAAACGACCGGTATTAAAATAATAAAAGAGGAGAGATTTATGCCTGCGGAGTTCATTAATATTTTGAACCTTCCTGAACTGGATATCGGCCACAGCAAAAAAGTGCTCTTCACTTCAGATCATTTTCACACCTGGGTTCACGGCGACTACCCGGGAACCAAAGGTCCGATGCACAAGCACACCGCCGATCAACAGTTTTACTGCGTTAAAGGTGAATGCACCTTTCACTTTCCCGACCGGCAACGATCAAGTGGTAACCGTGAGCGATTATGCGCTCAGGAATTTAGATAAGATCAAAGCACCGAAAGAAAAGAAAGCCATGGCCGGCCGGAAGAGCTAGTCCGGCGTCGACCTATTCCGTCAACTCTTGAGACATGTCACTAAATTGATAACAGAAAAAGGAGATACTCAATATGCCAACACTCATTACCGGATTGGGTTTAGTCGGCACGGCGTACGCTCAGCTCGCGCTTAAACGCGGGGAGAACATCATTTTCTACGACGTAGCGCCGAGGAAAGATTTTCTGGCGAACAAGCTGGGACCGGCGAACGTGACGGTCGTGCAGGGAGACGTGCGCGATCTTCCGGCGCTGGTGGAAACAATCCAAAAACACAAAGTCGACAAACTCATTCATACTGCCGGACTGATCGGCGGCAAAGTGGCGCAGCCGATTTATACCGGAATGCAAATCAACGTGATGGGCACGATCAACGTAGCGGAGGCGGTGCGGCTCACGGGCGTGAAACGGCTCGTGCAAATCAGCACGATGGGGGTTTACGATCGGCGCCTCGAGGGCTCCGAGGCCATCGCAGAGAGTTTTCATCGCGGACCCGGCGAAGCGTACGGCAATTCCAAAGTCGCGAAGGAATTGATGGTGGAGGCTTACCAGCGCCTCTACGGATTTGAATTGATCATCGTTCGTCTGGCCAATGTCTACGGCGTCGGACACTTTGCCGGCGGTTCCGGCGGCGGCGAGATGGTTCAGAACCTGCTGCAAACCGGAATCAAAGGCGGCGTGGTGCGCATCAAGCAAGAGCAGGCGCGGGATTTTGAGTACATTTATTACAAGGACCTCGGGCGCGCTCTCGACAAAGCCGCAACGGTTCCTTTATCAGCGCCGACGACGCTGAACATCGGCACGGGCGTCGTGGTGACGTTCGACGATCTGGTCGGGACGGCCGAAAAGCTCCTGCCGAAGCTCCAGGTCGAGATCATTCCGGGAGCCAGACCCCGCTCCTCCAAGCAGCCCATGGTCATCGCCAAGGCCAAACAGCTATTGGGCTGGGAGCCCGAGTATAATTTGGCAGCGGGCTTCAAAGACTACATCGACGAGCTCAAGGCGCTGGGTTAAAAATCGCCGGCCATTCGGGCCGAGGCTACGCCTCAGAAGGATAGCGTGCCCCGCTTGCCGCTTTTGTAAGTCTCATAGCGGATTTTCTGGCCGTCGGTTTCAATCATGATAGCGCCGTCTTGATCCGTGCGAAGAATTTCCGCGCCGACCTCTTGATAGCGCGCAACCACTTGCTCCCGTGGTAACCCGCCGGCGTTGCGCGCGCCCGCCGTGAAAACCGCCAGCTTCGGCTGAACCGACGCGACGAATTCTTGCGTGCTGGAAGTCGCGCTGCCATGACGCGGCACTTTCAAGATCGCGCTTCTCAGATCGTCGTTTTTCTCCTGCAAAATTTTTTCGTCCCGCTTATCGATATCTCCGGCGAACAGCAGGCGGATTTTGCCGAATTCCAGGCGCAGCACCACGGAGAGGTCGGCGGTTTTTTCGGCCGACGGATAAAGAACGCACAGGGTCGCCCCATTGATGACGCGACAAGGCTGTTCCCCATTTAATGTAATCTGCTTGATCTTTGCCCTTTCCAGCGCGTCTTCGAGATCTTCAAAGCGGGCAGTTTGACCTTTCGTCCCTCCGGACCAAAACTCCGACGGTGCAAACTCGTTGACGATGGCGCGCATTCCGCCGTAATGGTCGATGCGCGGGTGGCTAACTAATAGGTAGTCGACTTTGAGAATCTTACGGGAACGCAGAAAAGGCGCCACGATCCCCTCTCCGGTATCGAAGTCACCGATCGCCGTGCCACCGGCATCGACGAGGAGCACCTTTGAGCCGGGCAGCTCCACCACGGCTGCGTCCCCCTGGCCGACGTTGAGGTGAGTGACGCGCAGCTCTTGCCGGTTCCACCGCTCGCGCCACCAATAAACGCCGTCCCCTAGAAGTGTTGCCGCTAACGCGACGACGGCGATGAAAGAATAACGATGGCGGCTAGAAAGCATGATGGACAGAATGAACAGATACAGCAATGCGACTTCCAAAGGGTTGGGCGCCGGTACGCCTATGTTTGCCAAAGGTAGCTGTGCAAACATGCGTACCAACCCAATGGTCAAGGACAAAACAATCTCCGCAAACCACACCAGCGCCCCTGCTGCGGTGGGCAACGCCAACGAAAGAAAGCCAATCATCAATCCAAGCGGTACGACCACAAAACCCACCAGCGGCACAATGAGCGGATTGGAAACAAAGCCGGCCAACGAGAGATGGCCGAAATAATGCGCGATCAAAGGGCCCGTGCCCAAGGTGGCCAGCAACGGGACCGCCAAATGAAAGCTCGCCTGTCCCAGTTTCTCTCGGACCCAGCTTTTCTCCTGTGGCAATTCATCCCGTCGTTGTTTGGTGGAAAAACGTTCCTGCACCATACGCATCCCCCAAACGATAAAGAGCACCGCAAGAAAGGACAGCTGAAATGAGATATCGGCGATTACGCCCGGCCAGACGAGCCCGATGAGCAGCGCGGCAAACGTCAGACTCGCGAACACTTCCTCCTCGCGATCCAGCAGTACCGCCAGCTCGTAAACGCCGATCATGATCGCTGACCGCACGGTCGGCACCTGGGCGCCGGCAATCGCCGTGTAAAAGATCACCGCGAAAAACGACCAGAAGGTGCCGAGCTTGATCCAATTGAAGCGCAAGAGCAGATAGCTGTTGAATGAACAACCAAAGCGGATCAACCAAAACACCACCAACCCCAGCATGCTCACGTGAAGGCCGGAAATCGACAACACATGGTTCACGCCCGCCGCGGTGAAGCTCTCGCGCAGCTCCTTTGAGATGCCGCCCATGTCGCCCACCACCAGCGCCTTCAAGAGAGCGCCGTTGTCGTGGGAAAAGTTCTGGTCGATGTAGCGCCGCATTCCTCTACGTAGGAATTCCACCGCGGCACCAATGCCTCCAGTCCGGCGGGCGACCAGTTCGACTTCGCCATCGCTATCCAGGAATCCAACGGCGTAGATGTTTCGGCGAGAGAGGTACGTCGCGTAGTTGAACCCGCCCGGATTCCCCGCATCGCGCGGAACCCGCGGTTGCAGCCAGCAGCGCACGCGGTCACCGAACCGCCACTCGCGATGAACGCTGCGGATGGTGAGAAGGAGATCGCCCGTGATGTCCTCGGCGCCCGTAGGATGCCAGAGGCGATCGAAGCGGAGTATCCATCGGCTCCGGTTCGGCAACTTTTCCGGCTCCTGAATCAACGTTCCTTCGAGGTAGAGGCGAGCGTCTTCTTTCATCACCGATCGCAGATGGTTCGGCGGGAAATTGGGCGCGAGCAGATTCCGGTGTCTGGCGTAGCCAATGACCGATAATAACAGCGCGGCGCTGATCAGGAACGCTGTCCATCGCCGCGACGGCGAGAAAAGGAAAGGCAGCGGGACCAAAGGCAGAAGAGCAAACAGGAATGGAATCTGGAACGGCAGCGCCGCCATCGCCTGACCGGCAAGCAGCGATAGCGTCAAAATGATAAGCCAGTTTGAAGGCTGAATGATCGTGGAATAAGCGGCGGACGGTTCAGCCTTGTCGTAGGCCATGGCCGGCTCTCACTGGGGCGCGGAGCGAAATGACTCAAGAATATCCCGGGCCAGTTTCTCGTTCATCCGCGGCACTTTTAAGAGTTCTTCTAAGCTGGCCTCTTCGATTCTCTTGATGCTGCCAAAGGCGCGCAGAAGCGCCCGCTTCCGGACCCCGCCAACACCGGGGATTCGATCCAAAGCCGAATAGAGAGTCTGCTTGGATCGCAACTTCTTATGGTAAGTAATGGCGAATCGGTGCGCCTCGTCCCGGACTCTTTGCAACAGGAAAAGCGCGTTCGAGTTGCGCTTCAAGACGACCGGATTGCTTTGGCCAGGCAGAAATACCCTCTCTTCCAGCCGCTGAATTTCAGCGCTCCGGGCCGCCGCTTGGACGCGCATTTTGGCCAGGCCGACGGCTTCCACGCCGGTCACACCGACTTCCGCCATCGCAGCTAGAGCCATAGCGAGCTGGCCTTTGCCGCCATCAACGACGACCAGATCCGGCAGATCGGCTTCCTGTGTTCCCCGCAAGAAACGGCGCTTGAGAATCTCCAGCATCATGCCAAAATCGTCGCCACCGGAGGATGGATCGATGCTGCGAATTCGATAATGACGGTAGCGCGTCTTATCCGGCTCTCCGTTGATAAAAGTCACCATGGAACCCACCGCATGCGCGCCATGAATCGTCGAGATGTCGAAACACTCAACGCGCTGCGGGTAGTGTTTCAAACGCAACTGGGACTGAAGCTCCAGGAGCATCTTTTCACGCGCCTTTTCCTGATCGTGGCGCTCGAAGAAACTCTGTCGCGCATTCTCCACGGCCATTTCAACCAGTTGGCGCTTGTCGCCTCGTTGGGGATTAAGGATGGTAATTTTTTTCCCTTTGCGTTCCCCCAAATACTCCTCTCGCGCCTCGCGGTCGTCCAACGACACCGGCAACAGGATCTCATCGGGAATGAATCGGTTTCCCTGGTAGAACTGCGTAAGCAGCGAACCCATGATTTCATCATCGGGAAACTCGAGGTCTTCCAACGAGTAGGATTGATTTCCGGTCAGCTTCCCCTGTCGAACCAGCAGCACCTGCACTTCGATGAAACCGCCTTCCCGATAGAGCCCGAAAATATCTTGGTCGGCGCCCCAGTGCGAAACCATACGCTGTTTTTCCAGGGTTTTCTCGACCGCCTGAATCTGATCGCGAATCTTCGCCGCCGCTTCGAACTCCAACGCCGCCGATTTCTCCTGCATTTTTTGTTTCAACTCGGCGATCAGCTCTTGCTGCTTCCCTTCGATAAACAACATCGCTCTTCGCACCTGCTCCCGATACTCCTCCGCCGGGACGGACAAGACACAGGGCGCCAGGCAGCGCTTGATTTGGTACTGAAGACACGGCCGGCTGCGATTCCTGAAGTTGTAGTCCGTACAGTTTCGCAGCAAGAAGTGCTTCTCGATGATATCGATGGTTTCCCGCGCCGCGACGGCGGAAGAAAACGGGCCGAAATAACGATTGCCGTCTTTCACGATCTTACGCGTGGCGAAGATTCTCGGCCAAGGGTGCTGGGTTGTGACTTTGATGCTCAGATAACTTTTGTCGTCCTTCAGCCGGATGTTGTACCGCGGCTTATACTGTTTGATGAGATTGTTTTCGAGAATCAGGGCTTCTTTATCGCTGCCGGTAACCAGGGTTTCAATGTCTTCGACGCGGCGAAGCAGAAACTGAATCTGCGAACGCTCGTCCGCGTTGTTGAAGTAAACGCGCACGCGGGCACGGAGATCTTTGGCCTTGCCGACGTACACGACTTTTCCGCCCTTGTCCCGCATCAAGTAGACGCCGGGGCGCGACGGAAGGTTGGCGAGCTTTTCTGTCAGAGAAATCATCGACCCATTCCGGTTGGCGCCGTTGGATAATTGACACGCGACAGGTTCAGATCCGCGCGACACGGCGAAAGCAAGTCAAAATAACATACTGCCACGCCGCTTGGTCTTGTACATCTTTGGGCCGCGCTGCACATTTTTCGTTAATTGTCCCTATTTTTCCTTTATTTTTCTCAATAAACTCCCAACCACAAGTATATCCCTATTGGCATGGGTTTTGGACTCAGCTTAAGTTGGAACACCTCACTGAACGACGAAAGGCCAAAAACTTAACGCCACCATGGAACACCGCATGTTTGATATAAACCATTTGCTTGAACTTGGAGTTTTTAGCCAGTTGATTCCCATCTGGCAGGTTTTCTTCTTTATCGCGAGCCTGCTCCCATTTTTGCTTTGGAACCGAGTCAAGATTTGCCTTCTGATAACCTACCTATTCACCTACTATTTGGGTTTTATGGTCCAATGGGGCGACTATATTTCCAACATGGGTTCAATGCAGCCTTTCGTCCTTTATTCCCTCAGCGGCTTGGCCATCGCGGTATTTTTTGTCGCGACTATTTTCACCGAGCAACCGGACAAAAAAACTAAAGTTCGTTGGGTTCGGTTTGCCCAGCCGGATAATGGCGAGGAGGATAACCCGAGTCAGATACGGCACAGAGACCCTGTTGAAGTGGCTATCAACGTCACCCATTCCAACATCGAAAACCAGCGATAGTGGACACGTTCCGTTTTAATGCCTTGGCTATTTAAGTTAGCTTCCCTGCAAATCTACGGGTCGCTGCGCCCGGCCGACGGTTCACGCAGCGCCAGCTCCTGCGCTTCCATTTCGCGAATTTCATCACGCAAGTCGGCAGCCCTTTCAAACTCCAGGTTCCCGGCCGCCCGTTTCATTTCCTTTCTGAGCTGCACGATTTTGCGAGAAAGATCCGCCAGGCCATACCTCGCGGGCTTCTCAGCCGCTATGGGGATATCCACGTAATCCGCCTCGTAGATCTTTATCAACGGGGAGCCGAGCGACTTGATCACCGTCTGTGGCGTAATGCCATGCTCTTTGTTGAAAGCCGCCTGAAGGCGTCGTCTTCGATTCGTTTCACCGATGGCCCGCTTCATGGAATCGGTAATCGAATCGGCATAAAGAACGACTCTGCCACGAACGTTGCGTGCGGCCCGGCCGATGGTCTGAATCAGCGACCGATCGGAGCGTAAGAAACCTTCCTTGTCCGCGTCGAGAATCGCGACCAAAGAGACTTCCGGCAAATCCAGTCCCTCTCTTAAGAGATTGATCCCCACCAACACGTCAAATTGCCCCATTCGCAACTGCCGGATGATCTCAACCCGCTCGATGGTTTCAATGTCCGAGTGCAGATAGCGAACCTTCACGTTCAAGTCCTGATAATAGTCCGTCAAGTCCTCCGCCATTCGCTTGGTCAATGTCGTAACCAGAACCCGCTCTCGATGCCCCACGGTCTGGCGAATCTCTTCGAGCAAATCGTCCACCTGATTGCGCGCCGGTCGCACGACCACTTCGGGATCCGTAAGCCCGGTGGGGCGAATCAACTGCTCCACCACCGCTCCCCGGCTTTGGGTCATCTCATATTCCGCCGGCGTGGCGGAAACACAGATGATTTGATTCAAACACGCTTCGAATTCTTCGAAATTCAGCGGTCGATTGTCCAAGGCGGATGGCAAGCGAAAGCCGTACTCTACCAGTGTCTCTTTGCGCGAGCGGTCGCCCCGATACATCCCGCCGATTTGCGGCACCGTCACGTGGCTTTCGTCGATGAACTTTGCTCGAGCCGTTGGGCTTCCAATAACTTCCGCTCGCCGCGCAACTCCAAGAGCCGTTCGCGAAGCTCTTCTCGGATGCCCCGAATCGCCTGCTTCATCCGCTCTTCGCCGGTCACGTAGTGGCTCGCGGGATAGATGCAGGCCTTATCGATCCGCCGTTGAATTTTCCCGCGGATCGGATCGATTTCCTGGATCGCCTCGATGGTGTCGTCGAAGAATTCAATGCGCAGCGCCGAGCTATCCTCATACGCGGGAAACACTTCGACGATGTCGCCGCGTACCCGGAAAGTTCCCCGATAAAAATCGTAGTCGCTGCGCTGATACTGGATATCGACGAGTTTCCGCAGCATCTGGTCACGCGGTATCGTTGTTCCTTCTTCAAGATAAACCATCAGATCGAAGTAGGCCTCGGGGGAACCCAAGCCATAAATGCAAGAGACGCTCGCCACGATCAAGGTGTCGCGCCGCTCCAACAGCGCCTTGGTAGCGGAATGGCGCAACTTATCGATCTCGTCGTTGATCGACGCGTCCTTCTCAATGTAAGTATCCGTCGAAGGAACGTAGGCCTCAGGTTGATAGTAGTCGTAATAGCTCACGAAGTAGCGAACGGCATTTTCCGGAAACAGTTCCCTGAACTCGCTGTAGAGCTGGGCGGCCAAGGTTTTATTCGGCGCAATGACCAAGGTCGGCCTGTTGGCTCGAGCGATGACATTGGCCATGGTAAAAGTCTTGCCGGAGCCGGTCACGCCTAAAAGAACCTGATTTCTTTTATGCCGCTCGATCCCCTGAGAAAGCTTTTCAATCGCTTGGGGTTGGTCGCCTTGCGGTTTAAAATCAGCAACCAGCCGAAATTGTCCCTTGTCCCTATCGCGAATCATCGAGAAAAAGATACCAGCGCGGCATCGGTGGAACAAGTCTCATCTACTTACCCTTCACATCGGCATAGAGCCGGTCGATAGTGCCGCTCTTATCGAGCTCCGCCAATGGGCCGGAGTCAACGAATTCGGCAGGCTTGTATTTGGCGAACTTGGGATCGCCATCAGCCAGGTGATTGATGACGGACTGAACCGCGCTTTCAACGGCATAAGGTTTTGCCGGCATTTTCGCGGCATAAACCCAGGACTCCTCCAGCGCCTCTCGATCCTTCATGTCCAGGAATTTTCCAAGAATACGCATCGTATCTTCCTTGCGGGTTTTGAAAAGATGGACGCCCCGAACGATCGCACGCATCGTGCGATACGTCAGGTTCGGATACCGTTGGATGAACGAACGCCGGGTCGTAATCGTCGAGCCCTGATATTCGACCTTGAGATCGGTTAAATCGATGAGAAAATTCATCCCCGCTTTGCGCGCAAAGAGAGTCTGCGGCGGCGAAAGAACCGTCGCCGCTACTCTGCCGGTCTGAAGAGCCGTCCACATGACATCGTTGGTTCCCAGGGAAAGAAATGACACGTCCTTGTCCGGATCCAGTCCCAGGTGCCGCAGGCCGATGCGCGCATTCTTCTCATAGGCATCGCCGGGGCGCTGAATGCCGAAAATCTTGCCTTTTAGATCCCGCGCCATCCTTATCTCCGGCCGAGCCACCAGAGTCATTGTCGCATAGCGCGAGAAGCCGCCGAGCATGACGACATCGCGGTTCTGCACCGAGACCGGGATCATGAGGAACGCCGACATGATCGCCAAATCCACTTCGTTTGCAATCAGGGCCATGGGCGCAATCGACCCCGCCGTCCTCACAACCTCGACATCACCAATGCCTTCTTCGGCAAAAAAGCCGGCTTCTCTGGCGACGTAGGGAACGGAATGAGCCACGGCCCGCGCCGCGTAGCCGATCCGAACCTTATCTTTTTCGGCTTTCCCCTGCGCGCGGGCATCCACGACCGCCATGACCAGGCAAAAAAACGTTAGTAGGGCCACCAGCCCATGACCGAATCGCACGGTTTCACCTCTGTTACCACATGACGATAGTGCAAGTGTGGCAGTGCCGGAGAATAACAAGAGAAGCTTGATCGAGCAATGTCACGTTAGCCGTCATTACCAAGAATTTTGCCCTACCCCTAGCCCGGATTATTCAGGTGCAAGGAGAAAGTATCACACGCTGTAGCGCGAGGAGTAAGCCTCTCGGTCGGTGTACAGCGTGAATAATCCGGGCCAGCTTTCCTCCCGCCGTTTGAAAAATAACACCGAAGTCGCTAACGGAAAAAGGACAGGAGGAAGACTTGACGCTTATCGAGAAGCTCAAAACGAGAGCCAGCGTCTTAAAACGCGAGATCTTTGCCCTCTACCTGGCTACCCGAGACAAGCGCACGCCTTGGTACGCCAAGGCCTTTGTCGCTTGTGTGGTTGCGTACGCTCTGAGTCCTATTGATTTGATCCCAGATCCGATTCCGATCTTGGGCTACCTCGACGATCTCTTATTACTACCCATCGGCATCTATCTGGCTCTGAAGATGATTCCGGAACCGGTACTGGCGGAATGTCGTCAGAAGGCAGCAGCCTCTAGCACAAAACTACCGTGCAATCGGATAGCGGCAGCCATAATCATCGCTTTATGGATCGCCGTTTTTATTCTCTTTACAAGTTTCGTAATAAGATTTGTAACTCGGTGATGGCGAGTTCCGAATCAAGCTGACAAAAAACTCCATTCATTGGTCAGACGGATTCAAGCAGCGGAACGGTTGCTCGCCGGCTTTATTGCCCGTTGCCTTTGCCATTTACGAAGCCTTCGGGACGGACCGTTACCAAACGTCCGGGCTGGCTGAACATGATCTTGGCCACCAGAGGTGAAATCGGCTTGCCAAACAGGCAATAACGCCGCTCATTCTGGCGCTGCCCATTCGCCCAAGCGGCAAATTCATCCGGCGTCGGGTTGTGTCCCAAATCAGCGGCGCACCGCCGCACGATGAACCCCAGCATCATCTTGGGAGCGGCTTTGTTGGAAGCGTGAGAATCACCCATGACTAACTAAAAAATATCCTAAACGTTGAAACCAAAAAGGCGGGGCAAGTGGAGGTCAGCCCGCCGGTAATCTAACCTCGCTCATTCAGGTCTAATCGACCATGTGAGTCGTCGCCTTCAAGTGTTTATCTACCGTTGTATACCCCTTCCACTGATCGACCAGCCAATAGCGGATGCCGAACTCGAAACGGAGCTCTTTCATATCTCTGTCGTAGGGATTGAAATGTTGATGGTGCAACATACCGGGAGGAACATGGACGGCGTCGCCTTGATTCCAGTCATAGCGCTTGCCGCCGATTTCAGAGTATCCATCGCCCTCCAAGGCGTAAAGATAGGCTTCGGGATGTGCGTGGCTGTGGCTCTTGGTATGCGGCAGGTCAACGAAGATCGAACTGATCGCCACGCCGGTAGCCTTGAAACCATTCTGCTTGCCGCTTCGACCCATGAGAAAATAGGTCGCGCCATGCTTCGATTCATCGGACTTTTCGAACTGTTTTTGGTGCATCGAGATGCGCCGGCCGTCTTCCGGCCAGTCCTGCGACTCCTCTTTTGGGAATTGGGCCAAAATTTTCGGATCGTTTTCGCCGCACTCGTCGAGCTGCTCCATCTTGCCCATGTAGACGTCAGCTTCAAGGTGCCAAGCCAGACCCGAAAGGTAACCGACAGGAACGCTACCCGTATTGAACAGCTGATGAGGTGATCGGTAGGGAATATGAAAAATCGTGCCGGGGAAAAAGTCGCAACGCCTGTCGTCCAGAATTATGAATCCTTCGCCGCTCTCGACGTAGATTGCTTCTTCGCCATGCAAATGTCTGCCCGTATGCCACCCGACAGGAATTTCGGCTCTCATCAGGCAGCTGCCGCCCGTCGGAAAGCCGAGCTCCGGCGCGATCAT
>WNGG01007757.1_pt1 | contig 13339 bp, 9 predicted proteins | sample 5400661 | NCBI WGS metagenome assembly WNGG01 (sample SAMN13153372, study PRJNA577476) | soil metagenome | isolation source: 100 cm soil or saprolite under Garry oak tree replicate 1 | place: USA:California | collected 2016-06-15
CCGCTGCCGCTTATGAGCGGCTCGTCCTTCGCGTCAAATGTCAGGACAGAAACCACCGAAGGCTTTACCCGCCGAATAAGATCGGGAAGAGACTCCTGTGCTGCGGCAGCTTTCGCCTGATCGATCTTTGCAGATTGAGATGCTTCTTGCGCGCGGGCTACGTGAGCAGAAGCGAATGCGAGCAGAGCGAGAACGAGGATGGGGGAACGGGGGAATATTCTCTTCAAGGCGAACCTCCTAATGCGAAACACTAAAACTGCAGGGACAGCGACAAGAATTACCTCTGAAGTGCCAACAGCTATCGGGGATTCTCGGTTTTTAGCAACGCCGCACTCGCGACGCAAACGGTCGGGAAGGAATCTCGGGCTAAACCTGTGGTGGATGATAGCGCAGGAAACGCAGAATGCAAAGAAAAATGTGACGGGTCTGAAACATATGGTCAAAAGAAAGCCGGCGAAGCTCGCGCGCCTCGCCGGCTGATGTCCGCTAAACGCGAGCGGGTTTATTCTTCCTCGCTGGCTTCGGCTTCGGCTACTTCTTCTTCGCCGTCGGCATCGCCAATCGTTGCCATGACCGTGTGCGTTACCGGCTGTGGAATCTCAGCGCCACCGAGAATTTCAGTAAACTCTTCGAGGTCCTCACGCTCGGCTTCGCCGATTGTCTCGTCACGGTCGACGTCAACATTGCGGTAGTACTCCATGCCGGTGCCGGCGGGAATCAGACGGCCCATGATCACGTTTTCTTTCAGGCCGCGCAGATAATCGACGCGACCGGAAATCGCTGCTTCGGTAAGCACGCGCGTCGTCTCCTGGAACGATGCCGCGGAGATGAACGAATCGGTCGAGAGCGAAGCCTTGGTGATGCCAAGCAATAACGGTTCAGCCTGAGAGACTTCACCCTTCTCGCTGCGGACGCGTTCGTTCTCATCGCCGAAGCGGAAGCGATCGACTTGCTCTTCGAGCAGAAATTCCGTGTCGCCAACTTCCTTAATCTTCACCCAGCGCAACATCTGACGAACGATCACTTCGATGTGCTTGTCGTTGATGTTCACGCCCTGCAAGCGATAGACCTCCTGAATTTCGTTCGTCAGGTATTCCTGCAAACGATTCATTCCCAGCACGCGCAAAATGTCGTGCGGGTTCAACGGCCCGTCCTGCAAGGCTTCACCAGCGCGAACGCGGTCGCCTTCCTGCACGTTGATGTGCGTGCCGCGCGGAATATCGTACTCGCGCTCTTCACCGTCGTCGCCGGTGATGATGAGTTTGCGCTTACCTTTCGAGATTGGCCCAAGCTTGACCGTGCCGTCGATTTCCGACATGACGGCTGCTTCGGCCGGACGGCGAGCTTCGAAGAGTTCAACAACGCGCGGCAGACCGCCGGTGATATCTTTCGTCTTCGTCGTTTCGCGCGGAATCTTTGCGATGACGTCGCCCGGCTCGACGTTTTCGCCGTCGTTGACCATCAAGTTCGCGCGTACCGGCATTTGATAAGTCTTCAGCACTTTGTTACTGGCGTTCCGAATTTCCAGACGCGGCTGTTTCTTTTCGTCGGGTGAATCCTTGACCACCATGTGCGAAAGACCCGTGACCTGGTCCGTCTCTTCTTCGTAGGTTACGCCTTCCTTCAGGTCCTGGAACTTCAGGTGACCGGCAACCTCAGTCAGGATCGCGAAGGTAAACGGATCCCACGTCGCCAACAATTGATCCTGAGCGACCATCTCGCCATCTTCGACCAAAATATGGGCGCCATAAACGATCTGGTAGCGCGCGACTTCACGGCCGCGCTCGTCCATGATAATCAACGCACCGTTGCGATTCATCGCCACGCGCTCGCCCTTGCGGCTCTTCACGGTTTGTAATTCGATGTACTTAATTTTGCCTTCGACACGCGCTTCGTGCTTTGAAGATTCTTCCAGACGCGCCGTGCCGCCGATGTGGAACGTACGCATCGTCAACTGCGTGCCGGGTTCACCAATTGATTGCGCCGCGATCACGCCGACTGCTTCGCCGATATCCACCGGACGTCCGGTCGCAAGGTTACGGCCGTAACATTTGATACAGCATCCACGCCGCGATTCGCAGGTCAGAACCGATCGAATCCGCACGCGCTGCACACCTGAACGCTGAATCTCAGCAGCGAGGTCCTCGTCAATCTCCTGATTGCTTTCGACGATGACGGTTCCCTCAACCGGATCGATTACATCTTCGAGCGCCGTGCGTCCGACAATACGATCGCGCAGGCTCTCGATCTCTTCGCCGCCTTCGACGATGGCACTGGCCGAGATGCCTTTCAGGGTGCCGCAGTCCTGCTCGCTGATGATTACATCCTGCGCCACATCAACGAGACGACGAGTCAGGTAACCAGAGTCGGCCGTCTTCAAAGCCGTGTCCGCCAAGCCTTTACGCGCGCCGTGCGTCGAGATGAAGTACTGCAAAACGTTCAGGCCTTCGCGGAAGTTGGACTGAATCGGCGTCTCGATGATCTCGCCCGAAGGCCGCGCCATCAATCCGCGCATGCCGGCGAGCTGGCGAATCTGTTGTGCCGAACCTCGCGCGCCGGAATCCGACATGATCAAGATCGGATTCATTTCGTTGGACGCCTTCTCGCGATCGTCCATCGCCTTGAACATTTCCTTCGCGACTTTGTCCGTCGCTTCCGACCAAATCGCAATGACTTTGTTGTAGCGCTCGCCGTTTGTGATCACGCCGTCGCGATACTGCTGTTCGACGGTAATCACGTCCTTCTCTGCCTTGCCCACGATCTCAGGCTTGGAAGGCGGCGTGACCAGATCGTCAATGCCGATCGAGATGCCCGCTTTAGTAGCATACAAGAAACCAAGGTTCTTCAAATCGTCGAGCATCTTCACGGTCATCTCGTGACCGAGACGAATGTGCGAGAAGTTAACGAGCGACTGCAAGCCTTTTTTGCGCAGCGTGCCGTTGATGTAAGGCAAGCCCGTCGGAATCGCGTCGTTGAAAATCACCCGACCGACAGTCGTGTTGATTACGCGACGAACATCTTCCTGAAGCGTGCCGCGAAGAATGTCCTGCGTATCGTGTTCCTGCGTCAGATCGATCAGGTCGCCGATAACGCGAAGTTTGATCCGAGTCTGCGTCGTCACATCCTTCGAATCGAGCGCGAGGAAAACTTCTTCCTTGGAAGCAAACACACGCCCTTCGCCCTTCGCGCCTTCTTTATCGCGCGTCAGGTAATAAATTCCGAGCACGATATCCTGCGACGGCACAGCGATCGGTTGGCCGCTCGCCGGGCTGAGAATGTTGTTCGAAGAGAGCATCAGCACGGCCGCTTCGATCTGCGCTTCCGGCGAAAGCGGAATGTGCACGGCCATCTGGTCGCCGTCAAAGTCAGCATTGAATGCCGTGCAGACGAGCGGATGGATCTTGATCGCTTTCCCTTCGACCAATACGGGCTCGAACGCCTGAATGCCGAGGCGGTGCAGCGTCGGCGCGCGATTCAGCAGCACTGGATGCTCGCGAATGACTTCTTCGAGGATGTCCCAAACGACTGGTTCCTGCCGCTCAACCATTTCACGCGCCTGCTTAATCGTCGCGGCGTGCGCTTGCTTTTCGAGTTGGTTGTAGATGAATGGCTTGAATAATTCGAGCGCCATCTTCTTCGGCAGACCGCACTGATGCAGTTTCAGCTCTGGCCCGACAACTATTACTGATCGCCCTGAGTAGTCGACGCGTTTGCCGAGCAGGTTCTGACGAAAACGTCCCTGCTTGCCTTTCAAAGTTCCGCTCAAGGATTTCAGCGGACGATTGTTCACGCCGCGCAGCACGCGACCGCGACGACCATTATCAAAAAGCGCATCGACAGCTTCCTGAAGCATGCGCTTTTCATTGCGCACGATGACTTCGGGGGCGCGCAACTCCATCAACTTCTTCAGACGGTTATTCCGATTGATGACGCGACGGTAAAGATCGTTTAGATCGGAAGTCGCAAAGCGTCCTCCATCGAGCGGCACTAACGGCCGCAGCTCAGGCGGAATTACCGGAATCACGTCCAGGATCATCCATTCCGGATGATTACCTGACTTAAGAAATGAAGTCGCGACCTTGAGGCGCTTGGAAAATTTCAGCTTCTTCTGCTGCGAAGTTTCTTCGCGCATCCGGCGACGCAGTTCAACTGCCAGCTCGTCGATCTTGACCATCGAGAGTAATTCTTTGATCGCTTCCGCGCCCATGCGCGCAACGAATTGCCCCGGATATTCGCGCATCAATTCTCGATAACGCTCGTCGGTGAGCAGTTCGCGCTCTTTTATTTCCTTAAGATCGCCGGGATCGATGACGATGTAGGATTCGAAGTAGAGAACCTTCTCCAACTCGCGTAGCGGAATGTCGAGCAAGTGTCCAATGCGCGACGGCAAACCCTTGAAGAACCAAACGTGTGAGCACGGACTGGCCAGATCGATATGGCCCAAACGTTCGCGCCGCACTTTCGCTTGCGTCACTTCAACGCCGCACTTGTCGCAGATCACGCCGCGGTGCTTCATGCGCTTGTACTTGCCACATAGACACTCCCAATCGGCAACGGGTCCGAAGATCCGCGCGCAGAACAAGCCATCGCGTTCGGGTTTGAACGTGCGATAGTTAATCGTTTCAGGCTTAGTTACTTCACCGTGCGACCACTGACGGATCTTTTCCGGCGAAGCGAGCGAGATGCGAATCGCCTCGAAGTCAGGCGCGAGTTGCGTTTTCTCTTGATGAAATCGAAACACTTTAATGTCTCCGTTGTCTGTTGCCTTTTGGCGGACCGTCAAATGTGCTTTGGTCTTTGTACTTTGATCTTTGTCGTCCCTTCGACGTAACCCCTCCCGGTCAGTTAGCGTGCAAAGTACAAAGCACTAAGTACCAAGCACGAGCCGTCAGACGTAACCCTAAATTCCCGACGTAATCAACGGCTCAGCAATCGTCTCGTCCGGGGCGCCGGCTTTCTGCACCAATTCAACATCAAGGCACAGCGACTGAAGCTCGCGCACCAACACGTTGAACGATTCAGGCAAGCCGGGATCGAAGTCCGCTTCGCCCTTGACGATTGCTTCGTAAATCTTCGAACGTCCGGCCACGTCGTCTGATTTTGCCGTCAGCAATTCCTGAAGAATGTGCGCCGCGCCGTAAGCTTCCAACGCCCATACTTCCATCTCTCCGAAACGCTGTCCGCCGAACTGTGCCTTACCGCCGAGCGGCTGCTGCGTGATCAGCGAGTACGGCCCAATCGAGCGCGCGTGAATCTTGTCGTCCACCAGATGCGAAAGTTTCAGCATGTAGATGTAACCGACCGTCACCTTTTGCTCGAACGCGTCACCGCTGAGACCGTCATAAAGCACGGCCTTGCCGGACTCATTGATGATCTCGGGCAAGCCGAGCTCAGCAGCGCGCGCTCCGGACTCTTGCAGTTTCTGCTTGATCTCTTTTTCGGTCGCGCCGTCAAAAACCGGCGTCGCGAAGTAGAGACCGAGCACCCGCGCCGCCCAACCCAAGTGCGTCTCCAGAATCTGGCCGACGTTCATGCGCGAAGGCACACCCAATGGATTCAAAACTATTTCGACCGGCGTTCCGTCCGGAAGATAAGGCATGTCTTCTTCGGGCAGGATGCGCGCGATCACGCCCTTGTTTCCGTGGCGGCCGGCCATCTTGTCGCCGACGGAAAGCTTGCGCTTCATGGCGATGAAAACTTTCACCATCTTGATCACGCCGGGGCTGAGCTCGTCGCCCTGCCGCAGCTTGGCAATCTTCTCTTCGTAAATATCCGAGAGAATCTTGATCTGCCGCTCAGTGCGATCTTCGTATTCCTTCACTTCAGCCGCCGCGTCGACACGAGACGAAGCAACCTGCGCTTTGCGCAGAGCCTTCGGCTCGACGTTCTGAAGCATTTCGCGCGTGATCGCCACGCCCTTCGGAATCACGACTTCACGATTGGCAGTTAGATCGGCCGAGAGTTTGCGGCCTTCGAACAATTCATAGATCCGCTCGTTGCGCTGTTCCTGAAGGATGCGAATTTCATCTTCAAGGTCGCGGCGCAGACGCTCTTCCTCGCCTTGTTCGATCGACAGCGAGCGCTGATCCTTCTCCTGACCTTTGCGTGTAAACACCTGGACATCCACCACGGTGCCGTCGATGCCCGGCGGGCAAACGAGCGAAGCGTCTTTCACGTCCGCCGCCTTCTCGCCGAAGATCGCGCGCAAGAGTTTTTCTTCCGCCGTCAATTGCGTTTCGCCTTTCGGCGTTACCTTGCCGACCAGGATCGATCCCGGCTTGACCTGAGCGCCGATGCGAATGATTCCGCTCTCGTCCAGATCGCGCAGCATGTTCTCGCCAACGTTCGGAATGTCGCGCGTGATTTCTTCCGGCCCAAGCTTCGTGTCGCGAGCTTCGATTTCCAACTCTTCGATGTGAATCGAGGTGTAGTAATCGTCTTTCACGAGGCGCTCGGAAACCAGGATCGCGTCTTCAAAGTTGTATCCGCGCCATGGCATGAACGCCACCAGAACGTTGCGTCCCAAAGCGAGTTCGCCGCGATCCGTACACGGCCCATCGGCAATCACTTGTCCCTTCGCTACGCGTTCGCCGACATGAACGATCGGCCGTTGATTGATGCAAGTGTTCTGGTTCGACCGCTTGAACTTGATCAGGGTGTAAATGTCCGCCGTCACTTCGCGCGAAATCGTGCCGTCAATGTTGTGATCGGCCTTGACGATGATGCGTTCCGAATCGACGTAATCAACCACGCCGTCTCGACGAGCAATCACGACCGCACCTGAATCGCGCGCGGTGACGCTCTCCATCCCGGTGCCGATGTACGGCGCTTCCGCCCGCAACAGAGGCACCGACTGGCGCTGCATGTTCGATCCCATCAACGCGCGGTTCGCGTCGTCATTCTCAAGGAACGGAATCAACGACGCTGCGACCGAAACAAGCTGCTTCGGCGAGACGTCGACAAATTCAATATCGTCGCGATGGGCCAGAATGAATTCGCCCGCTTTTCGGGCGGCGTTGCGCTCGTTAACGATATAACTAGCCTCATCGAGTTGGATGTTGGCCTGACCGACGACGTGTTTGTCCTCTTCCCACGCGGTCAGATAAAACGGGAACGGTTCATAGCTCGCTTTCTCAGCGTGCGCGCCCACGCGCTTGTTCGCCTTCTCAACTTCTTCCTGCGGCACGTGATCGCCGGGTTTGAATTTTGTGTCGCCACCATTAATTACGCGCACGAATTCGACGACGCTGCCGTTCACGACTTTGCGATACGGCGATTCAATAAATCCAAACGGGTTGATGCGCGCATAGCACGACAGTGACGAAATCAATCCAATGTTCGGACCTTCAGGCGTCTCAATCGGGCAAATGCGGCCATAGTGAGTTGGGTGCACGTCGCGCACTTCGAATCCGGCGCGTTCGCGACTCAGACCGCCTGGTCCAAGCGCGGAGAGACGCCGCTTGTGAGTGATTTCCGACAGCGGATTCGTTTGATCCATGAACTGCGACAACTGTGACGAGCCGAAGAACTCGCGCACGGCCGCCGTGACCGGCTTTGCGTTGATGAGATCGCGCGGCATGGTCGTCTGCATTTCCTGGTGGATCGACATCTTTTCTTTGATCGCGCGTTCCATGCGCTCGAGCCCAATGCGAAACTGGTTTTCCAGCAGCTCGCCGACCGCGCGCACACGACGATTGCCCAGGTGATCGATATCGTCCGCCTGATAGATCGGCCGCTTGTTGTCATCCACCGGATTGCGTCGCATCTTCAGAACGTAATTGACAACTTCAAAGAAGTCGCTGGCCTGAAGGAGCGGATCCTCAATGCGATTCATTTCCGGCTTGCCCATCTTGATGTTGAATTTCAGCCGGCCGACGCGCGAAAAATCGAACTTGCGCGGATCGAAGAACATGCCTTCAAGCAGACGATACGCGGTCTGCACCGTCGGCGGATCGCCCGGACGCATCTTTCGATAAATCTCGAGCAGCGCATCGACAGGCTTCGTGATCGTGTCCTTCTTCAGCGTCTGAGAAATAACAACACCGACGTCATCGCTTTCCGGAAACAGCACCGCAAAGTTCTGCACCCCGGTCTGAATGATTTCCTGAAGCTTCGCCGGAGTAATTTCGCTGTTGGCTTCAATCACAACTTCGCCGGTCTCAGTGTTGACCACGTCGGCGGCGGCGTATGCACCTTCGAATTGCCCCGGATCGATTTCGACTTCGCCGATGTTTGCCTTGCGCAAACCTTCGAGCGAAGTTCGAGTAACCTCTTTTCCCTTCCGAACAATCGGATCCGGTCCGCGTCCTTTGATCTCGAAGTCGACCTTCATCCCGATCAAGTTGGTCTTGCCGGCGTCGGGAACTTGCACCATCAAACGGCCGTCCTCAACGCGGACCTCATCGACGACATAGAAGTGTCGCAGGACGTCTTCGTCAGTGAACGAAGATGTCTTGACCGCTTCTTCCAATTGGCCGTCGCTGCCGAATGATTTGCTGTTGAAGTTTGATTTCAGCCACACGCCAAGCGCGCGCAGAAAGATCGTCGCGAGAAACTTGCGCTTGCCGACGCGAACGTAGAGCAGATTTTTCTGATCGTATTCGAACTCAACCCACGAACCGCGATACGGAATAATCTTCGCAACGAAGAGCTGACCGCGTTTGAAGAAAACGCCCGGGCTGCGGTGTAGCTGAGACACGATCACGCGCTCAGTTCCGTTGATGATGAAAGTTCCGTTGTCAGTCATCAACGGAATCTCGCCGAAGAAAACTTCTTCTTCTTTGATATCGCGGATCGATTTCACACCCGTGTCCGGATCCTTATCGAAGACCGTCAGACGAATCTTCACTTTCAGCGGCACGCTGTAACTCATGCCGCGCTCCTGACACTCTTGCTGATCGTGCTTGTGCTTCAGTCCAACAGGCTCGCCGCAATTCGGACAGAGCTCGGGACGAACGGAATTAAATGTGCCGCAAACGTGACAGAGAGTTTCGCCCGGGCGGAGCGGATCGACTTTGATGCTGGCGCCGCAGCTCTTGCAGGCAGCGCGGAGGAACCGCAGGCCTTCCAGGTTGCCGCACTTGCACTGCCAGTTACCGATTTGATATTCGACGAAGTCGAGCGTCGCTGTCTCGCGAAAATCTGAGATCGGAAACACCGATTTGAAAACGGATTGCAAACCCGTGCTCTCGCGCTCTTCCGGCAGCAGATCCATCTGTAGAAATCGATTGTAGGATTCGCGTTGGATCTCGATCAGATTTGGGATCGGCACCGCAGTTTTGATCTTGGAAAAGTCGTGACGCTCCGGGGCCTGACTCGTGCGCCGGCCCAATCCGGTATTTGTCGCTTCAAGTAAATTTGCAGACATGAATGTTTCCTATCGTTCTTCGGACAAAACAGTTCGGCTGTGCGCGCCGGCGCTACAGACACGTGCGCGGTCGGGACGCACAATGCCCCGACCGCTTCAGGTGTAAAGCGATGGTTTCTTCCAAGTTTTCGGGAGTAACCGCCAGCGCCTCAATACTCCCCTAAGTTAACGGCTAAATCGATAAAAATCAAGCCAACGAAAATCGCGAACGGCAATAAGTAACGAGTGACAAGCCATATGCCTGTCACTTGTCACTCTTACTCAGTCACTCTACTTAACTTCGACAGTCGCGCCCGCGTCGGCGAGTTTCTGTCGAATTGTCTCAGCTTCTTCTTTAGAAACGCCTTCTTTAACGGCTTTCGGTGCGGCCTCGACCAGGTCTTTCGCTTCTTTAAGACCGAGTGCGGTCACTTCGCGAACGACTTTGATGACGTTAATCTTGTTGCCACCCGCGGCTTGAAGAATGACGTCGAATTCAGTCTTCTCCTCAGCCGGCGCGGCAGCTTCGCCACCACCAGCAGCTCCGCCAGCCGGCATCGCCACGGCCGCGGCAGCCGCCGAGACGCCAAACGTTTCTTCCATGAGCTTGACCAACTGCGATGCTTCCAGCAGCGTCAGCTCTTTAACTTGATCCACAATTCCCTGAATATCAGCCATGATTAATCACGTTCTCCTGTATCGCATTTCGGCAAACTGAAGTTGCCAGCTACTCTCGGCAATTGTCTCGGTTGCATCGCCTTGACTCTTGCCAGACCTGGCCGTCCACTGACGAAGCGACGACCGCAAATTCATTTCTAATTTCGCAATTCTAAAGTTCGGCCCTGCGTTTCCTTCTGCGCACGCACTTGATCCATAACCACCGCAAGATTGCGCGGCACCGCCTGAATCACAGTTACGAGGCGCTGCGCCTGAGCATTGATCAGGAACATCACTTTCGAAATTAACTCTTCGCGCGAAGGCAAACTTGCGATCGCTTCGACATCTTTCAGCTCGACAACTTTGCCTTCGACAAGACCGACCTTAAAACTGAAAATGTCCGGATTAGTTTTCGTGAATTTCGAAATCGCTTTCGAAAGACCAACCGGGTCCGTCGTACTAAGCGCGACCGCGGTGACGCCTTTGAATTGATCGCTCATCGGCTCGAGGGGCGTTCCTGCCGCAGCCTTGCGCGCCAGCGTATTTTTCACCACGGAATAGCTGACACCCGCTTCGCGCAACTGGCGGCGTAACTCCTGATCCTTCGCTACCGTCATGTTCTTGAAACTGACCAGCATCGCCGCATTCGCGTCTTTGAATTGTTCAGCGAGGGCGTCGAGGTCTTTCTGTTTTTGTGCTTTCGTTTTCATTTTCGCTCCTCACTTTATTTTGCGAACGCAGCCTCATCGAGCAACAAACCGGGACTCATCGTCGAAGCAAGATTAACCTTCTTCATGTACTTGCCCTTCGCCGTCGAAGGCTTCGCTTTTGCTACAGCTTCGAGCAGCGCGCGAGCGTTCTCAGCGATTTTGTTTTCATCGAAAGAAACTTTGCCGACCGCGGTGTGAATCACGCCAGTTTTATCGACGCGATATTCGACCTTGCCGGCTTTTGTTTCTTTGACGGCCGTTTTGACATCGAAGGTCACCGTGCCGGTTTTCGGATTCGGCATCAGACCGCGCGGGCCGAGCACCTTTCCGAGCCCGCCGACGAGACGCATCATGTCCGGCGTTGCAATCACGGCGTCGAATTCCAGCCAGCCGCCCTTAATCTTGTCAACCATGTCCTGACCGCCGACGAGATCAGCGCCAGCCTCTTCGGCTTCTTTGATCTTATCGCCCTGAGCGATCACCAAAACTGTCTTCGATTTGCCGAGACCGTGCGGCAAAACGAGCGTGCCGCGCACAAGCTGGTCAGCCTTGCGCGGATCGACGCCCAACCAGATCGTCAACTCGACTGTCTCGTCGAATTTTGCATAGGCAATCTCTTTGAGTTTCTTGACCGCATCGTCAAGATTGTATTTGTGCGTGCGTTCTAGTTTTTCTGACGCAGCGCGGTATTTCTTTCCGTGCTTCTTCATTTTCCAGCTCCGAGGTGCCGACGAAATTTTCGATTTGCGATTTCTAATTTGCAATCAGAATCGCCCGACAATTTCTCCCTCTTAAACAGCAATCGCCGTCAATCTACAATCGGCAATCGCAAATCAAAAATTACTCCACCGTCAATCCCATCTGTCTCGCCGTGCCTTCAATCGTGCGAATCGCACTCTCGATGTTCGTCGTATTTAAATCAGGCATCTTCGTTTTCGCGATCTCTTCCACCTTAGCGCGCGAAACCTTCCCGACCTTTTCCTTCTTGGGATTGCCTGCGCCCTTGGTTATTCCCGCCGCCTTCTTCAACAAGTCGGCAGCCGGCGGCGTCTTCGTTTCAAACGTAAACGACCGATCGGCATAAACCGTGATCACGACAGGGATCTTCATGTCGGGATCCATCTGCGCGGTCTTTGCGTTGAAAGCCTTGCGACTTGTCTTCGTTAACTTCCTCGACCTTGCCGGTAAAGCTCTGGAATGGACCAGACTTGATGCGCACGGTCTCGCCCGACGCATATGAAAACTTCGGTTTGGGCTTTTCCTCTGCCGCAGCCTGTTGATTCAGAATTTGCTCGACTTCCTCCTGCGTCAGTGGCGTCGGGTTCTGACCGCCGACAAACCCGGTGACTTTCGGAGTCGAACGTATCGCGTGAAACACGTCGTCGGGAATGTGCCCGCGCTCATCGCAATCAATTTGGATTAGGACGTAGCCGGGATAAAACATCCGCGAAGATTCGACGCGCTTGTTGCCGCGCATCTCGACTACCGTTTCTGTCGGGACGAGTACTTCCGCAATCGCGCTTTCCAGATCGGTACCGGCGACGCGAGCTTTCAGGCTTTCACAAACCTTCTTCTCGTGTCCCGAGTACGTATGAAGTATGAACCACTGATTCATTAGAATTCTTTCGCTGCGCTCAACCTCCCAAGAAGGTGCGCAGATGCTCAATCAAGAACGCCCAAACGCGATCGACTCCAAATAAGTACAGCGCAAAAAAGATAACCGCGATCAAAGTAATGATTGTCGTGTTCTTTACTTCATTCGCCGTCGGCCACGAGACGCGACGCATCTCAGCACGCGTGTCACGCAAGAATTGCGCGGTTCGTCCAAAGAAGCTCGTTGTTGCAACTGAGCTTCGCGCATGTCGGCCACCGCGATCTCCGCCGCCCGGAGGCAGCGTGCCGCGCTTGGTTTTCTTGGGGGGCTCGCCGCCGGGCGCTTCCGGCGCACTCGCCTCCTCAGTCTCGAGTTCGGGTTCTTCTTCGCTCACGCTGACTTCGTCTAACTTCTCTGACACTGATGTTCGCCCAATCTAGTTGGCAGGGGTACCAGGATTCGAACCCGGACTTTCGGTTTTGGAGACCGACGTGCTAGCCGTTGACACTATACCCCTATGGAATAGTGACAAGTTATGAGTGACAAGTGACGAGCTGAAATTCTTTTTTCCTGTCACCTGTCACCTGTCACCTATTTCGTCTCTTTATGATCCGTGTGCTTACGGCAGCGCCGGCAGAACTTCTTGAACTCCAGACGATCCGGGGTCGTCTTCTTGTTCTTCGTCGTTACGTAATTGCGGCTCTTGCAATCGCCGCACTGCAATACAATGTTATCGCGAGGCATTACTCCACCACCTCACTCACCGTCCCTGCGCCGACCGTTCTGCCGCCTTCGCGAATAGCAAAGCGCAGACCTTTCTCCATGGCAATCGGCGCAATCAATTCAATCTCCATCTGCACGTTGTCCCCAGGCATCACCATCTCCACTCCCGTCGGCAAGTGCGCCACTCCAGTCACGTCCGTCGTGCGGAAGTAAAACTGCGGACGATAGCCGGTGAAGAACGGTGTGTGTCGCCCGCCTTCTTCCTTCGTCAAAACATAGGCTTCAGCCTTGAACTTCGTGTGCGGCGTG